>Ga0222714_10006404_pt1 | contig 10997 bp, 11 predicted proteins | sample C33_3DmetaG_FD_165048 | JGI IMG/M metagenome (GOLD analysis project Ga0222714, IMG submission 165048) | Estuarine water microbial communities from San Francisco Bay, California, United States - C33_3D | ecosystem: Environmental > Aquatic > Marine > Unclassified | place: USA: California... | reverse complement strand
CCCGCCGACTCCGCCGCGGCGGCGACTCGCGTATGCATCACGGAGTGCGCCAGATATGCAGCGGGGCACGGGCGACCCCGATGAGCCGGCGGGGCAGGTGCCCCACCGGCTCGGGGAGGCCTGCTACTCGGCGTGGCCGCCAGACATCATGGCGGCGTAGTCCTCCTCGAGCGACTGGCGCTGGAGGCTCTTCACCTCGCGGTCCATCTTCTTGATGGCGCGCGAGAAGGCCTTGTCGATGGCCTTGTCGAGCTGCCAGTCACCCACCACCAGAAGGGCGACCTCGCCCTGGTCGAGGAACTCGCCGAGCTCCTTGACGTCCTTGCGGGACATCCCCTTGAGGAAGTGGCCGCCCAGGCCACCCGCCAGGGCACCCACGCCGGCGCTCGCCAGGATCGACGGCGGGAACAGGATGCCCACCACGGCACCGACGGCGGCGCCGCCCCATGCGCCCTTGCGCGTGACGGTCTCGTCCTTGTTCACGTGCACCTTGCCGCCGTCGTCCTTGCGGATGACCGCCGCGTCGAAGTTGCCGATCGCGCCGGCGGCGTAGAGCTCCTTGACGACGTCGTAGTCAGCCTGCGCGTCATCTTCATCGCCGTATACGGCAACGAAGATGAACGTGGTCTCGTCATCGGCCATGGGTGGCCTCCTTGTCCCTTGTTTCATCCAGATCGATCCAAACGCGATCTCTCGCAGCCAGAGCGTAACGCCGTGTCGGGCACCAGGCTGTACTGATCTCCTGCGAAGCGCTGATGTCGTGAGCGCGCGGAGCGTGATCACCCCGCGCTCACGCCGTCACACAACCCGAACAGGGTTCTTCGACGGCTCTTAGGTTGCCCTCACGGTGCTCTCGCCCGGGAAGATCAGGCTTGCGGTGCCTGCTCACTCAACCTCAGGAGCAACCCATGAAGATCCGTTCCCGCAAGCTCACCAGCCTCATGCTGGCCGGCAGCATCCTCGCCACCGGTGCAGCCGGGCTCGGCATGTCGAGCGCCATGGCCCATGACAACGGCGGGGAACAGAGCACCTCCCGCCAGCACCGCGCCGACCACAACCGGCCCGCCGCCGTGGCCACGGCCGTGAAGTCGCTGCTCGATGTTGACAGCGCCGGCCTCAAGGCCGCGCGCCAGGCCGGCACCTCGCTCACCGCCCTGGCGCAGCAGAAGGGCGTGTCGCGCGACGCCCTGGTGTCGACGATCTTCGAGGCGCTGAAGGCCAACCGCCCCGCCGGCGCCCCGGCCCGCACCGACGCTCAGATCACCGCCGCGGCGGGTCGCATCGCCGACCGCGTTCCCGGGCAGGGCGTTCGCAAGGCCGGCGGCACCCGTGCGGCAATCGCGGCGGCCATCGCGCAGTCCATTGGCGTGACGTCCGACGAGCTCAAGGCAGCACGCAAGGCCGGCACCTCGCCCGCCGCTCTCGCGCAGCAGAAGGGCGTGGCGCGCGACACCGTGCTGGCCGCCACCCTTGCGGCCCTCAAGGCCAACAAGCCCGCTGACGCGCCCGCCCTCACCAACGCGCAGCTCACCCGGGTGGCCGAGCGCATCGTCGACAACGCCGGCCCCGGCCGCGGTCCCGGAGGTCGAGGGGGTCACCGCCGGTAGGTGACCCGGGCCCCTCGGGCCGGTAGCCTCACCTCGTCAGCAATCGCAGGGAGAGCGATCGATGGGCGAGTCAGAGCGCAAGCCGGTTCCGGGGGGCCTGAGCACCGGTCTCGGGAGGGCCGCCGTGGCGGACCCCGCGGCCAATCCCTGGGGGGCCCTCGTGGTGGGCCTGCCCGGCACGCAGGCCGAGGGCGTGGAGGCCATGTGCTGGTTCGCCGACGGCAACGCGCTGGTGAGCGCGCTGGCCATGGAGATCCCGCTGTGGAACGTGAACCCGGCCGATGAGGAGGACGCCCACCGCGCGCGCCAGCTCGCCAGCATGGGCCAGCGCATCGTGGCCGGCGGCGGCGCCGGCGAGGAGACCTTCGCCTACTCAGCCCCCGCGGTGAAGCACCTGCTGCAGCAGGACGCCGATATCCGCTGGCTCGGCAAGGTGGACGACCTCATGGGGTCGGACGACCCCGTAGCGGTGGAGTTGCGCGCGGCGTTCACCTCGGGCGACGGCGCGGAGCCGGTGGCCGAGCCCGAGCGCGAGGCCTTCACCGCCTTCGTGCGCGAGCGCTACGCGTAGGGGGGCTGGGCGCCGCGGCGCTCAGCCCACGAACTTCTGCAGCTCGGCGGCCACGATGAGCGTGGCCGCCTCGGTGGGCGTGAGCCCCTCCCCTGCCGCGAAGGCCAGGATGCTGTCGGCGGTGATGGTGACCGGCAGGCCGCCCACCACGCCGGCGATGGCCTGGCGCGTGGGGTCCCATGCCATGGTGCTGAGCTCGTCGGGGATCGCTGCGGCGGCGATGTCGTCCCAGAAGCCGGGCGCCACGGCGATGATGGCCACCACGCGGTCGATGACGTCCCCGGCGTAGTCCCACTCGCGCCACCAGCCACCCCGCGAGGGGTGCACCCGCACCGCCTCCGACGCGTCGAGGGGTCCCCGGTCGAGGTCGGCTACCGCAGCCTCGCCCTTCGGCGCCTGCACCACCGCCACCGCGCAGCCGGGCGCGATGATCTCCCAGCAGGTGGTGCCGGGGTCATCCTTCGCCTGCCGGAACGCCCGCCGCCACGCATCGCGGGCGCACGCCCACCGGCCCCATGCGCGGGCGATGGCCTCGGGCTCGGCGTGGTGGCCGATGGCCACGCCGGCCTCAACGTCCGGCAGGCCGGTGCCCACCCGCGGAAGCAGCGCCGCCACCCCCGTGGCGCTCACCGCCAGGGTGGGCAGCGCGCGCTCGTCGGGCGTGATGGTGAAGAAGGTGCGCTCGGGGTCGGGGTCGCGGCTCGGAAGGGCCTGCGTGCCGTTCTCATGGATCTCCGCGATGAGCGCGTAGGGGTCGCCATCGAGGGGAAACGCCGCCTCGCCGCACGGGTGGATGTCGCCCGGCATGTCGGTGAGATGCATCCACACCACGCCGCCAATGGCGAGGCCCTGCTCGGTGTGCAGGATCACGCGTGCGGGCGGACGACCAGCACCGAGGATGCCGCCTTGTGGGCCACGCGCTCCGACACGCTGCCCAGGGCCTTCGCGCCCTTGAGGCCGCGGGCGCCCAGCACGATGAGATCGACCCCCTCGCCCGCGCGGGCGAGGGCGTCGTGCGCGCGACCGCGCAGTTGCTCGACGGGGATGTCCCCGAGGGGGCCCGGGGCCACCGCGCCACTGGGAACTCGGCCTGCGGTGAGCACCCGCAGCGTGGGCCTGCCCCCGCACTGCACCTCGATCTGGCGGGCGACCTCGAGCGCGTAGAGCGAGGCCTCCGAGCCATCCACCGCAACGGCGATGGAGCGCGGGAAGTCGTCCTCGTCGAATGGCGGGCGGGCAACCAGCACCGAGCAGGCTGCGTGGCGAATCATGTCGGTGGCGGTGCTCGACAGCACGAGCCCCGTCATGCGTCCGCCGCCGTGGCTTCCCAGCACCAGCACGCGGGCGTCCTTCGATGCCTCCAGCAGCACGTCACGGGTGGCGCCCTCGATCACCTCGCCCTGCACGTCGACGCCCGCGGGGATCTGCCGGCGGCCCGCGGCTACCGCCTCAGCTGCGCGCTCGAGCAGGCGCTCCTTCGCCAGGTGGTCGCCGTTGCCGGTCACGATGTCCTCGGGCGACACCAGGCGCTGGCCGGCCCAGGTGTTCATGGCGGCGAAGTAGGGATCGGCGACGGCGATGAGGCGCACCGTCCCCCCCTGTGACACCAGGCGTCCGGCCTGGCGCGCGGCCTCGAAGCCCGCGCGGGTCCCATCGACTGCGGCGACGATTCGGCTGAGTGGCATGTGGGCATCATGCCGACTCTCTCGGCCCCGCGCACGCCCATCGGATGGGTGGGTCAGCCCGCGGGGCGCGTGAGCGTGACGGCGTCCGCCCCGGCGATGCAGGCCGAGGTGCTGATTGCCTCACACGGCGGAGAGCACGGCGATGACATCACCGTCGTCGCCCGCCCGCACGAACAGCCACCACCGGTAGAAGTCGTCGCGGGCATCGGAGGTGATCGCCACTCCCCGCTCGGCGCTGTCGGCAGGGGTGAGGCGGAACACCGCGTCGGTCACCGCGGCGGGGTCGAGCGCATCGGCACCGAACCCGGCGAGGGCCGTGCGCACGGCATCGGGCGCGCTGCTCTCTCCCCCCTCGTACCGGGCGCCACAGCCCGGGCAGGCGCCGGGAGCGATGTCGTCGGTGCCCTCCACCACCACCGCGCCGCACAGCGGGCAGTCAAGTCGCGCGCTCACCGGGCCCGCCGCACGATCAGGGGATCCGCCCCGCGGTCATCGCGTGGCGATGGGGATGATGAGCGACGCCAGCACGATCACCGCCGCGGTGATGGTCATCCACGGAGTGCCGCGATCGCGCGTGAGGCGGTGCACCGCGTAGTACGCCAGCACCGATGCCGCGCCCGCAGCCACCACGGTGATGAACGAGGTGACGATCGTGAAGTCGCGCGCGGCCGCCACGCCCGCGAGCACGGCGGACAGCAGGGCGCCGAGCGCCACCGAGTCGAGCCCGCCGCCGTCGAAGTCGCGGATGTTGTTGGCCTCCCACAGCATCCAGATGCCGGCGAAGATGAACCACACGGCCATGATGAGCTCGGCGGTCGCGCGGGTCTCCACCGGGGCGCCACGCCAGTCGAAGAAGAGCAGCACGGCCTGCACGATCTGCACGCCGGCGGCCACGGCCACGGCCGGCCACGTGATGCCGAGCAGCCCCTTCTGCGCAGGGTTCATCTCGGCGATGCCCGGGATCTCCGCCTCGGGGTCGACCGGGTGGATGCGCCCGCTCGCGATGAGTCGCCCGCGCACCCAGATGCCGATGCCGAGTACCACCAGGCCCGCGATCGCGCCGATGATGAACGAGATGAGGGCCACGCCGGCAGGGGTGCCCCCCGCGACGCGCATGGCGTTGTAGATCACCACCCACCCGATGAGGATGGCGGACAGGCTCCACGAGATGAGGCGGCCCGGGGCCAGGCTCACGTGCGCTCCGCCTGGCCGCCGTCCACCACGAGGCACTGGCCCGTGACGTATTCGGCGCTCACGAGGTAGAGCATGGCATCCACGACGTCGCCCGGGGTGCCCACGCGGCCGAGCACGGTCTCGGCGGCCACGTTGTCCTCGGCCTGCGCGCTGGAATCGTCGGGCATCAGCACCGGGCCGGGGATGATTGCGTTGGCGAGCACGTCGGGCGCGTAGGCCTGCGCGAGGATGCGCGTGAGCATCACCAGGCCCGCCTTGCTCACCGAGTGCGGTGCGCGGTGGGCCCACGGGCGCAGGCCCGCGACGTCCCCGATGTTCACGATACGGCCGAAGCCCCGGCCGGCCATGGCCTGGCCCAGCGCCTGCGACAGGAACATCGGGGCGGTGAGGTTGGTGGCCATGGCGCGATCCCACATGGCGCGATCCACCTGGTCGAACGGCGCGCTCTCCCAGGTGCTCGCCGAGTTGACGAGGATGTCCACGCCGCCGAGCGCCTGCTCGGCCTCGGCCGCCAGGGCCTCGGCGGCGCCGGGCTCGCCGAGGTCGGCCTGCAGCACCAGGGCGTTCACCCCGCGCTCGCGGCAGGCGGCGGCCAGCGCCTCGGCGTCGTCGGCCGATGATCGGTGGTGGATCGCCACGTCCACCCCGCTCGCCGCGAGCGCCGACACCATCGCGGCGCCCACGCGCCTGGCCCCACCGGTGACGAGGGCCCTCTTCCCGGCCGGATCGATCACGCCGCCACCCCGTGGGGACTGTCACCCTCGGCGCCAGCAGCAATCCCCAACATGCGCGCCATCCCCCGGGCCGCGCGGCCACGGTGGCTGATGGCAGCCTTCTCATCGCGGGTCATCTCGGCCAGCGTGCGCTCGTCGCTGAGCGGGCGGAACACCGGGTCGTACCCGAAGCCATCGGTGCCCGAGGCCTCGCGGGTGATCTCCCCCGGCAGCACCCCGGCGCTGATCAGCACCGCGCCATCCGGGGCGATGCAGTAGAGCACGCAGCCGAAGGCGGCCCCGCGGTGGTGACTGTCACCAAGCTCCTTGATCAGCAGGTTGCAGTTATCGGCGTAGGTGGCATCGGGGCCGGCGTAGCGGGATGAGTAGACCCCCGGGCGACCGCCGAGCGCGTGCACGAACAGGCCGGAGTCGTCGGCCATCACCCAGGCGTCGACGGGGGCGTCGGGGCGAAGCGCCTCGGCCTTGATGCGGGCGTTCTGCACCAGCGTGGTGCCGGTCTCCTCGGGATCGAAGCCGTCGGGGGCGGCGGTCACATCGGTGCCAGCGAGCAGGGCCTCGAGCTCGCGCACCTTGTCCTTGTTGCCCGTGGCCAGCATCACGCGCATGGGCTACCCGGCGATCGCGGCGCGCTGGATGGCCGTGAGCTCGGCGCACCCGGCAAGGGCCATGTCGAGCAGGCCGTCCACCACGGAGCGCTCCACGGGCGGGCCCTCAGCGGTGGCCTGCACCTCCACGAGCAGGCCCGACCCGGTGGCCACCACGTTCATGTCCACGTCGGCGCGGGAGTCCTCCACATAGGGCAGGTCGAGCAGCGACTCGCCGCCGACCACGCCAACGCTCACGGCCGCGATGCTGTCGCGAAGGGGCAGCTCGCTGATGAGCCCTTCATCCACCAGCTTCTGCAGCGCCATCTCGAGCGCCACGTAGCCGCCGGTGATGCTGGCGCAGCGGGTGCCGCCGTCGGCCTGGATCACGTCGCAGTCCACCCACACCGATCGCTCGCCCAGCTTCTCGAGGTCCATCACGCTGCGAAGCGACCGGCCGATGAGACGCTGGATCTCCGTGGAGCGTCCGTCCACCTTGCCGCGCGAGGCGTCGCGCTGCTTGCGGGTGTCGGTGCTGCCGGGGAGCATGCCGTACTCGGCGGTGACCCATCCCTTTCCCGATCCCCGGCGCCAGCCGGGAACCTGCTCCTCCACCATGGCAGTGCAGATCACGCGGGTGTCGCCCGCTGCGATCAGCACACTGCCTGTGGCACTGGTGATGAAGCCGGGCTCGATCGTGATGGGCCGGAGCTCGTCCGGCTGCCTTCCGTCTGCGCGCACGGCGGAACCCTAGTGGGTTGCGCCGCGCGCGCACGCGCGAGTTGCTAGCGGAGCGGAATGTCCTCGCCGTCGAGCGTGCCGTCCGCCCTGCGCAGGATCACCCTCAGGGTGACCGCCGCCGTGCCAGGCCGCACGAGCAGTCCACTCACCTTGACCGACGAAGCTCCCTTGGTGGTGACGACCGGGGCATAGGCGGTGCGGGTGAGCACGCGGGAGGCGATGCGTGTTCCCGGCGCAAGCGGCACCCGCTTCCCGTTGGCGTCCACGTAGATGAGCGTGTAGCGCCCCGCCTGGGGGAACGCGATCGTTTCGCGCACCGAGAGTCGCCCGCGAGTCGCGGTGATGCCCGTTCGCGCCGTCCCGATGCGCCACGCAATGCGTGCGCGGGCGGGGCTCTGGGCCGAGCCGAGAGCGGACTCCGCCGCCTCAGAGCCGGTCGACCCGCCGGTGGAGCCATCAGGCGCGGGTGAGCCCGATCCGGGCGCGGGTGAGCCGGATCCCGGCGCGGGGCCCTGTCCCTCGCCCACGTAGCTGGCAGTCACCGTCCGGGCCTGGGTGACGCTCACGGTGCATGTGAGACTCGTGCCGGCGCACGCACCGCCCCAACCGGCGAAATCCGCGTTGTCCGGGTCGGTGGCCTGCAGGGTCACCGTGGTGCCCGCCTCGAACCCGTACTCGCAGCTCGCGCCGCAGTTGATACCGCCGGGGCTAGAGAGCACCCTGCCCCGATTTGACCCGCTGATCTGCACGCTCACCGGATGGTTGCCGCCGGGGTCCATCGGCCACGGAGCCAGGACGGTGCCATCAGTACCAACGGCAGCGGTGTTCTGACGGGTCAGGCCACCGACGCTGTCGAACGAGCCGGCGACATAGACAGCGGCATCGGACGCCGACAGCCCACGCACCTCGGAGGGGCTGACGTCGGCGGTGAAGGGCAGGAGGGCCCCGGTCGTGGGGTCGAAGGCCGCCAGGCCGTCGCGGGTCACGCCGCCGGTGCTGTACCCCATCTGCTCGCCGCCGAGATAGATGGCGTCCGCAGTCGGGGCAATGGCGATGACGTCGCCGTTGCCGTTGTGCCCTACCCGCAGGTTGGCATCCCACCCCTGATCGAGAGCCCCGGTCGACTTGTCGAAGGCCGCAACATACTTGCGCTCCGTGCTGCTGCCGCCCACAGGCGTGACGCTGGTGAAACTGCCGCCGACGAAGAGGCGGCTGTCCTTGAGGGCCAGCGCGCGGGTATAGATACCGCGGCCATGCACGGCACCCCACGCGCCGGCATTGAAACCCGGGAGCAGCGCGCCCGTGGTGGCGTTGACAGCCGCGAGGCGATCCCGATTGTTCGCGGCGCCTCCGTTGCCAATCCACTCGAAGCGCCCGGCCACGTAGAGCGTATCGCCGTCGAGGACGATGTCCTCCACGGCCCCGCCGACGTCGGCGTCGAAACCGGCCTCCAGGGCCCCCGTCGAGGGGTCTGTTGCGGCCAGGCCCACGCGCGCCGTGCCGCCAACCTGATTGAAGAAACCGGCCAGGTACACGCGCGAGTCCCCGACGAGCACCTTCACGGGACGATCACCCGTCGGTTGGGGGTCCCATGCCGTGAGTTGTCCGTTGGTGCCCACGGCCGCAGCCCACACGCGCGACTGGCCATTCACGCGCTGGAACGTGCCCGCCATGTAGACGGTCGTCCCGTCGGACGCGAACGAGTAGACGGGGCCGCTGACCGCAGGCGCCCAGTCGGTGAGGATCCCGTCCGATCCGATCGCCGCGGCATGCATGCGCGGCAGGCCGCCTGCGGCCGTGAAGTCCCCGCCGATGAGCGCGGTCGTCCCCTCGATGGCGATCGATGTGGCGGTCGCCGACACTCCGTTGGTCCAGTCGCCCACGTGCGGGTTCCAGGAGGTCACGGCCCCTGTGGTCGCATCGACCGCGCCAACACGGTTGCGGGCCGTGCCCCCGAGCGACCAGAAGTTGCCGGCGAGGTATGCCGTCGCGCCATCTATGGCGATGTCGCGAATGCCCTGCGCATTGTTGTAGGAGCCCCCGCCGGCGGCGTCGGGGTTCCACGCCTGAAGCGCGTGCCCAGCAGACGTCGAGAACGCCGCGCCCCAACCGCGGGCCTGCCCGCCCGCGTTGGCGAAGGAGCCGACGAGGTAGACCTGGCCGCCGGAGACCAGCACCGAATCGACGTCGCCATCGACGGCTGGATCCCATGAGTCCACGGCGCCCGTGGTGGCATCCACCGCGGCGAAGCCGGTGCGCACGCCACCTGCTGCGTCGCCGTGTGCCGCCAGGTACGCCGTACCGCCATCAACGGCGATGTCCACGACGGCCCAGCCCGTCGCCTGCGGATCGAAGGCGTTCAGGCAATCCGCGTTGTCCCAGTTCGTAAGGCAGGTGCCGGAGGCGCCACCCGTTCGCGCACCCAGGCGGACGGAGGCCGCACGCCCGCGGTTCGCGCCGGCGATGGTTCCGAAGTTGCCCGTGATGTATGCGTTGTCGCCCACCTTCCTGATGGACCACGTCCATGAGTTGGTGCCCGGGTTAAATGACAGCAAGGTGCCCGCGGTGTCGAATGCGGCCACCCGGTTGCGGGTGGTGCCATTCGCCTGGGTGAACATGCCCACCGCGAACACCGTGCCCGACACAGCGTCGTACTCCACGTTGAGCACCCGGTCATTCAGCGTCGGCGAGAAGTTCGGGTCGGTGGAGCCATCCGCGAGGATGTGCACGAGGCGGCTGTGCGACTGCCCACCCACATTCAGGGCGCCCCCAGCCACGTAGAAACCTCCGGCGCCGTCACCGGTGACGGCGTAGACGGTCGGCCAGGTGGAAACGTTCGGGAACGTCGGATTGACGTCACCCGTCGTCGTGCTGAGCGCTGCGATGTTGCCGGTGTCCCACGCCTTGTACGAAGTGAAATCACCCCCCACATACCTGACGCCGTTCGCGTCGGGCTGGGTCAGTGTCCAGGCACGCGCGTTGAAGCCGGCCTGGCGCGTAATGCGGTCCACCGCCACGGCAGGCGCGGCGGCCACAAGGGCCATGACTGCCGCAGCCGCGGTGATCACAACGGAACGAAGCCAAGTGGGGGTCGTCATGTCCGAAAAAATATCGGCGCAACGGGCACCGTCAAGACACGTGTAGGGCAATCCCCACAGCACCCCTTCGGGGACTCTTACGCCGCACTTATCGCTCGTGACGAGACGACTGGCAATCTCATCCGCATGAAGACTCCCGCGATACTCCTCGGCACCGCGCTCATCGGCGCGGGTGCGCTCGGCACGGCCGCGATCGTGCTGCCCACGGCAGCCTCGAGCGCCACCCCGTGTGACGCTGCGCTGTTCACGATCAAGGCCGGTATGCCGGGCGCAGGCTCCGGTTACGCCGACGCCAGGGTGTCCGCAACGTGCTCCGGGTCGAATCTCATCGTCACGTCGAACGGCATGCCGTCGTACACCTTCACGAGGAAGACACCCAACGGGCTTCGCACCCAGGACTGGACATGGACCGTGCCGGTGGCGCCAAAGAGGGCCGCGGGCACCACCAGCGTGCGTCGGCGCATGGGCACCGTCGCGTTCACCGTCACGGGCATCCCCGTCTACGCCGCAATGGAGGGGCCCATGCCGGCCGATGAGGCCTACGGCGACCCCAAGTACAACGGCCTGCTCGACACCTGCGGCGGCCACACAGGACCGGCGGCGGAGTATCACGACCACTACATCACGTCGACGGCCTCGTGCGGCTTCGGCGGAAACCGCATCGTGGGCTACGCCATCGACGGCTTCCCCATCTACGGACCCCGCGGGTGCCTCGATACGGCATGCACGAAGACGGCCGTGATGAAGTCGGGCTACGTGCGCACCGGGAACCCGACGAGG
>Ga0222714_10006403_pt1 | contig 10999 bp, 10 predicted proteins | sample C33_3DmetaG_FD_165048 | JGI IMG/M metagenome (GOLD analysis project Ga0222714, IMG submission 165048) | Estuarine water microbial communities from San Francisco Bay, California, United States - C33_3D | ecosystem: Environmental > Aquatic > Marine > Unclassified | place: USA: California... | reverse complement strand
GTATTGCCGAATATCACGCCGGTATCCTGCCGCGGAATGAAACCCTGCTGCAGTTGCATGTAGACCACTGCGGTCAATGCCAGCACCGCTACGGAGCCCGCAAGCATCAAGCCCCTGTGCCGCATCGTCCAGCGCAGGGTATAGCCGTAGAAATCTCGCGCCCCGTCGAAGATGCGCTCGAAAAAACTGTAAACCGCGCCATGGTTGTGTACCGGCTTGAGCATCAGGCTGCACATCATCGGGATCATCGAAAGCGCGATCGCCCCCGATATCAGCACGGCAACACCGATGGTCACCGCGAACTCGCGGAACAGCCGGCCGAGCAGCCCCTCCATGAACAGGATCGGGATGAAAACCGCCGACAGCGACACCGTCATCGAAATGACCGTGAATGCGATTTCCTTCGAGCCATCCAGCGCTGCCTGCATCCGGCTTTTGCCCATCTCCATGTGGCGCGTGATGTTTTCCAGTACAACGATCGCGTCGTCGACGACAAAACCGACGGCGAGGATGATCGCCATCAGTGAAAGATTGTTCAGACTGAAATTGAGCATGTACATCGCCGCAAACGTGCCGATCACCGAGGTCGGCAGGATCAGCGCGGTGATGAGCGTCGACCTTGCGCTGCGCAGGAACGCCAGTATCACCAGTATCACCAGGCCGATGGACAGCAGAAGGTGGAACTCGACCTCCTTGATCGAGGACTCGATGAATTCCGAGCGATCATTGATGACGGTGATGTCCACGCCCACCGGCGCTTCGCGCTTGATCTCCTCGAACAGAGCCCGCACCCGCTTCACCACCTCCACGGTATTCGCACCGGGCTGCCGATACACCGCCAGGGCGACATTGCGATCGCCGTTGAGCCAGTTCTTGACCTTGGCATTCTCTATGCCGTCCACCGCGCTGCCGACGTCGGAGAGCCTTACCGGCTTCCCGTCCTGGTAGGCGACAATCAGGTTGTTGAAGCTCTCCGCACGCTCAAGCTTGCCGGAGGATTTGACCGTAAAACTGCGGGCCGTGCCCTCGAGCACCCCAGACGGCAGGTTGCTGTTCGCGTTCTGTATCGCGCTGACGACATTGTCGAGACCGAGGCCGCGCTTGGCGAGCGCTTCCGGATTCACGAAGACCCGTATTGCATATTTCTGCTGACCGAAAACCGTCACCTGGGCCACGCCGTTGATGGTCGACAGGCGCTGCGCGATGTTCGTTTCGGCAAACTCGTTGAGCTGGGGAAGCGGCAGCGTCTTGGCGCTCAGCCCGAGGATGATGATCGCAAAATCCCCGGGGTTGACCTTGCGCAGGGTCGGCGGATCTATGCCCTCGGGCAGTCGCCGCATCGCCTGCGCGATCGCGGTCTGCACATCCTGTGCCGCCGAATCGATATCGCGCTCGAGGCTGAATTGCAGGGTGATGCGCGTACGGCCTGCAATGTTGAATGAATCCATGCTGTCGACGCCGGCAATCTGGCTGAACTGGCGCTCCAGCGGGGTCGCCACCGTGGAGGCCATGATTTCCGGGCTTGCCCCGCGCAGATTGGCGTCAACACGTATGGTCGGAAAATCGACGTTGGGCAGTTCGTTGACCGGTAGCGTGCGAAAAGCGATCAGACCGAAGATGATGATGGCCGAAACCAGGACGCTGGTTGCTATCGGGCGCTCGATGAATATCTTCGACATGTTCATGATCTTCAGCCCTCCGTCTTCGCCTCGGACTTCTTCTCACCCTTTTTGCCGCCCTTCCCCTTGCCCTTGCCTTTCCCCTTCGGCGTGCCGACGGCGCCTTCCGAGCCGGCCACCTTTACGGGTGCGCCGACCTGCAAAGTCTGCGGTATTTCGGTAATGACCTGGTCGCCGGCCTTGATGCCGGACGCGATGACCACCTCGCCGCCGATCTGCCGGGATACCTTGACCGGCCGCACCTGCACCCTGCTTTCATCGTCGATCAGGTAGACAAAGCTGCCCTCCTGTCCCGGCTGAACCGCGATCTCCGGCACAACCACCGCCTCGGGCTCGACGGTCAGCACGATGCGCACATTCACGAACTGACCCGGCCAGATCAATTCCTTGGGATTGTCGACCCTGGTCTTCAGCAGCACCGTGCCAGTCTGCGGGGTCACCGTATTGTCGACGAACACCAGCTTGCCTTCGGCTGCTGCAGGCCCGCTGCGATCGGGAAGAATTTCAATGCGTATGTCCTGCGCCTGCTGGAACCGGCGGATGTCGTCGAGTTGCCGCTCCGGAATGCTGAAACTGACCAGTATCGGATCAGTGCTGTTGATCGTGACCAGGGGCGCGCCGCCGCCGGCCGCCGGCACCAGGTTGCCCGCCCGGACCGCGAGCTGCCCGGTACGACCGCTGATCGGCGAAACGATGCGCGAAAACTCCAGCTGGATCCGCGCCTGCTCGACAGCGGCCTGCCCCGCCTGCACCGTGGCCTCCAGGGATTTTGCCGAAGTAACCGCGACATCATATTCCTGCCGGGTGATGAATTCCTGCTTCAGCAAGGGTGCCAGCCGCTGTTCCTGCGCCCTGGCATTCTCCAGTTGCGCCCGGTCGCGCGCCAGCGCAGCCAGCGCCTGGTTGTACTGCGCCTGGAATGTCCGCGGATCGATCTGGAACAACTGCTGCCCGGCCCGTACCTTGTCGCCCTCCTTGAACAGCACCGACTGCAGCACGCCGCTGATCTGCGCCCGCACCTGCACGCTTTGCTCCGGCTCCACGGTGCCCACGGCGTCGATCAGCACCGGCATCGGCTTGGCAACCGCACGCGCCGCCTTGACGGTCTGTGGTCCGCCACGACCGCCTTTGGCGCCCTTACCCTTACCGCCTTTGGCGCCATCCACCGTTGCCTGTTTCGACTGTTGCCAATACCAGTAGCCGCCCGCTCCAGCAGCACCGATTGCCAGAAACACCAGCACCATGATCAGTCGTCTCATTTTGTTCCGCCCGCCACCTTGAGTAAGTCACTTGCGCCGACGGCGGCCTGCAGCCGCGCCAGCGTGGTAAACCAGTCCAGATAGGACTGGATCTGCTGCACCCGCGCATTCGACTCTTCCTGTTGCGCCGTAATCAGGTCGAGGATGCTGCCGAATCCGCTGCGGTAACGTGCCAGCGTCGCCTGCGCGGTCTGCTCCGCGGAGCGCACCTGGGCTTCGGTGCTGGAAATGCTGCTGGTCACCGTATTCAGTTCATAGTAACCCTGCCAGACCTCGACCTCGGCCTGCCTGACCAGTATGTCGCGGCTGGCTTCAGCAGCCTCCGCCTGGGCCCGGGCCTGCCTCACGCTGTAGGTGTCGCGGAAACCCGAGAATATCGGTATGCGCACGGCCAGTCCGATCGAGTAATTGCTGACGGACGCCCGGTTGTCGCCGAACGAATTGCGTCCCCCACCGCCGATGACCTCGATGCTCGGCAGCCCGGCACGGGCAACCGCACTGGCATTGGCGCGCGCGGCACGCACCTGTGCCTCGGCCGCGACCAGGTCCGGACGCGATGACTTCGCCCGTTCCAGCAATTCGCCTATGGAACCCGCCACCTCCGTGGTCTGCGGGGGCGCCTCCAGCGGCAGCACCGCAATGCCGACATTGACCGGCAAGCCGACCACCGAAGCCAGCTGGCCGCGGGACTTTTCCAGCTCGCCGCTGCTGCGCGTCAGGTTGAGCCTCGCCTGCGCCACCAGCGTTTCCGCCCTGTAGACGTCAGCCACGGTCGCCAGTCCCGACTCCCGGCGCTTGCGGGCCGCTTCCAGCGCGATTTCGGCGTTTTTCAGCGACTGCCCGTTGATCCGTACCAGCGCATCATGGCCGATCAGCCGGTAATACACCTGTTCGACCTGGAAAACGACATCCTGCAACACGCGATTGTGCACAAGATTTGCCGCCAGCAGCCGGTATTCACTGCTTTCGATCTGGTAGCCGCGAACACCGAAGTCGAACAGCACGTAGCTCAGACTGACCGATGGACCATAACGCGTCTGCCAGGGCACGATTGCCCCCTGGTTCGAGACCTGTTGGTTGCGCGTCACCGCATAGTTGGCGCTGATCTGCGGCAGCAAATCGGCTTTTTCGATGCCGACTCCTGCGGCAGCCGCGCGTGCAGCGAGCCACGACTGGCGTGTCCGCGGATTGTTGCGCAGCGCGAATTCAGTCAATTCGGGCAATGACAGCGGCAGGTTGCGCGTCAGCTGGCCATCGGTCACGGGCGCACCCACCGCCGGCAGAGGCAACGTCGACTCCCAGCGCAGATGCGGCGCCGGAGCAACACTTTCATCGGCACCGTAGGGGTCGCGCAGGAACCCCTGAGCCGACACCGATGATGCCGCTACAAATAAAAAAAGCGCCCCTGTGAGCGCTGAGATCAATTGGCCGTATCGGTACATGCCGCGGCGCATCTTTTCGGAGTTAAGAGACAAATTCGGGAAAACGCGATACATGGTAGCACTAATTTCCTCAATGATCGGCGGCAATTCCGCTATACCAGCCCGGCCTGCAAGGCACATAAGATTTCCATAATATGGAGAAACGCGGCGGCCCGGCTGCGGGTCTTATCCATACATAAAATAAATAGATAAGTCGATATGGGACAGCATGTTAGCCTCGCTCGTCCTCAACATTTCAAAAAGTTCACGGCAAAAATCACTGTGTCAAAGCTGGTAAAGCCCCACGGAGGGGGTTCTCTCAAACCATTGCTCCTGTCCGGCCCCGCACTGGAGGCTGAACGGACGCGGGCGCGCAGCCTGCCGCAGCTCCCCGTCAGTTCCAGGGAAAAAGGCGATCTGCTGATGCTGGGCATAGGCGGCTTCACGCCGCTGGACGGCTTCATGGGTCATGCCGACTGGCAAAGCGTTTGCGACCATTACACCCTGGCATCCGGCATTTTCTGGCCGATTCCGATCACCCTTTCCGCTACCCGGGTAGTGGCCGACAGCCTCAAAATCAACAGCGATGTCGCCCTGACCGACGGCGACACCGGCGAAATACTAGCCACGATGACCATCACCGAAAGATACGTCATCGACAAGGCGCATGAATGCCAATCCGTGTTCAAAACCACGGACATCGCGCATCCGGGTGTCAAAATGGTGATGGACCAAGCTGACGTGAACCTTTCAGGGCCGGTCCGGGTGCTGTCGCAGGGAGGATTTCCCGAAAAATACGGCGCGATGTACATGACACCGGCCCAGACCCGTGCCTTGTTCGACGCCAACGGCTGGGCCACCGTGGCCGCTTTCCAGACCCGCAACCCGATGCACCGTTCGCACGAATACCTGGCCAAGGTCGCCATCGAAGTCTGCGACGGCGTGCTGGTGCATTCGCTGCTCGGCAACCTCAAGCCCGGCGATATCCCTGCCGACGTGCGCACCGAAGCCATCTCGGTGCTGATCGATAATTATTTCGTGCAGAAAACAGTCGTGCAGTCCGGCTACCCGCTCGACATGCGCTACGCCGGACCGCGCGAGGCGCTGCTGCACGCGCTGTTCCGTCAGAACTACGGCTGCTCGCACCTGATCGTCGGGCGTGACCACGCCGGCGTCGGCAGCTATTACGGACCGTTCGATGCGCATGCGATTTTCGACGAGATCCCGCGCGGCGCGCTCGAGACGCAACCGATCAAGCTGGGCCTGACCTTCTGGTGTTACCGCTGCGCCGGCATGGCTTCGGGCCGCACCTGTCCCCACGACGTCAAGGACCAGTTGCAGGTTTCCGGCACGCAGTTGCGCAAATGGCTGTCGGAAGGCAGTCCGGTGCCGGCGGAGTTCAGCCGCCCTGAGGTTCTGGAAGTGCTGCGCGCCTATTACGCCAAGCTCGGATAAACAGCCAACCCATGAAAAAAGCCGCCTGCGGGCGGCTTTTTTGTTGTCCAGGTAAACCGCCGCAGACAGGCGACGCCTTGATCAGCGCACCCTGCCGCGGCATGACGCCTAGGGTTTTTTCGGTGTCTTGTATTCGACTTCCTTCTGCAGCGGTTTCCACACGGTTTCGTAACCGACAAACCCCTTTTCACTGGGCGCCATCTGACGCGTTGTGTAAAAAGGCGTATGGCCGTCAGGAACAGGGGTGTTGGTAGGTTTTTGATCGCTCATAAATCACCTTTTCGTGGAATCAGGATTGCCTGAAACAAAGCTGGAAAATTGTCCGCCGCCATTCTACTCCGACGCTCAAACGGGCCGCATCAGTGCAGGGTCGATATCCGCGCCGGCGATGACCGCACCACCCGCCCTGGTTTCTTCATCCGTAGCGTCGCGCACAGTCAGTATCTCGAGCTTGAAGACAACTTCCCTGCCGCACAGCGGGTTGTTGCCGTCGACCGTCAGTCTCTCGTCGTCCAGATGCGTCACCAGAAAGCTGCGGGTCTGCCCCTTGTTGTTTTCCATCAGGATGGAAGTACCGACCTGCCGGTACTTCTCGGGCACGTTATCGATGTGATCGGAAAAAACCAGCGACTCGTCCCTGGGGCCGAATATCTGGTTGCCGTCTATGGGCACTTCGATGACATCGCCGGCAGACTTGCCCGCAAGCGCCATATGCACGGAAGGCGCGAGGATTTCATTGTGCCCGTGTACATAGCCCAACGGGAATTCGACCTGGGTGAGGACATGGCCTGATTTCCTGTCGGTCACCTTGTAAGTGACTTCGACAAACTTGCCGTCCTGGATGGTTTCACTCATATCGGTTCAGAAGCCACGTTCAGAAAATGGATGCACCGAAAATTCTGACTTTTCCATCCTCATAGCCGAGAACCAGCCTGCCCAGCCACTCGCCCGGCTTTTTGGTGCTGCGCTGCCGGTAAAGTACGGTCACATGTTCGCCGCGGCGGATGATGCCGAGCGGGTCAAAGTCTTCGGACAGGCTGCGCGCCAGTTCGCTGTTGGCGAACTGGTGGCCTGCAACCACCTGGTCTATGGCCCGCGCGAGAGAACCGGAGAAATTCTTGGCGAACTCCCCGTACTTGCCCTCATTCGAAGCCTTGACGAGGTCGCGCCAAAGGAGATTGGCCGTGGCCAGAATCTCCTCATCGGTTTTCTCGATGATGTTCACGCGAGGCTCCTGCTGACCGGAAGTAACCGGCTGCGCAGGACTCAGGACGCCGGCCATAGCACTACTCGTTTTCGCCGACCAGGTGATAACAAGGCGCTTTCTCCATGGTGTATTCCCCGGTTTCCGGATCGCGGCGAGAAACCGTCAGCACGTGCCAGTTCGCATCGTCCACTTTCATGGCGTCGCCCCGGTAGTAGTACCCCGGCCAGCGGGTCTCCTTGCGAAACAGCGTGTGCTGCGTCACACACTCGGCGGCGCGGTGGCGGTGCATCAATTCCCAGGCGCGCAGCAGTTCGTGAACGTCCTTTGCGGCCAGGTTCTGCAGGTCTTCCTCCATGATCTTGAGCTTCTTCAGCCCGATGTTCAGGAGCTTCTCGTTGGTCATGTAGTTGACGGTCACCCCGCCGCAATACTCGTCCATCAGCTTCTGCAGGCGGTCCAGGCCCTGCTTGGGATTGATGTAGTGCGGATTGACGTCGCCCGCCACGATCGCATTACGGTAGATCCGGTAATGCTCCATCGGCTTGTAGATCTCCTGCCGGCGGCGGTTGATCTGCTCTTCGGATACAACGATGCCTTCTGCCTTGCCGTCGTCGATGTATTTGCAGGCAGCCTTGGCGGCAAGGCGGCCCTCGGTGAACGAACCGGACGAAAAGGCATGCGGCGTGCCGCCGACCGCGTCACCGGCGCCGAACAGGCCTTCGATCGTCGTCATGCGGTTGTAGCCCCAGAAATACTCAGGCGGGGACACATCCTCGGGACCCGAACACCAGGCGCCCGAGCCGGTGGCGTGCGAACCCATGACATAGGGCTCGGATGTGGTCAGTTCGGGGTTCTCGTTCTTGGGATCGACGTCGGTGGCCGCCCACAGCACAGCCTGGCCGACGGTCATGCCGAGGAAGTTTTCCCAGCCGACCTCCTCCAGATGCGGATCCTGGAAGGCCTTCATGGTCACCATGTGTATCGGGCCGCGACCCGCATTCACTTCGCTGATGATGCAGTGGTTGCGCAGGCAGGTCGGAATCGGTCTATGGGTCAGGTGCGAAGCTTCAGGATCGAGATATTCCTTGCCCACCATTTGCTGCAGCGCAGGGAACCACTTGGATTCGTACTCCTCGCCCAGGCAATTTTGCGTATAGGTCTTCAGATGCAGGAAGTAGGCGCCGACCGGACCATAACCGTCCTTGAAACGCGCCAGCACGATGCGGTTTTCCATCTGCGTCATCTTGGCACCGGCGTTGATCATCAGGCCGTACGCGGACGCGGATGACCAGGGTGCATACCAGGTGCGGCCGGAACCTTCGCCCACTGAACGCGGCTTGAAGATGTTCGAAGCGCCGCCAGCGCCGCAAATCACGGTCTTGGACTTGAAGACGTGGTAGTTGCCGGTGCGCACGTTGAAACCGACGGCGCCGGCGATGCGGTTCTCCTTGGCATCGTCCATCAGCAGGTGGGTCACACAGATGCGGTTGAACACCTTGTCCGCGGATTTCTTGGCGGCCTCGGCCACGATGGGCTTGTAGGACTCACCGTGGATCATGATCTGCCAGCGTCCTTCACGCAGATAGCGCCCGGTTTTCGGATCCTTCATGATGGGCAGTCCCCACTCCTCGAACTGGTGCACCGTGGAATCCACGTGACGCGCCATGTCGAACAGCAGGTCTTCGCGCACCATCCCCATCAGGTCGATGCGGGCGTAGCGAACATGATCCTCCGGCTTGTTCTCGCCCCAGCGGGTGCCCATGTAACAGTTGATGGCGTAGAGACCCTGGGCGACCGCACCGGAGCGGTCGATATTGGCCTTCTCGGCAATGACAATCTTCTTGTCCTGCCCCCAGAATCTTGCTTCCCATGCGGCACCGGTGCCGCCCAGGCCTGCACCGACGACCAGAATATCGATGCCGTCTTCGACGATCGTTTCGTAAGCCATTAGTAGTACACGCCTTTCTTCATCTTCAGACCATTGGACTTGAGCGTATGCAGCCCGCCATCATCCATGCGGATCCATTTCGGTTCGTTGTAGAGCAGTTCGCTGTCGCGCATTTCCTTGGTGGGCGCGGGAACCTCCGCGAGCTTGGGAATCGCCGTGCCCCAGGGCTTGGTGGTGATCGGCGACAGGAAATTCTTTTCCGTGCCGTTGCGGAACTTGATCTTCCAGGCGATCGTGCCTTTCTGCTCGTCGCGGTCGACACGCACGCTATGGCCCAGCGGCGCAAAGTCGGCATACCCGCGCACATCAATCGCATGCTGCGGGCAGGCCTTGACGCAGGAGTAGCACTCCCAGCACATGTTCGGTTCGATGTTGTAGGCGCGGCGGTAGGTCTTGTCGATGTGCATGATGTCGGACGGGCAGATGTCGACGCAGTGTCCGCATCCGTCGCACCTTGTCATGTAGACGAAGGTAGGCATTCGTAGGCTCCTTGGTGTATTCCGCTGAATCGGTATTTTTTAATAGTGGCGGGGCGCTTCGCGCTTGATGCCCAGCCCCATGTCCATCGGAGCATCCTTCAACAGCTCCATGGAGTGCCTTTGCTGCTGCTCGGGGTCATCACGGGTCAGCGTCGGCAGGTTCTGCACGGTGCCATTGGCCTCGGACATCCGTTTCTCGTAGGCCGCCGCAGGCTTGAAGAACATGTGCGCGAACTTCGACCACGGCACCGACCCGAACAACACCGTCGTGGCGATGATGTAGAGGCCGAAAAACACGTTGGCGCCGACGCCGCCCTTCGCCTGCAGGAAAGCCCAGATCAGGCCCAGCGTCACGCTCGCCAGCAGCGACAGGATGAACAGGTCCGCATGCACCACGCGGAAAGGCGAATTGCCTTCGGCGGCGACATCGACGCGGATGAAGAACCAGAACCAGTATCCGCCCACGCAGACCATCAGGCCGCCGATCCACCACAGCATCGGCACGATGGAAGGCGTCGGCGTCGCGGCCGTCGGGTAGCAGAACACCATCAGGGCCGTGGCGACCACATAAAGAATGAAGCCGTACATCGTCAGCAAGTGCGCGATCCGGCGGCGCTGATTGCAGAATTCACCGGAAGTCAGGACGTCCACCACCCCGGTCTTGACGGCAATCGCCACCAGCTCGCCGCCGCCGACGGGCTTCTTGGCATTGGTGTTCGACTTGCGCCAGTTATCGAAAAAATACCGGGCGCTGCCCTTGTGGATCACATCGAACAGTGTGCCCACCACGACCAGCGCGACCATGATGATCACGAAAGTCGGCATGAACGCGTGCGGAATGAACGCCGTGAGTGCGGCAAACGGATTGCTGGTGAACATCATTTCCCCCTCTTTGATGCAGCGATTTTAAACGCGCGGGGTATCACCCAAGCGAAAAAAAGGTTATGTGTCCATAGAAAAAACTTTACGCACCATCGGATACAATGATGACCGAGGTATCACCTTGAAAATCTGCATTGTTTCCGACAGCCATGACCACCGCGAACCGTTTGCCGCGGCAGTCGCCGAAGCCAAATCCCTGGGGGCTCAGGCCGTGCTTCATTGCGGCGATCTGATCGCCCCGTCCACATTGCATGCCGTCGTCGGTCTGGGACTGCCCATCCACATGATCCACGGCAACAACACCGGAGACCTCTACTTCCTGTCGAAATGGGCACAGGAAGCCAAAAATCGCCTGCATTACTACGGTCAGGATGGCAGCCTGGTGCTGGCCGAACGGCGAATCTTCATGGTGCATTATCCGCATTACGCCAAAGCCATGGCACTGACCGGCGATTACGATCTGGTGTGCAACGGCCACGAACACAAAGCCGTTATTGAGCGCATCACCAACATCAAGGGCAGCGTGACGCTGCGCATCGATCCCGGCACCGTTGCCGGCGTGAGCGCACCCGCAACCTACGTTTTTGGCGACCTGCAGACTCTGGAATTCGAAATCCGTCCGGTGCCTGCAGCGTCAAAATCATAAATAAATTAATAAAAACAAAAGGT
>Ga0222714_10006401_pt1 | contig 11001 bp, 12 predicted proteins | sample C33_3DmetaG_FD_165048 | JGI IMG/M metagenome (GOLD analysis project Ga0222714, IMG submission 165048) | Estuarine water microbial communities from San Francisco Bay, California, United States - C33_3D | ecosystem: Environmental > Aquatic > Marine > Unclassified | place: USA: California... | reverse complement strand
CCAGCATCCGCTATTCCTCGAACAGCGCGCCGGCCATTGCCAGGTCATGCCTGGCCAGCGCGGCTTTTGCGAGTACCGACAGGCACTTGATGTCGCCGTGCATGCGTTCGCGATAGGTGTTTTCCAGTTCGTCGAGTTGTGCAAAGTTCCCGGACTCCGCGAAAACGCTGGCAAGACCGTGCAATGCGCCTTCGGCCTGCGCATCGGCAGCCAGCGCCGCGCGGAAGGCTGCTTCGGCTTTGGCTGCGTCGCCGATGCCCGCGTAGGCAATGCCGAGTTCGGTGTGCACTTCCGCGGGCACCGGGGCGGCTGCCGGCAATTCATTGCGGACGCCGATCGCCCCGTAAAAGTCGCCGAGCCTGTTGTCGCAACGCATCATCAGCGCGACCGGCTGCGCGGCGCCCGGCATCACCTTGAGCGCGCGCAGCGCATTGCCCAGCGCTTCGTGATGGTTGCCGACGGCAAGGTTCATGCGGCTCAGCGTGAGCAGGGCACGATAATCGTCCGGATCGGCGAACATCACGGCCGAGGCATAGCGGTAGGCGTTCCGCCAGTCCTTGACCGATACGGCGATTTCGGCCATGACGGTCAGCAGCAGAATTTCGTCGGGCGGCGGCTCCGGCACGTATTGCCGGACAAAAGCGTCGGCTTTCTCGTGGGCACCGGCGCCCTGCATCGCCATCAGATAGATCGCCATCGCGTCATGCGGCAGGTCCGGATCCTTTGCTGCGCTGTCCGCTACGGCAAGCGCATCGGCGGGATTGCCCTGCGTCACCAGTATGGCCAGGGCATGCGCCAGGAACCGCAGTGCTCCGGGCTGCCAGGGATGGGTGTTGCAGACGTTCAGCACGGACGGCAGGTCACCGCACACGAAAAGACAGATTGCCGCTTCGAAGGCATCGTGGTCCGTCCGCGGCGGTGCTGACATCAGCAGCCGGTAGGCGTCGTCGGCTTTGCCGGTTGAACGCAGCTTTTTGATTTTCTGGTAGTTGTCGGACAGCATGACGGCAGCGGAGGCGAAGGGGGTGCAGGCATTGTAATCGTTCTGCAGCGGGCAGTTGCACCGCACTTCCCGGATGAAGGCATTGCGGCGCAGGCAAGTCCATGATTCGGGAAACCGGTATCTGCGCACGCCACTGCACCCTACAATGACCGGCACATCCCATTCTGAGGAACCCGTCATGGAAAGCCGCGGCAAACTGTTCAAGGAACTGATCAATCGCAAGGAAATCCTGATCCAGCCCGGCGTCTACGACGGTTACAGCGTGCGGCTGGTCGAGCGCGCCGGGTTCAAGACCGCGTCGATTTCCGGTGCCGGGGTGTCGGAGAGCCGCATGGGCTGGGCCGACCGCGGCGTGATGACCTTCGAGGAGAACCTCAACAACGCGCGACGGCTGGCGGATTGTTCCGACCTGCTGCTTCGCGCCGACGCCGACACCGGCTATGGCAACGCGATGACGGTGCATTTCGTCGTCCGTGCTTTCGAGAAAGCCGGCATGGCGGCGCTGATGATCGAGGACCAGGTGTGGCCCAAGCGCTGCGGCCACATGGCAGGCAAGTCCTGCATACCCGCCGAGGAAATGGTGCAGAAAGTCAAGGCAGCGGTGGATGCGCGCCGCGACAACGACTTCGTCATCGTCTCGCGCACCGATGCAGCCGGCCCGCACGGCGTCGACGAGGCAATCCGCCGCCTCAATATGTACGCCGAGGCCGGCGCCGACGTGATGTATGCCGATGCGCTGCTGTCGAAGGAGGACATCGCCAAGGTCGCGAAGAACGTGCCGAAGCCGCTGATCGTGAACATGGGCCTCGGCATGCGGCCGCGCAAGACCACGCCGCTGATGAGCCCGAAGCAGCTGCAGGACATCGGCGTCGCCGCGGTCAGCTACCCGCGCCTGCTGACCACAGCCGCGCTGCGCGGCATGATGAATGCGCTGGACGTGTTCAGGGACGAGGTGGTCGGCCAGAACAAGGTGGTCGAGCGCACCGACCTGCAGGTCGGCTTCGAGGAACTCAACGACCTGATGGGCATGAAAGTGCTGGACGAGATGGAGCAGCGTTACACCGTCAAATAACGGTGGCTGGTGATTGGCAAAGCACCGCCCCGGTTTTCTCCAGCCACTCGCCACCAGCCACCGTTTAGATCCCCCGGAACGAAGAGGCGACAAATGGGCATGACCATCGCAGAAAAGATCCTCGCCGCGAAAAGCGGGCGCAGGGCCGTGGCTCCCGGCGACGTGGTCACGGTCGACGTTGATACCGTGATCCTGTTCGACAACAACTTCATGCCCAACAACTGGCGTGACATCCTCAAGGTCGCCGACCCGGAGAAAATCGTGGTGACTTTCGATCACCGCGTGCCGGCGCCGACGCAGCAGGCCGCCGCGGCGCAGGTCACCGGGCGCGCGTTCGTGAAGAAGTTCGGCATCAGGCGCTTCCACGACGTCGGCCACAACCAGGGTATCAGCCACCAGCTGGTGGCCGATTACGGCTACGCGCTGCCGGGTTCGGTGCTGCTGTGCAGCGATTCGCACACCTGCAGCGCAGGGGTGTTCAACTGCCTGGCGCGCGGCGTCGGCGGGCCGGACATCATCTACGCGGCGATCAAGGGCCAGACCTGGTTCCGCTGCGGCGAGACGGTGCGCTACGAGCTGACCGGAAAACTTCCGGCAGCGGTGACCGCCAAGGATGCTTTCCTGCAGATCGCCGGCGTGCACGGCGCGCATGCGACGATGAATGTCGAGTACGGCGGTCCCGGCGTGGCGGGGCTTTCGATCAATGCGCGCAAGACGATTGCCGCGATGTCGGCCGAACTGTCGGCGGAATTCGCCACCTTCGAGGCCGATGCGGTGCTTGAAGCATGGATGCGTCCCCGCAATCCGGCGCCGTTCATTCCCGTAAAGCCCGATGCCGATGCGCAATACCTCGCCGTGCGCAAGGTCGATCTGTCGGCGCTGGAACCGCTGGTGGCCTTGCCCGACAGCGTGGTAAACAATTCGCAGCCGGTGGGCCAGGCCAGGGGTACGCGCATCGACCAGGCCTACATCGGTTCCTGTGCCAACGGCACCCAGGATGACATCGAACTGGCCGCAAAAGTGGTTAAAGGCCGGCGCGTAGCCGCCGGCGTGCGTTTCATCGTCACCCCGGCTTCACAGGTGGTGTATCGCGATACCGTGGCCAGCGGCGCGATCCAGACGCTGCTCGAGGCGGGGGCGATGATTGCGCCGCCGACCTGCGGCGCCTGCGGCGGCGGCCACATGGGCGTGCTCGGTCCCGACGAGGTCTGCATTACTTCCAGCACGCGCAACTTCAAGGGACGCATGGGGGATCCGAGTTCGCGGGTATGGATGGCCTCGCCGGCAACGGTGGCGGCATCGGCGCTGACCGGCGCCATCACCGATCCGCGGGAGTTCCTGCAATGACGGATCGACAAAATGCGGCCATGAAATTCAATGGCCGGGTCTGGATCGTCGGCGACAACATCAACACCGACCTGATCCTGCCCAACAAGGCCTTCTACCTGACGCATGAGGAACAGGCGCAGTACGTGTTCCATGCCAACCGGCCGGGCTGGGCGCAACAGGTGCAGAAGGGCGACATCCTGATCGGCGGTCACAACTTCGGCATGGGTTCCAGCCGTGCCGCGGCGCGTTCGCTGAAAAACCTCGGCCTCGCCTGCCTGGTCGCTGAATCGCTGAACGGCCTGTTCCTGCGCAACTGCGTGAACTTCGCGTTCCCGGCGCTGGAGTGTCAGGGCATCAGCACGGCGTTCAGCGAGGGCGAGATCGCCGCGGTTGATTTCGCCGCGGCGCGCGTGGATAACGTCACACGCGGCACTTCCCTGTCCGGCAAGCCGTTGCCGGCGCCGCTGATGGCGCTGGTGCAGGCCGGCGGCGTCTACCAGCTGCTGGAAAAAGAGGGCTTGATCGCGCCCAGGGCGCAGGGCGCATAGGCGCAATGTTTTTGTTGTATATTCAAAAGCCCATGTGCCGGTCGCCGCACGTCATACGCGCATCGGTTGCCCAACATCCCGAGAGGAAATCATGTCCAAGATCACACTGCAGCAGGCCAATACCATCATCGAAAAAGCGTTCGCCAAGGCGAAGGAAATGAAAGTGAATCCGCTGGCCGTCGTCGTGCTTGATGATGCCGGCCATGTCGTCGCCGCACAGCGCCAGGACAAGGCAACGATGTTCCGTTACGACGTCGCGCTGGGCAAGGCGTGGGCGGCGGTGGCTATGGGCTGTTCCAGCCGCGCGCTGGCCGGCCGCGCCAAGGAAAACCCCAATTTCATGATCACGCTGTCGGCAACGGCGCAGGGCAAGTTCCTGCCGCAGCCGGGCGCGGTGTTGATCAAGGATGCCGCGGGCAACGTCGTCGGCTCGGCCGGCGGCAGCGGCGGCACCGGTGATGAAGACGAGGCCGTGTGTGCCTACGGTGCCGAGCAGGCCGGCCTGAAGCCGGTCATTTGATGCACGCGATACGCCATGGCTGATACTGCTGAAACCAGGACCAAGGGCGCCGTCAAGGGCGGCAACGGCAGGTTCATTTTCCCGCTCGAGGAAATGGCGCCGATCGAGGCCGGCACCGGTTATTCGACGGCGATGGGCCCAGTGATCGAGGGCGAGCGCATGCAGTGCGCGCTGGTGACCAAGGAGAAAGGCACCGGCTCGCGCCCGCACCTGCATCCCAACGAACAGTGGAACTACATCGTCAAGGGCAGGATGCGGGTCAAGGTCGGCGACGGTCCCGAGCAGATCTGCGGCCCCGGTACTCTGCTCTACTTCCCGGCGAACATCGTGCATTACACGATAGCCATGCCTGAAGAAGACGCGATGTTTTTCGCCGTGAAGGATCTGTCGCACGGCATCATCGGCAAGGCCGCCGACGGCACCATGGCCGGCGGCCATTACGATCCCGGCCACGGCCCCAAGAATACATAATGCCGCGCATCCCTCCCGCACGGCCGGGCGTGGCGCTGGCCGATGTCGATACGCCGGCGCTGATCCTCGACCTCGATGCTTTCGAGCGCAATCTGCGGCGGCTCACAGAGTCGCTGGCCGGGCGCAAGGTCATGTTGCGTCCCCACGCCAAGAGCCACAAGTGCCCGCAGATCGCGCTGCGCCAGATCGCGCTGGGCGCGGTCGGCGTTTGCTGCCAGAAGGTCAGCGAGGCCGAGGCCATGGTCGAGGGTGGCGTGCCGGACGTGCTGATCGCCAACGAGGTGGTCGGCGCGGCCAAGCTGAAACGGCTGGCGGCGCTGGCTCAACGGGCGAAAGTCACCGTCTGCGCCGACGACGCCGGCAACGTGCGCGATATCGATGCGGCGGCGCGTGAATGCGGCGTCACGCTCGACGTGCTGGTCGAAGTCAACGTCGGCGCCAACCGCTGCGGCGTCGAGCCCGGCGAGCCGGCGCTGAAAATCGCGCAAGCCATCGCCGCCTGCAAGAACCTGCGTTATGCCGGACTGCAGGCCTACCAGGGGGGCGCACAGCATTTGCGCAAGGTCGAGGAACGGCGCGCCGCGATTGACGGCGCGATCGCCGGCGTGCGGCAGACGCTGGCGCTCGTCGAAAAGGCCGGCCTGCCGCGCGGCAAGGTCACCGGTGCCGGCACCGGCACCTACCTGTTCGAGGCGGGAAGCAGCGTCTACGACGAACTGCAGGTGGGCTCGTACATATTCATGGACGCCGACTACGCGAAAAACGACTGGACCGAGAGCGGCATTCCGCGATTCGAGCACAGTCTTTTCGTGTGGACCACGGTGATGAGCCGCACTCGTCCCGGCGTCGCCATCGTCGATGCGGGGCTGAAAGCCTCCAGCGTTGACTCCGGCATGCCGCGGGTTGCCGATTTCCCGCAGGCCGAATTCCTCAAGGCCTCGGACGAGCACGGCGTGATCCAGATGAACGGTTCATCCGGCTTCGCGCTGGGCGACAAGCTGAAGCTGATTCCCGGGCATTGCGATCCCACGGTCAATCTCTACGACGAATTCGTCTGCGTGCGCGGAGGCAAGGTCGAGGCCCTGTGGCCGATCAGCGCGCGCGGCGCGGTCTGGTAAAGGAGCTGAACACATTGGAAGTCATCAGAAAAATCGGTTTCATCGGCGTCGGCAACATGGGCAATCCGATGGCGGCCAACCTGATCAAAGGCGGTTTCGAGGTCACGGTGTTCGATGCGCGGCCGGAAACCGCGGCGGCGTTCGTCGCGCAGCACGGCGGCCGGGCTGCGGAATCGCTGGCCGGGGTGGCGAGCGGCGCCGATGCGGTGATCACCATGCTGCCCGACGATAAAATCGTGCGCAGGGTGATGCTCGACGAAGGCGGCGCGGCGGCGGCGATGACGCGCGGCGCGGTTCTGATCGACATGGGCACCTGCGATCCGACCGGCACCCGGGATACCGCGGTGGCGCTGGAAAAAGCGGGCATTGCGATGCTCGACGCTCCGGTGATGGGCGGCGTGGTGTTCGCGAAGGATGCGACGCTGGACATCATGGCCGGCGGCAGCGAAGAACTGGTCGCGCGCTGCACGCCGGTGCTGCGGGCCATGGGACGCAGCGTCATGCATTGCGGATCGACCGGGTCGGCGCATGCGATGAAGGCGCTGGCCAATTATGTGAATGCCTGCGCGCTGATCAACGCCATCGAGGCGCTGACCATCGGCAGGAAATTCGGCCTCGATCCGAAAATGATGGCCGAGGCGCTGGTGCCCATGTGTGCAGGGCGCAATCACCCTATCGAGAAAAAAGTCATTCCGCAGATCCTCACGCACAAATACGCCACCGGCATGGCGCTCAGTTTCATCGCCAAGGATGTGAAGATCGCAGTCGATACCGCGCATGCGATCGGCGCCGCGGCGCCGCTGGCGGAGAAGGTGTCGGAACTGTGGAGCGATGCCGTCGGCAAGGTCGGCGCCACGGTCGACCAGACCGAAATTGTCCGTTATTGGGAAGAGGCGACTGGCGTCAAGCTCTGACGCTTCTTCAGCATTTGCCATACGCACAACACCGCCGCGGCGGCCAGCAGGTGTTTCAGCGAGTGGCCGCTAATTGCGCCGGCGCTGGCGCTGTAGATCTGGAAGTCGAGCAGTTCGGCCATCTTGGCCAGCACGTAGAGCACCACCCCGTAGAGCAGGTAATGCCGCCGGTCGTAACGGCCGGGGAAGGCCGCGATCACGTAGGGTATCGCCAGCAGCGGCGCGCCCTGCACCCAGATGTAGATCCGCAGGTCGCCGCTGTACTGCCACCAGAATACGCTGAATATGCCCACCGCCAGCGCCGCGGCGAGCAGCCGCAGTTCCAGTCGCGCGCCCAGGTGTTCGCTGACCAGCGCCGCGAACAGGCCCATGAAGGCGATGGTCATCGGCAGCCGGTCCCACACCAGCGTGTCGTCGTCGGGTGCGCCGTGGTAATACGCCGAGCCGAAAAACACCAGTGCGACGCCCGAAAAAAACACCAGCCACGAGCGCCACGCGCCGCTGCGGCTGTGCCAGGCGTGCAGTGCGCCGACGATGCCAGCGAGCAGGAACAGCAGATTGGAGGCGACGTTGCCGAAATTGGCGATGCCGAGGCAGCTGCGGCCGTCGGCGAACACGTGGTAGCCGCGATCCTGCAGGATGGGCGCGCCGTGGCCGATCATCAGCCAGAGGAGCGGACCCAGCACCAGCAGTACCAGCGCTGCAGTGCGTGCAGGGTGCGGCTGTGCCTTGCTGTCCATTAGCAGATCGTACTACAGGGAACGTACTGCGGTGAAAGTGACGCAGCGGAATGTTCCCCATCCGGCGTGATCGCGTTTACTATGCGATTTTTGAACCGGCAGTTATCGACCTGAGGAGGATTTGTAATGGCAGCGCAGAAAACAAAAGTCGTGCTCGGCACCGCAACCCCCGGCGGCGGTTTCCCCGCCTACGGCTGGCCGTATGCCGAAGCGCTCAACGCCGCCGATCCGACGCTGGACATCGAGCCCATCAACACCAAGGGCAGCGGGGAGAACGTCGGCCGCATCGAGAACGGAGAACTCGACATCGCGCTGGCCACCGGCGAAGTGACCTACGAGGCGGTCAACGGCATCGGCCGCGCGCCGTGCAAAAACATCCGCATCATCAACGCCACCTATTCGCAGGCGGGCATGTTCATGGTGCGCGCTGACAGCCCGTACCGGTCGATTTCCGACCTCGTCGGCAAGACCGTGGTGTGGGGCGCATCGAGTTCGGGCTTTGTGGTGCTCGCGCGTTACGTGTTCGACGGCCTCGGCCTCGACATCAAGAAGGATTTCGACGCGCGCCTGCTGGAGAAGGCCGGCGACGGCCCGCCCCTGGTCATCAGCGGCGAGGCCGCGGCAATGTGGGGAGGCGGCGTGGGCTGGCCGCCGTTCATGAAAATCGCGACCGCTCCCAAGGGCATGCGTTTCATTTCGCCGGGCGCCGATGAAATCAAGCGCATCCAGGCGAAGCACACCTTCCTCAAGCAGACGACGATGCCGGCGGGGAGTTATCCGGGGCAGACCGGCCCGGTGAATTCGGTGGGATCGTGGCCCTTCGTGCTGGCGCGCGCGTCACTGCCGGACGATGTCGCCTACAGGCTGGCAAAAGCACTGCACAAGGGCCATGCCGCGCTCGCCGCGAAGCTGGACCAGGCGCAGGAATCGACGCTGGAGAACACGCTGGCCGGTGTGCCGACCCGGGATCTGATCCATCCCGGCGTCCTCAAATACATGAAAGAGATCGGATTGGTCTGAAGGGCTGGTCTAGAACCCGTAAAGCCGAGCGGGGTTGGTTACCAGCACCCGCTCGCGCTGTGCTTCATCCGGCACCCAGTCGAGCAGCAGGTCGGTGAGGTCGCCGTCGTTGGGCGTCGCGCCCTTGTGCATGACGTGCGGCCAGTCGCTGCCCCAGATCACCTGATCGGCATTGGCTTTCAGCAGCGCGTGCGCATAAGGCACCGTGTCGGCATGCGGCAGCGGTGCGCCCGAGATGCGGTACGGTCCGGTCAGCTTGACCCAGGCCTTGCCGGCCTTCATCAGGCGCAGCAGCGCCTGGAAGCCCGGGGCCTCTAGCCCCAGCGCGGTTTTCATGTAGCCGAGATGGCCAAGCACGATCGGCACCGGAAAATCGGAGAAGGTTTTGTCCATGTCCGGAAATTCATCGGCGTGCATCAGGAATTCCATGTGCCAGCCCAGCGGCGCGACGCGCGCTGCCAGTGTCCGCAGCATGTCCATCGGCAGCGTGCCGGGCTTGCGGTCCTTGACGTCGACGATGTTCACCCTCACGCCGCGCACGCCAGCGGCATGCAGGTTTTTTATTTCCGCATCGCCGATCGCTGGATCGACCACTGCCACGCCGCGCAGCCGCTGCGGATCGGTTTTCATCGCGTCGAGCATCGCCGAATTATCGGTGCCGTAGACGCTGGGCTGTACCAGCACCGCGCGGCTGACGCCCATGGTGTCAAGCATGTGGCGGTAGTCGGACATCAGGCAGTCGGGCGGCGTGTAGACCCGTGCCGGCGAATAGTCGTAACGCGCGGCAGGTCCCAGCACATGCGCATGGGTATCGCAGGCGAACGAGGGCATGGTCAGCCGCGGTTTGCGCGGCTTGAAATCCGGTCCGGCGCACAGCGGCGCGCCGGGATTGGGGTCGTTGACGGACATATATTATAAGTATTTGTTTTTATTGATATTTTTATCAGGCCATCGCGGGCTGTGCGGCCTTCAATCCGGGCATGTCGAAATCGATCGCCTTCAATTCGGTGGCAAGCGAGGCGCGCTCTTCCTTTGTCAGTTCGAGCAGCGGCGGGCGCACGGTGCACCACTGGTCGTCGCCGCTGTAGAGCGCGACGCCGGCTTTCAGCGCGGCGATCATCAGGTATTTCTTGCCGAAGGTGTTGCGCGCGACGTCGAGCGCTTTCTGTTGCGCATCGGCATCGGCGTTCTGCCATTCGCGGTAGAGCTTGTCGATCGGTCCCGGGTTGACGTTGGCAGTGGCCGAGATGCAGCCAGCGCCGCCGTTACGCATGTTGGCGAGCAGGAAAGATTCGCTGCCGACGAACATGTCGAAGCCGCTATTGGCGAAGTTGTCGAGGAACACCTTGGTGTTGTTCCAGTCACCCGAGCTGTCCTTCATGCCGGCGATCGCCGTCGGATATTTTTTCAGCAGGCGCTCGACCAGTTTCGGAGTGATGCCGACCACCGCGACCGGCGGGATGTGATAGAGGTAGATGCGCAGCCGGTCGTCGCCGACGCGCTCGATGATTTCCGAATAATTGCGGTAGAGCCCCTCATCGCTGACGCCCTTGTAATAGAACGGCGGCAGCATCAGTACGCCGGCGCAGCCGGCTTTCACCGCGTGCTCGGTCAGGCGCACCGAATCGGTCAGCGCGCAGCAACCGGTGCCCGGCATCATTCGCGACGGGTCGACCCCCGCGGTCAGCAGCGCGTCGAGCAGCGCGGTGCGCTCGTTGAACGACAGCGAGTTGGCCTCGCTGTTGGTGCCGAAGGCGGCGAGGCCGGATCCCTGCGAAATCAGCCATTTGCAGTGCGCGATGAATCGCGATGCGTCGGGATTCAGGTCCTTGTCGAACGGTGTGACCACCGGGGCGAGCACGCCCTTGATGCGTTGCGTCTTGCTCATGGGATGAGTCCTCTGGGGAACAAGTATTGAATAAGAAAGTATTGAAGGATTGGAAATCGTCCGCGGCAAATCCGGCGTGGCGGGATGGCGCGCGACAGCCCGCATAGGATATCACCGTGCCGCGCCAGCCGAAATCGCCGGAGATTCGATTGTCAGCTGCGGGGTCAGGCGGTAAGCTCCCGGCTCCACTGCGGCGCAAGCCGCACCGCACAACAATATGAACCTGCAACAATCAGGAGGAAAACCAATGAAATGCTCAGCGTTGATCGCGGCCGGCTTGACGGCCTTGTTGCTTCCCGCGACTCAGGCCGCCGGATATCCGAGCAAGCCGGTGCGCATGGTGATTGCGTTTTCGCCAGGCGGTCCCAGTGACCTCCT
>Ga0222714_10006399_pt1 | contig 11005 bp, 10 predicted proteins | sample C33_3DmetaG_FD_165048 | JGI IMG/M metagenome (GOLD analysis project Ga0222714, IMG submission 165048) | Estuarine water microbial communities from San Francisco Bay, California, United States - C33_3D | ecosystem: Environmental > Aquatic > Marine > Unclassified | place: USA: California... | reverse complement strand
CCACGGCGATAAGGACACGCGCAGCTATATTTACGAACCTTAAAAAAATATTCGTAGATGTTATATAACTGAAAGACACAGGATGATTGCCATAGTCGTGATCGGATTACTCTTACTGGTTGGCCTTGGTCTTGGTCTTTATTTTTTTGTGTTTGCCAAAAAGGAGTGTAAGAAAATTACAGAAGAAGATGAATGCACTGAACCATGTCAATGGGACACCTACGGAGACAAGTGCATTGGAGAGAAGGATGACCTCACACCGGCTCCACCGACACAGCCGACACCACCTACCTGCTCCACGTACACCACACAGGACACGTGCGTGTCTCCTTGCGCATGGAATTCGTCAACGAGCAAGTGTGGCACCAGTTCGTCGTCTCCGACGCCGACGTCGTACGACGACATTTCATTCGTGGTACCTACTAAAACGATTGAACTCGCTGATATTGACGAAGACACTACGAGAGCTGAAGCTCCGTTACCGGAATGCTATATGTCTAGATACGCTGATATCAGACAGGCGTTCAAGGGTCGGGATGTGCCCTTAAAAGGTGCTGCGCAACACTACAAAACTTATACAACAAACGGTACCGAGAACAGAAACACCACGTGTTATATGACAGATAATGAAGCTCAATGTTACATAGACCGCTATCCAGACGTTAAAGTTTTTGCTGGAAATAAACAATCAAAGAAGCTGGATAGAGCGCGCAAACATTATTACGAAATAGGTCATGGCGAAGGGCGAGATTTTACATGCGGCGCAACCACGAAAGAGCTTAAATGTTACTTCGCGAGGTATGGCGATTTACAGACAGCGTACACTGGTGGTCCATCAGCGGACCCGAGAGATAACACGAATTGGTATGGTGTCATGCAGCACTGGTATAGCACCGGAAAAGGGGCGGGGCGTCAACTCCTATGCGATGACATGCCCCGAAACTCTCAAATTGGAAAATAAATATTCACAAACACAGCTAAATACAAATATTAAGATTTATGATAAAAATGTTAATATTTGAGTTTTTTTTACAATTTTAAGCCGCAGTAAGCTTAGTTGGAGAACGCGAGGCCGCCCATACCGGATTGCACGCGGAGAACGTTGTAGTTCGTCGCGAAGAGGTGCATGGTTTGGGACGACGTCGCCGAGGCCTTGACCTTGACGGACACTTGCGCGTTGTCGATGCGCGAGAAGTTGCACGTACCGGACGGTTGGTGCTCTTCCGGTCGCAAAGCGAACGAGTACGAGTACACACCCGGCATCGGAGAACCGGTGTGGTACGTGTACGGCTGCACTTGGTTGAAGTACTTACCGCCTTGCGCCTTCATGCGGTCTTGGCCGTTGAGGATGAGCTTGAACTCTTCCAACGGACCAACCGCGCGCGTCGCAGAGACGGCACCATCTTCGCAGACGGTCGCTTCGGAGTAGTTGGTACCGATCGCGAGGAGCGGGGCACCGGTACCATAGGTGACCGGGACGAAGACGTTGGACAAGCCACCGGCAGCAGCCAAGCGCGGGTCGGATTCGAGGACGACACCTTCTTGCGTCAAGTTGGACGTGAAGTTCCACAAGGACGCGTTAGAGACGGAACCGTTGTTGAACGCGAACATCAACTCCTTCACCGGGTGGTTGAAGGACAAGCGAACTTGCTTGGTGTTACCCGCTTCAACCGTGTCGGTGCCAGTGTGTTGCACTTGCTCGATGAGGTATTCGTGGGACTTTTGGGCGAATCGGCGGCGCTCGTCGGTGTCCAAAAAGTGGTAGTTAGCCCAGCACTTGAAAGTGGAGCCATCGGTGTAGTGGGAGAACTCAGAGCTCAAGTCCACGTCGACGCGGCATTCGTGGTATTGCAAGGCAATCAACGGGAGGGAGAGACCCGGGTGGCGGTTGAACCAGAACAAAAGCGGGAGGTAGATCGCGCCGTTCTGGGTGTTGGAAGTCATCTTGGCGTAGTCGGCCTTCTTGGCTTCCGTGTGGTAGAGGTTGTCGTACAAACGCCACCACTTTTGGAAGTGGCGGTCGATGCGCTGACCACCGATGGAGATTTCAATGTCCTTCACGGCACGCTCGGCAGCGAAGATGGCGGACGCACCCTTCGTGGAGGAGCTGAGGCCAGACTTCGCCTTCATTTCGAGGTACATGTCTTGGACCAAATCACCGTTGCGGGCGATCGTGATCGAGACACGGCCGTTGTCGGCTGCGGTGCCGTTCACCGTTTGCTCGATGACTTCCGAGGCGAAGTTCGAGTGACGCTTGTAGACGGCTTGGAAGAAGGTGACCTTCGGGTTCGCGGTCAAGTAAATATCCTGGGAACCATAGGCGACAAGTTGCATGAGACCACCGGCCATTGTGAGAGTTGTTTGTACTATACACTAAGAAAAAAATTTTCCCCTGATGATGCGGTAAAAGGCGCGTCATCTTTTCTCACATTACCAATAATGACCGACAAAGACCGCGAAGAAGGTGAAATCACCCCCATCCCCGTTGAAGAAGAGGAGGACGACTTCACGTCCGATGAAGAAGACGACGACGTCACGCTCGAGGAGGAGGACGACGACGACATGGAGATGGACATTGAATTCGACGACGACGGCCTGGGCGCGACCGAACAAATTCTCACGTCCGTTCTCGCGACCCCAGAAGGTGATACGGTTTGCACCGCTTTGGTCCACATTGGTTCTCAGCTGGAGATTCAAAACAAGATTCTCATTAAAATTTTAAGCAAACTCACTTAAAAATTCTCCGCATTATTTATTCAGACCAGGGAGAATATGACAACTCATTATATAGAGAGGGAACCTAATACGGGTGCTTCTGAGTTAGAACAACTGAGAAATCAGGTGATCACACTCACGAGCGAACAAATACTTCGCATCCTTGGACTGATGGAAGAAAGATGGTATCTCGGCAAAAACGACGAGTGTGACACCATTCACAAATGCGTGCGCCTGGGATATGACCAATTTTTCGATCCGTCCGAAAGAGAAGGTGGGTTCCCTAAAACCTTCGATATAAAGACCATCGATGGTAAAAGAGATAGGGAAATTAAAGCTCTTAAAAACATTGGGTCTCGTGTGAAAGCTTTAGAAATGGCAGACCACGTGGAAGATGAAAACATAAACTTGACTACGGGGGAGCGCGTGTGTCGTCTCATTAAACAAGTGTCCGAGGCATTTAAGAATGTTCGCCTGCACATTAACACGTTGCAGCGCATTAACAATCCGCGTCAATCCCCTGATAAGATGAATTCCGACCCGGAGTACTTTGACGCGACACCGATGGACGAGACCCGGTTAGGGGAGATGACTCCATTTCAGCGAGCGGTCGTGGCGTGTCTCGATGAAACATATAAGAAACAAATGCGTAGGTATAAAGGTGAGTGCTACATTCAAAGAATTTCAGAGGGGTCGTACACGCGTTCCTGGAAAAAGGTGTGTTCGATCGCGGAGTTTGTCTACGAGTTTGCGGAGAAAGAGGTGAACTTCGACGTGTGGAAAGACATCACGTCGAGAGGAAACACGGCTCGCGAAGTTATCAGCCACTTGTCGAATTGTATAGATAGTCAGTTTCCCGAAATCATCAAAGACCGACACGTGTGGAGTTTCAAGAATGGTGTCTTTGTGGGTAAGCAGTGGCAGCCAAAAGAGGGAAAGTACGTGTGTCGTTTTTATCCGTACGATTCGAAAGAGTTTAAATGTTTGGACCCCACGTTGGTGAGTTCTAAATTTTTCGACCAATTTTTTGATGACTACGACTACGTGGATGACTGGTGGGACATTCCGACTCCATACATGCAGAGTATTTTCGAATACCAAAAGTTCGACGAAGACGTGGCTCGCTGGGCGTACGTGATGGGTGGTCGTTTGTGTTTCGACGTGGGTGAACTCGATGGGTGGCAAATAATCCCCTTTTTCAAAGGTATCGCGCGCAGTGGTAAAAGTACAATCGTGACCAAGATATTTCGCAAATTCTATGAAAGCAACGACGTCCGGACGCTGTCGAACAACATTGAAAAAAAGTTTGGTCTCTCGTCGATTTACGACGCCTTCATGTTCATCGCCCCAGAGGTTAAGGGCGACCTCTCGTTAGAACAGGCTGAATTTCAATCACTCGTTTCAGGCGAAGATGTCTCCATCGCTGTCAAACACCAGAACGCGCTCTCGATGCAGTGGAAGACGCCAGGGGTTTTAGGTGGTAACGAGGTGCCATCGTGGAAAGATAACTCGGGCTCTGTGTTACGACGCATTCTTCCATGGAATTTTAAACGACAGGTTCGCGACGCGGACCCACACCTCGACCAGAAGTTGGCTGACGAGTTACCCGCCATCTTATTAAAGTGCGTCCGAGCCTATCTCGACTACGCGGACAAGTATTCTGACAAGGACATTTGGAATGTCGTCCCCGAATACTTCAAGTCTGTGCAAAAGGAAGTCGCCAAAATGACGTCGACGATTCATCACTTCCTCGAAGACAGCGTGGTTCAGTTTGGCAAGGACTTGTTCATCCCACAAAGCATATTCCTGGCCGCGTTCAATCAACACTGCCAGATGAACAACCTCGGGAAACCCCGATTTAACGAAGATAGCTACGCGGGTGCGTTTTCTCAAAGAGACATCGTGGTGACTACGGAATCACTCACGTATCGAGGTCGCATGTACAATAATCAAAAATTTATTCGCGGATTAGACGTCATACAGGAAGAAGCCATTTTTGAATAAAATATCTCAGAGTATATTAATGAGTCAAGGACCGCCTTCAAAACTCAAAGAATTCATTAGTAATTCTGGAGTACAAGTCGTCACGCAAGCCCGAGGAGTCGCCCCCGCCGCCGCGCCACAGAACACTGACAACGTAGGAGAATTCGCGCAATTTTTGAAATCAAATTCAAATTCAAATGATAACACAAATTTTTACAACATCGTGAATGACGACCCACTCAAACTCAAAATTTTCAACGCGCGGGTGGACAACATCGTTCGCCCGGATGACGTTTTTACATTTATGAGAAATATCACGCTATCCCCCGAAAATCAAAACGGCGTGAAAATCGTCGAAGTGTCCGCGCACTACGGGAGAATGAAAAAGGGGTTGTCGCGTTCAATCAATTTCAACTACGTGCCAAAGTTGGACCCACAACTTAAGGTTCAAAATGTGGCGTGGACTTACGTGCAGTTCAAACTCACGCTCGACAACGACGTGGGGGTTATTGCGAAAGTGTACAAAAATTTCATGCTCCTACAAGGGTCGTTTTCGCGCAACGACGAAAACACGCCGCACCGAGTTGCAAACTTCATCATCAGTAAGTTCCTGGGTGGCGAAGCAAGCATGATGAACAAAACCCTCACGTTCACGTTTGTCGAAGCTGAATTCCGTATTCCCAAAAAGTTCAACGCCGCCGCGATGAACAAGTACTTACGGCAGAGACGTGGATTTGTGAAAAAAAATGTCGGGGGAATCCGAACGAAAGTCGACCCTTTCATGGATGAATACAAGTACTATGGAAACGCAAACACGGAAAACGAACGCAAGCTCGCGAAACTTTCAAAAAATGCTTTTTATGAATTCACGCGCTATAAAGAACCGGTGATTCAAAGTATTTCGGGTTCCGGTGTGGTGAAGTTGACGTCGGACACAATCAGTGGCATCAGGGGGGCGTACGCCATGGCGAGGAAAATCGTGAATGATTATTTTTTACGAAACAACGCACCGACCGAGAATGCCAATAACCAAAACCCAAAACCGAAAAGAAAGCGAGCGGCGAATGTGATTAACAAAAGTAAAGTGAACGCGGCAATCATAAACATCACCATCGGTGTCAAGAAGTGTGGCGATTACTCTGCGAGCGAAATCAAAGCCATTTGCAAGGGTTTGGGCATCCCCATTGGAAAGAAGAAGATTGGACAACGCGCGAATGGAACGCCGGTGATGAAACAGATGGACAAAAAAGACTTGTGCGTCGAGGTTCATAAAGTGTTGAACACGCGCCGCGCGCGCCTCGTGGAGCCAGGGAATGTCAATCTCAGAAACCTGAACATGTACAAAAAGAGGGGCATCGACAACGCGTCGATTCGGAACATGTTGAAAAACGAGAAAAGCCTCAACGTGAACGCGGACCTGCAAAAGGTTAAAAATAAATTCACGTCGCTCAAATCAAACAAGGAGGGCGTGCCTTTTAAGAAGGGTGTTCAAAATGCGGTGAAAAACGTCGTGAAGGAGAGGAAAGTACATGTCTACGCAATGAGTGTGTTGAATAGATATAAACTGAATGCCCCGACTCGAAATAAAATCATCCAACGACTTAAAAACACGGGAACGCGCACGCAACAGACTGCGAATGCAATCATCAAGAGAGACGTCGCCATCGCGAGACTGAATGTCCCCCCCACCATGAAAAACAAAATTTACAACAACCTTAAAACTAAAACAAACGTCAACGTCGGGGCGTACGCGAGACTCCATAAATTTATTGATAATTTTGTCATGCAGAGAGCGTACAGACGATTCGAGGAAATCAAAAAAGGGGCGCACACCTGGTTGAAAAGCAAAAACACTTTACCCACCACTGATGCCGTGGAAAGAAAGGTGTCTGCGATTATCAAAAATTACGACGCCATTAAGACGACTGGGAAGAATAATTCGTCGCGATAAACTTAATCAACGTCGTGTGATGACCAAAGTCATACTTGGGGAACGCTTCTTTAATCTGCACCGACAGAATGAGAGCCCTGGAGGGATTCGTCTCCGTGATGAGCTCCGCCTCCATCTCGAGATACGCGCGAATGACGTCGGCGTCTTCGCCGTTATCCACCATTTGCTTGTAAATATCCTGCGACGGCGACCACGTGAGAGGTTTCTCTTTGGTGGTGGTGGCGATATAAAAAACGAGAGCTGCGAGAATGTAAAACCACATTATTTAATATTACATGAGAAGTTTTAATACATCATTGACTTTCCAGAGAATATTGAAAAACTCTTCCTGACATCCAACATCCGCTGGATGTATGATTTCTAATTCAATCTGATAGTGATTTGGGTCTTCCGCGTCTTTATCCACCACATCACCACTAGATATAGTCATGTCTATGCTCACGTTTTTTCGAATAAAACTCTGGCGCTTCTTCACGCGTTTTCGGTCCATGTCGTACTCCCCAGACACGGGCAACTCCTTTGATATACTGAAACGCAAGTCCATCGGCGACCCTGGGTATTGGAAATCCTCTCTCACGAGGGATTGCTTCTGAATCATGGTCTGCTGTCCCGTCTCGTCATCCACGGAGAGGCGAATGCCCGCGGCGTCGTGGTAGAACACATCGGCGACGGACGTGCGAACGTCTTCCCACCCCTTATACCCCTGGAGACCCGCGAGAACCTTGTCGTACGCGGCTTTACCCACGTTTGTGTCAAAAAACGTGCCGTTAAATTTCCCGAGTCGCATTTCGACTTCAACATTCTCGGAGTCGTTGTGCACTTCAAAAAGTGGCAGCGTTTTATTTACGATAGCCTGGATGTCCATCCTTGTTTCATTTAATAAGGGTCGCACTTCTTTAATAAATTAAAAGGTTGGTGCGGTATGTATTAAATCATGAGGGGCTTGTGTAATGCTGGAAACTCGTGCTACTTTAACACGTCTCTCCAGTGTTTACTACAAATACCCGCGATATCTAATCATTTCATAAAACATGGGTATTCTGGAGCGTGTGAGTTTACGCAGATGTACGCGAAAGTCGTGACAAGTTTTTGGAAACTCGAAGAGAAACGCGCACACATGGACGTGCGTCCACTCTTGTGTGAATTTCAAAAACGTTTCCCTCAGTTTAAAATGGGTCAACAGGGGGACGTGCAAGAAGCTGTTCTTTGCATCATAGACATCATCGAAAGAGCTGTTCCAGAATTTAAAACTTTATTTTATGGTAAAAAAAAACAAGAAACGATTTACCCCGGGGGGAAGAAAGAACACGACGAAGATTTCAGTGTGCACTTGATGTGTTCGAATAGCGACAACTTACAGACGATGTTGGAGGAGAGCGTGCAATGGAACACGCTCACCGACTACACCGATGACTCTGGGAAAACGCACAACATCGCGACGACCAGAAATGTTTTCCGTGCCATGCCAAAAATATTTATGATTTCATTTGACAAGAAGAGTTTTCTCACGATTTCGGAATATTTGGAAATTGGGGACATTCGTTACCGACTGCTCTCGGCGGCGTGTCACGTGGGCATCCAACGCGGTGGACACTACGTCGCTTTCACTCGACACAAAGACACGTGGTACTACAAGAATGATGAATTCGTCGAAGAGACGCAACTCCCGGTGCGTGGTGGCTACTATTTTCTCGTGTATGTACACATAAAGTTTTAGATGACATGTAATAATAGGACATGAAACCTCTCCTTAAATGGGTCGGGGGTAAAACACAGATATTGAGCGACGTGCTCGAACACTTTCCCAAAAAAATAAAAACATATCACGAACCCTTCTTGGGTGGTGGAAGCGTGCTCTTAGCGATTCTGTCCGAAGCGTCAACCATAGAGGTCGAGCGCGTGTGCGCGAGCGACAACAATCCACATTTGATTGCGTTTTATAAACAGGTGCAGGAGGACCCAGAGCTTTTACACGCCGCGTTGGAACGTCTGTTCAAAAAATACGACGACAGTGGGGATGGAAAGGAGGCGTATTATTACGAACAACGAACGAGGTTCAGAGAGCTCCCCCCGTGTGTGGAAAAGTGTGCGCTTTTATTATTCTTGAACAAGACGTGTTTCCGTGGTTTGTACAGGGAGGGTCCCTCTGGTTTTAATGTTCCATACGGACACTACAAAACAACCCCCAAGTGTCCGACGTTGGGGGAACTTCGGGCCATGCAAAAATTATTTTCCAAGGTTGAATTCCGTGTGTGTGATTTCTCGGAAGCCCTGGGTCGCGTCCAATCGGGCGACTTTGTCTACGCCGACCCCCCGTACGCGCGAGAAAAGAAGACGTCTTTCGTGGGATACAACACACACGGCTACGATGAGCAAAAACTTTTTCAGGCACTTGAAAAAGTTATATTTTGTATGAGTAACGCAAATGTTCCATGTGTCACAGAGTTTTTTAAAGAATACAAAATATTCTACATTAAGGCGAGGCGTGCCATTCATAGTAAAAACCCTGACACAACAACAACAGAGGTTCTGGTCACAAATGTCGCGAAATAGAGGCACCGGCGCGGGTGGGTCGAACACGAATCGCAATGGACTTCCATTCGAGAGATGTGTGTGCCCCCCGGTGTACGTCGTGGGTAAGGGTGCACTCGTGGGTGAGTACTTGTTTTTAAAACAACACGATTTCATCAAACACATGAAACCGGTCGACCCGAACGCGAGACTTTTCAAACCCGATGGTGCGTTCATTCGGGGGGAACACGTCATTTTGATGGAATGCAAATATCAGAGTACTTCGGGGAGTGCGGATGAAAAAATTTTAAATTCACCCATGAAATTAGAGCTCTACAAGCACGCGTATCCACACGTAAAAACATGGAAGTACATCTTGGTACTTTCCGAGTGGTTCAAACAACCTTCGTACGATGGATGGATAGCCGCGTTGAAGAATAACCCGGAAATAGATGTGTGGTGGGCAACGTGCAGTGAGAATGAGGTACACGTAAAGTTAGAAGTAGACGAAAAAAGTGGGAAAGTCAGGGTACTTTTATCGAATCACCAACTCGTCCCACGATTTAATACTAATCCCTGATTCGCGGCACCATGGGTACACCGGGTCGCCGATGAAGTGTATCACATCGATGTTATTTCTAAAACAATCTTCGCATATTTGATAATTGTCGTCGATTATCGCGTCCACGCCGAGCGCCATGCACACCGCTGACTTTGGGATTTCCTTACTCGTGAAACTATTCGTGAGGACGAGGTCATGGAAAACACCTGGAAAATGTGTGTTTAACCAGTTCGCGGTCGTGTCCCTGACGACCTCCTGTCTCCCCGTCACCGCGTATAGCCTGTTATTTTTACTCATGCGCGACATGGCGTATTGGGCACCTTTAATCGGTTTGAGTTCTTTAAATTCACGTGATTCATAAAATTCACAAATCATGCGTTGAGATTCCTGCTCGCTCACGTGAAAAACGTCTCTGAACAGGTATGGATACTTGGTGTTGGTGGGTAAATGTTTACGATGGTACTTGGCGAGAGGGAGCAGCAGGGGCACGAGCACTTCATCAATGTCTACGGCGACTTTATGCATCATCTATTTATATTTCAACAATTTATTAAATATACATAAACTCATCCATCTGAATATCTTCCTTTATGTTGACTAACGTACGATAAAAGGTTCGTCTATTATTTGGATGTGTTTTATCCGTTCTAATTTTTAATGGTCTCCACCACATCGGTGTGTCATCGACCATGTACATGCACTCCGCGATGGCATCTTCTTTGTACCACGGCTCGTCGCCGACGAATTCGCTCTCAAACACGAGTTGTCCCCTTTCCTGGATGTAAAGTCTCCAGACACCTGGTTTATACGGGTCCCTTTTCATTTGAAAATCAATGGTGTTGTGGTCTTTGGGTTTCCATTTGAACATCTCTTCGTGGGTCCCCATGCGGACGGGTTGGTACACCGGTGTGAATATGAGTCCATCCACGCGTTGTTGCACGAGTGGGAGATGACTGTCTTTGAATTCTTGAAAATCTGTGAGTGGATAAAATAATTTTAATTTTATTTTATACGCATCCGATTTCATGGAAATGACGCTCTTAACACATTTTTCCAAACTCTCGTAGCGGTCCAAAAAATGACAATGCCCGATCGCGTTACCATTGATGAGCACCCCATCGTATATCAACAACGTGTTGTCGTAAAGTTCGCCGTCTAATAGTGTTCCATCGTACGCCCCTCGCGCGAGATTTATGTTAACCTCGAACATCTGAAATGATCTATTCACAAAGACACAGAGTCGCCTGCCCTTGAACGTCGTGGCGACGAGCATGTAGCGTTCG
>Ga0222714_10006398_pt1 | contig 11008 bp, 8 predicted proteins | sample C33_3DmetaG_FD_165048 | JGI IMG/M metagenome (GOLD analysis project Ga0222714, IMG submission 165048) | Estuarine water microbial communities from San Francisco Bay, California, United States - C33_3D | ecosystem: Environmental > Aquatic > Marine > Unclassified | place: USA: California... | reverse complement strand
TGTCCCAAAGGGTATTTCGGTAATCACCAAGGTCGCTTTGTCCAACTGCCCTACTTTGGCTCTAATTCTGACTCTACCGCCGCGCTCTCCGTCGTTATAGTTAGAACAATCGGCTATTCCTCCTGTAGGAAAATCTGGGAGAAGCGTGAACTTTTTTCCTTCCAAATGCTTGATAGAGGCATCAATGAGTTCTAAAAAGTTGTGCGGCAGAATTTTGGTCGATAGACCTACCGCAATGCCCTCAGCCCCTTGAGCCAAAAGCAGCGGAAATCTTACAGGGAGATTGATGGGTTCATTTCTGCGACCGTCATAAGAGGCCTGCCAGTGGGTTATTTTTGGATTAAAAACAATTTCTAAGGCAAATTTTGACAAACGGGCTTCGATGTAGCGAGACGCTGCAGCGCTATCCCCAGTCAGAATATTGCCCCAGTTACCTTGAGTATCAATCAATAAATCTTTTTGTCCAATTTGAACCATGGCATCGGCAATACTAGAATCGCCATGCGGATGGTATTGCATCGTATGTCCGACGATGTTCGCCACTTTGTTGTATCGCCCATCGTCCAAATCTTTCAAAGATTGCATGATCCGACGCTGAACTGGCTTAAAACCATCCTCAATGGAAGGTACAGCCCGTTCTAAAATAACGTATGAAGCGTAATCCAAAAACCAGTCCTTAAACATGCCTGTGACCTTAGTGATGGTCTCATTAGCATTGTGATTTTCTGGAATGTTGTTCAACTCTTCACTCATCCTAAAAGACTTTCGACGGTTGATTCCGGTTTAATTTCGTCCAATTCCACTTTCAAATTGTCGATGATAAAATCCTGACGCGTCGGGGTGTTTTTGCCCATATAAAAGGCCAACATGGATTCGATGGTGGTGTCGCGGTCAAGCATTACAGGATCTAAACGAATGTCCTCATCGATAAAATGTTTGAACTCATCGGGACTGATCTCTCCTAATCCTTTGAAACGCGTGATTTCTGGCTTAGGTGATAATTTTTTGATGGCCGCTTGACGCTCTTCTTCGGAATAGCAGTAGATGGTTTCCTTTTTGTTTCTTACCCTAAACAATGGCGTTTGAAGGATGTACAAGTGACCTTCCTTGATCAATTCAGGAAAGAACTGCAGGAAAAAGGTAATTAACAACAAACGAATGTGCATCCCATCCACATCGGCATCGGTAGCGATAACGATGTTGTTGTATCTCAAATCCTCAATGGTTTCTTCGATATTTAAGGCCGCTTGAAGCAAGTTAAATTCCTCATTTTCATAAACGATTTTTTTTGACATGCCATACGAATTCAATGGTTTTCCTCTTAAACTGAAAACCGCTTGGGTATTGACATCTCGGGACTTGGTAATGCTCCCCGATGCCGAGTCGCCCTCGGTAATAAATAGCGTAGACTCCAATCGGCGATCGCTTTTCAGATTGTCAAAATGAATGCGACAATCCCGCAATTTCTTGTTGTGCAAACTCGCTTTTTTGGCGCGGTCTTTGGCCAATTTGCGGATGCCTGACAACTCCTTGCGCTCGTGTTCAGCCTGCAATATTTTCCTCTGAATCTTCTCAGCGGCTTCTGGATTTTTATGGAGATAATTGTCCAATTGGGTTTTGACAAAATCGTTGATATAGGTGCGCACGGTGGGCAGATCGCCTCCCATATCGGTAGAACCCAATTTGGTTTTGGTTTGACTTTCAAAAACGGGCTCAATGACTTTGATAGCAATAGCCGCCACAACCGACTTGCGCACGTCAGCGGGCTCATAATTTTTGTTGTAAAATTCCCGAATGGTTTTGACCAAGCTTTCACGAAAGGCTGCCAAATGAGTTCCTCCTTGAGTGGTATTTTGGCCGTTGACAAAAGAGTGATATTCTTCGCTGTACTGAGTTTTGCTGTGGGTTAGGGCTACTTCAATGTCCTCTCCTTTCAGATGAACGATGGGATAAAGGATGTCATCGGCATTGGTGTTGTCCTCTAGCAGATCTTTCAATCCATTTTCACTAAAATATTTTTCTCCGTTAAACAATATCGTCAACCCAGGATTGAGGTAAACATAGTTTTTGAGCATGCGGGCGACATACTCGTTGCGGTATTTGAAATTCTTAAATATGCTGCTGTCAGGGACAAAAGTCACCGAGGTTCCTCGGCGCTTGGTCGATTCGCTAGGCTCAAGATTGGAGGTCAGGTTGCCTTGCTCAAATTCTGCCACTGCTGATAATCCGTCGCGCACTGATTCTACCTTGAAATAGTTCGACAAGGCATTGACAGCTTTGGTCCCTACTCCATTCAGACCGACCGACTTTTTGAAAGCTCGAGAATCGTACTTACCACCAGTATTCATTTTGGATACCACGTCAACGACCTTACCTAAGGGAATACCACGACCATAGTCTCTTACGGTGACCGATTGATCGCGTATGGCAATTTCGATGGTTTTCCCTGCTCCCATGACAAATTCGTCTATGGAATTGTCCAGAACTTCTTTCAGGAGAATGTAGATGCCGTCGTCAGGCGTTGAGCCATCTCCCAGCTTGCCTATATACATCCCAGGACGCATCCTAATGTGCTCCTTCCAGTCGAGGGAGCGGATGTGATCTTCGTTATAGGCTGTTTCGCTCATAGGTATTGGTGACAGAAAGTTGCAAATATATATGAAGCCCACTAAGGACGCAAGATGAGCCGACTAAAGTAATTAACAATACCAGTCAATTTGTTAAACACCGACTGAACCTGCTTTGACCAACTTTTGCTAAAAAAATTGTAATTTTATACGTTGACCGTTATTTTTAGTCTTGATTTTGACCTCAAGAATAAAAGTTATGCTTTGAGAAAAAGGAAATACCATAGCCCCATGAAAACAACACTGCCCTACCTCTGCCTGTTTATGACTGTAGCACATTGACCACCTGTCCCCCATCTTGGATGTGGTAATGAATCCGCACGGTTGGCTTGATGTGCTCTCTGTAAGCGTTGATGCCGTGGGTGTAGAGTTCGAGTGCATCAGAGGCGCTTCTGCCATTCCATGGATCGGCAGAGGCGTGCGCAGCCTGTCCAAAAAACTCTTCAGTAAAGTCCACCAGGGCCAAAGAGCTCTGCACATCGGCTTCGGTGTGGTCGGCAGGATGCCAATCCAAACAGGCATCTAAATCGTCAAAAAGTCCCGCTCTGGCCATCCACAGTTTTCCAAAAAACTTTTCTTCGGCTGGTGTGCCGTAAAAACGGATGGTTCCTTTGATTTTGCCTTCATCCATAAGGTTTTTGATGGCTACCGCTGCACCCAAACTGGCAGTGCCAAATAAATTGTGCCCACATCCATGACCTGCTTCTCCAGCATTCAAGGGAGATTTGGTAGGTACCGACTGCTGCGACAGACCCGGCAGGGCGTCAAATTCCCCCAATATTCCTATGATAGGAGATCCACTGCCATACTCGGCAATAAAGGCCGTAGGTGTTTCCGCTACTCCGACTTTTACTCTAAAACCATTGGCCTTGGCGTATTGAATTAAAGTCTCGGCAGAAACCGATTCTTGAAAGGCTACTTCGGCCGCAGCCCATATTTTATCGCTAACAGCAATGAGGTTCTTTTCTTGTGAGTCAACATATTGGATGACTTGAGATTTCAGCATTCCTGCTTCTTGCGCTGACAGTGCAAAGCTGAACAGCAAAAGAAATCCTAGAGTATAATTGGTCTTCATGGGTATTGGTTTTTAATGGGTTAGGTGTTTAGAAGTAACTGTATGGTTGACCTAATGTAATACTATTTATTGATATCAATAGCCTATGGCCGCACCATCTGGACTCGAAGAATCTGAAGCGCCTATGAGTACTTGGTTGACCAAAATTCCCATTAACCGACCCAGTTGATCGCGAGAAACGGGATGGTGCCCCATAGATTCCAGCGTCTTGACCAAATCGGGAGAGAGTTTGTCTTTTTCGTAAATCAGTTCGTCAGGAAACCACTGGTGGTGAATTTTAACCGCCTCTATGGCTTCACGCATGGGCATGTCGTATGCCAACACAGCCAAAACGGTTTGAAAGACTGTATTGATGATCGTTCTCCCTCCTGGGCTGCCAATGATCAAGTATGGCTTACCCTCTTTGGCCACAATGGTTGGAGTCATACTGGACAACATCCGTTTGCCAGGTTCAATTTTATTTGGAGCCGTACCAATCAACCAACCTCTGTCCGTATAACCGTTCTGTGGGTTAAAATCGCCCATTTCGTTGTTCAATAAAAACCCCAACTCAGGACTGCCCATACCAGAGCCATAGGACTGCTCTATGGTGTAAGTCAGTGAAACCGCACTTCCGTCTTCATCGACTACAGAGAGGTGTGTGGTATTGTCTCCATCGTAAATTTGCCCAAATTTCAAGGGGTCACTCACACTGGCTTGATCCCAATCCAAATGTGCCATGCGCTGTTGCGCAAAGGCCTTAGAGGTCAATCGGTCGAGTGGCATGGCGTTATTGAAATCGGGGTCACCCAAAAATTCGGCTCTATCGGCAAAAGCACGACGCATGACCTCAGTCAGCAAGTGGAAATAAGTGGTCGTGTTGAATTCGGTACTGTCGAGATCCACCAACTCCATCATGTTCATCATTTCAACCAGAGCTACCCCACCAGAGCTCGGTGGCGGCATGGTGTAAATGTCGTAAGACTTGTAAGTCCCCTTAACAGGCTTGCGCTCAATGGCTTTGTAGTCTTTTAAATCTTTTTTGGTAATCAAACCTCCGTTGGCCTCCATATAATCCACCAAGGCCTGAGCAACTTCACCTTTGTAAAAGCCGTCTTCACCCCGATCTCTGATAATGGCCAAGGTCATGGCCAATTCAGGTTGTCTCCAAATATCCCCAAAGCCTAATACGGCATTATTTTGGTCTGTAAAGAGTTGCTTTAAAAAATCGGGACTGTCGGACTCGACAATGGTTTTGGCATGAGACGCTAAGGTGTAGCTCAATGGCACGCCCTGATCTGCCAAATCAACCGCTGGTTGCACCATTGCTCCCCAAGGCAGTTGACCGTATTTTTGATGGGCCAAATAAAGTCCTGCCACCGTCCCAGGCACGCCCACTGTTTTCAATCCTTTGTGATTGCTGCCAGGTATCAAAATTCCCTCCGCGTCCAAAAACATGTTTTCGGTAGCCGACATGGGTGCTTTTTCCCTAAAATCAATCGTCGTTACTTCACCTTGATGGGGCATGTAAACCAAAAAACCACCGCCTCCAATATTACCCGCTTGAGGGAAGGTGACCGCTAAGGCCAATGCCGTAGCTACCGCAGCGTCAATGGCATTGCCACCCTGTTTTAAGATGTCCACCCCAACTTGAGAGGCGTAGGCATCGTCGGAAACCACCATGCCATGGGTGGCATAGGTTTGAGCGTAAGTACTAAAAAAACAGAGTGCTAAACACAGGGCACTAGTTATGATTTTGATCATCTTCTTTAAATTCTGATTGAAAGGTAATCAATTCTCAGGTTCATCTTCAAAAAAATCAATCTCCCTTTTCTGGAGACAAGTAGCGATAAATCAATCCTGCCAAAACGGCTCCTGCAATAGGTGCCAACCAAAAAAGCCACAATTGGTCTAAAGCCCAATCTCCAACAAATAAGGCTAGGCTCTTACTGCGGGCTGGGTTGACCGAGGTGTTGGTGATTGGAATACTGATCAAATGAATTAAGGTTAAACCAAGACCAATGATGAGACCTCCAAATCCCTTTGGAGCTTTGGAATGGGTAGCCCCCAAAATAATGAACAAAAACATAAAGGTCATGACAATCTCAGTGATCAAAGCCGATTGCATGCTATAGCCGTTAGGAGAATGGTCTCCAAAACCGTTGGCAGCGAAATCGCCAATGCCATATCCCGAACCGTTCAAGATGAGATAAATCAACCCTGCACCTGAAATACCACCCAAAACTTGTGCTATCACATAGGGAACAAGATCTTTAAGGCTAAATCGGCCTCCAATCCAAAGACCAACGGATACAGCAGGATTGAGATGACAGCCAGAAACATGACCTATAGCATAGGCCATGGTGACAACAGTAAGACCAAAGGCCAAGGCTACACCCATAAATCCAATACCTAAATCGGGGAAGGCAGCGGCAAACACAGCGCTGCCACAACCCCCTAAAACCAACCAAAGGGTTCCAATAAATTCTGCTACTAGTTTTTTCATGAGATTTGAATTAAAAGTTAAATTGACAAAACCCAAAATGAAGATAGCCCTTCCCATTGAGGAAAGTGAGCAATTAAGACCCTAGATCAAATAGAAAAAAGCAGTTGTCATGGTTTGGGACTGGACTTGGGGCCAGTTTATCAAATATAGTCAATCGTTTCCAATTAAGATTTACTTCTCCTTTTGTATTGAAATTTTCTTAGTCACTGATTTGTTACTGTCGGTCTCGGTAATGGTAATAAAATAAAGGCCATTGTTCAGTCCGCTAAAGTTAAGTTGATGGTTTTGAGAAGCAACTTCAAGATTCATCAGCAGTTTTCCCAAACTGTCAAAAACCTGAATGTGATAAGGCTGAGCCGTTTCTGAAGCTATTTTTACAATACCTGTGGTCGGATTGGGAGATATTCTTAAGCCCTTCAGATCATTAGAATCCAATCCCAAACCGGCTTTAAATTCGTCGAATTTAATCTGTAATTGGTCTATGGGATCACCAGTAAAAGTTCCAGAGCTGAGCCAAACATTGATGTCTAACCATAGATTGCCATATGAACTGTCCGTATCTGAGGGAATAGCCATTCTGATAAAAGCTGAACCAGAACTGATGTTGTCAACTAAACATCTGGAGTCGGCACCTGGTCGCTTAGCAGCCTGCATGACAGCCATAAGCCGATCGTACAAAGGACCAGCAGTATTTAGAAAGGCATTTTCCATATCATCTAACACATCTTGCGAAATCAAAATGTTGCCCTGAATCGCATAACCAGAACCCAAACGATGTCCCTTTTCGGAAAAATTATTGGTGCCTGTAAAATCCGCTGATCTGGGTGAACCACTATTTAAATCTACTACGCCGTATTGGCGCTCTGCGATACTATAACCATCGGATGAATCGTCGTTGGCTTGCAACCAACTGATGATTTCATCTGGACTATCGCCAGCCTCCATTCTTGCCCTTGCATTCGCTTGGTTAGATACGGAATAGGCCGATTGTGTGTGAATAGCTCCAACATTGAGCACAATATCGCTGATGGCCAAAGCGCCATCTTCAAAATTAAGACATGTGGCTCCTGCACTGCCGATATCTCCAGTATTAGGATCTACCGCTACAATCGAAAAGGTGTGTTGTGAAAAGGAATAAAGACTCAGCCCTATAGCGATAAGAGTCATTTGAGTTTTTGTCATCGTGAATCCATTTAGTTTGAACAATTCAGAACCTGATCAATGACAAAAAACTTGAAGTGTATTACAAATAAATCCTTAGATTTTTGGTCAAGTTAGAGTCCAGATTTGGGGTCTGAACATCAAATTTAAGAATAATAATTAGAAATCAGCTACTCTAATCCGTCTAAATGGACCTCTGGCTTAGACGTTGAACAAGAAATGCACCACGTCTCCATCTTTAATAGTATAGGCTTTGCCTTCTACCCGCATTTTTCCAGCCTCTTTGACTTTGGACTCACTGCCGTATTGGATGTAGTCATTAAAGCTGATCACTTCAGCTCGTATAAATCCGTGTTCAAAATCGGTGTGAATTACACCCGCGGCCTGGGGTGCTGACGCTCCAATTGGGACAGTCCAAGCTCTCACTTCTTTTTTACCAGCGGTAAAATAGGTCTGCTGTTTGAGCAATCGATAGGCCGAGCGAATCAGTTTTGCGGCGCCGGCTTCGTCCAAACCTAGGTCTTCTAAAAACATTTTACGCTCTTCGAAATCCTCTAACTCATTGATGTCTGCTTCCACGCCAACAGCCAAAACCAATACTTCTGCGTTCTCGTTTTGCACAGCGGCTCTAACTTTCTCGACATAGGCATTTCCTGACACAGCAGAACCCTCATCCACATTGCACACGTACATGACTGGTTTGTCGGTTATCAACTGCAATGGCTTGACCAACTGAGCATGGTCCTCTTCGCTCCAATTCATGCTGCGAACAGACTCCCCCCTATTCAAATTATCTTGAATTTGAGTCAAAACCTCCAATTCCTTTTGAGCCTCTTTATTGCCTGTTTTAGCAGCTCTTCTGACCTTTTCCAACTTCTTTTCGACTGTTTCCAAATCTTTCAACTGAAGTTCCATATCAATTGCTTCCTTGTCTCTAATGGGATCGACCCCACCGTCAACGTGAACAATATTGTCGTTGTCAAAGCATCTGAGGACATGCAAAATGGCATCGGTTTCTCGGATGTTCGCTAAAAATTGATTGCCCAATCCTTCACCCTTACTTGCCCCTTTAACCAATCCGGCGATGTCCACAATTTCCACAGTAGCAGGAACAACACGTTCTGGTGAAACTAAGTCAGACAGTTGAGTCAGTCGAGGATCGGGCACGTTGACTACACCAACATTGGGTTCTATGGTACAAAAGGGGAAATTTGCACTTTGAGCCTTTGCGTTTGACAAACAATTAAACAAAGTTGATTTGCCAACGTTAGGAAGGCCAACGATTCCTGCTTTCATAAATAAATGGGTTTGTTTTGCATTAATCGGGATGCATAAAACGCTGTTTCGCCAAAAGAACTTCTTCCGTTTCTACGTGGTTTTCGTCTGGAATGCAACAATCAACTGGACACACTGCAGCGCATTGAGGCTCGTCATGGAAACCTTTGCACTCTGTGCACTTGTCGGGAACGATGTAATAGTACTCGTTACTGACCGGTTCCTGCGTTTCGTCGGCATTGACCCTTTTTCCGTTGATCAAGATTAATTCCCCTGAAAGACTAGTGCCATCTTTGTAGCGCCAATCGTCGGCTCCTTCATAAATGGCCGTGTTGGGACATTCGGGCTCACAAGCCCCGCAGTTGATGCAATCTTCGGTAATAATGATAGCCATGCGCTTAATCCGTATTAATTATTAATTTTGCACTGCAAACATACCACCAAACCGAACAATAAACAAGCGTTAGAATGACATTAGACAGACGAATAACCGCTTTCAGTAAATTGGGAGAAAGACTGAGATCTTCTCTGGATGAACAAAGCAGCGGGTCTGATTCATCTGTTGAATTTGAAAATCTGATTCAAAAAACGACAATTCTTAATCCTTGGTTTACACCCAGCAATGTCCGTTTAGCTTTGGACCGTTGGAGTCAAACATTAACGGCTCAAAACTTGCTCAACTGGATGTCATCCTACGAAACAAAAGAGATAGAGTCTAAAACCGTAGCACTTGTCATGGCTGGCAATATTCCTATGGTTGGATTCCACGACTTGCTTTCCGTCTTGATGGTAGGTCACAAGGCGCTGGTGAAATTGTCTTCTCAAGATGCCGTTCTTATGCCCTATTTGTTACAACAATTGACTCAGATTGATCCTTATTTTGAGGATCGTGTCGTTTTTACCAAAGAAAAACTACAAGGATTCGATATGGTCATTGCCACTGGAAGCAACAATACAGCCCGCTATTTTGACTATTATTTCAGCAAATATCCAAACATTCTCAGAAAAAACAGGAACAGTGTTGCCGTGCTCACAGGCCAAGAATCAGTCGATGATTTGAAGGCCTTGGCCGATGATGTGTTTCAATATTTTGGCTTAGGTTGCCGTAATGTGACCAAGTTGATGGTCCCTGAGCCCTATGATTTTCAAGACTTTTTTGGCGGGATGTACCACTTCAGCGACATCATCAATCATCACAAATACGCCAACAATTACGATTATCACAAAGCCGTGGAATTGCTCAATGGAACAGATTTACTCGACAATGGGTTTTTACTGCTTAAAAATTCTTCTCAGTACGCCTCTCCAATAGGCATGTTACACTGGGAATCTTATAGTGACAGGATATTGCTGCAATCGAAATTTAGTCAAGATCAAGAATTCATTCAGTGCGTTGTTGGACAAGATTACGTGCCTTTTGGCAACGCTCAAAGGCCATCTCTTTCAGATTTTGCCGATGGAATTGACACTGTTGAATTCTTGTTAAAAAACTAAGACATTTTTATTTCATTAGTACATACTTAGTGTCAAGAAATGAAGATATTTACACTTTAAATATTGCCTCCTATGAAAAAACACAATTTTAGCGCAGGACCGAGCATTCTGCCTCAATCGGTGCTGCAAAAAGCGTCTGAAGCCGTTATTGATTTTAACCAAAGCGGTCTTTCTTTGATCGAGATTTCACACCGCAGCTCAGCTTTTGTTGACGTTATGGAATCGGCACGAGCGCTTTCACTTGAACTTTTGGGACTTCAAAACAAAGGCTATCAGGCTCTTTTTCTGCAAGGTGGAGCCAGTTTACAATTCATCATGGTTGCCTATAATTTGTTAGAAAAAAAGGCAGGCTATTTGAATACAGGAACCTGGGCTAACAACGCAATCAAAGAAGCCAAGCATTTTGGAAGCATTCTCGAACTCGCCTCATCGAAAGATTCTAATTTCAATCTTATCCCGAAAAACTATACCATTCCTGAAGGTCTAGATTATGTTCATGTAACTTCCAACAATACGATTTTCGGCACTCAACTTCAAGATTTCCCCAATGCATCACCATTGGTCTGCGACATGAGCAGTGACATCTTTTCCCGTTCCCTAGATTTTTCGCAATTCGATTTAATTTATGCGGGAGCACAAAAAAATATGGGACCAGCAGGTACAACCCTCGTTATTGTCAAAGAAGATATTCTAGGCAAAGTTTCAAGAAGCATTCCTTCCATGATGGATTACAAAGTCCATATCGACAAGGAAAGCATGTTCAACACCCCACCAGTATTTGCCGTTTACGTCTCTTTGTTGACCATGCAGTGGTTGAAGGACTTGGGAGGCATCAAGGCCATCGAAAAAGAAAACCAGCGCAAAGCCCAACTGGTTTACGATGCCATCGAC
>Ga0222714_10006396_pt1 | contig 11009 bp, 12 predicted proteins | sample C33_3DmetaG_FD_165048 | JGI IMG/M metagenome (GOLD analysis project Ga0222714, IMG submission 165048) | Estuarine water microbial communities from San Francisco Bay, California, United States - C33_3D | ecosystem: Environmental > Aquatic > Marine > Unclassified | place: USA: California... | reverse complement strand
TCGTTGTCGTTATCCGAAAAGGAAAGCCCGAAGCGAAAAGGAAAAGGTCATGACCTGCCGCGAATCGAAACGATCATCACGGATGCTGCCGGAAGCTACGGCCCGGAAGTTGCAGATTGGGCTCAGCGCATTCTCGGAGTGGAGCTCATGCCCTGGCAGAGGCATGTTCTCAACAATCAACTTGCCGTCGATGCCGAAGGGCAGTTCCTCAACCATGTTTCACTTGTGTCCGTTGCTCGACAGAACGGAAAGACCGTTGCACTCAAAGCCTTGCTCGGATGGTGGCTGACGCAGTACGCCACGCAGGTCGGCCCACAAACAATCTTGACTACGGCCCACCGGCTCGATTTAGCGACTGCGCTGTTTCAAGATTTAGCGCCGGTAATTGAATCCAAGTTCGGTGTCAAAGCTGTGTGGGCGTATGGGCGTAACAGCATCAAGGTCGGTGACTCCAAGTGGTATGTCAAAGCAGCCAGGCCATCCAGCGGTCACGGTATGTCGGTAGATCTGATTATTGCCGACGAAGTGTTCGGCATCGACTCAGAGACGCTAGACATCGGCCTGTTGCCGACTCAGCGTGCTAGGCCGAATCCGTTGTGCTCGATGTGGAGTACTGCCGGTACCGAGGACAGCGTTGCCATGTTGCGTTGGCGTGAGCAAGGCATACGCGCGATCGACTCGGGTGAAAGCACTGGCAGTGTGTACCTGGCTGAATATAGCCCACCACCTGAACTAGATCCGATGAGCGAAGTTGCATGGGAGTACGCCAACCCGGCGCTCGGACACACGCTTGACATACGCACAGTCCAATCCGAATCCAAGGGGCCGAATCGTGCTGGCTTCCTGCGGTCTAGCGTGAACCTATGGGTGCAATCAGAGCTGTCGTGGCTGCCACCTGGACGGTGGGAGTCTTGTCGTACCGATTTGCCACCATTGCCTGGCGGCGTGCTCGCCGTGGAAGTCTCCTTAGACGATGGCCGGTACGTGGCTGTACGTGTGAACGCGAATACTGCTGGGATGCTGACTGCGACTGTCGCATTCATGTGCGAAACCATTACACAGGTCTGGGATAACATTCGACACCAGTTGGCCTCCAACTCAGGCTTGCAAGTTGCTATCACGCCGACACTGGACACCAACTGCCCCTCCGATCTGCAACGTCGCAGGGTGCTGGTCGGGTACCAGGAGATCAGCCGGTACACGTCAATGGTCAAGAATCTGATCAACGAAGGTCGCGTCAAGCACACTGGTGAAACGATGTTGGCTGAGCATGTTGGTCGAGCTGTCGCGGTTCGTACTCCTGGCGCTATCGCGTTGTCATCGCAGAAATCGTCCGGGCCGATTGAGTTGGCGCGTTGTTTGGTGTGGGCTGTTGGCATGATGAGCCGACCACGACCGATGGTCAACCGTCCTGTCATTGCATCGAGCGCCTAGACTCAACTGCACAATGGCTGGATTCTCTCTCAAGCGCGCTGTCGCTAATAACACCAAGGCTGAAGTAGGCGCGGCTGGCGCTGCTGGCAATCCGCTTGTCGGCAACTTCATGACCTATACCACCGACTTCAACAGGTCGGCTGCCATCCAGATTCCCACCATCAGCCGGGCACGTGACCTGATCTGCTCGATGGTCGGCTGCCTGGAGATTCACCAGTACTCAAAGCAGTGGGTGGGCGAGGACTACGAGGACGTGCACCTGCCTGATGACACGTGGTTCCATCAGCCCGACCCGAACGTGACACGCAACTTCATCATGTCCTGGACGACCGACGACCTCCTGTTCTACGGACGCGCCTTCTGGATTGTGACTAGCCGATTCGGCAACGGCTTTCCAGCGACGTTCACGTGGATTCCGGCAGACAACGTGCAGACACGTGACCAGGCTGGCCCACAATGGTTCGGCCCCAGCAAAGAGGTGTACTTCAACGGCTACCGGCTCGACCCGAACGACGTAGTGCAGTTTCTCAGCCCCATCCAGGGCTTGCTGACCATGGGTGCACGCTCAATCCGTACCAACATCAACCTGGACACCAGTGCTGAACGCTTCGCTAAAAATCAGACACCAGCCGGTGTGCTCAAGCAGACGGAGGGCGAGCCTTTGAGTGGCGAGGAATTGTCCGAACTGGCTGCTGGCTTTGCAGCTGCACGAAACAACAACGCCATTGCTGCGTTGAACCAGTACGTCGATTGGAAAGAGTCCTACATGGATCCAAGCAAGTTGCAGCTGACCGAGGCACGCACATATCAGGCGCTTGAAATGGCACGCCTAGCGAACATTCCTCCGTACTTGGTTGGTGCACCATCAGGTTCGGGCATGACGTATCAGAACGCACAACAAGCACGCCAAGACCTGTACCTATTTGGTGCCAAACCCTTCATTGACTGCATCGAGCAGACTCTTAGCCAGAACAGCGTGACACCACGCGGTCGCTACATTTACCTAGACGTGGAGAGCTACCTGGAGGAAGCAGAAATGTCTCCCGAGTCGGACAACGCTGCACCGGCTCGGGGGATACCCTCTAATGACGAAAGTGAGGCATGATGATTCGCCTAACAGCCGAGAACACGTTTGTGCTTGCCCAGGAGGGCGAAACGCCACGCTCAATCAGTGGTGTTGCCGTACCTTGGAATACCGAGGCCACGGTCAGTGACGGTACTCGCGTCAAGTTTGAGCGCGGTGCCCTGCCAGTGACCGGCAAGAAGCCGAAACTGTTGAAGTATCACGATTCTGAGCAGCCGGTCGGCGTAGTCACAGGCCGCCTGGACTCCGAGGAAGGCATGCTGTTCACAGCCCGAATCAGCGCCACCTCCGAGGGCAATGACATGCTTGAGCTCATCAAGGACGAGGCCGTGGACTCGGTATCGGTCGGCGTTGACGTAGTTGACGCAACGTACGACGACAACGGCACCATGATCATCAAAAAAGCGAACTGGGTGGAGTTATCATTGGTAACAGCACCTGCATTCAAGGGCGCTATGATTACAGAGGTTGCAGCGACCGAACCCCAAGAGGAGACAACCACAATGTCAGAAGTCAAGGTCGAAGCACCAGCCGAAGTTCCTGCACCAGCACCAGCACCACAAATGCTGTTCGCTGCACCGCGCAAAGAGTTCAAGCTGCCATCAGCTGCTGAGTACATCAGCAAGATCATCCGCGGTGGATCCGAAGCGCAAGAGTTCCTTGCCAACATCAAGGCTGCTGCGCCCGATGTAGTCACGACCGACACGCCCGGCATCCTGCCCGAGCCAATCCTCGGCCCGGTCTACAACAACTTCCGTGGCCTGCGCCCGGTGTGCGATGCAATCGGTGTCAAGGCAATGCCCGGTGGCGGCAAAGTGTTCCGTCGCCCGAAGGTTACGACCAACACCACGATTGGTGCATCCAACGGCGAAAACGCCAACCTCGATCAGGGCACGTTCGTTGTCTCAAACAACAACGTCACCAAGGATGTGTACGGCGGATACGTTCGCCTGTCCGAGGAGGACATGGACTGGACTGAGCCGGAAGTTCTCGGCCTTCTGGTCGATGACATGGCGCGTATCTACGCCAACGAAACCGACAACGTGGCAGCTGACGCACTCAACACCGGCGCAACCGTGACGCTCACGCTCACCGATGCCAACCTCACCGACCCAACCAAGTGGGTGGAGTTTGTGTACGCGGCCTCAGCAGACATTCTCAGCAACAGCAATGGCAACTTGCCGACCCACATGTTCGTGGCACCAGCAATCTGGGAAAAGCTCGGCGCTTTGACCGACACAGCTGACCGCCCACTGTTCCCACAAGTCGGCCCAATGAACGCCTTTGGCAACTTGGTTCCCGGCGTAGGAAGCGGCAACGCATTCGGCCTCCAGGTCGTTGTGGATCGCAACTTCTCGGCAAGCACGCTCATCATCGGAGACCCATCGGGCTTCGAAATCTTTGAGCAGCAAAAGGGTGCAATCCAAGTCGAGGCGGCTGACGGTTCGCTGTCGCGTTACATCAAGTTCCGTGGCTACTTTGCCACTTTGATGATTGACGCAAACAAGTTCATCAACCGCACCAGCGTTTGATAGTTCGTTCCCTCCAGGCGACTCTGAACGGTGGCGACTTACTCGGTAACCCATAAACAGGTTGTCAGTAATGTTGCCATCGTTCAGTTGCTCGAGCCTCACAACTTCGAGGTCGGACAGTCAATAACCATCAGTGGCATCAACGCCACGTGGAATGGCACACACAAGATTCTGGCGCTGCCCGAGTATTACTTCATCGGCGTATCCCAGCAGGGTGATTACCAGTACGACACCGACACCATCATCCCCAATCAGGTGCAATTTGCGCTGACCACGGATGACGCTGATCGAGCAGCTGCCACCGGCACAGTCACCTACAGCATCACCTGCTCCTGGATTGTCCTGGGCGACCTTGAGGACTACCTCGGCTTCACGTTCACCAACCCGAGCGCCGATCTGGACGTTGCCAACATGGCAATCAGCGCAGCCAACCAATTCGCATACCGCAAGCGCCAAGAGTCCGGCTACTTCGACTCACCGAGCTCGGTGCCAGGTGGCGACGTAAAGCTGGGCACGGTGCAGTACGCAGCCATCCTCTACCGCGAACGTGGCAGCACCGAAGCCTTTGCATCGTTTGACCCACTAGCAACAGGTGGCCCGGTGACCGGCAACTACGGACAGATCCTGCGCCTGCTCGGAGTCAATAAGCCACAGGTGGCCTGACATGGCAAACATGTTCAAGGATGGTTACGACCAACTGGTAACAAGGCTCGGCACAATTACCGGGCTACGTGTGTTTGATGACCCACGAAATATCAACGTGCCTTGCTGCATCGTTGAAGCGCCAACAATCATGATGGCTAGCAACGTGGTTGCAGACATGGAATATCGCGTCGTGATAGTCGGCCTAGGCACCGGCGACAATCGCACGCTCGATCAGCTGCTGGATTTGGCTGATCTAGTCCGTGCAGCGCAAATCGGATTGACCGAGGCACGGCCCACCACAGTTTCATACGGTGGCGCTGACTACCCGGCGTACGAGCTGACAATACGCACCAAAGTCAGCCCATAGGGCTATTAGACTGCCAAACGGGTAAGCAGCGACCCTCGACGTAGAGGAGATCTGCTACATGGCCAACGCAACCACATACCTCGCAACCCCGACCTTCGGCATCGGTGTCAACCTCGCCGGTATCAAGGATCTGACCGACCAGTGCAAGAGCGTCGTTATCACCAAATCGCGTGAATCACTCGACAGCACATCGTTCGGCAACACAGGCCGCCAATACGTGGGTGGACTCACCAACGTGACGGTCACCGCCACGCTGTTGATGGAATACTCGGCAACGCCAGGCACCTACGTTGACCTCACCGCATTGGTCGGCACCAACGTGTATGTCGCAGTAAAGCCGACCTCGGATGCAATCTCGGCAACGAATCCCGAATTCCAAATCACCGGCGGCTACCTGGAATCGCTCGACGTAGTGAACGGTTCAGTCGGTGAACTGTCCGAAGTGGAAATCACCGTCACCGGCGGCGTGCTGGTTGAGGACACCACGCCGTGAAACTAACCATCAAGGTGTCGTACGCGACACCAGCAGCGGAAGTGGTTACAGAACAAATCACGACGACCATTGCGACGGTCGCTGCATGGGAACGCAAGTTCAAGCGCCGTGTGAGCGATCTCCAAGGCGGCATTGGTATCGACGATTTGATGTTCATGTGCTGGCATCAGCTCACGGTTGGCAAACGCGAATCGCGCGATTACGACACCTGGCTGTTGGCAGTGGACAGTTTCGACGTGGTGGAATCCGCGCAAGTAAACCCTACGGAAGCCACAGCATCAGGCGACAGTTAGCAGATTTGCTGCTGGCAACTGGATGGTGGCCTCCCGACATTGAGTTCGACATGGATGACTTGGCTACCGTGTTACTTCTAGCAAAGAAGGCAAACAAACATGGTCGCTAGTTCAACAGTAAGCATCGTCGGTTTGAAAGACGCATTGCGCGAATTGCAAAAGATTGAACCCGACCTGGCTAAAGAAATCAAAAAAGAATACAAAAGCATCGTCAAGGTGCTAATTGACGATGTGAAAAGCACGATTCAGCCAGCACCGCTTAGCGGCTTCAAACGTAATTGGGAATACAAAGGTCGCAAGATTGGGCCGTGGGATCAGTCAGCTGTAATCAAATCCATCGTGCCCAGGTTCAGCAATCGCAAACGCGGCAACAGCCTGGCAGTGTTCAGCGTTGTGATGAAAAGCCCATTCGGTGCAGTCGCTGACATGGCTGGTCGAGCAAACGACCCCAACACGGCTTGGGGCGCTGTCATGATTCGGGCATTGAGTTCACGGTTCGGCAAACCATCTCGAGGCATGTGGCCTGCGTACGAACGCAACGCTGCCAAAATCAACAAAAACCTTGAAGTGATTGTAGAAAAACTTACCGATGCAGCAAATCGTAGACTGTTGGACTAATGGCTGTAACAATCCCCATCATTAGCGAGTTTGACGGCAAAGGCATTAGCCGCGCTGTAGAGCAATTCAAGCAACTCGAAGGCGCTGGCAAGAAAGCCCAGTTTGCCATCAAAAAGGCAGCCATACCGGCAGCCGCAGCCCTGGCTGGTATCGCAGCCGCAGCTGTACCAGCGGTCACCGCAGCCAGCGATCTCAACGAAACCATCAGCAAAACCAACGTCATCTTTGGTGAAGCTGCCAACGAAGTACAGATTTTTGCGGATACGGCAGCAGCGTCATTGGGCCAAACCCGGCAGCAGGCGCTCGACGCGGCAGCCACATTCGGCACGTTTGGCAAGGCTGCTGGGCTGACCGGGCAAGATTTGGCATCATTCAGCACCGATTTCACCAGCCTGGCCTCAGACCTGGCATCATTCAACAACACCAGCCCAGAGGAGGCCGTACAAGCGTTAGGAGCCGCCCTCAGAGGCGAAAGCGAGCCTCTGCGACGATTTGGTGTCCTGCTGTCTGCTGACGCTGTAGCAGCCGAAGCAATGGCTATGGGATTGGTTACCACAACCATCAACGAGGACAAGCTGAACATCGCTTTGCAAAAGGTTGACATTGCGTTCCAAAAGAATCAGGAAACCGTTGCCAAATTTGGTGAGGATTCCATTGAAGCTCAAAAGAGCCGCTTGGCATTGGAGCAGGCCGAGCAATCGCTGAACAAAGCCCTCGATGGCACCACGGACAAACTGACAGCCCAGCAAAAGACTCTGGCTACGCAGTCGCTGATCATGAAAGCCACGACCGATGCCCAGGGCGATTTCGAGCGCACCAGCGACGGCCTAGCCAACAGTCAACGCATCCTGACAGCTCAATTCAAGGATTTGCAGGCCGAGCTTGGCATGATCCTGCTGCCCATCGTTGAAAAAGGCACCAAACTACTCAGTGGCCTTACCGGGGCTATGGCAGCCAACAAAGACGTGACCGCCATAGCAATCGGTGTCGTTGCCGGATTGGCAGCTGCCGTGCTTGCTGTCAACGCAGCCATGAAGGTGTACCAAGCGACACTGGTAGTCGTAAAGGTCGCCCAGGCGGCGCTCAACTTTGTTATGAGCGCCAACCCAATCGGACTAATCATCATCGGCATTGCGGCCCTAGTAGCTGCATTCGTTGTCCTAGAAAAGAAGTTTGGTGTCGTCAGCAAAGCCGCAGAGTTCCTAGGTAACGCGTTCAAGCAATACATCATCAGCCCACTGAAAGCCGCGCTCGATCTAGTCGGCAAGGTCATTAGTGCATTGGGCAAGATTCCAGGTGTCAGCAGCATTGCTGGCGCTGTTGGTGGCTTGGTAGGCAAAATACCAGGGCTCGCGGATGGTGGCATCGTGACCGGGCCAACATTGGCTGTCGTTGGTGAGGCTGGCCCTGAGGCTGTGATCCCATTGTCCAAAATGAATCAGATGGGCAATGTGACCATCAACATCAACGCCAACGTCGCTGACGAGCGTTTGGGCGATGTGATTGTAAATGCGTTGCGCCAGTACAACCGTCGATCAGGCCCGGCAAACATCCTGGTGGCGTAATGGCGACAAGTGTTGTCCAATCAGGTGATTACCTGCTCGAGCTTGATACCGGCTTTGATGTCAACAGTTTCAGGCTTGATGATTCGGCAAAAGGCGTGTTGGACAATACGACATACACGTTGGGGCCGAGTACTCAATACGCCGACATAACTGAGTTTGTAACACGTGTGAGCTACAAACGCGGTCGCCAAAAGATTGACGATCAGTTCGGTGCGGGCACCATGAGCTTCAACATGCGTGACGAAACAGGCATCCTCGGCCCATATGACACCAGCAGCCCCTATTACGACCCGACAAACGACAAACCCGGCCTGGCACCAATGCGTCGAGTGCGTCTGAGCCGTGAATCCGAGTATCTGTTTGTGGGCTACGTGACCGGGTACAACTACCTGTTTGCGTTGGCTGGGCCGAACGAAGTGCAGGTCAACTGTTCAGATGATTTCTATTTGCTTGCACAGACGCAATTTGCTGCGTTCAACCCGAGTGCGGAAACCTCAGGCGAACGCATTGAGACAGTTCTAGCACTTCCCGAAATTGACTATCAAGGCACAACCAACATTGACACTGGCACCGTCAACCTTGGGCATGACAGCTCCTACAACGTGCAGGCTGGCACCAACACAATGCAATATCTCAATGCAATCAACCAGGCCGAGCAAGGCAGACTCTTTATGTCTCGGAATGGCGAATTGACGTTCCAGCCGCGTGTGGGTGCCACGCTCAGCGGCTCAGTGTTGACGTTCGCTGATGATGGCACAGCAACGCCATACGACGAGGTGCAAATTGAGTTTGATGCCGATGGCGTAATCAATCGCGCATACGTCGAAGCACTCGACGGCAAGACAGCCACCGCCAACGATCTGACCAGCCAGAGCACGTATTTCATCCAGTCGCAATCTGTCACCGGCAGTTTGCTACACCAACAAGGCGAAATTGACGACCTGGCTGACTACCTGCTCGAGGGCGAGCCAGGGCCGCGTTACACAGCAGTCAGCACACGTTTCAACATGCTGGACAACACCGAACGCAACTTGGCTGCCACGGTGGACATTGGTGACACCATCACGGTCACCAAAGCCGTGACCGGGCTTTCAACGCTCACCTCCGAGCTCAGCATTGAAGGCATCGAAGGCAGCATCGACTTTGCGTCAGGTCATCGGATCACGTACTACACGGCCCCAACCACGGTGGTATTCCAGCTGATATTGGATGATGCAACATACGGCGTAATGGACTCCACCAACGTATTAGGATGAGGTAACCATGGGTGCAAACGCTCAAACATCAGTTCCAGCCTTTACTGCCGGTCAAGTTCTGACCGCAACCCAAGTCACGCAAATAAACACAGGCATTCCAGTATTTGCCGACACGACTGCGCGAGATGCAGCATTTGGCGGTGCTGGCGAGAAAGTGTTGGCGCAAGGTCAAATGTGCTATTTGGAGTCCACTGACAAAGTGCAGTTCTACAACGGCTCATCCTGGGCTAACATTGGTGGAGTGACGAATGTAGATGAGTTCACGGCTTCGGGCACCTGGACTGTTCCAGCTGGCGTGACCTATGCGATTGCCCATATTCGGGCAGGCGGAGGCGGTGCAGGATCTACAGCAACGGCAGGCGGTACGTCATCAGTGGCGTTCAGTGGAGGTACTGCAAGCGCAACAGGTGGCGATCCTGCAAGTTACATTATTTTGACCCAAGGTACGGCAGGACAAGCCAACAGCGGTATTGGGGCATTTGGCTTCAACAGCGGTGGTGACCCAGGCAAAGCAGCCGATGGCGCATACATTGTGCACGGTGCTTCAGTAACACCAGCCGCCAGCATCACTGTAACTGTCGGCGCTGGTGGTACCGGCACTCGAGCAGGCGGCTCGGGCTACGTGTGGATCGAGTATGTCGTATGAGCGAGCGCACAGTGGCAATCGTTGAACCGAACATCACTAATGGCGTGATCGTGAACTGTGAAGTCGTTGCAGCCGATTGGGTAAACAATGACCCACAGCACATGATTGAGTACACATCCGAAAACCCTGCTGGCATCGGCTGGCAAGTCATAAATGGTGTGGTCATCGTGCCAGCGCCAGCGCCGAACATTGAGTAGGTCAAATGAAGTGGGCACCAATGCTCGAGGACTGGCTCAAAGCGTTCGTCGCTGGTTCCGTCGCCGTGCTTATGTCAGGCGACTTCAACGCGCAAAACGTGCTAAAAGCCGGGCTCGCAGCGCTGCTGCCAATGATCTACGCCTGGGCAAACACTAAAGACACGCGGTACGGACGCAAGTGAACCGACCAGTCAAGCCGGTACGACTCCCGGCTGACCTTGCCAATGTCAAGCCAGGTGAAGTACCTGCCTACCTATTGCGCGCCATCCGGCCGTACGGTCGGCTGCATTGGCTGGCAGCCCAGGCGTGGGAGGCAATGCGTAAAGCTGCACACGCTGATGGCATCAGACCGTTCAAGCCCAGCTCGGTGTACGACACCTACCGCGACCTGGCTACCCAGGAGAAAGGTTTTCTCGCCCGGTACACCACGGCACCAATCGCCAACAGTAAATCCATCCGCGTGTACAAAGGCCAGAAGTATTACCTCAAGCCAGGGCTAGCCCCGATGGCAGTGCCTGGCACCTCGACCCACAACCTGGGCCTAGCAGTGGACATATTCTCGGCCTCAGGGGAACGCCTGGACTGGATGGAAGCCAATTGCATGAGCTTTGGATTCTGCTGGGAATTCCGATCCGGGGCCGAACCATGGCATATCCGATATTTCAAGGCAGAATCAGTACCAGCCAGAGTGCAGCAATGGCTGGACACTCATGCCAACAGAAATCTACGTAGCTCTCATCAGTGCAGTTGCCATCGTCTCGGCGGCTGTCCTGCCTGCTGTCCTGATTGAGCGTGCCCGGCGAGAGAATGCCGATGATCACGCATATGTGCGCAAGGTGTTGACTAGGGTGGAACGCAAGATTGACAACCACCTGGAGG
>Ga0222714_10006394_pt1 | contig 11014 bp, 9 predicted proteins | sample C33_3DmetaG_FD_165048 | JGI IMG/M metagenome (GOLD analysis project Ga0222714, IMG submission 165048) | Estuarine water microbial communities from San Francisco Bay, California, United States - C33_3D | ecosystem: Environmental > Aquatic > Marine > Unclassified | place: USA: California... | reverse complement strand
ATGTGAAGTAATTTAGATAATAAAACTAAATACGCACTTCCTCTCCACTCTGAAACATGAAGGATATCAAAACTATTATTTTCAAGGTACTTTAATAAAGCATACATTGGTGATAGCCATCTATTATCAGTTGAGAAGCTCTGACAAGGCTCAATTGGTACAAAATTAATATTTAAGTTCTTATAATAATTTATCCAATGGTCTATGTCATGATGATCTGAATGTTTGCCTCGAAGATAAGCGATATGGACTGAGTATCCTTCATTTGCCAATAATATTGCTAAATCGGTATAGGTTGTACCAATCCCACCGTTACTAATAGGCCCAACTATATCTTCGGTTGCAATACAGACTTTTAACTTTTTGTGAAGGTTTAAGTCTTCAAATTCTTTAAAAGGCAATGATATATCTATAAATTCTAAGTTAGTCATTTAATTTATTAATAATACCTGATCTATTTACTCTTGGAATATATCTTAGAGAAGATGATATGTTAGAAAAAAATGACTTTATACCAAAATATAAAAACTGAAAACTAAATAATAAGATTATTATATCCTTTATATTGAATTGAGTATTATGTGTGAAAAAAAATATAATTAAAATAAAAATAAGAGAGATAATCGAGCCAAAACCAATACTCGTTAATGAATTTATTTTTTGTTGGATAGAAAGTCTTTTTTTAAAAAAAGAGTTTCTTTTAATTAAATTTGAAATTGTAAATTTTTTTCTTAACTTTCTCCTAGAGCGCTGAAATTCATCTTCAATGGAAACAACTAACCTATATGAGTTTAAAAAAAAAATAAAAAAGGGTAACAATAAAAATAAAAAAATTATTAAAATTGGCTTTACATATAAAATAATAATAAAAGCAGCAATTAAATAAATTAATGCATTTACGGTTCCAATTAAACATTTTATTGCCCTAGCCAATAGAATGTCAGATATAAATTTATCATTTTCATTATCATCTTTTATTGCATCAATTTTTTCATTATTTAATTTTTTCGATGCTAAAAGTTTCTTAAAAATCATTATTGCTGATTCGGCAGATATAAATATTTCTTTTTTTTCAGCATAGTATTTAAAAAACTCTCCAGTCATAAAACTAAATAAAATTATGATAGGAAAAAAAATCAATTTATATTCGACTATAAAGTATAAATATGGGAATCTAGTGTCTATAATTGAAAAACCATCATCTCTGAAATATGAAATAATAACTAATGGCCAGGTAGAAATAGTTGCTATACCAATTGTTCTAGAAATGTTCGCGAGCATCAACTGCAATTTGAATGATCTTAATACAAAAAATAGTAAGAAAAAAAATATTTTCTTATAAGTCGAAACCTCGCCAAGAATTATCTTTATTAATGTTTTAATTTTATCCATAATATATATGCGGGTTTAAAAAATGCACTATTTGTTAAATAAGCTATAATTCGAGGGCCTAGAGTTTTTTCAATTTTATTCATAATATAAATTTTTAAATTAAAACTGATATTTTTTGGATAAATTAAATTGAGTAATAATTCTTTATTAAGCACAGGGTCTTTTAATGCGTTTATATTAAGTTTATCAAATATTCTAGATAATGATGATGACTTAGAATAATGTTTATTTCGTAATCGAACTAATCCTTGTTGAGCTTGATATAAAGGCATTGGCACTATAAATATTTTTTTTTCAAGAGCTAATAACTTTAGAAAAAAATGTTGATCATCTCTTCCAAGTTTAAAATCCTCAGAATTCCCACCAACTTCGATATATTCAAACTTATTAACCAAACAATTTCCGTCGCAAATAGTATTGGTTTCTAATCCAGATATAAGACCACAACCTGTAAATGGGATAATTTTACCTGAATCAAAAGTTGGTTTGTCACCTTCTTTTAGGATATATGAATAACTTCCTACAATTGATGCATTTGAGTTTTTAATATGAAAATACAAAATTTCAAGTGAAACTTCATCTAATATGTTATCATCGTCTAAAAAATATAAGTATTTAGTATTAGTATGGATAACTGCTGAATTTCTCAAAGAGCCAAGATACATGCTCTCTTTTCTTATTAGATTAATTTTAACATTTTCAGGTAAGGTTAATTTTTTTAAACTTAAATTGAGTTTATTGAAGTATTCTAATGACGATCCGTCATCAAGAATCAAAATTTCTTTTGGCAATAAACTTTGAATCAAAACACTTTTTAATGCACGGATAGCGTATTCAGGTCTTTGAAAATGAAGAATTGAAACAGTAAGTTCATCACAGATTTTTTGAGTATTTTTATTGTTTAATTTAATTTTATTAAATTTTGATAAATCTAAACAGTAATAATTTAATTTTAAATCATTATAAGTTATAGCTTCATTTTCTATATAAATTCCTAATTTTTTTTTAATTAAATTTATATTAAATAAACAAAATAAATTATTTCTATTATCAATAGAATTTCTGGGTTCAGCGCGCCTAACTGATGTATCCGACATCGTGGCAATCACTTTATCAAAATAGCAACCAAAAATTGATAGATAAAAATTATTTGCATCATAATCCTTACCTAAAATAAATAATAATTTTCCAGCTAAATTTTTTTTTTTATCTTTGAAAAAAAAATCTGAAGAAAAAGGTATCAGTTTAACGGAAAATTTTTTTGATAAATCAGATAACAAATTTTCAAAAATTTTGTTTTTAATTTCATTCATCCTACTAAAAACATAAAACTCTTTTTTTAAATATTTTCTTTTAAGTTCATTAATAATGTCTCCAAGTAAATAAACTCCAAAATTGTCACTAATAATTAGTAATGTATCTATGCTTTTAACTTGATTATTTGCTAATTCTTTTTTGTTTTTTAAAATAAAATGACCTTCTATATATTGATTTGAATAATAATTTTCATAATGATAAATATATTCTCTTTTCGATAACAGATTGAATGATTGGTTGTCTAATAAATTATTTCTAACAAAAAAAGAAAAAACCTCAGTTATACTATTTGAAAGTATATATCTATGATCATTTATGAGTTTAATTAATAAATCATCACTAAATGAAACTATAGTAATCTTAACTGAATTATACTCCTTCTTCAAAAGACTAATAAAATTAAACTCTGATGCCAATTGCATAGAATGCCAGCCTTGACATAAATAAGAATCTGGTTGTGGTATTAAATTAGTGCTGTAAGGGTAAATATTTATACTCTCGTCAGAGTAAATTTTATATTTTCCTATTATCTTAGGAATTACTTCTTTTAAAATAATTTTTTTAATTTCAAGGTTATTTTTATTTATAAAAAAAACTTTAAGAACGTCTTTATCATAAAAACTTTCAGGTATTTTATTCAAATTTGTTGATTTTAAACCAATTATATGTTTCTTTTACACCCTCATTAATTGGGGTCAGTTCTCCTATTAAACCTGAACTGGTAGCTTTACTAATATCAGCCCATGTGTCATCAATTTCACCAGCTCTCTTTGACTCATAATTAATTTGTATTTCACTATTTGATGCTTGTTTGATATGAGAGATCAGTTCATTTAGACTTGTTCCCACACCGGAGCCAAGTTGATAAACACCATTATATTTAGAATCAATAGATTTAATAACTATATCAGCTATATCTTTAACAAAGATATAATCTCTAGTTTGCTTGCCATCGCCATAAATTGTAATACCTTCATTCTTAATTACCTTCTTTATAAAATGTGCAACAACACTCTCCTTGTGTAGGCTATTAGGCCCATAAATATTTGTAAATCTTAGTGAACAATAATCTAAGCCGTAACTTTTTGAAAATGCATGGATATAAGACTCACAAGCAAGTTTTGATGCTCCATATGGTGAAATAGGCCTAGGAAAAGTTTCCTCTGTGACTGGCGGAGACTGATTCCCGATGATTGCACCACCGGTAGATGCAAATATTATTTTTTTAACATTTTTTCTCATTGAATATTCTAAAACAGTCATAGTTCCTAAACAATTTACATCAAAATTTTTATAAGGATCATTAATTGAATCTATTACTCTAGTATCAGCAGCTAAATGTATAATCACATCGATATTATTAAATTGGTCTAAATCTTTTTTATTTCTAATATCTCCCTTAACGTAATTAATTTGACTATAATTTAATTTTTGACACTTGCTTTCATTATCAATCACATGAATAGATACTTCAGGTTTATTTAAAATTAAATTTGAAATTATATTTGTTCCAACAAATCCATTACCGCCAGTAATCAAAATATCCATATTAAAGCAAATATTATTTTTAATCTATTTCCAGAGTGATTTACATGGTATCATATCAATATCAATTCGATCTTGATATTTTTTGGAGATCATTTCAACCTCCTCAAGTAAAGAGTTATCAAGAGTTTTTGGCTTTAGACCCAAATCAATAAATGATTTATTAGAGACAAATAATTCATTTTCAGCATCTTCATTTCTAGGATTTTCGACATTATCAATTTTAGTCCCCGTTTTATCAGAAATCAACTTTGCCAAATCTCTTACTTTATGAGTTTCAGTCATTTGATTCCTAATTATTGGCTTTTGACCTTTTTTAGGAGGATTAGAAATTGCTATCTCTATGCATTTCATAGAGTCTTCAATGTGAATAAATGCTCTGGTTTGACCGCCTGTTCCGTGTACCGTTAGGGGAAAATTTAATGCAGACTGAACGAGAAATCTATTTAATACCGTTCCATAATCTCCATCGTAATCAAAACGATTTATTAGGTTTTCATCCAACCTTGTCTCAGTAGTTTGAGTACCCCAAACAATACCTTGATGTAAATCGGTAATTTTTAAATGATTATTTTTTGCATAATACCCAAACATAATTTGATCTAGAGACTTAGTCATATGATAAATACTTCCTGGGTTAGTAGGATAAAGAATTTGGGTTTCTACCATTTTTTGATTTTCATCATCTTTAATGTGAACATCTAAATAACCTTCGGGAATTTTCATTCCAGCTGTGCCATAGCCATAAACTCCCATCGTACCTAAATGAACTAGATGTATATCTAATTTAGACTCAACAATAGCACATAATAAGTTATGAGTGGCATTGATATTATTATCAACAGTATATCTCTTGGTTTGAGGTGTCTTCATAGAATACGGTGCAGCCCTTTGTTCAGCAAAATGTATTATAGTTTCAGGTTTGAATTCATTAATAGTATTTAATAAGCTTGAATATTGATGTGCAATATCAATGTTAATAAAATTAATTTGATTATTCTTATTTTTATTCCATGTATTGATTCTTGTTTGAACTGATTGAATGGGAGTCAAAGAACTAACACCCAATTCATTATCAATATTTCTTCTACTTAGATTATCAATGATCAAAACTTCATGACCTGAATTTGAGAGATTTAAGGACGTTGGCCATCCACAAAATCCATCTCCTCCTAAAACTAATATTTTCATAGTAAGTTATGTATAGAAATTTAATAAAATATCAAATATTTATTTCATAAGTGAGATTTGTAATTATAGGAAACCAAAGAACAGGGTCTAATTATTTAGTATCATTGCTAAAGTCTCATCCTGATATAATCTGTTATGGGGAACTATTCAGAAAAAAGTATGAAATTAATAAATTTATTCCAAATCTGCCAAATTCATTCGTTGATATTAAATACAGAAAGGAAAATTATAAAAAATTATTTGAAAATTTAGATAGATATAATGTAACCTATAAATATTGGGGCTTCAAAATATTTCCAGAACACTATTTATTTCTTATTAAAAAAATCATAAAAGATAATAATTGCAAAATATTATATTTATCGAGGAAAAATTTATTAGCACAGTATTCTTCACTTAAAATCGCCAAACAGTCTAAAATATTTTTTAAAAAAATTGATTTAAATAATGAATATAAAAATACAACAAATTTTGATGCAAAAGAATTTGATTTTTTTATAAATAAAATGAATACATTTGATGATTTAATTAAAAGTATATCAATAAATCATAAACAATTTTTTAAAATTAAATATGAAGAGCTATTCAATTTAAAAAATATTGAAAAAATTCTAGAATTTTTAAATCTAGACACTTTTGATTTAAATTCAAAGAGCGATAAGATTCTTAATAGAAATATAATTTCTCGTTTTGACAACCCAAACGATTGTATAAAGTATTTAGAAAAATATGATTTAAAAAAGTGGCTTTATGAATAAAATAAATTAATTTGGTTTCTTTCTAGCAACTATATGTAGCTTAGTTATGCAAATATCATCTAGATCCATTTTTTTAAACTTCGGACTTAATTTTTGGTAAATTTCATCTGGCATATCAACTTTATTACTTGCTTTTGATGAAATAATTTCAAATCCTGCATTTTTTTGAGCTTCTAATTGCTCAGAAGCTCTAAACCTATTTAAATTTTTTGGTGGGTTTTCGTCAGCTAAAAATGATAATGGGTGAAATTCACTATCTAATCTATATGCCCTATGATCCATTAAATCTATAAAGTGATAAACTATACCTCCGGGCATCATCAAATCATAAATTTTATTTAATACTTCCTCTAAACTATCCACATGCTCTAGAACCGCGAATGAAACTAAAAAACTAACTGACTCATTTTTGATTGAGCTATCAACAATATCGCAAATTTCATATTTTAAATTTTCTACAAGTGGCGCAAAACCTCCATAAAAATCACCATCTTCAAATTTATTTAAGTCAAATTTTTTTGCTAAATTAATGATTTCATTTTCTGTTTTGTTTTGAAAAATAAACCTTTCAGGAAAAGAAAATAAATTTGATAAAATCGAATACATTGAAAGTGCAGAAAAATATTCATTACTTGGTGGCTTCATATCTATTGCATATGATTTTTTAAAACCATTTAAATAAAAATAAGTTGCTAATGCTATAGGGTCATGCGCACCACAACCTAAATCGACAAAAACTCCATTCGAAGGAATAATTTGTGGGTTAAAAAAATGTTGGTTCTTAAATGGATTTGTTTTTCTGAATAATTTTTCGTAGCCATGTTTAGAAATTCCTTTTTGTTGAAGAATTCTTGACAAAAAATATAAGCTGTTTAACTTTTCTTTTCTATTTATATTTGAATTTTGTAAGTCAGTTAATCCCTGAAGGAATATTGCCTCTGCATCATTTAGTTTATTTATTTTAACTTCTTCAAGTATTTTTGAAAAAAAAGATTTTAAACTAAATTTATTTGTTTTGTTCATCTTTGATATTAATTTCATATATTAATAAATTAATTACGTCTATCATGTTAAAAAATTTTAATTTAAAAATATTTTTAAATTTTTATATTTCTGTTTAAGTTTTTTAGCAAAATACTGTGCCCCTGAGATTGTCCAATGAGCATCATCAAAAAAAATAGAGCGTTTATTATTGCCTATTATTGAAGTACACATATTTTTGGGGCAGAGTATTTCATGTTTATCGATAAATTTTATATCATATTTTTTCATAAATTTTTTTAAATAAACAGATTTTTCATAATTATCATTATCAAGAAATCCATTAATATAGCTATCCAATCCATCAATTTTTTTAAATCTAAATATTAAATCTGGAATAGGTTGAGTAAACCTTGGTGTATTTCCAACAAACAATGGAACTATGTCTAAAGATTTAGCAAGATTAATAATTTCTAATGCGTTTTTTGAAATTTCTATTTTATCCCCGCCCCAATGAGAGCTAAAGATAACATGGGAATATTGTTTATTATTAGAATTATTTTTAAAAAAATTTTTTAAATCTCTAAAACAATAGAAATTTCGAACGTGTTTATAGGGATAAGCATTACAAGAAGGTTGTTGAATAAAATCAAAATTTTCCGCTCCATATGCAAATGATAGTGCATTAAAAAAATCTCGGCCATGAGAATCGCCAACAATTAAAACTTTGACATTTTGATTAGACAATTTATTTAAGCAACTCCAGTAATTTTCTGCACTCATTGAATCTTTAATAACGCACCTATTAGACGCTAAATAAAATTTTCTGTTAATAAAGTCTTCATCAATAGATTCTGTAAGTTCAATGATGTTAGAATCAAATCTTAATTTCAAGCCATTATTTCCCCAAACTAATGTAGAAAAAAAAAGTAATATTAAAGCAGAAATTGAAAAAGTCTGTATGGTTTTATCTTTCAACCATTGATATATTCTGTATTCATTTAGCCGGAATGGTTTTTCTATGAAAACATAAATGAAATATGAAATTACGAAAGTAGTTACTAGTAAGATACTAATATCTAAATGATTTAAATAATCAAATTTCAAATAACCATAAAAAACGTAAAGAGGCCAATGCACCAAATATAATGAATAAGAAATTAAACCAATTTTTACCAATACTTTATTACCTAACAGGTATTTAGAGAATATAGAATCACCAAATAAAATTACTAACATAGCGCCAAATGTTGGGAGCAATGATAAATAGCCCGGAAATAAACTAAATTCATTAATGTTAATTAGAGAATATATAATAAGAATTAATCCAAAAATAAATAAAGCATCTTTGAAGTAACTTTTAAAATTTTTGATCTTATTTTCAAAAATTAATGCCATCGCTCCTAATGCAAACTCTGTAATCCTAAATGGCATTAAAAAAAATACTGTTTCTTGGTTTGAAGAAAGTAACTTTTGCGAAAAGAATAAACTTAAAAAACAAATAATAATTAAAATAAAAATGTAAATTTTTTTTTTGGAAGAAAGAACCAAGAATAATAAAAATGGCCAAATTAAATAAAACTGTTCTTCTACAGATAAAGACCATGTATGCAATAACGGTTTTAAATTCGACTGAATATCAAAATAATTAGTTTGTGCCCAAAAGTAAAAATTAGATAATGAAAATATTGTGTAAAATAGGCTACTACCTAACTTTTCATAATGTGATGGTGGAAAAAATAAAAAACCTGCAATAAGAGTAATAAATAAAACAAAAAATAAGGCAGGCATTAACCTTCTTATCCTCCTTAAGTAAAAAGACTTAAATGAAAATTTACCTATTTCAAATTCTTTAGATATATTACGAGTTATTAAATAACCACTAATTACAAAAAAAATGTCAACACCAATAAAACCTCCAGAAAGAAGTTTAGGTGTAAAATGATAAAAAATTACAGATAATACAGCAATTGCTCTTAGACCATCAATATCTGGTCTATAAATTTCTTTCATTTTTTCTTTAAAGCTATGGCAAACATAGTGTTACCAAAAATATCATCCCTAAGAAATTTCATATAATAATTTTCAATAAAAGATAAGGTTGATGTTAATCGCCTATTGTATTTTCGATATATTAATATTTCAAATTTTTGATTTTTAATTAATTGCTTAAAAGGCAATATAGAAACTCCATCTTGAAACATTAATATTGCAACAGATTGGGCATTTTCTGCCTTTAACTTGTTGGGATAGAATAGATTAACAAAAGTTTTTGAATTAATTAAAGAATTAGATATAAAATTAAAAATTGAACATAATTTTCTCCCAAAATAATTAGCTCGAATGCATTCAGTATTATGAATCGGTTCTCTATTAAAATACATAATTCCGTTTTTATTTAAGTTATTTGATAAAATTTCTATTATTTTACTATAATCAGGAAGATGATGGAGAATAGAACTTCCAATAATCAAATCAAATTTTTTATTTTGAAGAATATTTTTTAAATTATTACTTTTTATACTATGATTTACTAAATTAAAATTTTTAATTTTAGAAGAAAAATTTTTTTCTAAAATTTTGGACATTTCCTTCGAATGCTCTATGCCTAAATAATTTATATTAATGTTTTCAAGTTTTAAAATTTCATTAAGCAAATAACCTGTACCAGGTCCAATTTCTAAAATATTTATTTTTTTTTTTTTTAAACTTGAATAAATTAACTTAAGATCTCTCCTAAGTGCAAAATATTTAAATTTATTAAAATAATACCAACTCGCATTCTCGTATTTAAAAGCATTTTTATTGTAGTATTTTTTATTATTTATATAAAAATCATTTTTCATATTTCTTTAAATTATATTATTATTTAATAAATCATTCTTGCTATCAACCCACCTACGGCCAATTGAAAATATCCTTTTATTCAAAAGATTTTCTAAATTGAAATAATATAATGTTTTCTTTTTATTTTTAAAAAATAAATTCATATCTTTTTTAATAGTTAAAAAATTTACGAGCCGATTAGACAACTGTTTTTCTCTTAAAATTTTTTTTTCTAAATTTGATTTTGCATTATCTATTCTAATTTGAAAATCAACATTCTTTTCATGTAAGCGCCAGTAAACTAGTGGCTCTTCAATATAGTAATTTCCTCCAATTGCAGAACCTCTAAATGGCAAAACTATATCAATATTAAGTGGGCCATCGTTTAAAGGACCGAAACTATCCCATATTTCTCTATGCCATGCAAGACCTGCTCCATGACATACAGCAGACCCTCCGATTTTTAAAAAATCATCAATATTAGAATGTTGTTTGAAATTATGACTGGTATCTAGTCTATTAATCAAAGACAAAATTTTATTATTTATATCTATTTGATAAACCGAAGAGGAAAATACACTGGCTCTTGTTTCAATTCTTTTTTCAACAATTGTACTAACTCTATTAGGAACACAATAATCATCACCAGCTAATAGAACTATTAAATCGCTGTCTGTAATTTCCATTAATTTATTTGTTGCATAAAAGCCAGGGAAATAATTAATATTAGATTTGTGGTAAATTACTTTATGATTTCCAGTATAATTATCTATTTTTTTCTTTATTAAACTACTAGTATTGTCAGTAGAGTTATTGTCCCATATAAAAATTTCCAAAAAATTATAATTTTGTAACAAAGCTGAGTCTATACAGTCTGCAATAAATTTTTCTTGATTATAGGTAAAAATAAATAATGTTACTTTCATGAATTAATTTTTATAGTTAAGATTTTATAATTTCATATTTTTTATTTAATTGGAAAAAACTTTTAAATTTTCCTGTAA
>Ga0222714_10006393_pt1 | contig 11016 bp, 12 predicted proteins | sample C33_3DmetaG_FD_165048 | JGI IMG/M metagenome (GOLD analysis project Ga0222714, IMG submission 165048) | Estuarine water microbial communities from San Francisco Bay, California, United States - C33_3D | ecosystem: Environmental > Aquatic > Marine > Unclassified | place: USA: California... | reverse complement strand
ACGTTGACCACGGCGGCGTTTGTGCCTGAGAAGCGGATCCTCCTGTTGCCGTCGTGGTCGGGCTTCGATGAGGCGTCCTGGCTCCTCTTCGTCGCGCACGAAGTCGGCCATGCGCTGTTCACACCGGCGAACGGGTTGACGTCGCATCCGGACTGGCAGCGTCTCACGCAGGCGCACGGGGCGAACATCGTGCGCAACGTCACCAACATTTTCGAAGACATTCGCATCGAACGGCTGGTCCGCGAGAAGTATCGTGGCCTCTCGGGCACGTTCGGTCGTGGGTATCACTCGCTCATCACGCGGGGGTTCTTCGGCTTTCAGCCGGCGGAGCTGACGTCGGAGGCGTGGGCGTCCAAGACGACGCTCGACCGCATCAACCTCTATGCGAAGGCGGGCGCGCTGTTGCGCGTGTCGCTGTCGGAGTCGCAGGAGATCGCGTGGTATAACCGTGCGCTCCGTCTGGACACGTACGAAGGCGTCCTCGCGCTCGTCGAAGAAGTCATTCTTGCGCTGAACGCACAGCAGAAGGCGCAGGCGTCGCAGGCGTCGAAGGGTCAGTTGCAGGGTCAGCCCACGCAGGGTCGGCCCTCGACGGAACCGCAGAACGGTCAGCCGCAGGCGGGTCAGTCGCAGGACGGCCAGTCGCAGGACGATGCGTCGCAGGACGGTCAGTCGGCCGACGCGCAGGATCCGCAGGACGGTCAGGATGGCCAGTCGCAGGACGGTCAGTCGGCCGATGCGCAGAACGGTCAGTCGCAGAACGGTCAGTCGCAGGACGATGCGTCGCAGGACGGACAGTCGTCGAACGCGGAGGGTCCGTTGTCGCAGTCGTCGAATGGTCCGGCGACGGGTTCGAACCCGTTTGAGGTTGCATCGCAGCGGTCGGCAGAACAGCAGCTCCATCGGGCGGCCGAGAACGGTCGCTGGGAGTCCACGCAGGTGATGTTGCCGTCGAACACGGCGTATCTCCATCACAACGACGTCACGGTCGAACAGATGCTGGCGAAGTGGGAAGCGCCGGCGGAGATTCGCGAACTGTTCCGTCAGACCATGGCGACGCAGCGTCGTGAGCAGTCCGCGATTCTCGCGTCGATGATTTCGGCGTTTCGTGCGAACCAGGCGGCGTGGCAGTCGCGTCGTGTCCAGATCTCCAAGTCGGGGACCATCGACACCGCGAAGCTGGCGCAGTATAAGCTGGTCGATGACTTGTTCCTGCGTCGTCAGTCGTTGCCCGAAGCCCAGAACCACGGGTTCGTGATTCATGTGGACTGGTCAGGCTCGATGGACAGCAAGATGTCCACCGTGCTCTGGCAGGTGCTGCACCTGATCTGGTTTGCCGAGAGCATCAAGGTGCCGGTGAGCGTGTATGGGTTCGCGAACGCGGGCACCCTGACCGAGGCGTACGCAGAGTATCGCAAGACCTGTGCGGTCTCTCCGTCGGCGGGACGGTTGCTCGAACTGTATCGGTCGTCGGCGTCGGCGCCGGTGAAGCAGGAGGCGCAGGCGTTCCTGTTCTCGCTGGTGCTGCGGTTCGCGGGAATGGCCGCGGCCGTCAAGTATGCGACGGCGGGCTATCGTGACATGATGTCGGATCTCTGCGCGCGTGTTCCGAAGTCGCTGGTGCCGACGGCGACGTCGCTGGCCCAGACGCTGTCGAAGCATGTCTCGTCGGATCCGCAGTGGTTGACGCAGACGTTCTACCACGACTACGTGCACCTCGGGGGCACACCGCTGCACTTCGCGCTGTTCTCGTCGGTGGACACGGTGCGCAAGTTCCGTCAGGCGCATCGCATCGAGCAGTGCATCAGCGTGTGGCTCACGGACGGGGAGGACACGGACGGTCTGCCGCAGGCGGACGGGTCCATCCACAAGAACGCGGATGCGGCCGAGGCCAAGTACGACGGCACCCTGTTGCGTCAGCGTCACGCCGACGTACTGGTCGATCCCCGTTCGGGTCGTGTGTTCAAGCCCCAGTCGGGTCATCTGCTGGCGACGATGTTTGAGCTGCATCGCACCTTGACGGGTGCGACCGTGGTGTGCATCGACATTACCCCGGCGCCGCTGTATAGCTTGTCGCGGGTGTTGCCGAAGGGTGACCTCGCGGTCATCGCGAATCGGGTCGGCGACCAGTCGAACGAATACTACGGCCGTCGTCGTCGAGCGCGTGTGTATGTCAAGCCCAAGACGCTGACGCAGAATCGCAAGCGCGTGATTCTGCCGCAGGCCGACGGCACGTTCACCGAGACGGGCTTGTTGCTCGTCACGCGCAAGCAGTATCCGCAGATCGGGTGCGATGCGTATCTGGTGTCGCATCCCGAGTGGTGGGTCAAGGCGGACGTCAGCACGAAGAGTGTGTCGGCGGCGACCGATGTCCTCTCGCGGTCCAATGCGATCGTGGACGATGACGATCTGCCGATGACCGAGGAGGAACGAACCGAGGCGGCTCAGCGCGCTCCGGTGCGGCTCAAGGCGGCGTTGCTCGAACAGCACGCCACGATTGCGATGCGTCGGTTCACGGATCTGCTGGTCCCCTACATGGCGGCCGGTCGTGATGATGCGTCGGTGCGATAATCCCCACGGGGGCAGGGCCTGAATCCCTGCCCCCGACGTCCTCCCCCGTGGGGGACGGACCCGTAAGTCCTGTATTATCAAGCACTTACGGACATTGCTACGGTTTTCCCTCGGGCAATCGTAGAAAAAAATAAACTGTATCCCCTTTAGAATCAACAACTTACGGGGATGCTCAATTTGACTTCTGCCTAGGTTTTGTGAGAGAATATCTGTATATGTCAAAAATCAACGTTACTGCCACCGAATCGTTCCTGTCTGCCCTGGGCGCGCATGGCGCCACCGTCTCTCGTGCGTTCGCGGGTCAAGTCGCAGCATCCCTGTCGTTGCCGTATCCTCGCTGGTATGTCAACGGGGGTCAGTTCGCGGTCGCAGGCGTCAAACGTGGCACGTTCCGCATTCCGACGCTCGCGGAATGTGAGACCCTCGGTGTCGGCTATGTGGTGCCTGGCACCCGTGGTCGCAAGCCGGGCACGACGGTGAAGACGTCGTCGAAGTCCCCGATCGTGCGTCAGTCGAAGCCCCGTGCGGTCGCTCCGTCCATCGAGATGACGCGTCCGGCGACGGTGGACATGTCTACCCTCGTGCGCGATGACCGTGCGAACACCGACATTCAGACGGCGGTGAGCAAGGCGCTCGGCGTCGAAGTGCTGCTGGGCTCGTCGGAGTCCATTCCCTACGTGCCGTCGGTCGCGAAGACCTACGTGCCGTGGGGGCACTTCGAGGATATCAAGACGCTCATCGAGTCGGAGCACTTTCTGCCCGTCATGATTGTGGGTCCGTCGGGCAACGGCAAGACCGACATGTGTGAGCAGGTGTGTGCGACACTGGGCCGCGAGTATGTTCGCGTGAACATTACGTCGCAGACCGACGAGGACGATCTCCTCGGCGGCTTCCGTCTCATCAACGGGGAGACCAAGTATTCGCTCGGCCCCGTGCCGCTGGCGATGCTGCGTGGCGCGGTCATCAACTTTGACGAAATCGACCTTGGCGGGTCGGCGCTCATGTGCTTGCAGCCGGTGCTGGAAGGCAAACCGCTCTACCTCAAGAAGATCGGTCGCTACATCAACCCGGCGCCTGGCTTCAACGTGGTCGCGACGGCGAACACGAAGGGTCGTGGGGATGACGGCAAGTATGCCCACACCACGATCATGAACGAAGCGATGCTCGAACGCTTCTCGGTCATGTTCGAACAGGGCTGGGCGGATGCCGCGACGGAACGCAAGATCGTCGCGAACATTCTCAAGCAGTTCGGCAAGCAGGATGCGTCGCTCGTCAAGCATCTGGTCGAGTGGGCGGCCGTGACCCGCACGAACTTCGACCAGCAGGTCTGCAACGACCAGATTGCCACGCGGCGGTTGCTGCACGTGGCGCGCGTGTTCTGTGCGCTTGGCTCCATCGAGTCGGCCATCAACCACACGCTGTCGCGGTTCGATGCGGACACGAAGACCGCGTTCAAGAACCTGTGGAACGCGATTCACGAAAACCCCAAGGCGACGCCGTCGCCGTCGGGTGAGGCGGTCGCGGTGGAACCCACCGAGAACACCCCGTTCTAGTCGCGGAGAAGGTGACCGTAAGTGCTTGCTTCGGCAGCACTTACGGCGCCGACCGTGTGGAAATATCAGGTTGGAGGTTGAGGATGAATTCAGGACATTACGTCAAGCCGTTGTATCAGGTGATCGTGTGCGCCGACGGGGCGCGCGTCAGTGTGCAAGCGAGTCGCCACCACTATGCGACCCCACGCAATGATTCGGGCCCGTATACCCATGTCGAGGCAGGATTTCCCTCGGTGGACCCGCCCGCGTCGTGGCGCGACTATGCGGAGGATCCGACTCGGTTGACGGACACGGTCTACAGCTACATGCCGTATGACTGCGTGGAGGAGTTTATCACCATGCATGGCGGCATGGTCGAAGGGGTGTTACCCCCCAATGCGTGGCGCTAATCAAAGGAGAGAGAGCACATATGACAATCACACATCGGGATGGGTCCGTCATCACGGACCAGTATAATACGGTCGCTGCGGCGGTCGCTGCCGGAGTGTCTCTGGCGGGGGCGAACCTCGCGGGAATGAATCTGCGGGGCGCGAATCTGCGGGGCGCGTATCTGCGGGGGGCCGACCTGACGGATGCGGACCTGCGCAATGCGGATCTGCGGGGCGCGTCTCTGACGAATGCGGACCTGACGAACGCGTATCTGACGGGAGCGGACCTGACGGGCGCGTATCTGCGGGGCGCGTCTCTGACGGGTGCGATTCTGACGAATGCGGACCTGACGGGAGCGGACCTGACGGATGCGAATCTGACGGGCGCCCGCATCGCGCTCGGCAACCGTATGATGACCCTGTAAGGCGACGGAGAAAATAAAGGAGAAAATAAAGGAGACGGTTATGGGACTGGATTCATATCTGTATAAGCGCACCTACGTGAAGAACTGGGACTATATGACCCCCGAGGAACGGCACACCATCACCATCGCGGGCCCGACCGCGGCGGATATCAAGCCGGCACGAATCTCGGAGATCATCGAACAGGTCGCGTATTGGCGCAAAGCGAACGCGATTCACGGCTGGTTTGTGCGAAACTGTCAGGACGGCGTAGACGACTGTCGAGACGCCTCGGTCGAGGTGGAGCAGTTGATCGACCTGCGTGACCTGTGTAGAGAGTTGCTCGCGCTGCGCACGACGGCGCCGGCCGAAGCCGCCGCACGAGCCTGGTGTACGAATGTGCTCCCCCCAACCGTGGGGTGCTTCTTCGGCTCCACGGAACTCGACGAGGGCTATTGGGACCACCTCGCGGACACCGATCGAATGCTCACCGCGATACTGGACGAACTGGGCGAAGGCCTCTACGGCCGCTGGAGTTTCACGTATAGTTCGTCGTGGTAAACGGCATGGCACTGCCGCAAAATAGTGCTTGGTAACAGGACAGACCTGTTGTAGAATATGTGTATGCGTTGGTAATGACGCCAATGCCTTTGATGAGAGTGTATAGACCATGAGTACTGAGAACACAACGACTTCAACCCCGAATGCGACGATGACGAGCGGCCAGTCCGCGACGCCGACCATTGTGCCGCAGTTTGCGACCACGGCCAAGCGCGGGACGTCCCGTAAGATGCCGAAGGAGCCGCACACGCTGTTGGCATATGCGATTGAGAAGGGTGGGCGGATTGAGCTGACCGATGCGACCAAGCAGGAACTGGTGGCGCGGGGTCTCCCGATGCACCGTATTCCGAACGCGGCGTATGGTGTCCGCAAGTTCTTCGGCAAGGATGTCAAGACGGAACGCGTGGGACGGTCGGTGTCGGCGTACACGATTAGTCTCTAATCCGTGGTCGAGGCCGTTGGGAGCCAGACTCCCAACGGCCCGGCGGACTCTATGATGACGTCCCCCTCTGAACAGTATTTGTGGTCCTTGCTCGTGGAATGGCTGCACTCGGTGAGCCATCTGACGCGTGAGCGACTGGATGACCCCGCTGAATGGCAGGCCCTGCGTGAGATTGCACGGTATTATGCCGAGACCTTGTCCGCGTCACCGATGACCGCGACGGACGATGAGACCTCTGACGGTGCTGTGTGGGTGACCCCACCCTCTACCACCATTCACTAAACAGGAGAGCACACGATGACCTACAATGCGATGAACGAGATGTACGTGAGTGATGTGGATGCGTCCGACCTTGGCTATCGGGCGGGTGAGTTTCCCCAGAGGCTGGAATGGAATGGCTGTCTGTGGGAGCGGGAGTCGCCGAAGTTTGGACCGACCGGTGACCTCGAAGCGTTTGCCTACACCTATGCGAACAACCCCGACTATCCCGAACTGCTGATGGTCTGGAACGACTAATCCTTATACTCAGGTTTAATTAATGGGTCGTAAGCATTGGTGGTGATGCTCTAGGCTTTTAACCTTGAGAACCGAGTTCGACTCTCGGACGGCCCACCACCACAGAGAGAGAAGAGAGTAGCATGATGACCAAATGGCAGAAAATTCCCGTGACCCTGACCCCGGCCGCGATTGACGCGCTGACCCTGTTGATTCATCTCGGGATGGATCGCTTGGCGCCGGTGTGCGACGCCGCGGCGGACACCGACGTCGATGACGCCTACGCGCAGGTCGTCGAGGCGGTGCAGGAATGGAATGCGTCCATCGCGCAACACGCAGCGATGGCCCCGGATACGCCGCACTGGACCGGGCCCGTCCACGACGTCCTCGGCATGATGGACGAATTCGAACGCGAGGAGCTGTCCTCATGAATCGATGGGCCGACACAAACGACGACAGGCACGACGAGCGAGACGAACAGAACGAGTACGACTGGCGCGAGGTGTCTCGGCTTCGCCGGCGCCCTGACCATCATGTCGATCCCTATGACCTACCGGATCGAGACTGGCTCGACGAGGACGAGGACGACGACGACCACGACGCACGATAACACACCGAACACACCGAACAGACCGACACGCGGGGGGCGTCACAGGGCAGCGATGCCTTCCCCGCGTGTCGCCGCGGTCGGCACCCTAACCCCCCACGGCACAAGCACTTACGAGGAGATTCCCCCGATGCCCCCAGCGCCCCCAGCGACACTTCCTCCACCTCCACCCCCGCGCCCCTATACCAACGGCTTCGGCTACTGGTTTTTCATGCTCAAAGTGCACGCAGGTGACCCCGACGCCCTCAAAATTTGGCAGGCACACGTCGCCGCAGGATACCGCTGGTCCTCGTCTGGTATACTAGACGCATGACCGACCTCTTTACCGACCCCACGCCAAACCCCGCCAGCGACGCGCCAGACGCCCTCGCCACCTGGCGTGACCCCAACCCCGCGCCTGTGCTGGACGTGCTGCCAGACGGCACGCAGGTGGTGCGCGATGACCTGTTGCCGGGCGGGACCAAACGCCGCGCCCTCGATTACCTCATTGGTCACGATCCGACCCATGCCCACATTACCGACTGGGTCTATGGGAGTTCGCCGGCTCATGGCTATGCGCAGTGGGCCCTGTCCCTCGTCTGCCGCACATACGGAAAGCACGCCCACCTGTTCATGGCCGCCCGGGATCTCTCCAAGCTCCATCGTGTGCAACAGTGTGGACTCGACGCTGGTGGTCGGTATTATTGGATCCCCAACGGCATGTTGTCCGTCACCCAGAAGCGTGCACGAGACTATGTGGCCGCATCCCCCACGACTCGTGCGCTGCTCCCTCTGGGCGGCAATGTCCCGTCGGCCCTCATCGCCCTGACACGCGTCGCTCGATCACTCCCGCTCGCAGATCCTCCAGAGCATATCTGGTCGGTGCTGTCGTCAGGGACACTCAGCCGGGCGTTGCAAGCCGCCTATCCGAATGCGATGGTGCATGGCGTCGTCGTCGGGCATACCCCTACGCCAGACGAAGCGGGTCGCGCTCACCTCTATCGGTCTCCCTATCCCTTTGCGCGCCCCGTGCGCCCCGCTGATGCGCCTCCGTATCCCAGTGTGGCTGAGTATGATGCGAAACTGTGGCCGTGCTATCGCGCGTGGCGCGCATCACATCCCTCCGCGCGTGTGCTCATCTGGAACGTGGGCGCCTAAGAGAACAGGGGAACACGGTGACCGTGTGCGCCGGCATGGTGAGTGTGAATGGTGTGCATGGAAGGATGGGTTTATAAATGCCGGCTCGGGGGTACCTTAAGGTTCCATACGACTAAACACCCGACCTTATAATTCACGGCACAATTCGTTTAGGAGTCCCCCCCCCTCTTCTGTGGTATAATAACGCACATGAAAAAGACTGCGCCGCCATTTCTCACGACAAACGCCCTCAACAAACAATTCAATATGCCAACGGCTGAGCAGAACGCGGGAAATCTCCCCTCCCGCATTCTCTACCTACCCCACTCTGGCGCCGCGCCCCAAGAACAATGGTTGGCGAGCACCAACGCCCAGGCATCCTATCATTATCCGAATGTGGATGCAGCGATCGACCAGTTGATGCGCGGGTTGACGCTGGGAGAGAAGATTCAGTTTTTGTTTGCGTTGTATCAATCGGGAAAAACCGGTGTGCAATTAGGCGTCGTAGAACGGCTGGCACGACAACTGAATTTTATCACCCCCATCGCCCTGTGGCATTCGTTTTTACCACAGAATACCTTGTTGGAACAAAACAAACTCCGCAGCGCGGCCGCGAATTTAGATCAGCATATCATTTGTACCCACGGCCCGTCCTTGAACAACTCCATGCCCGAGATCGTGCGACAGATCCGTGATGTCACGGATCGAAAAATAATCTTTACGTGTCTGGGCGACGAGACGCAGTGGGGGCAAGGCATGAATCAAGGTCATGCGGAATTTTTACGAGAAGCGGGCGCGGGGTTTTTGCCGGACGGCAAACTCGATCCCAACGTGCGTAATTGGCCCAATCCCTACCTGCGCGTGATCAATACCTCCGCCTCCCCCACCCTCATCTATGATCGGTATGTGTTGAATCAAGTGGATCTGGTGTCCTTCGCGCCTGGCGCTGGCTATTATGGTCCGTCCGACATTCTCAAGAATCCGAGGTTTCTCGATACCGACACCCTGCCCTCGTTTATGGCGAATGATGCGGCGGTATTACGGATGCTCTTGGATCTGATGTATGAGTACTATCTGCTGGATCCCATGCATTCGCATGCGGTGATTCGACTGCAATCGAGCGTTGAGGTGCAACGGGCGATGCAGCATATTCTTCCGTCATGGGCCAAATCTCGCGGCCTGCCGCCCCAGTGGGCGGAACAGTATGTCCACGCCTATGGCACAGAGTTTCAACCGACCGAAACGTTTCTGACGCGTATTGCCGAACCCCCGCGATTTTCGACACGAGAACACAATCCGTTTCAAGGACACCTGCTCATTCAGACCATCGCCGCCGGCATTGCGGTGACGTGGGACTATTTGGCCGGGTGGGCCCAACCGACGACGAAGCAAGGCGACAATGATGGGCAAAAGGGGTGCCGGAACTGTGGCTATCAACCATCCAAGTGGACGAATCAATGTGTGGTCGCACAATCTCGCTCGCATTTAGAGAATTACACGCAGGAAATTGCACCGTATCTGATCAGGGGAGAGTCGCCGCTCCATGTGCAGGGCCCAACGACATGGACCTCCTCACGCCCCGCTCCGGCACCCCCGGCACCCAAGCCGCCCCAGATCTCGCCGATTCGTGTTCTCAGGGAAGGCACACTGCCGAAGCGGTAGACTCGCCCGCGCAGGGTTACTTTGGCGGATACACAAGCACGGCACAGTTCGCGTGCCCGTCCCCGCGCAGCTGCTGCTCGAGTGCCTGACGTAAATTATACACCGAAGAAAATTGCAAAGACGAAGCGCAACGCTATTCTTGGTGCGTAATCCCCACCCGCTCCACCACCCACAGGGGGGCGTGCCGACCACGGTGCGCCCCCTTTTTTCTGCGTCCTCTCTGTACGGATAAATAGTCATATATGAGTACCCGACCCACTGATGCCCAAATCATTCACGCCGTCACGACCGCCAAACAGTATTGGATCGCGCGCGGTATCGAGTTTAAGACCGTCGCCGAAGCCCAGCGGGATAATTACGCGCACTTTACCGACGACGACAAAGTCAAAGCGTTGTTGGTGACCAGTCGCGCCGCGGTCATGCTGGATGCCCAATTCCCTGACGCCCAGATTGGGTTGGAAGCCTATGCAGGGGTCTCCGGGAAGTCGATTCCCGGTTCGGGGTCTGATGAAACGTTCAGCTATCAAATGATCATCGTGGGTCGGTCCGGCCCGTGGTCCAATCAGATCCTGCGGTCGGGCGTCGAACCCGATTCGTCGTGGCATTATGCCAACGAGAGCCACACCGAAGACATGCTGCATCGCGATTGGCGAAAGCCGTTCACGGTGGATGAGGCCCCAGCGCATCTGATCACGCGACCCGTCATCGTTCCCCCCCTCCCGCCGACGACGACCCCCGAGGTGATCGCGAAAGTGGATCGGACCACGGTCACGCGAGCCCAGTTGCGAAAATGGCGCGGGGCGATTGCGACCACCCTCTGGGACGATGCGAGTGGCATTCGACCGGGACGCGAGGACAATGCGTTGTTTACCGCAGAGTATATGAGTCCCGCCTATGACGCGGCCGCGCGTGCCCGGATGCGTCGCGCCTATCCCTATTCGCATTGGGCCCTTAATCCCCTCGTGGCGAAAGGCTACCACAGCTACTGGCCCAACACCGACTGGCGCGGGAACATTGCGGAATATCAAACGCGCGTCGATGAACTGTGGAACGATGGGGCGATCCCCGTCCCGTTCCTCTTGGACGATACCGGTATCTACACCGATGGTCGTACCGTCAATCGTGAGGCGATTGAGCGCGACCTGACCCCATTGTATTCGCAGCCGTGGTTTCAGGAACGCTGTAAGATCGTGGTCAACGGATGGGAGCACGAATACAACGAGGCGGATTGGCGATGGG
>Ga0222714_10006392_pt1 | contig 11017 bp, 13 predicted proteins | sample C33_3DmetaG_FD_165048 | JGI IMG/M metagenome (GOLD analysis project Ga0222714, IMG submission 165048) | Estuarine water microbial communities from San Francisco Bay, California, United States - C33_3D | ecosystem: Environmental > Aquatic > Marine > Unclassified | place: USA: California... | reverse complement strand
GCAACGGGCCGGATGCGCTGACCCGCGTATCGATGATCGGCAACGACATGAAGCTTGATACCGGCGTCGGCACCTGTGGCAAGGAGGGCCAGAGCGTGCCGGTGGGTGTGGGCCAGCCGACCCTGCGCATCGACGGCCTGACGGTCGGCGGCACGGTTTAGTGCAGGTCCGGAATCCGCTATAATGCATTGATTTTATGGATAGTTGAGAAAGTCGAGAAACGAAATGCTGCACCGTACTGACGATCTGCGGATCAAGGAAATCAAGGAACTTGCCCCCCCGGCGCACCTGCTGCGCGAACAGGCACTTAGCGAAAAGGCCGCGGACACCACTTTCGAGGCGCGCCAGGCGATCCATCGCATCCTGCACGGTGCCGATGACCGGTTGCTGGTGGTCATGGGGCCGTGTTCGGTGCACGACGTAAAGGCCGCCAAGGAATACGCCGGCAGGCTGCTCGAGGCGAAGCGCGCGCTGGCCGACGACCTGCTGATCGTCATGCGCGTGTATTTCGAAAAGCCGCGCACCACGGTGGGCTGGAAGGGGTTGATCAACGATCCCAATCTTGACGGCAGCTTCCGCATCAACGAAGGGCTGAAGATCGCCCGCGAACTGCTGCTTGAGCTCAATGAAAGCGGCATGCCGGTAGGCTGCGAATTCCTCGACATGATCACGCCGCAGTACATCGCCGACCTGGTGTCGTGGGGTGCAATCGGCGCGCGTACTACCGAGTCGCAGATCCATCGCGAACTGGCTTCCGGGCTGTCCTGTCCGGTGGGGTTCAAGAACGGCACCGATGGCAACATCAAGATCGCCATCGATGCGATCCGGGCAGCCCAGGCGCCGCACCATTTCCTCTCGGTCACCAAGGGCGGCCATTCAGCGATCGTCTCGACTACCGGCAACGAGGACTGTCACCTGATCCTGCGCGGCGGCAAGCAGCCCAATTACGACGCCGCCAGCGTCGATGCGGCGGGCCGCGGCCTTGCCGAGGCCGGCATTCCGGCGCGCATCATGATTGATTTCAGCCACAGCAACAGCAGCAAGAAACCGGAACGCCAGGTCGATGTCGGACATGACGTTGCCGGCCAGATTGCCGGTGGTGACGATCGCATTTTCGGCGTGATGGTCGAGAGCCACCTCAAGGCGGGACGCCAGGACCTGGTCCCGGGAAAGCCGCTGGCGTACGGCGTCAGCGTTACCGATGGTTGCATAGGCTGGGAAGAAAGCCGCAAGCTGCTGGACACGCTGGCCGACGGCGTGCGCAAGCGCCGGCTCAAGGCGGTCGCCAAGGATTGAGCGGGCGGCCAACGATGCGAATCCACTGACGGTTAAAACCGCGCGCAATCATGGCCGAAGACAGTCTGGATACAGCAACTGACCGGGGCAATCTCGATAAACTGGAGCGGGTGGGTGCCGGCACCGCCATTACCGACGAGATTTTCGGCTTGGTCGGCAAATCGCAGTTTTTTGCCGAGTTTTCTCAGGAAGACATCTCGATACTGGCCGGTTATATGGAAGTGTATCGCGCGCAACCGGGTGAAATCCTCATCCGTGAGCGTGACGAGGGTGATTTCATGGTGCTGATCATCGAGGGCGAGATCGACATCCTGAAGAAGGGGCATCGCGCGGAGCAGCAGCACATGACCAGCGCCGGCCCCGGTATGACGCTGGGCGAGATGTCGATGATCGACGGCGAACCGCGTTTCGCCACCTGCATGGCCTCGCAACCCACCACTTTTGCCGTGCTGACGCGCGACAACATGGCGAAAATCATCCTTGATCATCCCAGCCTGGGGTCGAAAATTCTCGTCAAGATGGTCACCATGCTGTCGTTGCGCCTTCGGCAGACCAGCAGTCGGCTGCTGCGGATGATGGACGAGAATCGCTAGTCGCGCGGCCCCGGCCATGGCGGCCTGCCTGATCCGCTGCCTGGCAGCGTGCCTGTGCGTTTTCTGCGGCAATGCCTGGGCTGCGCCGGTGATGTTGCGCGATGCCCGCGGCCTTGAGATCCGCCTCGAACAGCCGGCACGCCGTATCATCGCGCTGACCCCGCACCTGACCGAACTGGCGTTTGCAGCTGGTGCAGGCACCCGGCTGGTCGGGGTGGCGCGTTTCAGCGACCATCCGCCCGAGGCTAAACGGCTGCCGGTCATCAGCGATGCCGTGCAGTTCGACCTCGAAAGCATCCTGGCGCTGAAACCCGACCTGGTGCTGGCATGGCAGAGCGGAACGTCGCCCGGGGCGGTGAGCCGGCTGGAGCGCCTGGGCATTCCGGTATTCGTGTCCGATGCCGCGCGGCTGGACGACATTGCACGCAACCTCGATGCCATAGCCACTCTGGCCGGCACGCTGCAGGAAAGCGCTGCGGCGCGGGCCGCGTTTCGCGACGAGCTGCGGGCCTTGCGCGCGCAGCGTTTTTCAGGCCCCCCCGTGAGGGTGTTCTACGAGATCTGGCCGCGGCCGCTGATGACGGTCAACCGCGCGCATGTCATCAGCGATGTGATCGGGCTGTGCGGCGGCATCAATGTCTTCGGCGGCCTTGCAGTGCTGACCCCGGAGGTTTCACGCGAGGCGCTGCTGGTGGCGCGTCCCGAAGTCGCGCTGGGGGGCGGGTCCGCCGACAGCGCGGAAGGGTTTGCCGCGCGCTGGGCGGCGCAGGTGCCACCGCTGGACTCCATCCGTGCCTTTCACATACCGCCCGAGCTGATACAGCGGCCGACGCCGCGACTGATGGAGGGCGCGCGCAGGGTCTGCGCGCATCTCGAAGAAGTCCGCAGGGCAAGGCGCTGAGCGAACTCCTCAGCCGCGGTTGCGGCCCTGCTGCCAGAATACGTCGCCTGCGGCAGACTGGTTGAGGACGCGCGCCAGCACGAACAGCAGGTCGGAGAGCCGGTTGAGATAGCGCCCGGGAAGCGGCGGCACGGGTTCGGCATGGGACAGCGCAACCAGGGTGCGTTCCGCGCGCCGGCATACCGTGCGCGATACATGTGCAAGCGCGGCGGGGCGCGAACCGCCGGGCAGCACGAATTCCTTCAGCGGCGGCAAGCCGGCATTGAACTGCTCGATCAACCGGTCGATGCGCGCGAGATGGGCCTCCGCGATCATGGAGTGTCCCGGCAGGCTCAGTTCGCCGCCGAGATCGAAAAGATCGTGCTGCACGCCGGCAAGCGCGTCATGGATGTCCGCCGGCAGCGCCTCGGCCAGCAGCAGGCCGATGCTGCTGTTCAGTTCATCAACGTCACCCAGCGCCGCCACCCGGGGCTGATCCTTAGAGAGCCGGGTGCCTGATGCGAGTCCGGTGTTGCCGTCGTCGCCGGTGCGGGTAACTATTCTGGAGAGTCGGTTTGCCATGTGACATGCAGTTTCATCTGCTGCACATTATATGCGCGGCGGTGCCGCGCATGGCATGCCGTGATAACCTCGGGACGAATAAGGCTTACGGTCAGAGAACCGGCGGACAGGAGGTTCGGCATGTTCAAGCACATCCTGATTTACACAGATGGTTCCAAGCTGTCGCGCAAGGCGCTGGTGACGGGCATCAAGCTCGCCAAATTGTCCAAGGGGCGCGTATCGCTGCTCTACGTGCTGCCGCGGCTCGATCCGATGATATTCGCCGAAGGTTATGTTCCGGAACCGGACTGGATGGAGAGTTACGAAAGTTCAGCGCGCGAAAACGCCAAGGCGTACCTGGCGCGTGCCGAAGTTCAGGCGGCAAAGTCCGGCGTGGCCTGCAGTACCCGCATGGCCTCTGCCGACCGGCCCTACAAGGAAATCATTGCCACCGCAAGGTCGCGCAACTGTGATGCCATAGTGATGCCGTCGCGCGGCCGCAAGGGGCTGACCGCGGTGCTGCTCGGCAGCGAAACCATGGAAGTGCTGACGCGCTGCACGCGGCCGGTCATCGTGGTCAGGTAAAAACGGTCAGGCGCCCGCAGGCGGTCGCGCCGTGCCGTCAGGCAGGGTGGTCTGGCATTCGCGGAAGATGCGCAGCTTGCATTCACGGCAGATGGCCGTATCGAGTTTCCGGTAAATGACGTCCATCGGGTTTGCCTTCACGGGGAAAATGTTTTCCTCGCCGATGTCGTGCATGTAACCGCCGCGCCGGAGCAGGCGCACGACCTCGTCCTTGAGGCGGTAAAAATACAGGCCGCCGCCGAAACGCCGTCTTCGCTTGGCCTCGTGGGCCAGCAGTTCAGCTCCGGCGACATCGACGAAGTTGATGCCGCTGGCAGCCACCAGCACGTGTTTCTGCGGCGTGCGTTCGCCGATCTGGTGCAGCAGTTGTTGCGCGTGATCGACGGCGCCGAAGAAAATGGAACCGTTGATGCGCACGCACTTGACCTGCGGGCAGTCGGGGAGCCCGGTGTCAGCTGAGTAGTGATAGCTGCCTTCCGAGGGATCCGGCTTGACGTCGAGGATCACGGGGTGCGAGGTACGCTTGAGATACAGCATCAGCGAAAGCAGTATCCCGGTGTAGATCGCGAATTCGAGCTGCACGAAGAGCGTCGCCAGCAGCGTTACCGCCAGTATGGTGCTCTCAGACAGGCTGGTGCGGATGATGTTGCGGATCTGCGGGATGTCGATCAGTCCCCATGCCACCATGAACAGGATGCCGGCCATGGTCGGGACCGGCAGGAACTGCACCAGCGGCGCCACCAGCAGCACGATCAGCAGCAGGAAAATTGCTGAGAGCACAGCGGCGAGGGGGGTGCGCGCCCCAGCTTCGTAATTGACGCCGCTGCGGTTGAACGAACCGCTGGAGGCGTAGGCCGAAAAGAAGCTGCCCACGATGTTGGACAGTCCCTGGCCGATGAACTCCTGGTTGCCGTCGATGCGCTGCTCCGAGCGCACGGCGATGGCGCGCGAGATCGACACCGCCTCGGTGAGGCCGAGCATGGTCACGGCGACGGCGATGGAGGCAGTCTTGCGCAGCGCCTCCAGCGAGAAATCCGGCGCGGAGAAGTGGGGGAATATGCCGGACAGCGCCTTGACCATCGAAATCTGGTCGCGGGCATCGAGTTGCGGGATCAGGCCGAGCACGGCGGCGTAAGCACTGCCGGCGATCATCGCGAAAATCATGTACGGAAGCCTGCGGTAGCGCCGCTTGATCAGTATTCCGACCAGCAGGGTGATCATGCCGACGGAGGTGACGTACCAGTTGATCTCGTTCAGGCCGTAGACCGTCTGCCGCAGCGTTTCGGCGAAGGAGATGCCGCGCGGCATCGGGATGCCGAAAAAATGGGTCAGCTGGGTGCTGATGATCAGCAGGCCGGCGCCGGCTGTAAAGCCGAGGACCACGGTGTGCGAGATGAAATTCACCAGCGCACCCATGCGCGCAAGCCCCATTGCAAGCTGGAAGATGCCGGTGAGGAAGGTCATCATCAGCACCAGCCTGATGTAATCCGGCGTGCCGGGTTCGGCAATGCCGCTCATCGTGGCGTAGATGACGATGGAAATCGCAGTCGTCGGCCCTGACACAAGGTGCCAGCTGGAGCCGAACAGCGCGGCGATGATTGCCGGCACCATGGCTGCATACAGCCCGTATTCCGGGGGCAGTCCCGCGATTGCGGCAAATGCCACGCCCTGGGGTAGCACGACCACGGCGCCGGTCAGCCCGGCCATGGCGTCCGCACGCAGGGTCTGCCGGTTGACCATCGGCCACCATTGCAGAAACGGAAAAACCCGGCCGGCGTGATGCATCAGCTGGGCTGGCGTAAGGCTTAATGAAAACTTCAAGGGGTTCCCCGGGCGACAGTTTTCATTATCGGCCATAGCGGCGCCATGGGGCAATCATGTCTGTTTGGCGGGCGATCAGAGAATTTTTTGGGCTATAATCCGCGTCCTGTGTCTCCCAAACAGGAAAGAGCGTTCTCATGAAACGTTTAACTGCAGTGTGCGTCGGGATCGGCGTCCTTGGAATGATGGCCGGTGCGGCGCAGGCCGCCGAAGGCAATCCGGCCGCCGGCAAGGACAAGACTTCGATGTGCGCCGGCTGTCACGGCATACCCGGTTACAAGACCGCGTTTCCCGTGACCTACAGCGTCCCCAGGCTCGGCGGCCAGCATGCGGCCTACATCGTCAAGGCGTTGCAGGGCTACAAGAACGGCGACCGCACGCATCCCTCGATGCGCGCGATCGCGGCGGGGCTCAGCGACCAGGACATGGCCGATCTGGCGGCCTACTACGCGTCGACTGCCGTGCAGTCGGCGTCGAAATAACCGGAGCCAGGGGATGAAGATGAAAAAACTGTTTTTGATCGCCGGTTGTGCGGCGTTGATGGCCGGCGGCGCGGCACAGGCCGCCAATCCGGAAGCCGGCAAGGAAAAATCCAAGGTTTGCGCGGCATGTCACGGGCCGGACGGCAACAGCGCCGCTGCGGATTTCCCGAAGCTTGCGGGCCAGAACCAGGATTACCTGGTCAAGGCGCTGGCGGACTACAAGTCGGGGGAACGCAAGAACGCAATCATGGCGCCGCAGGCAGCAAACCTGTCCAAGCGCGACATCGAGGATCTGGCCGCCTATTATTCCCGCCAGACGGGACTCCGCTACAAATACTGAGACGGCGGCTGCAGGACCATTAAACCGCGCCGTATTTCGGCGCGGTTTTTTCATGCGGCGGCATCCGTCATGCCTTGCCGCGGAATTCGCACAGATCCCGGATCAGGCACTCGCCGCAGTGCGGCTTGCGTGCCACGCAGACGTAGCGGCCGTGCAGGATCAGCCAGTGATGCGCGTGCAGCCTGAATTCTTCAGGGGTCGTTTTTAGCAGCTTCTGCTCGACCGCCAGCGGATCCTTGCCAGGTGCCAGGCCGGTGCGGTTGGCGATGCGGAAAATGTGCGTATCGACGGCGATGGTGGGTTCGCCGAAGGCGATGTTGAGCACGACATTGGCGGTTTTCCGGCCCACGCCCGGCAGCGCTTCCAGCGCGGCGCGGTCCCGTGGCACGGCCCCGGCATGTTTTTCCAGCAGGATTCTGCTGGTGGCGATGATGTTGCGCGCCTTGGTCCGGTAGAGGCCGATGCGCCTGATATGGGTCTCCAGTCCCGCAACGCCCAGCTTGAGCAGTGCCCGCGGGGTGTTGGCGTGGCGATAGAGTTCGCGGGTGGCCAGGTTGACGCTTTTGTCGGTCGCCTGGGCGGACAGGATGACCGCGACCAGCAGTTCGAACGGCGTCGAGTATTCGAGTTCACCGCGCGGATCGGGATTCGCATCGCGGAAACGTTCGAATATGGCGCGGCGTTTTGCCGGATTCATGAGTGGTGTCCGGTGGGTGTTCCTGCAATGCCAAGTGATTATAATGGCGCGGGTCCATTTGCGGAGTGCGCCATGCCGTCTTCGGCTGCAGTGACCAGGGTTTATTTGCGGTTGTTCCGCTGCATGCGGGTGTTCTGCCTTTTTGCAGTAATTGCGGCGGCAGCGCATGCGGAACCGGTGACGCTGGAGCGCGACAGCGAGTTGCGTGCCGAGCCGCGGCTGGGTGCCCCGGTGATGGGGAAACTGGCGAGCGGTGCCAGCGGCGATGCGCTGGCGCGGCAGGGGGTCTGGGTGCAGGTCAAATCCGGGGAAACCATCGGCTGGCTGTATTCCTTCAATGTCCGCTTCGGCGCGCCGGCCGCGTCCGGCGGGGCTTCCGGCGGCGGCTCGGTACTGGGACGGGTTTTCGGTCCGCGCCAGCGGGTGAATGTCACGGCCACCATCGGCATCCGCGGGCTGGAAGAAGAGGACCTGAAGCAGGCGCAGTTCGACGGCGGCCAGTTGCAGCAGTTGGACGGATTCGCCGCATCGCGTGAGCAGGCGGAGGCTCATGCCGCGGAATACGGGCTGGCGGCCACCCGGGTTGAATACCTGGAACCCGTGCGGGAGGCCGGCAGCGGCAGTGCCGCCGGCGGTGGCGGGAGCCCGCCATGAAGATCAACCGGACAATCCATGCATTGGCGCTTGGCCTTGCCCTGGCTGCAGCGGCGCCGGTGTTTGCGCAGAACATCGATCTCAACCGCATATTCAGCATTGGCCGCGATGCGGTTACCGCGGTGTCCGGCGTCAGCAAGCAGGAAGAAACAGCGATGGGCCGCGAAATTGCCGGGCGCATGCTCGGCGCCGCGCCGCTGGTTGACGATGCGCAGATGCAGGCATACGTGAACCGTGTCGGACGCTGGGTGGCGGTGCAGAGCGAACGCCCGGATCTGCCGTGGCGCTTTGCGGTGATCGACACGGCATCGATCAATGCCTTTGCCGCGCCCGGCGGTTACGTGATGCTGACCCGCGGCCTCTACGAAATCCTCGACAACGAAGCGCAGCTGGCCGGCGTGCTGGCCCACGAGATCGCGCACATCGTGCGCCGGCACCATGTCACGGTGCTGCAGAAGAGCGCGGCGCTGTCTGCCGGTGCGCAGCTGGCGCAGCGCGACAACCGCTCGGCGCTGGTCAACAACATGATAGGCACCGGTGCCGAGGTATTCGCGCGCGGTCTCGACAAGGGGGCCGAGCACGAAGCCGATGCGATAGGCGTGGTGCTGGCGGCGCGCGCCGGTTACAACCCGTTCGGGCTGCTCGACGTGCTGCACAAACTCGCTGCGCGCGGCGCTGACGACGGTTCGCTGGCCCTGCTGTTCAAGACCCACCCGCTGCCGGGCGAGCGCCTCAACGAACTGGGAGTGCTGCTGACCCCGCATCTGGCAAGGTTGCCGGCCGGCCGCGAACTGGACATCCGTCGCGTGGCCGCCGGTGCGGGTTCACTGCGTGCCGCGCAACCGCTGCCCGCCGACGGTGCGCGCGGGCTTGCGGCACAGCCGCAGCAGGAGCAACCCCGGTCGCAGCCGCAGGGTGGCGGCATCGGCATCGATCCGGGACAGTTGCTGCGCGGGCTCTTCGGACGCTGAATTTCTGTTGACGCCGGATCAGCGTTTGCCGCCCGCCAGGCGGGCGCGGGCGCGGCTGACGGCGCGGGCAACGGTCTCGCGTTTTCGCGTAATGGCTCCGGCGGCCGCGCGTTGCGCCCGTTTTTTCTCCTGGCGTTCCCGCAGGCGTTGCAGGTGCGATTCATGGCGTTTTTTCAGGTGCAATGACGCGGCGCGCTGCTCGGCGCGGTCTCTTGGTGCGCCGGTCGGCGCCAGCGTGATGCAGTCGACCGGGCAGGGCGGCAGGCACAACGCGCATCCCGTGCATTCCCCGGCGATGACCGTGTGCATCCTCCGGCTTGCGCCGACGATGGCGTCGACCGGACAGGCGCTGATGCAAAGCGTGCAGCCTATGCATGCGGCTTCATCGATGAAGGCCGTGGCCGGCGGCATGATTGTGCCGCATGCAGTATCCAGCGGCAGTGTCCCGACACCGAGCAGGGCCGCAATTTCGGCGATCAGTTCGTCCCCACCCGGGGGGCAGCGATTGATGGCGGCGTCGCCATTGGCGATCGCCTCTGCGTAAGGCCTGCAGCCGGCATGGCCGCATAAGCCGCATTGCGTCTGCGGCAGCAGGGCATCGACGGCATCGACATCCGGTGTCATGGCGGGATCAGGCCGGGCGTCGTCCCGCAACGGCGTTGATGCATTGGTGCACCAGCCCGGGCCCCGCGTAAACCAGGCCGGTATAGAGCTGGATCAGGCTGGCGCCGGCGGCCATGCGCGCCGCGGCATTTTCGCCGTTCATGATGCCGCCGACGCCGATTATCGGCACTGCGCCGGAGAGCCTGGCGGCAAGCTGCGTGGTGACCGCTTGCGCCCGGGTGGTCAGCGGGGATCCGCTGAGGCCTCCTGCCTCGGCGCCATGGGGCAGGTGAGCGACGGCATCTTTTGCCAGCGTGGTATTGGTGGCAATTACTGCATCGATGCCGTGTTCGACCAGCAGATCCGCGATGACGGCGATCTGGGTTGTATCGAGATCGGGGGCGATTTTCAGTGCCAGCGGCACGCGCCGGCCATGCCGGTCGGCGAGCCGGGTGCGTTCGTCCTTCAGCGCGGCCAGCAGCTGGCCGAGTTCATCGGTTTGCTGCAGTTGCCTCAGGTTTTTCGTGTTCGGCGAGGAGATGTTGACGGTGATGTAACTCGCGTGCACGTAGACCTTGCGCAGGCAGGCCAGGTAATCGTCGGCGGCGCGTTCGATCGGCGTGTCGAAATTCTTGCCGATGTTGATGCCGAGTACTCCGCGATAACGCATGCGTTGCACGTTGCCGATCAGGGCGTCGACGCCGCGGTTGTTGAAGCCCATGCGGTTGATCACGGCGGACGCTGCCGGCAGGCGGAACATGCGCGGCCGCGGATTGCCCGGCTGCGGCCGCGGCGTCACGGTGCCGATTTCGATGAAGCCGAAACCCAGCGTGGCCAGCGCGTCGATGTAATCGCCGTTCTTGTCGAGGCCGGCGGCCAGTCCGACCGGGTTGGGGAAATCCAGACCCATCACCGTGCATGGTACTTTTGCCGCCTGCGGCGCGCAGGCACCGGCGAGTCCCGCTCGCGCCGCGACCTTCAGGGATTCCAGCGTCAGGTGATGGGCGGATTCGGCATCGAGTGCGAACAGCAGCGGGCGGAGCAGGGTGTACATGCCGTTATTGTACCGGCACGGGCCTGGCGTGGTTTTGCCGCAATCAGCCCGCCAGCAGCTGCCAGCGGCCGTCGATCAGGCCTTCCATCGGCTGGAAGCGGATCTTGTAGGCCATTTTCCGGCTTTGCGCGATCCAGTAGCCTAGATAGAGGTAACGCTGGTCGAGCCTGCGGCAGAGTTCGATCTGCCACAGGATGTTGTAGGTGCCGAAGCTGGCGCCGGGTACGTCGGGATCAAAAAACGTGTACACGGACGATACTCCGTCCTGCAGCTGGTCGAGGATGCTGACCATGCGCAATATGCCGTTTTCCCTGAATTCGACCAGCTGGGATTCGACATTGCTCTGCAGCAGGAAGTGACGGTACTGTTCGCGGCTGTCCTGGTCCATGCCGCCGCCGGCGTGCCGCCGGGCCTGGTAGCGCAGGTACAGCGCGTAATGTTCCGGGTTGTACCTGAGTTCGAGCATGCGCGATTCGAGGG
>Ga0222714_10006391_pt1 | contig 11017 bp, 26 predicted proteins | sample C33_3DmetaG_FD_165048 | JGI IMG/M metagenome (GOLD analysis project Ga0222714, IMG submission 165048) | Estuarine water microbial communities from San Francisco Bay, California, United States - C33_3D | ecosystem: Environmental > Aquatic > Marine > Unclassified | place: USA: California... | reverse complement strand
TTCTATGATTTTTTACTACAAGGAGCTATAAATGTTGATGAGTGCTTGTGTTCTAGGTTATGGGGAGCTGGGCTCCGACTTTGTGTCTAAATTTAAAGCTCTCTCATACTACAAAAAACGCGACTCTGATACTGAGGGCGTGAGGGTTCATATTGTCTATGTCAACGATCCTGATCTACTTAGTCGGGATTATGTACATAGGTACGAAACAGTGGATAACTTCTCCAATGTATTAAATGATGGGGACCAAGAAACTAAAAAAGAAGTGTGTGTTGGAAACGACACGACTTGGCTGCTCGAATCAAACGGACATGATTTTGTCTTAGAGGCTACGGGCGGGGCTGGAGGGTACTTCGACACTCTCCTTGCACTCATTAGACGCGGCTATTGGACTATATTGACATCCGTCTATGAAGACTGGCAGATGAACTCTATCCGTGCGGCAGCTGATGAAGGTGGAGCAAGAGTAGATTACATACAAGATCTTGACTCTGTTTTTGTAGAAATTGACAACGAGTACCAAACGCGCCTAAAGAGGCACAGAGAAGTTCTATACCAGGAGTCCCTAAGCGCAACTCCTTGCGGTTTGGACTAGTAGTAGACTTAAGGTCATGGAAATCTCTGGACCTAAATTTAGAAGCGACATGACTGTAGAGCTAGTCCAATCGATGGGCGATGACTCGAGCGTAGTGAAGGCTGCTCGTGTTTCTACGGGCGGTGGAACCACTACTCCTGAGAAGGACGCTGGGCTAATTAACTATCTGATGCGTGATCGACATGGCACTCCCTTTGAGCACAACGCTTTTACTTTTTATGTAGAGGCGCCAATCTTCGTGTTTCGTGAGTTCATGCGTCACCGCATTGCCAGCTACAACGAAGAATCTGGTCGCTACAAGAAGCTAGAGCCTGTGTTCTACGTCCCTACTGAAGACCGTGGACTTATTCAAGCTGGTAAGCCAGGAGCCTATGAGTTCTATCAGGGCTCTCATAACCAGTGGCTAACTGTAAAGCTGGAAACAATCGAAGCTTGCAGAAAGTCATACGAGGCTTACGAAGAAATGCTGGACGCAGGTATTGCTAGAGAAGTAGCTCGTGGAGTGCTTCCAGTAAATCTATACTCGTCTATGTTTGTCACGATGAACGCTCGTGCACTTATGAACTTCCTAAGTCTCAGGACTAAGCGCGAGGGCACGCACTTCCCTAGCTTCCCTCAGCGGGAGATTGAAATGGTAGCGGAACAGATGGAATGCTTTTTTGCAGAGACAATGCCAGTAACTTACGAAACATTTAATAAAAATGGCAGAGTCGCGCCGTAGCGAGTTTGATGGGCTCTACTATAAGTCTATTTGGAATAGAAAAGAGTTCATCCCAATTTGGGGTGAACACGAAGTAAAAGAGACAAATGCAGGAAATGACCCTGAACGAATCTATGTAGAGAATAAGTTTGGATTTAGATCAAAGCCGTTTGTGGAAAATGAAGCCAAACTCGTAGTTAGCGGTTGCTCATTTACATATGGAGTAGGCATTCCTCAGGAGGGTAGGTGGGGGGACATAGTCTCTGAAAAATTAAACATGCCTACTGCTACTTTGGCACGTCCTGGAATAGGGATATTGGATATAGTAAACAACCTATATATCTATTTTAAAAAGTACGGCAATCCTGAAGTACTTTTATGCCTATTTCCAGATCCATATAGGTTGTTAATTCCTATTGATGAAAAGCACCTCACATCAAACTACTATGGGCCCGTCTCGGGTACGTATGCCTATAGCATAGACAATCCAGAAGCTGGGAAAATTCAGGGATCGCCATACTTAGCTACAGTTCACGCATCAAATTCTGATGCAAGTAAGGACATGCCTAAATTCCATAAGTTGCCTATCCCTGCAGAATATGTAATCAGTAAAGACATTGCACTTTTTTATAACTTATCTGCTTTATCAACACTGGAACAGTACTGCAATTCAGTAGGGATAAAGTTTCTATGGAGCACATGGGAAAGATCTTTTATAGATAAGCTACGAGAATTTCAAGCTTATGATGAGTCTATAGCTTTTGAAAATTACTTTGACATAGAAGCCGCGGGAGTAGTGAGCCGTAGATTCGAGGATAACCGTGACAGAATGTATGAAAATATTGAAAAGCTTGATGACTGCATACTAGAACTGCATGACCAAAACCTCTGTCAGTGCCACCTAGACTGTCACTCCGAGCTTGCACAGAAGTACGGCGAAGATTTTTATATAGGTAGTGATCAGCCTAATGAAAGAGCAAATGCTCATAAAGGTGTTCACTATAACATTCACGTTGCAGAAGCTTTTCTATCTCGCCTGTGATAGAGTTTTTCCATAATGGACAAAAACGACTTTACATCTGAAGACATGGACCTTTTTACTGTAAGCATTGCTAAGGCAATTGCTGGACGCGATGAAGCGTATAGGGCAATAGACGCCCTTGCAGATGCTGCTGGAGAGTCGTGGTTTGAGCTTGGGGAAAAGCTTGAACGAAAAAGAATCCTAAATCTGCTTGACAAGTTTGACAACAAGCTGGTAGACTCCGAAGAAGACGCCAAGATGGCCTTGGCGGTTCTCAGGGAGTTAATCGAGAATGGCGAAGAAGAAGACGACGGAGACGTCGCAGGAGAGTAAACCTCCCAAAGTAAAGCGGGTATTTAAGCCCGAACGTTGCCCTAGCCACAAGTTTATTATGGAATCCGACGGACGCGTCGACATGTTGGCATCCCACGAAGTCACTGACGACTCAATTTGTTTTAACTGTGGACTTTACTTTTCTACGTGGATATATTATAGTGATCAGATAAACGCAAGTTTTTGGAGTGGAGTAGACAATGAAGCTGGTCAACTTATTAATTACGTGGCTCAGGAGATTGATAGACAGGACGATAGACTTGTCAGCTCTTGGGGAGCCACTTTACTTGAAAAACTCAGAGAAAGAAGAAGGAAAAATGGAAAACGAAAGTTCAAGCTGGACAACAGACCAGATATCGGACATCTACGCGAAGTTGGAAGTCTCGAAGCTGTTGATAAAGATGGGGACTGATATGGCTAAGCAGGCCTCGGATCAAATTACTTTTTACAGAATGACGAATGGAATAAGAGATGAATTCCCCGACATTGAAGAGAACTAAAAGTGGCGGGGACCTCCTAACTCTTCAAGGAATTTCCGAGAAGGCAGGGGTCTCTGAAAGCACCGTAAAGCGTATCATCCAAGGTGGGCACATTAAGCCGATCAAAATCGGTAGATACAGTTTTATGTATTATCGTGATTTCCTGCGGGCGTACTGGGAGTATGAGTGCTCTAAAGAACGCCAAGGTAGGAAACCAGCTAACGCGAAATGGGATGATTAAATGGCAGATATTATGAGAGACCTCTTTGGGTCAGCTTGGGCATACTACGTTGCCTTTGGCATTCTATTTGTTTGGTGGCTTTTTGAGAGGTCTAACAGGAGTAGGAAAAATGGCCGAGACTAGTTTCCAGAATAAGTGCGAGATTCTTGCAGACCTGTGGTTGAACTACAGGGATGAGGATGAGTGGAAAGACTTTTTCGACTACAACGATTTAGGTCTACCACTGGCCTACATGATATCTAATGGAATCGTAGAGCAAGCGCCTATAGGCGTAAACTTTATTCTAGAAGCTTGGGATCTGATGCTTTCAGCGGTAGGTGCTCCCGACGGTGAGTACGACGAGCTGGATCAAATTCTCGGTCGCGAAGACTCTGTAGATTATGATAAGCCTATCGGTGCGCCCGATATGTCAGAGGATGAAGATGATGACGAGGATGAATGGGAGGATCCCGAATCAGACTACGTCAATGTAGAAGATGAGCCTAGCTATTCAGATGGATACAATGACGGCTATCAGATAGGTTATGCCGCTGGTTTCCAAGAAGAGCAAGAGCGAATCCAGGCGGTGGTTAAAATGAACAAGCGTTGGGCCAAGGAAAAGAATCGCGCTAGCGAGTACATGTTCTGGGGCAACGTCGGTGAAGTATTGACACCTATTGAGATTAACTACAGCGAAGAAGCTTACAGAAAGAGTCTGGAAGATGACGGATTCTAAAATGCAGCTTAACTTTGATGAAGCAAGACTGGAAAGATTTTGGTCCAAGGTAGACGTTAAAAGTGAAGAAGAGTGCTGGGAATGGACTGGTGCAAAACAGGGTAAGAACTATGGATCTTTCGCTATAGCCCCTGGTAAGAGCGGATTGGCTCACAAAGTTTCTTGGGCTCTGGTTCATAACAATGGAGTTATGTCTGGACCCAAGGATCACATTATGCACTCCTGTGACAATAGGAAGTGTGTAAACCCTAACCATCTATCCCTGGGAACAGCTCTAGATAATTATAGAGATATGGCTAGAAAAGGTAGAAGAGTTATAAGAATTCCTAGCCAAGAAGAGTTCTGCAGGCGGGGACACCCCCGCACCCCCGAAAATACTGATAAGTACAATCTATGCAAGATATGTAAGCGTGACAACGACAGAGAGGCTAAACGTCGAGAGCGCGAGCGTGATCGTGAACTGTATAACGCTAAGCACCGAAGGTATTATTCCACTGGTACGACTAAAAAATTAGAGGATTAACTGTGGGTTGGCAGGAAGAACTAAACGAAAGACGCCTTAAAACAAAGGGCTGGTATGGGTGCATTGCGCCTGATGGCTGGAAAAAGATTGTAGAAGAAACAGATGCAATGCTTGCTCATATAGATCCTGATTATGAGATTCACCAGGTAAAAGAAAAGTTTGGCACGCTGAGGTATTACTTTGGAACTAATTATGCATCAGATACGATGGAATACAAGATAATGCATGCAATTGAAAGAGCTGCAGAGTACAGCTCAGGGTTTGTTTGCCAAATTTGCGGTACGCATGGAGGAACAAGATGGAACCTACCATGGGTACAAACACTATGTGATGAACACTATGAGCCATATGAGGAACAAGATGAGCTTTGAAAGATTCAGCAGTTCAGACATCTATATGTTTGAGCATGTGAGTGGATTTATCCAATGTTGTGGGTGCTGGTTTGGAGACTGGGGCATATCTATTGAGGGATATGGGGATTCATTTCCTGAATTCAAAACTCCACGTGAGGCATTGGCACACTTGGATACCCACGAAAATGCAGGGCATGACATTGGCGGAGCTAGGCGTAGAATCGAGAAAGAGTACAAAGATCTGGACGCGCCTATTGAACCTTACGTAAGGTCAGAAGAAGATGAAGCTAGAATTAGATCGATGATGAAAGAGAGATGGAATGCCAGAGAAGAAAACGCATAGCGTTAAAGAAGTAAACAAGCTTAATAACGAGAGCGTTATTGAGGGGTTCGGTATTGCGTATGATGCTATGGAGCAGACTCTCGACCAAATGATGCGTGGTATCGATGAAACTATGAGCATCTATATGAGAGATGATCTGAGCAGATATAGAAGTAAGGTGGAAGAGCTAAGCCTTATGTACACTGTTTTGCAGGCGGTAGCTGAAAAGTATGAAGGGATTCACTACGAGAAGCTTCAGCAGTTAAAGTCGGACTTGAACCTTGATGATAATTAGAACTGCTACTGGCTCCCGCTATGAGATTGATGAACACGGTATCTGTCGTAAGTTCGATAGCGAAGGCCATGGAATAGACGCCTTTAAAGTTTTAACCCTAAAAGGTGTACCTAAAGATGTACAAACTTTTTCTGAAGTAATTGATTCTCCTGACTGCGAGCCAGAAGTTGGTATGAGATTGTATGCAGCTGGTCTTGATGGTTGGTGGCTAAGCACCGAGATTGTTGAAATAGAGAAGCATGAGGTTTGGCCGCCGAGTAGATTTAGGGACGCCAGTAACGGTGAATAAGGTGTGGGTCATTTACTCTGGCTCTAACGCGATATTTAAAAGCGAGAGCAGAGAAGACCTAGTTAAATTGTGCAACGAACTCAACGATAAACTAGAAGGTACCTATATAGTCGAGGTTGAAAGTGAACAATCGTAGTCAACAAATTTTACGCGGGATTCTTCTAGTTGGGTGCGCTTACGAGATTGTTGCTCTAACTACTAGAAAAGTTCCTACTGTTACGCGTATACTCAAGACCATTGGCTCTAAGCCATACGGAAAAGCAGCTCTATGGTTGTGGACTGGTTATGTATCAGCTCACTTCTTGGAGCCACTAGATGAGCCACGGGAGAGGAAAACTAATGGCTGATTGGGATATGACTCCAGAAGACTATCTAGGAGACATTGTAATCTGGTTAGACGAGTTTGGCATTGACTTAGATAAGTCTATAAACCATGAGGATATGACTCAGGCACAGCACGACATGCTAAAGAAATTAGACGAACAAGGTCTAGTTTGGACTGAGCACAGTACTTGTGAAGACAACATGTACTCCCCTGGATTTAAAATTTTTGGCGACTGCAAACTACTTGACCAAGAAGCTAGCGGCTGTGGTTGCTGGCAGTCATACGCTTATCACATCGGTACAGAACCCTGCGGTGAGTACGATGACAGTGTTTGGTGCACTGCCTACCTCCCATGCTCTGTCTGCAACCCAGACGGAGAGGGTGAAGGCGAAGAGGGTTGCGAAGGCCCAGAGGTGCCTGAAGGTGCTGGTGGCGGAGAATGCGAAAGTGGCTTCGTTAACTGGTACTTCGATTAGTGTTAGACTATTCTCGCCTAAGTTAGGAGAGATATGAAGGTACTAGTAAACAGATGCCCGCACGGCTTTACGCTGTCTGAGGCACAGAAGGAGCTCTTTCCAGAGCTAAAAGAAAACCCAAACATGATGGTTTCTGATGTTAACCGCGCTGATGCTCGGTTGATTGCTTCCTTTGAGGCTGGAGACAATCGTGGAGATGGTGGGTCAACTCTAACAATTGTAGAAATTCCAGACGGAGTTCGTTTCCGAATCATCCCTCGTGGTGGTCATGAAGAGGTTGTATACACCACTGGTGAGCTCCACTCGGCATAAAAATGAGCTGCACTAGGATTAGTGAGACCGTGTGGGCAGATGACTATGGTCACGTCATTATTAACGTGCATAAACCATATCAATGTGCTCGAGACAATTGCACTATTCACAATCCTTCGCAGCATTCGATGTTGGGGTTCCCGCAGCGTTGGAGACAGGACCGCCACTTTATGGAACGGATCTGTGACCACGGTGTGGGGCACCCCGACCCTGACGATTTGATACAAGATAAAACCCACGGATGTGATGGATGTTGCAATGAGCACTAAAAACATATATGAAGAAGGTACTCCTGAGTATGAAGCCTTTGAGGCGGGAGTGACAGCGGAGCGTAATAGACTCTTGAAAGTTCTAGAGAAGTATCACAGAACTTTTGGAGAAGGAACACTAGAGCAGTCAAATACCACTATGCAGCTTAGATACATGTACGACTATGTGAATGAAAGTCGCAGTCTTAAGTAGTGCTAAATTTTAGATCTGCATCCGACGGTGTGGAAGTAACTTTCACTGGAGATGCTGAAGATGCTCTCAGGTCTAAAAAACTAAGACCGATGAGGTACCCACCTCTCTGGGGCGACACAAATGTTCAGGCACACCATGACCCCCATAACGAGTATGTCTTAAATAACTATCTACATAGGGGGCCAGACTTTAAGTCTGACATAGATCTACTGTGTGCTGGGTGTTCTCTAACTTACGGGATTGGCGTCCCTGAGGCTGGGACTTGGCCACATCAAGTATCTAAAGATACGGGCCTTTCCTATGTAAATCTATCTGCACCTGGTGCATCAGTAGAGTGGATAGTAAATTCAATTTTTAGTTACATCCATACTTTTGGAAAACCAAACGTTGCTGTGCTAGCACTTCTTCCAGACTCCATACGTGGAGAAATTGCAATTAACTCAAAAACAACTAGATCTAGTGAGCTGGGACCCCGTGATCTTATGCAATCAAACTGGGACGAAAAAGAAGAAATTTGCATATTTACTCATCAATCATTGAACTTTGCGCCAGAACCTAAACTCGTTAAACAACCGTTCCCTGTCGAATATGTAACATCTAAAGAAGAAGCCTTTAGAAAAAGCATCCAGTCAATTAAAAACTTAGAGCTCTACTGTGAAGCAGCTGATATAAAACTATTTTGGGGATCTTGGAGCGATGATTTTAATTACATCGGGGAGCACAATCCAGATATTTTTGATAACTACATAGACATCCACGGTATAAGAGACTGGGTCTCATACAGTCGAGAGATTCCCGAGACGAGTGAGGATCCAGAAGGTATCTTTGATTACAAGATAAATCACGATGAAAGTGACTTAGATAAGTACGGGTGTAAGTTAGAGTGGGGAGGAACTGATAGTTGTGTGTGCTTCGTGAAATGTCATGAAGATCTTTTAGAAGAGCATCCCTTAAGTTTCCACCTAGGTACGGACAGATTCAAAGATACTAATACGAAATATAATGCTCATATGGGAGTTCATAAACTTAGACATCTAGCTGATGACTTTGTTTCAGCCTTAAGAGAAGGAAGCTAGTGGCATACTCAGATAACTTCAATCATGAAATAAAAATGGACCTTGTAAATGAGGGACAGGAGTTTATAGTTCGAATGTTTATGAAGAACGGAGAACTATTATTTAGGGAACGTTTAGTGGCTTGGTTAGAAAAAGATATTGCTGAATATCTGTCCGAAGTTGACGGAGAACCAAACCAAGAGTGGATTGATGGAGTTCGTTATGTAATCCACATAGTGAAAGAGGGTAACTTTGATGTCGGATAGAGGGCCTCAGTGGCATGAAGAGGGTGGCGATACAGGGGGAGAAGAGAGATTTGCTGCTGGATTTATGGATGGGTTCACCAGAGCTAGGGAAATCTTCTGGAGAGACTTTATGCGTAAAGCTGGTGAATGCCGATTGATGGCTGAAAATTCTCAGAGCGAATCCCTTAAAGAGCAGTTGTATGCTATGGAAGTTGCATATAGAAATGCTGCCGACCTAGTGTCTAGATCACACACTCTGTATCCTGGTGCTCTACCAGCAGGGGCCAACCCTGATGATCCCAAATACACTATAAAATTTAATGAAGACCTATATAGATATTAAATTAAGGAGCTCGGATATGTGTGGAGAAGGTTGCGAAAACTGCGAATGCCAGCCTAAGCAAAGGCTGACTGCTACTCAAGAAGATGTACAGGGTGCATACGACGAAGGGTATGCGGATGCTTTTAGGGATGCAAGGCATTTGTTTTGGGCAGAGATGAGGATCAAATCTGGCGACGCTCGTATGGTTGCCAATACCCTGCGAAAAGATGGAAGCGATGTAGATGCTGATTCTTTTGCTGTAGCTTCTGCAACATACTTTAATGCGGCTGAAGCTATTCTTCGTGGTAGAAGAGACTTCCCTGGTTATATGGAAGATGGAAAAGATCCGTCTGACACTTGGAGGAACTCTGATTCGGAAGAAATCTTCCCCTGCTGTGATGACGATGTTTGCAAGTGTAACTAGTTGCAGCTAATATAGTCCTATGGATCACGAGGGACGAGTTCTTTTCAGGTTTGAATACTACGAGCCTGATGATAAAGAAACTTATGTTGATTGGGTATGGCTTAATCCCCTAGAGCTCAACGGGTATAGAGCAGAGTACAACACTATTAAGGTTCGCCCTGCTACTGAAGACGAATGTGAACTTTACGAAGAAGCTTATGCAGATGGTTATGGCATAGCTGCAATGATGGAGTTTGAGTCTAAGTATGATGGTGTCACTTTTCGCATAGAGGTAAATAAAGACGGCGACTTAGACTTTGACGGTAAGAAAATGTTTGAGTGTGCGATCTGTGAGAAGCACAAGGACTTTGAAGAAGAAGTTGGTGTTGCTGGCGGACTCTACCTAGGTGAAGTAAAAGATGACAAATTGTGGCACGTATGCTACGATTGTGCAGAAAACGCGGCTATGATGTCAGCTATACAAGATTCAGTAGAAGATGACACTGAGCCAACGAGCTAAGAGAGTATCAGCACCTTACATTGCTCAGTACAATCGATCACCTCGATGGGTGAAAGCATCAACTATTCTGCTTGTAACTTTGATTCTTCTACCTGATCCTTTTGACTGGTTTCCAGGGATAGCATTCCTTGATGAGGTTCTTTACGCTACGATACTCTTAAAGCTTCTTTACAAGTATGGTGCTTTGCCCGACGAACAGAAGAAGACTGCTAAAGATTTGATTAAGGAGATATTCGAAAAAGATGGATCTAAGTGAGTTTAGAAAAGCAGCCCACCAATACTACAAATTTGCGGAGGATGTTCTTGTCAAAAAGCAATCCGATTATGGACCGAAAAATATTGCTCTATCACCTGGCGGGCCTCTTAATGGTCTTAGGGTTCGTATGCACGATAAGTTATCTCGTATCAACCATCTTATAGAGAATGGTGCAACACCTGAGAACGAAAGCCTAAAGGACTCTTTCTTGGATATGGCCAACTACAGCATTATTGCGATGATGGTTTTGGAGGAAGAATGGCCAAGCGAGTAGACGTCTCGTACGAAAGCCTCCGTCAAGAGGGTAGAGAAGAAGTCCTAGACTGGCTAATTAAAAATGAAGTAATTAGCTACAGCAAACCAGAAAATAAGTATTTTATCTGGAACAGAGAAAAAGAGTGGCTAGTGTTCCTACCCTGGGAGAAGGACCCCCAATAAGGGTATCCTAAGCTTGGTACGATTGTATAAGTAAAAAACGTCGAAAGGCTATTATGGTTATGCATCCACCAGCTTTTGCCACTCAGGCAGAAGAGCAAGCTAAATGGAACGAAGGCTTTGTAGCTGGAGTTAAAGAAGTTTTCCACGAACTAGAGACAAATCTAGACCCCAACGATCATGAGGGTCCTACGCGTAAATGGCTAGAAGAAGCTTCTGCCAAAGTTCTTAACAAGTATCTATAGGGAATTGTGGGGACCCCTTTCCAACAAAACGACGTCCCAGACCTACTAGACAAATTTGTGCATTTTGCCTCCCCCAGGTTTCCTAGCGATCCTCC
>Ga0222714_10006390_pt1 | contig 11017 bp, 14 predicted proteins | sample C33_3DmetaG_FD_165048 | JGI IMG/M metagenome (GOLD analysis project Ga0222714, IMG submission 165048) | Estuarine water microbial communities from San Francisco Bay, California, United States - C33_3D | ecosystem: Environmental > Aquatic > Marine > Unclassified | place: USA: California... | reverse complement strand
AACACATCCCATAGAGTAATCATATCATTGACAATTTTAACTCTCGTTTTAGGCGAGAGTTTCATATTGATATGAGCCATAACAATATTACAAACAAGTTCATCACTCCAAATAGCACGTTCTCTTGTGTGTGCCCAAGTGTAGGCCATAAACTCGCCATCATCATCATGACATACCATAACAAGTTCTTGATTAGGATTGTAAAATTGATTGACTACTGCAAAAGTAGTGTTTCTGCTAAACGCATTATGGGCCTGTGTGTAGCCCTGATCACAGACATCAAAGATGCCCTTCATTTCGTCTCTAAACTGGTGACCACACAATTCAACGATATTGTTAACGTCATTACCAGAGGCTTTACGCCAGTTAAAATTAAGTTCCATACTAGTCCTTTCTATGCAATTATACCTTTATTTATAAGGTCTTGGTGTCAAGAGTATAAATAAGGGTATGGAAAAGAACAAGCAAATGAGTAAACCAAATGGTGGTCGTGGTGGAACACGCAAAGGTGCAGGTCGCCCCAAAGGTAGCCGTGACCAAGTTTCTATCAAAAACCTATTGGAAGAATTAGACAAGCAAACAGGCGGGCAAGCCTATGAAGAATTGCTAGTAGCAGATTTTTTACAAGCACGTCATGGCAACGACAATCAACTGTTACTAAAATATCACAACTTGATTTTAAATAAAGTTATGAACAGCCTTGCCAAAATTGAAGTAACAGATAGTAAAGATGCTATCGAAGCCAAACAGCAGGCCTTTGCTGACGCTCTTGCAAGGCTTACTGGTGTAAAAACGGATAAGTAACACATGCCATTAAAAAAGTCAACAAGCAAGAAAGCATTTAATAAAAATGTAGCGACAGAAGTTCGCGCAGGTAAACCGGTCAAGCAGGCCGTTGCTATTGCTTACTCAGTAAAGAGTGAAGCGGCAAAAAAAGCTCGTAAAAAAGGAAAAAGCAAATGAAAGAAGCAAAAAACTTTGAATGGATGAGCGGCACCGGTGTAAATCGCGGCTCTTCTAAATATGCAGGTAACAAAAGTGGCCTTTCAATGAAAGAAAACTATGGTCGTGGTCCGGTAAAGGGCAACGATGGTAGCTGCCATGATCCAATTGGCGGCGCAAAGAGTGCCAAATATCCACCAGCTACAGCAAAAGGAAAATAATCTATGAAAAACATTAATCAGAAGCGTGGTCCAACTGTTGGTAACGCAGGCAACAACGCCAAACGCAGTGCATTTGAATCTGCTAAAAGCACATCCAGCAGTGAACGTGCTAAACTAGCAAAGATGGTCACAGACGCACTAGAAACACGTGGTCGTGATAACCGCAGTGGTCGTCGTCCTGGCCTAGAAGGATTACACAGCGATACTAATGTAGGTCGCGGTCCAACCAAAGGTTAACTTAAATGGGAGCGGCAACTACCGGAGCTCGTCCTGGGCAAATCTTTAATAATCAAACTGATGCGCCATCTGGCGATCCCATGGCTGAAGTAGGTCAGACTGAAGTAGGTCAACCAGGCTACGGGCCTGCCCCATACTTGCCACCATTTGTTGAAAAAGGATTTCGAGGTGAACCACCTCCACCTCCACCTACAGGCATGTTATTTCCTGGCGGTAAAGGCGGTGGCAAAGGCACACCAGCTGAACAAGTTGGTGGTATTATTGTTGACAACACCATGGATTTGGTAGGCGATATGCTAACACAACAAGGTGAATCTTTACCAGGCCCAGATGTTCCAGCAGACCAAGTGTTACCACCAGAAGTAGTTGAACCAGCAAACCCAGAATTTGTAGGCGGTTTACGTCCTGCACCAAGAAACTTTAGGTTACCTCGATCAAGTCGACGTGAAGCATTACGCAGACAGACCGCCGGTTACTGATAAGTAAACTTGAGCCACAAGGCTCTATTGCATTAGAATAGAAAGGAAATAGCAATGAACGAAGAACTACCAAACCCCTGGGCTGATGAAGCACCAGTAGCAGAAGCAAAACCTGCTAAAAAAACCTCTAAGAAAAAAGCAGTTGAACCAGAAGTCGAACTAGCACCACAGGCACCCGCCAGTTTAAACAGTGCTGATTTTGACATGGAAGGTCTAATGAGTGACTTTCCAACAGCTCGAGAACTAGAACGATTTGTTTTTGACGAAACAGGCATTGTTCTAAATCTCAAAGGTCGTGCTAACAAACTAAAGTATCAAGTAGCAATGGATGTGCTTAACGGCATTCCAGTTGACATGATGTTTATTGGCAACAGCAACCCTTACATTGACAAGGGCGACCTAATTCCAGAAGATCCAATCCGAGAAAAGCCAGCACGTGATGATAGCTTGCCTGAACGCAATCAAGTTCAGAACAGTTTCTATTGTGCAGTTGTTCCACATCCGGATTCAACTATGCGAGCACAGAACAAAAAAGTGCAGACTATTTTCCGCAAGTATAACAACGGCATGATCAGCTATGAAGTGCTAGGTCCTATTGAACCAGTTCCGCATGGTGAGAAGATTGACAAGTATGGACGCACACGCCCAGAAGTTATTAGGATGATTGATCCACGCACAGGTGAACAGGTAGCTGTTCGTTCTGACGGAACAATGACAAACCAAGGTAAAAAGCTACGTGCAATGATGCAGACATTTAAAGTTAACCGTTCAAATTACTGGGAGATGTGGGTTGACAGAGAATTTGTGTCACTTAATGATAGTATTGCTAACAATCCGTGGGATCTGAAATAATGTCCAAGGAAATTAGGGATCAAGAGATTCATAGAGCTCAACAAGAGCGCATGGTTCGTGACACAATCATAGCACAAAAAGTTAATGGTGCTCACAGGGAAGCGTTTAAAACACGTTTCCCTGGGCAGATAGAGCATTGTTTACGACTAACCGCTGAAAGATTACAGGCTGTGTTAGTTGATAAACCTGATGATATCAAAAACATTGAGCAGTGGTCAGCTAGTCCAGCTGAAATACTTGCACTAAGTCAAAGTGTTAGAGAACTCTATCACGTTATGATTGATATCAACAATACATGGGACAAAGTTGGAGGTTAAAATGGACGCTAGAACTGCAAATATTACCAGCAACGAAGATAGTTGCTTGAACTTTGGTGTTGAATGGCATACACCAACTGCTTGCTCAGTTGTTTTTCAAGTAAACACTGATGAAGCAGGCGATCAAACGCTAGAATATACACTAACCCGTGATGAAGTAGAATACATGCACGGTATCTTTACTGCATTTTTGGAACTGTGTCCTCACAATGTTGTCAACTGATGTCTTAATGGCAAGAAGTTTACAACATGTGTTAGATAAAAATTCCATTGACGCAGAAACACATGCAAACTGGCCAACTGACCTAAAACTTAAAATGCAAGATCTTGTTATCGCTACAGCCGATGACATGCAGTATAATCAGTTGAAGTATTTTAGGCCGTTTGATCATCAAAGAACATTCTTTGAAACTGGTGATTGTGAACGCCGAGGTATTCTTGCTGCCAACCGAGTAGGCAAAACTACCAGCACTTGCTATGAAGCCGCAATGCACCTAACAGGTTTATATCCTGATTGGTGGACGGGTTATCGTTTTGCAGGTCCTATTACTTGCATGGTAGCTGGTGAAGGTTGGAGCCAGGTTGCATTAGTGCTACAAAATGAATTGCTAGGCACACAAGATATCAAGTTGTTAGAAAACATTGGCACTGGCAGTATTCCACGTGATTATGTTATCACAGACACAATGCGTAATGATGGTGCTAACTGTCTTGGTTGCGAAATTCGACATGTAAGTGGAGGCAAAAGCTATTTGCTGTTTGCCAACTACACACAGGAAGTTAGACAGTTGCAGGGTTTTAAACTAAACCTAGCAGTGTTTGATGAACAACCACCAGATGACTTCTTTTCAGAAATTGTAACACGAACTGCAACCACACAAGGTAAAGTGCTTTGTTCGTTTACTCCACTAAAAGGACTTAACGGTCTTGTTAGTAAGTTTTGGAACAAAGAAGAAGGTTATGAATATATTCGTGTAAGCTGGGATGATGTTCCTGAGTATGATCCTTGGGGACAGCCTTTCTTGTTAGCAGAAACACGCAAACAGTTAGAACGTGATTATTTGCCACACGAACGTGAAGCACGTATTGCTGGCAAACCTGTTATGGGTAAAGGCGCAGTGTTTCAAATCAGAGACTGGCCAACATACGCCACAGGCGATTATGACTTTCATAGAATGCCCAACATACAACGTGTTATTGCACTTGACTTGGGATTGGTCAATGACAAAACAGTTATCAGTTTAATGTATTGGGAGCCATATGAAAAGACTGCTTGGTTGCACAAACAAATTATTGTGCAAGGCGTAGAAGAAGCAGTGCCTAGTCAATATATCAATCATTTGTTAAGACCAGAAGTAATGGGAACGCCTATTGTGTTACCAGCTGATGCTAGCACACCTGGACGTTATACTATGAGTGCAAATTCAATTAGAGAACTGTTTGAAAGTTATGAACTAAACGTCTATCATCAACCTATTATGAATCCACCAGACAGTCAAGGGCGTGTAACCAATCACAAAAGCTATGGTATCAACACCATGCGTCAAATGTTAGAAGTTGGTAGTTTGATGATCAATGTCAATTGCACAAACTTTTTAACAGAAGCACAAAACTATCATGTAGATACACAAGGCAGATTTAGTGATCCAGATGACTGTATTGACAGTTGTCGTTATGCATTGCTAGCTTGCTTACAAGGTATTCCTGAACCATGGGATGGACGCACTCCGCAGGAACGTATGCGTGATGCTAGAATTCAATTACAAAGACCACGCATAGAAGAGTCAAAACCCAGCTGGAAAAGAACCTTTACAACTGGCTAGATGGTCAAACTCGATAAATAAAAGGTAGCAGAGCACCGCATAAATATCCTAAAGTGAAGGAAAAACAATATCCATGCTAGATTTGAAAAACATTGTTGTATCAAATATCAACAAAAACATTAAAACAAACAGCCGCTTTGTCCATATGAAAAATCTCATGGACACTAAGATGGCTAGTTATTTGCGCTTCTTAGGAACTAAGAACAGCGTTAACAGGGCCAGCGACTATCACTATTTGTGTTTAGCAGTTAGCGATTCAACAGAACCAGTAAATGGTATTGATTATATTCATCCTTCAGTTAAACCAGCTGTTGATTATGCTACCGCAGTTATTACAAAGGGATTGATCAGCAACGGCACCATTAACTTTGACTTTGTGCCTGAAAACGAAAGAGACGACGTTGCCGCAAGGCAAGCAACCAACATGGTCAGCCGTGTTGTAAACGAAATGAATGATCCACACTTTATCATTGAGCGTTGGGTCATGGATTCTGTAATGCACAAAAATGGTATGATGATGATAAAACCAATTCGTGAACAAGTTGTGCGTTACGTAGAAAATTCAGGAACATTAGATCAGCTAAAAGCATTTGAAGTTCAAGCAGAAGAATCAGGACTAACAGTTTTACGTCAAAGCCGTAGAAAAGAACGTGTTGACATGGAAGCAGTTATGGCTGAAATGCAACAGGCTCTTCCAGCACAGCAACAGCAGTTTATTGCTGATCGTGCTGGTGAATATCTCACAGGCATTGAAGAAATTGATGTTGAAGTAGGTGATATTGGTGGGCAGTTAGACGGCTTAACACCAGACATGGAAACAGCCTCAGTTGATGCCAGCGATGAACAGCAAGAACTTTTAAATGACAGCTTCAAGCGCAATACAATCTATCGTGCAAAGTATAAGCTAACTGGTTGGAGCATTAACATCAAGTTCCATCCAATTCAACAGCACTATTGGATTTGTGATCCAACTGTTGCAGAAATTAAAGATCAACCATTCTGTGGTTTCTTTGACACAATGTCAATTGCTGAAGCTACAGAACTTTATCCAGGTCTTGACTTAGAAGAATTTACAGCTACAGCCGGTTACAGTGAAGGCGTATTTGAAGCAGGCAGTCAGCTTAACAACCTAGCTATTCACGCACGTGACAGTGTTCCTACTGATGGTGTTCCTGTTGGTGCAGGCTCTAATGCAGATCCTAACAGTCGTCAAGTAACTGTTGTAACTGTTTGGAACCGTTACGACGTGGACAATGATGGTGAGCTAGAACTTGTTGAACTAATTTACAGCGGTGATTATGTTATCAGCGCAAGAGAAGTAGAATTTATTCCAGTTGCTAACATGTGTCCAAAACCATTACCAGGCAACTTCTATGGCATGTCAATTGCTGAAAGTGTTATTCCAATGCAGGAATATCTAACAGCAGCCGCACGTGCAGAAATACAGTTAGGCTTGCTAACAGCAACTCCACGTATTGGTGTTAAACCAGATCGTGTTGACTTTGAAATGATACAGGATGGCGAAAGTGCTATCTTTATTCTAGACAGCAAGTTTGATCCAAGCAAGGACATTTATCAGATGCCACCTCCCAGTGGTAACCTTGCTTTCTTAGAAACAGCTATGCAACGTATCCAGCAGGATACAATGGCCATGATTGGTATGACACAACCAACTGATGTGTTCAATCCAGAAGTTATGGCACCTGGTAACTCAGGTATCAAACTACAGATGGCTCTTACACCAAACCAGATTATTCAAGACAATACTGTGCGTAATGCGGCAGAAGGCCTAAAACAAGCACTGTGGCTTGTATGGCGTACACTAATTCAGTATGGTGATGATTATGGCGTTAAGAAACTTGCTAGTGAATGTATTCCAAGCCAAGAACCAGTGTTCTTAGATTACATGGCATGGGATGACATGAACTTCTGTGATCGCAAGCAGATTCATTTGGAACTAGCACTAGGTATGCTCAGTGAAGAAAACGCACTTGCTCGCTTGCAGATTATTCGCAAGGCACAAACAGAACTTTACGCAACTACACAGCAGATGGCAGCGGCTGGCACACTAAGCCCAGAAATTTATCAAAAGATCAAACGTCCATTTGCAGATACATTGTATGTGTTGGGTGTTAAGGACTGTGACACTTACTTGCCAAGCGATGAAGAAGTTGCTAAGATGGTTGCAAGCGCAGAACAAGCACAGCAGACCAAGACACCAAGCCCAGATGATCAGAAGAAGTTGGCAGATGCAGAACTTGCTAAAGCTAAAACAGCACAGGTTATTGCAGAAGTTGAAGGAACTGATCCTGATACACAATTAAACTATATGGACCTAGCAATGGGTCGCAACCAAGATTATGGACACTAGACTAAATAACTCTCTAGTATTAAAAGGATAGCATAGCATGATAACAGAAGAAGCATTTGATGCCTACAATAGTAGGCTAACAGTCGATACAAGTAATTACAAACGCTTGACTGCCAGTCAGCGAGATCAAGTTAAAAGCTACGGCAGTCAAGCAGAAGCATTGCTAACAAATAGAGAGCTAGCAATGTTCATTCACTATTTTAAATTCTCGGTAGCAGACCAACTTGCTGCCATTACTCAACACACTCCAGATGCAAACAATGAGCGAATTGCACTAAGCAATCAGCTTGCTGGAATTGACAACTTTGTTGCCAGTTTACAATCCGCAGTGTATAAGAAGAACCGCATGATTCAGGCTGAAAATGCGGGCGAATTTAATCAAACAAGCCAATAAATTATAAATAACAGCATAGGGGTAACCAGACGGCCCTCTAAGAAAAGGTAAAAAAATGACTACAACTGATATCAGCCCTAAGGCTCCAACAAGCCCGGCCACTGAACAAAGTGCAGTTCCAAGTTTAGACTCGATAGCTGAAAAAATGACCGCAATGCGTGAACAGACCATGCGTAATCAGATTAAAGCTACTGAACCAACTGCAACAGGAGTAGATGAGGAAGGTAACTCATCCAGCCCTGTGGCGATCAGCGATGAAGCCGAAGTTGCAATTCCTGAAGATAGCGACATTGACAGCACCACAGCAGAAGCTAGTGCCCAGTCAGAAGAATCCGAAGAGGATCTTGATGAGACTGTAAGCACAGACGAAGCTGATTCAACAGCAGAAGATATTATTGACTTTTTAGAGTTCGCAGAAACAAATCCAACTGCAAAGTTTAAGTTTATGCGTAATGGTAAAGAAGTCGTTATTGATGCTAAAAAGGCGGCTGCAATTTTGGGTCAAGGAAGCGCAATACACGAAGAAGCAAGACAGTTAAAGATTGATAGATCAGAATTCGATGAGTATGTCAATGATGCAAGAGCTCGTCAAGAAGGATTAAGCCTAGCAATGGAGTTTACTATTCAGCCAAGGTTGAAGAAAAGCTACGATGAAATTGTAAAAGTTCAAAATTATCAAGCTACATTCCACCAGCAGTTGAATCAGACAAACGACCCAGCTGAAAGGGCAAGGATCCAGGCAAGCATGCAACAGAACGAAGAATATATTCGTCAACAGCAGGCACGTATACAGCGTATGCAGCCTCAGATTGAACAGTTCAGAAAGATTAGGAAAGATCAAGTAATGTCCGCATTAGAGTTTTCACGTAAGAACTTTAAAGACAAGGATTTGAAAAATGAATATGTCTTTAATGAAGTTAGAGGTAAACTTGAAAAGATGTGGCCACAGGGAAAGATGGAAGCAATTCCGGGTGTTCCAAATCTAGACCTAATATCCAGCGATGAAACTATTTTAAGTTTAATACGTGATGGATTAAAGTATAGAGATCGTCCTAATAGTAAAGGTGCTGGCGCAAGTATGGCCGCACTTACTCAGAGAAAAGGATCTAGCAGTCAACGCCGTCCAGATGATGGTATCGAAAAACTTCGTGAACAAGCCAAAGCAGGCGACAAGAAAGCCGCCGACAATCTACTAATGCAACGTCTACAGAGTATTCGTTCAGCAAGTAGAGGTTCAAAATAAAGGAAACCAATTATTATGGCTACAATTACAACCAGTCAGATCGGAAACGGGACCACAGCATATGGCACAGACATCGTTGTTAAAGATCTAGACTTAGACGTATCAAACCGTGTTAAGGACGATACTCCAGTTCTAAACATGGCAATGAGCAAGAAGCGCAAAGTCAACTCAACTCTACCACTATGGTCAGACGACATCTATCGCGCTCCTGCCGTTCAGGCACAGGTAGAAGCTGCCGCTGTTAGTGCAAGTGATGCAGACAGCAACAGCCGTTACAACCTAGGCAACTACACTCAGATCTTCAGCACAGTTATTGCTTCTTCAGGCACAGCTCGTGCAGTTGAGCAGGCTGGTGGCGATCCACAAGCATATCAGGAAGTCAAACAGCTCATCGAGCTAATGTTTGACGTAGAAGCACAGCTAGTCCGTGGCGACCAGATCGGCACAAAGTATGCTGGTCAGACAGGCACAGCCTCAGGTCTACCAAGCGGACAGACAGGCCGTCGTATGGGTTCACTCCAGGCATTTGCTGGAACACACTCATTCAACACCACTTCAGGCACAGTTACAGGCCTAAGCACCTGGACAAACAACGAATCAACAGACAGTGCAACTGAGGCTGCCGACACACTAGAAATTCTAGCTGACGGTTCTCAGTATTACACCGGTGGATTCACCAACCAGGTCTTCTCACCTGTTCTATACAAGCAGTTAGTAACAACTGCTGAACAGCGTTACAACGCAAAAATCCGCAACATGGTTGCTCCAACAAGCCTACGCACTATCATCAGCGACAACATCGCTCAGTCACGTAGCATCAACCGTGTAAATGCAGAGCGTGGTGACACCATTGCCACTTACGAAGGTGACTTCAACTACACCTACGAAATCATGGACTCATGGATCATGGATTCAGTTGGTGTAAGCAACGACATCTTCTTCCTAAACGAAGATGTTCTAGCTTGGGGCTCTCTACGTGACCTAGGTCCAAACAACGAAGTATTCAGCAACGCTGACGCTTCATTGGATCAGTTCATTATGGAGGGGACCTTAATTGTCAAGAACCCAGCAGGCGTTGGCGTTCTACACAATATCACTAACACTGGCACACTTGTAACTACACCACGTGCGGCAGCAACCGTATCACGTGTTAACGCAGGTAGCGGTGACGTATCCTAATTGTTGAAAAACAATTAAACAGGGAAAAGGGGCTTAGTTGCCCCTTTTCTTTTAGCTGTATGGTCGAGATTACTAAATATAGATATGGACAAAGAAACAATTAAACCCGAAATCATCTCAGATGATATAGAAAAAATCTAGACTTTTATCGCCAAGATCACGGTGGTATGGTTACCAATCATAATGGTATAGCTGACAAGTTATTATCAAATGACAAGTTATACAATTCAATGAAAGGCAATTGGCAGCGCACTGCAAAAAGCGGCAGCGGCAACATTACAACCACCACAGGTAGAGAAGGCGGAAAGTTTTACATTAAGCGTGAACAGCATAATGTTGAAGCAATTAAACGTGAATGTAAGTTATACAGGGAAGCCGCCGAACGCGGTGTTCCAGATCCACTAGCACCAATTATGCCTGATGGTAAATTAGGTTATCGTTGGATGAATTTGCCTAAGGTCATCAGTGTTCGTATTTGTGACGATTACTTTGGTGGTATGCCTTGGGAAGCGATTAAACAAGATAAAACTCTTAAGGCACAGTTTTATAAAGTAGTTCAAAGTGAGTATCCTGAATTTATTTGCTACCCTGGTGGAAAGTTGCCTATTCCTGTTGATGCTCCTTATCCAACGAAGGTAGGACAACAGAGATTCTTTAAAGGAATTTAATAATGTATATTATTCCCAACGCTGACGGTCTTGTAGCATTTATTAAAGACTTTACAGGCAGCACCAACAACACAGAAATAAAAGAGTCAATCTTTATGGCAGAACTGTCAATGCGTAATGTTGAATTGCCAGCATTAAGATCAGATCCTTATGCGGCAGTAAACATTGCCACAGCTGACGCCAATGGTAGAATTGTTATTCCCAGCAACATGAACAAACCAATCTTGTTTTTTAAACAAGGTAGCCCAGGAGGCAGTGAAAGTAGTGACACAGGTCCTTGGATTGTTTACG
>Ga0222714_10006389_pt1 | contig 11018 bp, 17 predicted proteins | sample C33_3DmetaG_FD_165048 | JGI IMG/M metagenome (GOLD analysis project Ga0222714, IMG submission 165048) | Estuarine water microbial communities from San Francisco Bay, California, United States - C33_3D | ecosystem: Environmental > Aquatic > Marine > Unclassified | place: USA: California... | reverse complement strand
GATGTCCTCCTTGCTGTGGTTAGCCATTCGCTCTTTTCCACAAATCAAGAAAAACTCTTCTTCATTGATGTTCTTCAAGAGATAGCAGAAACTCCTGTTGAACTTGTATCCAGGTTGAGACATGGTCACGTTTGCCAGAATGCGAAGATCGCCCTTTTGCGTCGTGTAGACCACCAAAGACTTCACACCCATGGTGTTCTCCATGAAAGAGAAGGAGATGAACTCACGACCCTTCTTGTCGATTTTCGTGGTTTGACCGACCACGAATTTCGTCAGTGCGATGATGAGCATTCTCCACATGTCTGATTTTTCGTATGGATTCTTCTTCATGATTTGCTGACCTCCATCAGCTGGTGAGTTTGGCCCCAGTGGCCTATTCTCAAAAAGGGAAGTTCCCAGGGATTTCTCCCCGGGAACAGACCCTTTTTGTGTCAGCTCTTGACGATGACGACGAACGAGCGAATCTTCGCTGCGCCGACGATCTTCGTCTGAACCTGAACGCCCTTGCTCTGGGCGAACTTGTCGGCTGCTTCCTTCTGATCGAAGGTGAGAACCGTATACCGATCTCTTTGATCGATCACGCACTCTCCGGCGTTTCCGCCCAGCTTCATGATTTTCTTTGCCATGACTTGCCTTTCTCCTTTGGACTGGCCCCAGTGGCCTATCCTCAAAGAAAGAAGTCCCTCCTACACTGGATGTGTAGTGGGACTTCAGTCTTCTTCAGCTCACTCCTGATCGAAGAGTGTGGGCTGGCTGTCGTGGAGGGCCTTCAGATCGCGCTTGGCCTGCGCTTTCTTCTTGCCGTCCTTGTTCCGCTGCAACCATGTCTGGTAGCATGTCGGGCAGAGGAGCATCTTTCTGGGATAAGCGACGAATCGCCCATTGCCCTTCCAGACCCACTCCTCGCACCCTTCTGCACGCAGGTCACAGAATGTGTTGTCGTAATTGTACGGCATCACGAACGGTGCTGCTCGCAGCGGTTGCGGTTGGCGATGGCTTCAGCCTTGGTCATTTCGACCTTGTGAGCATCCTTGCCCCAACCGCAGGTCACAGTGACCTTCTTGTTGAGGTCGGTGATTGCTGCAGCGGGACGGGGTGCCCACTTGGTCGTATTGACGACGGTCACACCGAAGCATGCGCGGACCTCCTGGATGGAGGGGTGCTGCTTCTTGCAGTTACCGCAGGCGATGCCCTTGGTGTCTGCCGGTGCAACCGGTGCCGGTGCCATCTCGACAACAGGCTTTGCGATGGGCTTTGAACCCTTCACAAAGACTGCCCTGCCATTGACGACCGTGTACTGACGGCCATCTTTCGCTGTCTTGATTTCCATTGTGCCTCCTTGGCTGGTTCCATTTGTCAAGGTTGGAATTCCTGTCAGGCATTTAGCTCCTGCTGCGTCACCCATGATTTCTACTATCTACTATTAAGCGCTCAGGTTCTGCGCTTGAGGCCAATGACCTATCCTCAAAAAAAGTCCTTTCTCCCCGCCCCGGAGCCCGAAGGCCCCGAGGCAGGGGATGGATTGTTGATGGGTTGATTGGGTCAGTCGTACCAAACCGAGGAGCGGTACCCAATGGTGATGAGGGACGGCCACATTTTGCCGTGGTGCTCTTCGAGGAACGCGATGAGGGTGATGTCCCGACCCCACGCATCCACGAATTCTGTTTCCACGGTGACCATGTGGTACATTCCCCCATCGTCTTCGAACCCGTAGTCGTTGGATTCGACTTCCTTGATTCTGTACGGTTCGTGATTGAAGATTGCTTCGTTCACTTCCTTACCTTTCTGTTTTGGACTGGCCCCAGTGGCCTATCCTCAAAAAAGGAAGTTCCCGGGAATTTCTTCCCAGGAACCTCCTTTTTTAGCGGTCATTTTATTCCTCCAGGTACTGCTTTCAATGTCGCAGACGAGAGCTACCTCGTTCCTATCCTTTTCATTTCACAAGGGTAGCCCCCGGGAAACAGCATTTCTGCTGAGTCCCAGGGGCATCCTTCTTCCAATCGGAGATAAATCCGATCAGGCTGCTACCAGTGGTACGTCCCGTCCTGAAGACGCTTCAGAGCACGCACATAAAACTCGTACGGTTGAATATCGCTCTTAACGCTAAACGAGAACAGCCACTGGTCATGGCTTGCTCCTGGCTCTTGCCTCTTAGTGAGGATTGCTTGGTAAGCCAAACGAAGGATCTTGCGATCTGTCCGCTCCTCACCATACTCAGCATCACTGTTGGTCAGCAACTTGACAAAGTAGTCACACCAGTTGACTCCTTGATTAAGCGCCGTGAGACGAACCCTCTTGATTGTCCTGAGCTCTTCAGGGGCATTTGCAAGCTCCTGTTGATCCCAGTTGATCTGTGCCAACACTTCAGGCATGATGACCTGACTATTCAGCCAATTCATCATATCCTTCAGGTATTGACGCACGAGGTTCTCACGCTCCTTGTGGAGTGTGACCCAAGGTGATGCTGCCTCAGTTGAGACATCCCACTGCTTTGCCAATGGCTCAGGCATCCGGGTCATGAACCAGAAACGGTCCATTTTCCAGTTGAGCCTCTCACCCATCGTAGTGAACGTCTTGTTGATCCATTCCTGAATCAACTTGATGTCCTCCAGAGTAGCTTGCCCCTGCTGAAGAACATCAACGATGTCTTCGTTAGTTGCAACCAACTCTTCGATGGGCTTCCCGAACTGAGCGTACCAAATCATCTTGGGGATGACCGTTCCGCCCATTCCTGGCGGGAAAGCCTGGGAAGCGAGCCGAACCGCCGTCTCATCCTCCAGCGAAAATACTTCTCCACGTGTACGTGGGTTAGTGATCGCCGGAAGTGATCCAATGGTCAACTGCCTCTTCAGCTTCGTGAACTGCGGAACCTTACTAGAAAGTTCCTGCAGATCCACCAGCGGGGGCTCTTCACCGTAGCTGTGGTATACTGGTCCGATCTCCTTGAGTGAAATCATCGCCCACTCACCGAAATCATTCGGATTGCGCATGATGATCGCCATCAACTTGATCTTGCCCTTGTTGTCCAACACTCGGCGCACATGCACCTTTACCGTGTCGTCCAAGTCTGGGCCTCCCCAGTTCTCGAAGTTGTCCTTCAGGAACTGGCCAGGTACCACAAAGCTGTGGGTAGCCTCGTGGAAGAAACCATGGTTACCAGCAGGCATCTTGTACCCACCGATTTCCAAGACTTCTTTGGTGTAAATGTGAGCAGCGTAAGCCCACGGCACTGGGAACCAGTGACGAGTCCTATCCATCCACACTTCTCCCTCTTTTCTCTCACCCAAGAATTGCTTGCGCAAACCATTGACCGAGAGAAACATCAGGTTCTGGCAAGAGTACAAAGGCACACCCAACTTGTTAAGTTGAGCAACCGCCACTTGAATCATGCCAACTAGGCCACGATTCTTCGTGAACTTTACCTCGGTCTCCTCATGAAGGATCGACCCGCTACTTTCAGCGAGCTTCTCCATCCATTCGGACCTCTTACCAGCCACCAAGTCCTCCTTGAATTGCTTCAAGGTGGACTCCAGGCTAGCCAGGAGGGTGTCCTTGTCGTACAGACCCTTGACATCCCAGTAAATGGAATGCGTCAGGTCGTCCGACTTGACTGGAATCGTCCCGTAAGACGGCTCCAAGGTCACCCACTGCCATCCCGTGGTTCGGATTTCAGCCTTGATATTCGGAGCAAACGTCCGAATTTCGTAGCCTTTCATCTGGTGACGAGGAACGATCAGGGCATTGCCTTTGATCTCTCCAAGTGCACACAGCATCCGGAACTGCACAACGGTAAGACTACCATTGCGAATGTCCCAGATCATCCTTGCCCGCCAAGCACGTGTTGCCGAAGTGTTCGACTTCACACACTTGATTGCGAGCCCACGGGTGATGAACGTCGCACCGTCCACAAACTCATCGGGCATGCCCAACGCTTTGTGGTCGATGACATCCACCTTGAGCGCTGCCTCTTCAGGCAAGTAGAGCCACATGCACGACATGCGCACAAGCTCCACGAGCCTCTTCGACATCTTCTTGGAGTTACCGATCAGAAGACCGATCTCCTTGAATGCCGAAAGCCAGCCATTGTTGCCTTTGATGCGCAACATGTACTGGTCTGAGGCGTTGCTCCAGCGAATCACTTCGCTAGAGAACAACTCATCAGTGGTGACTGCAGGTGCACTGAGCACTTCATCAACCTTGCGGCCAATGAGCTTGCGCACCTCGACTCGGTACTTCCCGCTCCAGAAGTGCTCCAGGAACGCGGGGACGTACTGTCCTCCCTGGAACTCCTCCTTTACGGTGGTACCGGGGGTGTGGTCCGCGCCGGTCAGCAGCCGAAGCCACTTTCCAGCGAGGAGCACGATACCGTGGAAGAACGGCATCTTTACCCTCCCTTTTCTGTGCTTTTGTACAGAGCACAAACTGTTGGCCCAGGCGCGGAACCTCACGGCTTTTAACGACTTTGCTGTCGGACTAAAGGTCTAGGACCTATGCCAAAAAAAGGAGTTTCCCCCCAGGGTCCGAAGACCCCAGGGGGATTTTACCTTTTGATCCAATCAGCCTGCGAAGGCCGTCGGATCAGACAGTTCCTCCTGAAGCACGTCGTGTGCTCCGAAGGTTGTCTGCGTCGGAATCGTCGTGGTTGACGGAACCGGAGTCTCGTTCGGCTGACTGCCCGTGGTGCGCAGCCCCAAAGCTGCAATCACCATGGCAATCGCCATAATGACGATTCTCTTCATGTTTTCCCTCCTTGGGATGTACTCGTTGATTAAGCGTACGAGTCGCTTGACCTAGTATTTAACGCGATGGTCAATCTCGGTAGTCTGATGCCTAACTTCCGGCTGCTACTAAAGGACAGTTGCCTATCCTCAAAAAAAGAAGTTCCCCCAGGATCCGAAGATCCCAGGGGAACAACTCTCTTTGCTGAGTAGGTGGGCCATCACCTACTATTATCAGCTAAATGGGTCGTACTCGACCTCTTCTTCATCGCTGTTCATCCAACCAGCGAAGGCATCCTTGCCCTTGATTGCACCGAAAAACAGTGCAACGAGGATCAAGATGCCCCAGTTGATCAGGCCCGATGCGAGCCCGAACAAACCGAACACCAACTTCGATGTCGGCGTAAACACCAACAGGACGAAGAGGATGATCTTCCAGTTGTTCTTGATTGCTTCCATGATTCCCTCCAAGGAATCTGTATTCGGCTTAACGTACCGAATATGATTATTACGTTTCTCCTTTGTCAAGGGGAGATAACCTGTCAGGCATTAGCTCCTGCCGCGTCACCCATGATTTATATAGCGCTCAGGTTCTGCGCTAAAGGACAATGACCTATCCTCAAAAAAGAAGTCCCCCTGAGCCCATACGAGAGGCTCAAGAGGACATCTTTCTTCACGGGTGGACCATCACCCGTGGTTTTCAGTCGCGGAAGATTCCCTTGCGGGCCTGCCACTTGACATTCCGAATAGGATTGTTCCCATATCCGGACAGAGTGGTGTAGCTGAGAACGCCGTCCTCAAACTTCACCGACTTCGGATCAATGGACGGTTCCATGATGAGACCATCACGGTCCTCCATCTGGGTCACCCAAGAGTGCTGGGTGATCCGGACAAACGTCCATTCTCCATTGATGTTGATGAATGCGTTCATGATTTCTCCCAATCATGATAAGTATCCGACTTAACGTATCGGACATGATTATTACGTTGACTGATGTACCGGCGTCACCCGGGCTGGTTTTACGCCTGCATTCCGGCTACCAGCAAGGACAATGGTCTATCCTCAAAAAAGGAAGTTCCCCCGGGAAATCCCAGGGGAACAACCTTTTCCGCATTAGGCCAAAGCCATTTTCTTCTTCCATGCACGGTGGCGCTGCCATGCACGGATTTCTTCACGAATTGTCATTACGAGGAAAGGAATACCCGCAACAACAAACAGAAGACCCGTAAGAAATCCAGAAATATGAGCCATGTGGTCAACTCCACTGTCACTGCCCAAACTTACTAGATCTATAACGGTCATAGCTATTGCTACACCAAAGAACATCACTGGGAACGCCAGTGAGTGAAGACTTTCGCCTTCCTTCCAGATCCTCCACATGGAGGCCCCGAACATGAGTCCAGGAGTAGCCATAAGCCACCCACTGGAGCCCAAACCTTCGGTGCGAGTCAACTCACCAATAATAACCTGAATCACCATTATCAGGATAATACTAGGAACAAACTTCTTCCTTCCTAACAATAGCTCAGCAGGCACCGTAAACAACAACAATGCCAATGCATTGCCGGCAAAGTGCAAACCATTACCATGGCCAAACAATGCCAACACATCAGCAATACTGAAGCTTGTAGCATTAGCTGTCCACAACTCGCTGTCACAGTAGTTACGGACACCCTCCTGGATACAGTCTGCCTGCGTCATCCCCACAAACATGAGGACAAGTAGAGCAATACTAGCAAACGGAGTCCAACGGATAACTTTCTTCAACATAACAATCCCCTTTCAGGATCAGAAGGCCCATGCCCCGGTGGGCACGTTAAAGCCTTGAGTACACACATATACTCACTATCTCCCCCTTATAAATTTTTCCCCATTTTTATGTTAATAAGATTATATATGTTTATATATGCTCGAGATTAGAAACAAATAACCCTCGAGTTTAGAAAAGCCCGCAACACGTGAAAACCATTTCAGTCCAAAAATTTTTTCCCTATAAAAATCCCCCTATAGGAAATCGCCCGCAAAAAAATCTGAAATATTTTCTCAATGGAGTTGACGAACACAACTACTACTAGATATAGTTCACTACGTTCCCAATAGGGAACAATTCACACACCCAGCATTCAATGCTTACAATCACAAAGGAATAATAATGAGCTCATATATGGACTGTCCACACTGTGGATCAGAGTATATAGTCAATGAAGACCTTTCAGGTTCCAACACACGTTGCCCTGACTGTTTCCAATGGGTTAACCCTTTTGGAGGTATGGCTAATACAGCCTTCGCTTTCTCTGCAAAAGACTATGGTTCCTCTTATGGAGATCAGATCTGGGAAGAGCTAGGCTACGAATCCGGTTACGATTACTAATATCACCCTGTGATATAAAAACAAAAAGAGGTGTTATCCGCTAAGGGGATAGCACCTCTTTTTTAATATATCAGATTGTTTTACCGGCGAGATTTCAAATAAACTCTGTTGGGTCTATAGTGATTGTTGTTAAAGAGTTGTCTTGTATGACTTCACGCACAACATCTTCCACATTACGTTCTGATAGTTCAGAAATGTTTTCGATCATCTGCCACTCTTCAGGCGTAAAAATAGTGAAGATCATAAAACCGTTTGGATCAGCATGAATGGTAACAACACGTTGAGAATGATCGTCTTCTAGCTCATAGACAAAGTTGATCATGTCACCGTTGCGTTTCATCGCTGAACCAGAAAAGAACTCTAATATTCTACGTATAAACTCCATGGACCTTATAGTAATCCACTCATTTCATTTCGCTAAACAACAAACAGAAACGCAAATATAGACGCAAAGTCTCATTCATCTATATCATCCTCAAAAAAATTTTCGTCGTAAAGAGAAGACTGTGAGTTTTCAAAAAAATTTTCACTCGGTTCGGACCAGGCGTCGCCACAGTCACGACACTTCACGGAGTAGTATGGGCATTTGTTGGAATCTACTAATTCTTGGACAATGAAGTTTGGTGGGAAACTACAATCATCACATGAAACTGGAATAAAACTCATTAGCTTTTAATCACACCTACAATATCTGGAGAAGACTTCAGCTTCTCAATAGCGTTGTCTCTGCCTTGAGCAAAGTTCTCTCCGTTATAGTAAACCCAAGCACCTTTTTGAGTAAGAATTCCTTTATCAATTCCGAGATCAAAAATACAACCATATTCATCGATACCCTGAGCATAGATGATGTCGAACTCTACTATTTTCATTGGGGGTGCCATCTTATTTTTAATAACCTTAGCTTTGACTTTAACCCCAACTGGATCACCACTTTTGTCTTTAAGATCTTCTTTCTTGCGGACATCAATGCGTACCGAAGCATAAAACTTCAGTGACATTCCACCGGGAGTAGTCTCAGGGTTTCCGAACATGATTCCAATCTTGTTGCGGAGTTGGTTAATAAATATAAGAAGTGTATTGTGCTGAGCAGCGAGACCAGTAAGCTTACGCATAGCCTTGGCCATCATGCGGGCCTGAAGACCCATGTGTGCCTGCTCCATTTCTCCATCAAGCTCTGCTTTAGGAACAAGCGCAGCTACAGAGTCAATAACAATAACTCCAATGTCTCCAGTTCGCAGAAGTCTATCTGCAATATCAAAACCCTGCTCGCCATAGTCTGGCTGCGCTAATAGAAGATTATCTAGATCTACTCCTACTGCTTGCATGTATGTTGGGTCTAAAGCGTGCTCTGCGTCGATGTATGCGCATGTGAGGCCCATCTGTTGAGCCTTGGCTACCGTAGCCAAAGCGATAGTAGATTTACCTGATGATTCAGGTCCGAAGATTTCTACTACACGCCCACGGGGAAAACCACCAATGCCAAGAGCACTATCTAAAGTGAGTGCGCCAGTTGGGATAGAATCCCATGGTTTAACATTAGTAGAACCTAAACGCACTACGGCACCAGCGCCATATTGGCGTTGCAGTTGTGCGATTGCAAGCTCTAAAGTCTTTGACTCTTCTTTCACTACTGTTTTTTTAACTGAAGGAGTAAGAATCTCTCCAGTTTCCATATCAAATTCCTCAGTCATAAAACAGTCTCCCTTGCTTTTCGTGCATAGCTATTAGGTTCTTAGAGTATACAATGATACTGCTAATATTTTGATTTAGTTCAATAACTTTTTTCATTATTTCTTTGTCAACAAATCTGATTACTTCGACATCAGTAGAATAAAAATCTTGAATCTCTTTTTCCATTAAACCGAATGCTGATGATACATGCTTGCGCAAAGCAGCAAGAGCATTGTTGACCTCCTGCATGTCGACAGGCTTGAGGCTTTTAGTATCAGAAGAAATTGTTTTGTTATGCTGGGGATCTTCCACCTGGTAATCACCTTTCAAAAATGATATAATTGATATATATCATTATATCTTAAGGAGTTTACATGAGCAAGTCACAAGAGCAACAAAAAGAGGAACTTCAGTTGGCTTTATATTTACTTAATAAAAGATTTAATCATCCTATCGATCTTATCAAATATTGGTCAGCTGCGGGCCCATGCATTGAAAAACATCCTTCAATTGAAGATTACAAGAAAGAAAGATGATTGTGACCAGAAATGCTTTGACATTGTGTGATAAGCTAGCCATGAGCCCCCCTTCCCCCCTTCCCCCCTTTACTATATACTTATATGTTAACATATAATAATATAATCTTATATGTTAATATATAATAATATTATTCTATATACTTATATGTGCGAAACAAAAGAAAGAAGTCGCGATGCAGATATATCAAATCTTTGTACCCGAATTGCACGCAAATGTAAAATTTAAAATCATCTCAGCAGAAGATATAGCAACTTTTGTATCTAAGCATAAGAAGAGTAAAGATCTTCGTAAGCATGTACTTCAGTATGTAGTTTTCAATCTAAACACAGATGTTGCAGCATCTCTAAATGCGATGTCTAGAACAGCAGCCGAAAGAGCGTTAGAAGCAATCTATGCTGGTTGTATAATGCTTAACCCTGGATTAGATTTAGATTATTGGATAAGTATTGCCTATTCAACTGCTCCATTAGATCCTTCCGATGAATTAGACGATGAAATAAGTCAAGTTAAAAAGTTTTTACAAGAAGCACAGAAACGAGCTAAAACTAAAGAATCGAAGGAAACTCCTAATAAAGTTAGAAAGATTCCTAAACAAAAATTCTTAGGATTAGAAGGATATCTAAAATCAAATGTTATCGGTCAGGACGAAGCAATAGAAGAAGTTGTCTCAGCATTATTTAGATCCCAAGCAGATTTACATGATTCCAATAGACCATTAGGCGTTTTCTTATTTGCTGGATCATCAGGAGTTGGCAAAACTCATTTAGCTAATTCTTTACAAAGATATATGTTTGGAGATAATTCTCAACTAGTTCGTATGGATTGTGGGGAATTCCAACACAAGCATGAGAATCAAAAACTATTAGGATCACCACCAGGTTACATAGGTCATGATGAAGGTGGACAGTTAACTAATCAAGTAAAAAAGAATCCATATTCTGTGGTTCTAATAGATGAAGTTGAAAAAGCGCATCAAGATATTTGGAATACATTTTTAAGAATATTCGATGAAGGAATAGTTACTGATAATAAAGGTGAAACAGTAGATTTTAGAAATACGATTATTATCATGACAACTAACCTTGGTAATGATAAAACTGTTGAGAATATGATTTCAACTGGAACTGGATTTACAAAAAATGTTAATTTTGAAAGACAAACTAAAGAAACTCCAAATCGTTCTATAGTTGAAAAAAATACTCATCAAGCAATTAATAAATATTTTAGACCAGAGTTTGTTAATAGAATAGATAAGATAATTGTTTTTAATCATCTTAATCGTAAAGACTGCGAAAAGATAGCTGAGCTAGAAATGTCTGTTATTGCAGATAAACTCTCAAGAAGAGGGATATCAGTATCTTACACTGACAATGTTATTAATGGTTTGATTGAGCGCGGAATAGACACAATCAAAGGCGCCAGAGGTATTGCTCAAATCAGAAGAGATGTGATAGAGACGCCTTTAGCAAAGACAATTGTGAATACTAATATTCCAAAAGGTACTATATTCCATATCGACTATGTCAATCAGAATTTTACTTTTGACATACAAAAACCAGTAAAAAGAATAAAAACTACAGAGTCCTAACAGGAGACACGACAATGCCAATGATAAAGACAGCACAAGGGTTCATGAAAAAGGCGTATACAGCTACAGCTGGGAAAATGACAGCTAAAGGCGTTACTCAAGCAGCAACGGGTGCTTCGTCTGGTGTAA
>Ga0222714_10006388_pt1 | contig 11019 bp, 8 predicted proteins | sample C33_3DmetaG_FD_165048 | JGI IMG/M metagenome (GOLD analysis project Ga0222714, IMG submission 165048) | Estuarine water microbial communities from San Francisco Bay, California, United States - C33_3D | ecosystem: Environmental > Aquatic > Marine > Unclassified | place: USA: California... | reverse complement strand
CAGAATACCATATTCCATTGATATACGCTTCCTCCGCCGCTACATACGGAAATGGAGAACATGGTTACAGCGATGAGCATGGATTAATCCCTGCATTGAAACCAATGAACCCTTACGGGCAATCAAAACAGGACTTTGATTTATGGGTTTTATCACAAAAAACATCACCTCCATTTTGGGCGGGTTTGAAGTTCTTCAATGTATACGGACCTAATGAATATCATAAGGGTAGAATGGCTTCAGTAGTTATGCATACTTTTAACCAAATTCAAACCACTGGAGCCATGAGACTTTTCAAATCTCACCGTGTAGATGTAGCCGATGGATACCAGTCGAGGGATTTTGTATATGTTAAGGATGTTGTGAATGTAATTATTTTCTTACTAGAACAAAAACCAACGTCTTCGATTTTCAACTTAGGCTCTGGAGTAGCCAATCCATTTATTGATTTAGCTCGTTTCACCTTTGAAGCTATGGGCAAAGACCCTGAGATTTCATTTATTGATACTCCAATCGATATTCGGGAGACCTATCAATACTATACCTGTGCAAACATAACAAAATTACGTAATTCAGGTTATACGCAAGCGTTTTACACCTTAAAAGAGGGCGTCTATGATTACGTTCAGCAATATCTATTGCCACAATTTTATTACTAACGTAACTGAAAACATTTCCTTCCACTACCTAGGCGAATGCTAACCATTCCACCAGTAAATACATACCAATCTTTAGTAGTTGGATTCCCGCGATACCCTTTTCGTGAACCGTCTATACTTTGATTAGAAAGTGCAGCAGCAATTTCTCCTGAGTATTGTCCTAATACTGCAGGATCAATATAGGTAGCCGAATGCACATCATCCAGATAATCCGTAAACGTTTTTCGAATTCCTAAATCAAGGTTAATTGTAATCCGCTTTCCAACTTGCGCTTTTGCTCCAATCCCAATTGGGGTACATAATTGAAAATTACTGTAGGTCCCTTTTTTGTTTAATACTGTTCCTTGACCTTCAGTACCCAAAGGCCGTAATTCCACATCCTCACCATTAAAGACTGTTTTCGGATTCATATAAAATCCCCCTAACTGCGCTAAAAAGTAAGCTGTTCCTTGTATTTGCTTTTGACCATTCTTTCTACCAAAATAAAAAGGTGCAAAATAGAATTCAATCCCTGCTGCTAATTCTTTAATTTCCGAATGAAAATTAAGGTTGCGATTTAATAAGATGGAATTTGATGAATTCTTATCATCCGCGCTAACACTTCCTTGCAAATAGGAAGCCCTCAACGCCATCCTTGAATGAAGGTTATAGCGATACATAAAACTGTATGCCCATTGGCTGTTATTGAAAGGTGAATAAGGATTTAAATCTCCAATATAATACATTTGCCCAAGGGAAAAACCTAATTCAGATTGTGAAAAAAAAGTGGCTTGTTGCGCATTTATTTGACGCAGAGCAAAAATTAAAAAACAAAATAAAACAATTTTATTCCGCATAAACCCAATGTGCGATACGGTTATCATCGGATGCACTAACGAAAGAATGTGCATTTTGTTGCACCAATTGGTTTACTGACTGTTGATGAAATGTGATTTTTTGAAGAGGTGTCAAAGTTTCCAATTCCCATACCTTAATTGATTTATCTCGACTGCAGGAAATAAGCTTCCCCCCAATTTCAAGAATACTATAGATCACGCCACGATGCGCAGGAATAGATTTTATTTGATTTCGAACATTCCACAACGTTAAATGACCGTCCTTACCACCTGAAATAAGTTGATTCGAAGACGTACAAAGTAAGCAATTTACACCCCCTGTGTGAGCATGCCATCGATCTAATAAAGCAAAATCATCAATATTAAAAACTAAAATCTCACCTGTTTTAGAGGCTACGTATAGACATTGTGTGGAAGGTTGGTAAACCATTGCACGAATTTTGTCTGAAGTGATTTGTTCTAAATACAACCATTCGCAGTGTAAAAAATCCAAAACCCCTAATTTTCCAGAAGCAAAACCGATTGCGAGTTTACAGTGATTTATTCTATGGAGTGAAAAAACCCCATCACCCGAAAACTGATATTCAAAAAGTACTTTTCGCGTTTTAGGATTAATCAAATAAAATTCACCCGTTAAATAGCCAATTGCAATGAGTTCATTGTGAATTGACAAGATGGAAATTGGAGCGCCTTCGCTACGAACCGTGAAGGGCATAAGGTTTCCTGTAATTAAATCAATAGATTTGACTGTTTTATCTGAAGACCCAGAAAATAGAATACTATCAGAAATTCCTAACGCATAAATAGGTCCATCATGAATCCTGTATTCCGTTTTAAAAATGAACACGTGGCCTTAATCTTCAGACTCTTCTACTGGATCAACCTCATCGTTAACTTGTTTAAGTCGATCCGCATAATCTTGAGGTAAAAATTCAAAAAAGGTATCTCCTCTTAATCCCAATCTCAGACATTCCAAGGGAATCATATCATTTGGTGCAATATTACCAAGGTTTACATTTGAACCAAATAATTTAATGAACCACACTTGTTGATTTTTTTGAGGTGCTTCCCAAAGAATCTGGGTAGGATCTACGCGAGCAATAATATGATTAATAAGCATCGTATGAGCAGTTCCATTCGGTCGAAACACACCTACATTTCCTGCTTCGCGTCCTTCTGCAATAACTTTCCATGAACCAGCATTCAATTCTGCTTTCATCCAACTAACCCATTTGAATGGAGAAACAATGATACCAGAATCTTTTGATCCCACCTCAGAGAGAACTGTTCTAGACTTTGACATTTGCCTTATAATCTTACATTTTTCTTTGTGCGGAATTATTATGGAACCGTCAGAAATCTCAACTAAATCCAACCCAAGACGATCTAAAAGTCTTTGATAATCGTCTACTAACCCACGTGCATAAAATGCCTCAAACAAGGTTCCACCTAAATATGGACGAATCCCTGCCTCCTTGTACAGTTTAATTTTATCTTCGAGCTTGTTAGCAACGTAAGATGTTCCAAAACCAAATTTCACTAGATCGGTTAAATGTGCAGATGCTTCGATGAAATGTTCAGTCTCCCTCAATCCCATCCCTTTATCCATCATCATTGTAACCCCCTCTTTTCGTGGCTTTTGCGGCCTTTCCGGAATATATGAAAGGGTAAAATTATTCATGAAGCAAAGTTACAAAATCTTTATGACTTTTAAGGGCCGGGTTCCAATCCAATAGGCACTGTGCTTGTTTTCGATTAGTAGCCACCAACGAAGAAAACAACAAAACGGCCTCAGAAATACGATTTAAATGGACCAAGGTATGCGTGAAAAGTAATAAATACTCTGGATTATTCGCAAGTTCCATTTGATAGTCTTCCAATAATTCTAGTGCTTTTATTGGGCCCTGCTCTATTAAAAAAAATATATAATCCCGTAAGCTTTCTTCATCCTCCCAATCCAATTCCAATGATTGTGCGAAGAAATTTTGAGCTTGCTCAAGGTTTTCTATTTTATAATAAGCATTTGCTAAAACTAAATTCACAGAGGCATTTAATGGATCACATTCCAATGCCTTATGTAAGATTGCAATAGCATCTGTTGTTTTTCCCTGAAGGTCAGTAATTATTCCAACTCCTAACCATGCTTCGTATATACTAGGATCTAGCTCAAGGCTCAAATGATAATAATTCAATGCGATATCATACTCCTTTAATTGCTCATGAGCCTCCCCTAAATAGCACAATGCCATAGGGTCATCTCCGTCTAAAGTTAAGACTGTCTTGAAGCGCTCAATAGCTTGATAGTACTTACCCATGGACAAATAGGCATTACCCATATTGAAATGGGCAGGAGCAAATTCGTCAAAAATCAGTATGGAATAGTCATAAGCCCAAATAGCCTTGTCAAAGTTTTCTATTTTGGAATAGGCATTTCCGAGGTTGTACCATGCCATATTTGCATAGGGATTTTCTTCCAAATAGCGCAAATAGGTATTTACAGCGTCTTGATATTTCCCCACCCGATCAAAGGTAAAAGCCAATTCATAAAGTAATGACTCTGATTTTGGATTTTTTTGAAGGCCTTCTGATAGTACTTGTATGCTTGCCTCCATTTCTTTCAATTTCTGATATGCAAAAGAGATATCCAAATAAATTTCAATTTGATCAGGTTCATCGGCTAAAGGCAAAGCCATTGTTAAATAATGTATAGCAGAAGAAAATTCTCCCATTTCACTATAAATCGTACCGTAGGTTACCCATACTTCAAATTGGGGTAAACCGTTTTGTTCAAGTTTATTAAGCATTGAGATTGCGTCAGTGTATGCTTTAAGCCCACTTAGCGATTGAGCGATTCTCAATTTAAACAACGGGTTGTAGCTAAAATTGGCATCTGCTATTTCGGCGGCACGTTTGGCCTTTAAGAAATCTCCTTCGGAAAAATAATGATCAATAAGCGCCTCCATGCGATCACTATCAATAAAGCCTAACGTATTGCCGGATAAAAAGGACTCAAACAGTGCTAAATCACCTTGCAACTGACCATCAAACCGTTCATCATCATCGTCGTCCTCAAACATGTTAAAATCACTTTTAACGAAAATAGGATATTCGATTCGGGTCACCTAAAAGTTACCCTCTTTCTTTTCAACAAAATGTTGTGTATTGTTGAAAAGTGAATTAAAGCAGTTCAGATATAATTTTTTCCATGGAAAACCCATCAGCTTCAGCCTTATAATTACGTACCAATCGATGGCGTAATATTGGTCCAGCAACTGCTTTCACGTCTTCAATATCCGGAGAAAATTTACTGTTCAATGCAGCGTGACATTTAGCTCCCAACACCAAATACTGTGAAGCTCTTGGACCAGCTCCCCAGGTGATATATTTTTTAGTCAATTCATGAGCAAATGGAGAGTTCATACGCGTTTTAGCCACTAAGCTAACTGCATATTCTAGCACATTATCTGCAACTGGAATGCGCCTTATTAAGGACTGATAATCTAAAATTTCTGCACCTGAGATTATTGGATTCACAGTTACTTTTGAATCTGAAGTGGTAGCTTTAACAATCGTTAATTCGTCTTCATACTTCGGATAATCCACCCAAATATTAAACATAAAACGGTCAAGTTGAGCCTCTGGTAACGGATAGGTTCCTTCTTGCTCAATTGGGTTTTGAGTAGCTAAGACAAAGAATGGCGTTGGCAATTCGTAGCTTATTCCGGCAGCAGTTACTTTACGTTCTTGCATAGCTTCAAGAAGGGCTGATTGTGTTTTTGGAGGAGTCCTATTAATTTCATCTGCAAGTACCATGTTTGTAAAGAGAGGACCTTGTATGAACTTAAAATTCCGAGATTCATCCAAAATTTCAGATCCCACGATATCAGATGGCATTAAATCGGGAGTAAATTGTATGCGATTGAATTCAATTCCTAACGCACTTGAAATGGTATTAACCAACAGGGTTTTTGCTAATCCAGGAACCCCAATCAGCAAACAATGACCACCTGAGAACATAGAGATCAATACTTGATCAACCACATCTTCTTGGCCCACAATTACTTTTTGTATTTCAGTTTTAAGCTCCTTGTAACTGGCACTTAAGGCAAGTAATTTTTCTGAATCATTCATCTCTGTTAGTTATTTATCCATTTATGCTTGAAGGGACATCCTTGAAATTCTGTATCAATACGAACATATGCATTGCCAAGCTTAGCATCTACCCACTCGTTTAATATGCGCGTGCGCTTGTCATTTTCTGCAGCAAGTTTTATCAATGCATAATCTTCACTCATATTCGCTTTGTGCGCAGGAATTCGCTTCATTAATCGTACGATCCTAATCCCTTGTTCTCTAGTCATAAAATCCATGTACAAGTTTGGCTGAGTTATGTCACCTTCCTCCATAGCATCAGTCAATAAATAAATCTGTTGATCAATCTCATTCAAATCACTCATATCCCACATTTGAGAAGCATTCTTTGGATTGGTAATGATTCCTTTATTTTGTTTAGTGCCTGCATCGTTTGAAAATCTAGTAACCGCTTGTTCCCAAGAAACTTCATTCATCTTTAACATTCGGTAACAAGAATCCATCCGCTGGGAAGCTCGATTAACAGCCTGAATACTGAATTCCGGACGAATCAACACGTGTAAACAGACAAAATCCTCACCTGCACGTGAAATTAACTTAATAATATGGTATCCAAACTCGGTTTCAATTATCTCAGAAATTTCATTGGGTTTCAATTTAAAAACTGTTGCCTCAAACTCTGGAACCATCATACCTTTGGTTGCTGCAATTTTCCCTCCCATGGGCGCACTTCCAGGATCCATTGAATATAGACGTGCAATAGATTCAAAGGATTTCCCTGAAACTACAATTTCATTTCTCAAGCCTGCTAGTTTCTCGAAGGCGATTTTTTTATCCTCTTTAGTTATTTCTGGAAAAATTACAATTTGCTGAAATCCCAATTGCATATTAATGAAAGGAATGCTATCAGCAGGTAGTGCATTAAAAAACGAAGATACTTCCTTGGGAGTAACACTGAGTATTCCAGATATGTTATTTCTCATTTCATCTGCGAGCATTTTAGAACGAATGGTCTCTCGAAATTTATCTTTAATCTCGCTGTATGTCATACCATAAAATTCTTCGAGTTTTTGACGGCCTCCAATTTGTTGTTGTATTAAACGCAAACGATTTTCCATATCTGCGTTTACTTGTTCATCAGAAATCAATACGCTATCAAGTTTTGCTTGATTGACTAAAACCTGCTCTATCATCAATTCTTCAAGCATCCGGCAACTGAAGGAACTATCAACTGCTACATTTGCCTCTTTAGCTTGCATTTCTTGAACCTTTAAATCAGAAAGCAGTATAATATTATCTCCAATTTGGGCCGCGATTTTGTCTAAAACTAATGGTTGTGCACCCAAAAAATTAACACACAACAATAAGAGAGAAAGGAAATATACCTTCATTACTTCCCAAGGTTGTAAAGGACTTTTTTATTCACTTTTACCTTATACTTCATAGTCAAGCTATCAAGCCAATTTTTCTCCAAGAAGTTTTGATAATCAGAGGTTGCGGAACCTTTTGCTTCTGAGAATTCCTTTCTCATCACAGGTAGCACATTGGTAACCTTTACCACGTAAAGTTTTCCATCATACTCATAGGTTTTATTGACACCCATGGTTAAGGATTTTCCTTTCAAAAACGGAGTAGTCTCAGGATCGAACTTATTCATTTTAACCTTTAAATTCAATTCGGAATCCTTATTAACCTTCTCAATTACATGCTTTGAATTAATCGTATCATTCAGAATCATTGAAGCCACTTCATTTGCAATGCCAAGATTTAGACATTCATAAACGATTGCCTCAAGACGAGCTGGCCACATATATTTATCTCGGTTACTTAGGAAATATGCTCGAAGTCCGGACGTATCTTTAACAGCTTTATTCCAAACTTTGTCGGACATCACTTCATACAGTAAAATTCCATCATGGTATTCATTTATTAATGCTTTATAATCAGGGTATTTTGATGGAAGCAATCGTTCTTCATAGTCTAATATGGCTGCCTTTTCCCAGTTCACATATTGGGATGAAACAGTGATTTTTGCTTCATCCTTTTTAAGCGCGCGGTAGTTTTTCTCTAAATAGCGTGCAAATTCTTGTTGACCGAAAGAAACGCCATTAAGTGTAAATAACGTTTTGTTTGACTTTAATCCACTTGCTTTCCACTTGCCCATGAAATATGTTGAATCTAAATTTTCTTCAAACCATACCAAGTTATCTTTAGGACCGGCAATATAGTTGTACTTCGCCTTTAGTTTTCCAACAAAAGAATTTTGTGTTTTCTTTGAACGTTCGTCCTTATTTACTTTGGTTTGTAATTCTTTTTTTAAGGATTCAAATGATGCAACATCTTTACGTTCAATGCGCTTAATGATATGATAGCCATAAGAAGTTTTCAAAGGTGCACTGAACTCGCCATCAGCTTTAAGTGCAAAAGCAGCTTCTTCAAATTCCGGGACCATGCGCTGGGTGGTTCCAGAGCCGAAAACTGGCAATTCACCTCCTTTTTTACTAGTTCCCGGGTCATCGGAATACATCGCTACCATTTCTTCCCATTTGGCTCCATCTTTAAGCTTTTGGTAGATTTCATCAACCTTCTTTTGAGCATTTTCCTTGGTCTCTTGATCCGCATCTTTGGCCACACTAATCATTAAGTGAGCAGTCTTTATCGAACCACGTGATGGACGAAGACCGGTAGTTTTAAGTATGTGGTATCCAAAACGAGTTCTGAATGGAGCTGATACTGATCCAACCGCTGTTTTATAGGCCATATCTTCGAAGGGATAAACCATTTGAAAGGCAGTAAAGTAACCTAAATCACCCCCATTATTGGCGGCAGAAGGATCGTCAGAGCCATTTTTCATTCGCGCAACTGAAGCAAAATCCTCACCTTTATCAATGCGTGACTTTAAAGCTAGAATTCGATTATATGCGGCTAATGTATCTGCTGGAGTTGCCGATGGATCAATTTTTACAAGAATATGGGAGCAACGTACTTCATTCACTGTTCTAAAGTAAGCCTCTCTAACCAAGCTATCATTTTGTGCAGAATCAATTAGATAAGGAATGGCTAATTGTCTTTTATAACCTTCAAATTCTCGCTTTAATTTGGGTATGGTGTCATATCCAAGCGCTTCGGCTTCAGTTACTTTTAATTTAAATTTTTTAAACAAATCCATATATTCATCCATTGATGCTTGATCATATTTTGGATTCGGATTATTTTTCAAGTATATCTGTAAGAATTCACTTTTAGTGATTTTTTCTCCATTTACTTTCAAGATAACTTGGTCTTTTTGACCATAAGCGACTGAAAAAACAAACGTTAAGATTCCAAATACTATTTTTTTCATTTTGAGTTTGACGATTTATTTTAAACTATAATTAGGAGCTTCTCGAGTAATTGTTACATCATGTGGGTGGGATTCTCGTACACCGGCAGAAGTAATTCGTACAAATCTAGCACCTTTTAAATCCGAAATAGATTTTGCTCCGCAGTACCCCATACCAGCACGCAACCCTCCAGTTATTTGGTACATTACCTCCAATAGCTGTCCTTTGAATGGAACACGGCCAGAAATACCTTCAGGTACTAGTTTTTTTATATTCTCTTCACCTGATTGGAAATAACGATCTTTAGATCCTTTTTGCATGGCTTCTAAAGAACCCATACCCCGATATGTTTTGAACTTACGTCCTTCATAAATTATTGTTTCTCCTGGAGATTCCTCAACCCCTGCAAACATTCCACCGAGCATTACACTATCGGCACCAGCAGCAATAGCCTTTACAATATCACCGGTATAGCGAATCCCCCCATCGGCAATTACAGGCACTCCGCTTCCTTCAATCGCTTTTGCTACCTCATTTATCGCTGTTAACTGCGGAACACCTACACCAGCTATAACTCGCGTTGTGCATATTGAACCCGGACCGATTCCTACTTTCACAGCATCTGCACCTGCCTCAACAAGAAAACGTGCTGCTTCACCAGTTGCAATATTACCTACTACCACTTCTAAGGTCGGATAAATTGATTTAATCATTTTTAATTGGTGCACCACACCAGTGGAATGAGCGTGTGCCGTATCAATAACTATTGCATCTACACCAGCTTCAACTAACGCCTTTACGCGATCCATGGTATCGTCTGCAATGCCTACAGCCGCCGCAACTCGTAGACGACCTAAATTATCTTTACAGGAAAGCGGGTGCTCTTTCACTTTGATAATATCTCGATAGGTAATTAATCCAATCAACCTCCCCTCATTATCAACCACAGGTAGTTTCTCGATTCGATTCTGTTGCAGAATTGTTTCTGCAGTAGCTAAATCAGTTCCGTCTCTGGTAGTAATTAAGTTTGTAGAAGTCATTACCTCAAGTATTGGCTTAGATAACTCTCGTTCAAATCTTAAATCGCGATTGGTCACAATACCTTTCAAATAGCGGGTTTCATCAACCACAGGAATCCCCCCAATGCTGTTCTCCTTCATCAAGTCGAGGGCGTCACCAACCGTAGCAAATTCTGATAATGTTATTGGATCTATTATCATACCGCTTTCTGAGCGCTTTACTTTACGAACTTCGATTGCCTGTTCAGCAACGGTCATGTTTTTATGGACAACACCAATTCCTCCTTGTTGCGCAATAGCAATTGCTAAACGGTGCTCAGTAACCGTATCCATTGCGGATGAAACTACTGGGGCGTTAACAATGATGTTTCTAGAGAAGCGACTTTGCAGGACAACATCGCGAGGCAAAACTTGAGAAAACGCAGGTACTAAAAGCACATCATCAAACGTAAGGCCTTCAGTAATTTGAGTTAAGGTAGTTAATGACATCTTTGAATCTAAAGAAATAAATTCTCGCAAAAATACTAAATTTCAAGGTATTATTTTAGTGTAAAGATTTTGAAATGTTAATTAAATTAAAATCAACCATATCCTGCACTTTTTTAATTAATCTTGTAATCTATGAAATGGTTGTTCCTTAACCTTATTTTACTTTTTTACCTTGCATTATGGTCTCAGCGATCGAGCATAGACACCGCGAGTATGCTTCAAATCTCTGGTGTGGTTATTGCTGAGGATAACTTAGAACCACTACCCTACGCAACGGTTTGGAATAAATCTATTCGAAAAGGAGTTATCGCTGACTTTTATGGATTTTTCACCATGGTTTCCTTCCCGGGAGATACCTTGATATTTAACTTTTATGGTTATGCAAGTTCAAGTTATATTATCCCTGACACGCTTTTAGACAATCGATATAGCATTGTACATTTAATGCAAGCAGATACATTAAATATGCCTGAGGTAGTGGTACATCCTTGGCCATCTCGAGACGAATTTGCTAGGTATTTTGTTGAGATGCGACCATATGAAGACGCGATGCGAAGGGCTCAACGAGAGTTATCGGGCGAATCTTTGGCCTTTATTGCAG
>Ga0222714_10006387_pt1 | contig 11019 bp, 10 predicted proteins | sample C33_3DmetaG_FD_165048 | JGI IMG/M metagenome (GOLD analysis project Ga0222714, IMG submission 165048) | Estuarine water microbial communities from San Francisco Bay, California, United States - C33_3D | ecosystem: Environmental > Aquatic > Marine > Unclassified | place: USA: California... | reverse complement strand
GTCATAGCCGCGCAGGCTGGCGGGGTCGAGTGGTTCGCCATCGAGCCTGACGCCCGCTCCCTCGACGATGCGGCCGATCCGGTGGACGTCGCAACCCGCGGCGGCCCGCAGGGGGGTCGGGTCGGTCCCCGTCGGCAGCGTATAGGCCAGCTCGTAGTCGTCCCCCCCCGCCAGCAGCCAGCCACGCAGCGTGCGCTCGTCGGCCGCGCCCGCGCGCAGCGCCGCGGACACCGGCAGGGACCGTGAGTCGAGGTCAGCCGCGACCCCACTGGCGTGACAGAGCTTGCCGACATCCGCCGCCAGCCCGTCGGACAGGTCGATGCAGGCGCTCGCCCGACCGAGCAGGGCAGCCCCCAGTCCGAGCCTAGGCTGCGGCCACCGGAAGCGCTCGACCAGCCCGGCGACCGGGGCTGATTGCGCGCCCTCTCCCGACTGGATGAAGGCCAAACCGGCTGCCGCCTCACCGGGCCAGCCGCTGACCCAGAGTTCGTCGCCTACGCGGGCGCCGCTGCGAGTAAGCGCGAGGCCCGCGGGCAGCCAGCCCACCACCGACAGGCCGACCGTCAACGGACCCGAGGTAGTGTCCCCGCCCACTACGGCAAGCCCGGCCTCCCGCGCCAGCCTGTCGAGGCCGGAGGCGAAGCACCGGACCCACTCGGCATCGCCAGAGGGCAGGGTCAAGGACAGGAGCGCCCAGGCAGGCCGTGCCCCCATGGCTGCCAGGTCACTCAGGTTCACAGCCAGACAGCGATAACCCACCTGGTCGGCCGGCATCCCCCGTGGAAAATGCACGCCATCGACCAGCGTATCGTGGGCCAGGGCAAGGTCATGACCAGGCGGCGCGCGCACCACGGCGGCATCGTCGCCCACCCCGAGCAGGACATCTTCCCGTTCGGCGCCGAGGTGGGACAGATAGCGGGCAATCAGCTCGAATTCGCCGGCGGCCGGCGCGCTGGCCACGGCTCAGGCTGCGCCCCGCTCGGGGGCGCGGTGCACACGCGAGGCGGCGTCGAGGACCGCATTCACGAAACGATAGCCCTCGGCCGCACCGAAGGCGTGAGCCAGGCGCACGGCCTCGTCGATCACCGTGCGATAAGGCACCTCCGGACGGCAGCGCAATTCCCACAAGCCGAGCCAGAGGATGCCATGCTCAATGGGATCCAGCTGCCTGGCAGGGATCTTGCCAAATTCAGCGAGCTCGACGTCGAGGTCGGCCATGCTGCCCGCAATACCTGACAGCGCTTCCTTGAAGAACGCTGCATCGGCTGCCGCGAAGGCAGACTCCGCTGCGAACTGGCCGTGGATGTCCTGCCAGGGCTGACCTGTCAGCTGCAGCTGGTACAGCGCCTGGGCCAGTTGACGACGCGCTGCCGTGCGGGCACGGGTCTCAAGCTGACGTGGGGAAGCCACTCAGGCCTCGATACGTCGCAGCAGGTTGGCGAGCTCGACGGCACAGAGCGCCGCCTCCGCGCCCTTGTTACCAGCCTTGCCGCCGGAACGCTCCAGTGCCTGCTCGGTGGTCTCGGTGGTCAACAGCCCGAGTGCCACAGGCACGCCGGTGTCAGTGGCAACCCTTGCCAACCCACCGCATGCCTCGCCGGCCACCAAGTCGTAGTGGCCGGTCTCGCCGCGAATGACGGCACCCAGGGCGATGATCGCGTCGTAGCGTCGGGTCATGGCCAATCGACGAGCGACGACGGGCAACTCGAAAGCGCCCGGCACGCGGACCAGTTCCACCTTGCGTTCCTCGAGACCGGCTCTGCTCAGGGCGTCGACCGCACCGCGCACCAGTGCATCCACCACCCGCTCGTTATAGCGGGAGGCCAGGATGACCAGCCGCAGGTCACGGGCCTGCAGGTCACCTTCCAGTATGCGGGGTGCGTCCATGGCTCATTATAGCGTCGGCGCTCAGGCCTCGTAGCCGGTGATCTCCAGACCGAAGGCCTCGAGTCCGAGCAACTGCCTCGGCGCAGACAAGACCCGCATGCGCGACACCCCCAGGTCCTGCAGGATCTGGGCGCCGATGCCGTAGGTGCGCAGGACCGCGCCGCCAGGAGGAGCGTCCCCGCCGCCGCCTCGTTCCTCCCCTTGCTCGAGCGCCTTGACCGCCCGCATCAGTTCCCGCGGCGTTTCCCCGTGGCGAAGCAGTACCAGCACCCCGGCCGGTTCGCTGGCCAGCCGCGCCAGGGCCGTGTCCAGGGTCCATGCCGGTTCCGGACCGCGCACCCCGATCAGGTCGCGCAAGGTGTCGACCAGGTGCACCCGCACCAGCGGCACCGGATCGGCGGCGATCTCACCACGCACGAGGGCCGCATGTACCTCGCGATGGACATGATCCTCGTACCAGCACATGCGGAAACGGCCATGACGGGTGTCTACTGCCTGCTCCGACACCCGCTCCACGGAGCGCTCGGTGTGCAAACGATAGCGGATCAAGTCAGCGATGGTCCCCATCTTGAGCCCGTGATGCCGGGCGAACTCGTGCAGTTCCGGACGCCGCGCCATGGTGCCATCCTCGTTGAGGATCTCGACGATGACGGAGGCCGGCTCGAAGCCGGCGAGGCGCGCGAGGTCGCAGCCGGCCTCGGTATGGCCGGCGCGGGTCAGCACCCCGCCGGGTTGGGCCATCAGCGGGAAGATATGCCCGGGCTGTCTCAGGTCCTCGGGGCGGGCCTGCGGTTCCACCGCAGCGCGGATGGTGCGAGCCCGATCGAAGGCCGAGATGCCGGTGGTCACGCCCTCGGCCGCCTCGATGCTCACCGTAAAATTGGTCTGGTGCCCATCGTCGGTGCCGGAGACCATCAAGGGCAGACGCAACTGGCGACAGCGCTCACGGGTGAGGGTCAGGCAGATCAGGCCGCGACCGTAGCGGGCCATGAAGTTGACGTCGTCAGGGCGGACCATCTCGGCCGCCATCACCAGGTCCCCCTCGTTCTCGCGGGACTCGTCGTCGACCAGGACGATCATGCGCCCGCAGCGCAATTCCTCGATCAATTCCTCGATAGGGTGGAAACGGTTCACCGCTGGCCTCCTGCCTGCCACATGCGTTCGAGGTAACGCGCCACGAGGTCGACCTCAAGATTGACAGACATCCCCACTGCCAGATTCCCGAGGGTGGTGACCTCCCAGGTGTGGGGAATCAGGTTGACGCCGAACTCGCCCGCCTCCACCTCGTTGACGGTCAGGCTGACGCCCTCGACCGCAACCGAACCCTTGCTCGCGATGAAACGCCCCAGGCTATCTGGAAAGAAAAAGCGAACCCGCCACGAGCGGGCATCGCGTGACAAAGCCGTAACCTGCCCCACCGCGTCTACATGCCCGGTGACGTAGTGTCCACCCAGCGGATCGCCCACCCGCAGGGCCGGCTCGAGGTTGACCGCGGACCCTGCCTGCAAGCTGCCGAGGGTCGTGCGCTCAAGCGTCTCGCGGGAGACGTCAGCCATGAAACCCACGTCTGTGGCTTCGGTGACGGTCAGGCAGACTCCCGCTACGGCGATGCTCTCACCGAGCGCGAGACTCGAGGCGTCGAGGCCCGGTGCCGAGACGTGGATCCTCCTGTCACCGCTTGCCTCGCTGACCTCCTCGACCCGCCCTATTGCCCTGATGATCCCGGTGAACACGTCTCAGCACGCTCCCTCACCCGGACGCAGGACGATCCTGAGATCGGCCCCGACCCTTCCGGTGGAATGGATGGAAAACCCCGGGGCTGCGGCCAATGAGGCGAGTTCCCCGATTATGGCCAGGGGTCGTGCCCCCTCGCCCAGCAACCTCGGCGCGACGTAGAGTACCAGTTCGTCGACCAGCCCTGCTCGCAGCCAGGCCCCGGCCAGGCGCGGGCCGCATTCCACATGCAGTTCGTTGATGCCGCGCGCAGCCAGCAGGGAGGAGACCGCAGAGAGGTCGATGCCCGAGCCGCTGCCCGGCAGCTCTTGCCACTGCGCCGTCGGTGGCAAGCCAGCGGGCGGCTTGCCCGCCGCGGTCCCGGCCACCGTCAGCCATAGCACCTCCCCGGGCGGCTCAAGGATCCGCGCAGCCGCAGGCATCCGGCCACGGCTATCGAGCACCACGCGCAGCGGCTGACGACGGTGCCCGCGGAGCCTGACGTCGAGTCGAGGGTCATCAGTCAGCACGGTGCCAATCCCAGTGAGAATGGCCGAGGCCCGGGCCCGCCACTGCTGCACGTCGGCGCGGGCCGCTTCGCCGCTGATCCAGCGACTCTCACCGCTGGCCAGCGCCGTCCTGCCGTCGAGGCTGGCTGCCAGCTTCAGCCGCACCCAGGGCCTGCCACGCTCCATGCGGGACAGGAAGCCCGGGTTGAGCTCCCGCGCCTCGGCCTCCAGCACTCCCTGGACCACTTCGATCCCTGCCCTGGCAAGCCGCTCGGCACCGCGACCGTCCACCTCCGGATTCGGGTCCCTGCTGGCATAGACGACGCGCGCCAGACCCGCCTCGATCAGGGCATCGGCGCAGGGTGGCGTGCGGCCGTGATGGCTGCAGGGCTCGAGCGTCACATAGGCCGTTGCGCCCCGGGCATCGCCGCAGGCGCGCAGCGCAACCACTTCCGCGTGGGGCTCCCCGGCCCGCCGATGGAAGCCCTCGCCAATCACCTGCCCGCCACGCACCAGTACGCAGCCCACCCTCGGGTTGGGGTCGGTGGTGCGCAGCCCACGCCGGGCGAGGCGCAGGGCATGCGCCATGTGGCGCCGGTCCTCGGCGGGGCTCACTTGCGTCGACCGGGGCCGCTCCCCGGGAGCAGGGACAGCTGGCCCAGTGCAGTTTGCCGGCGCCGCGCATCGTCGAGGTTTTCCAGCTGTTGCCGGAACTCATCGATGTCCTGGAACCTGTGGTAGACGGATGCAAACCGCACGTAGGCCACCTCGTCGAGCTGGCGCAGCTGCTGCATCACCAGTTCACCCACGACCCGGGAGGCCACTTCCCGCTCGCCCAGAGCGCGTAGCTGGTGACAGATGCGCTCGATGGATTCCTCCAGCGCTTCCTGCGGCACCGGCCTCTTCTCCAGTGCCTTGAGCATTCCAGCGCGCATCTTGGTCACGTCGAAGGGCTCGCGTTTCTGGTCACCCTTGATCACCGCCGGCATGACCAGTTCGGCGGTCTCGAAAGTGGTGAAGCGCTCGCTGCAACCCACGCACTCCCGCCGGCGGCGAATCTGGTGCCCCTCACCGGCCAGCCGCGAGTCGATGACCTTGGTCTCTTCGTTGCCGCAGAAGGGACAGTGCACGCCTTGTCTTCCCGGGGCTGCCGCGCCCGCCAGCCTAGCCGTAGACCGGGAAACGCCGGCACAGGGCCAGGACCTTGTCCCGGACCCGAGCCTCGGCCGCGGCGTCGCCGTGGTGATCCAACACTTCCGCAATCAGGTGGCCCACCTCCTGCGCCTCAGTCAGACCGAAACCCCGCGTGGTGATGGCCGGGGTACCGATCCTCAGGCCGCTGGTTACGAAAGGCGGGCGGGGATCATTGGGCACGGCGTTCTTGTTCACCGTGATGTGCGAGCGGCCGAGCGCCGCATCGGCATCCTTGCCGGTGTAGTCGCGGCCGACCAGATCAAGCAGGAACAGGTGATTCTCGGTGCCACCCGAGACGATGCGATAGCCTCGCTCCTGCAAGGTGGCGGCCATCGCCTTGGCGTTGGCGATCACCTGACGCTGGTAATCGACAAACTCGGGCTGCAGCGCCTCCCTGAAAGCCACCGCCTTGGCGGCGATGACGTGCATGAGCGGCCCGCCTTGTGTACCCGGGAAAATCATCGAGTTGAATTTCTTGTGCAGGTCGGGATTCTGTCGGGCGAGGATGAGTCCACCGCGGGGTCCACGCAGGGTCTTGTGCGTGGTGGTGGTGACCACGTCGGCGTGCGGCACGGGGCTCGGGTAGACGCCCGCCGCAACCAGCCCGGCGATGTGCGCCATGTCGACCAGCAGATAGGCACCCACCGAATCCGCGATGGCCCGGAACCGGGCCCAGTCCACCACGCCCGAGTAGGCGGAGAAACCGGCAATGACCAGCTTGGGGCGATGCTCGCGGGCGAGGGCCTCAGCCTGTTCGTAATCGATCACCCCGGTCTCGGGATGCAGCCCGTACTGGATGGAATGGTAGATCTTGCCGGAAAAGTTGACCTTGGCCCCATGAGTCAGGTGGCCGCCATGGTCGAGACTCATGCCGAGCAGAGTGTCACCCGGGTTGAGCAGGGCCATGAAGACCGCCGCGTTGGCCTGCGAACCGGAGTGGGGCTGCACGTTGGCATAGTTTGCCCCGAACAGCTGTTTCGCCCGCTCGATGGCCAACTGCTCGGCCACGTCCACGAATTCACAGCCACCGTAATATCGCTTGCCCGGATAGCCTTCGGCATATTTGTTGGTCAGGACCGACCCCTGGGCCTCGAGCACCCGGGGACTGGCGTAATTTTCCGAGGCGATCAGCTCAAGGTGCTCTTCCTGACGGCGGCTCTCGGCGAGCATCGCGGTGCTGAGTTCGGGGTCGAAACCGGCAATGGTGAGATCGGGGGAAAACATCGGCTGGGGCCCTCCTTCGGGGGGGTGGGCATTGTAGCGAACCCGGACCGCACTGGGACGCCTCAACCTGCGGCGACGAACTCCTCCACGACCCGGGTCCAGGCCCGGGCCAGGTTGCCCCTGTTGTAACCCCCGCCGCCCAGGGCCAGCAGTCGTCCACCGGCGTGCCGGGCCGCGAGTTCGACGAGGCGCCGGGCAGCGTGCCCGTGCGGCTCAAGGCTGTAGCGGAGGTGCGCCAGCGGGTCACCCTCCACCGGGTCGGCCCCGCACTGAAAGATGATGAATTCCGGACGGTATTGCTCCAGGTGGGCCTCGACCCGGGCCCAGGCCTCGAAAAACTCGTCATCTCCGGCTCCCGGCGCCAGCCCAATGTTGAGCTTACTGCCACGAGCCGCCCCGGTACCCGCCTCGGACTCGGCGCCGGTACCCGGGTAAAGGAACCGACCGTCTTCGTGGATATCGGCAAACACCAGGTAAGGGTCGTCCTCGAAGGAGTAGAAGACACCGTCGCCGTGATGGACGTCGATGTCCACGTAGGCCACGCGCCCCAACTGCCAGCGTCGCCTGAGCGCCTCGGCCACTACCCCGCAATCGTTCAGCACGCAGAAACCAGCGGCATGGCGTCTGGCCGCGTGGTGCAGTCCGGCGATTGGCACGAAGGCCCGCCGACACTGCCCGGCCATGATGGCCTCGGTCGCCACCAGCGCCGCGCCCACCACGGCACTGGCGGCCTCATAGAGCCCGTGCCGCGCCGGGGTGTCCCCGGCATCCAGGAAACCCTCACCCTGCTCGCAACGTTCGCGCACCATGGCAAGGAATTCAGGGGCATGGAACCAGGCCAGTTCTTCCTCGCTGGCCTGCCGCGGTGCCAGCCGAAGCAGCGCAGCCGCCGCCGGGGAGGCCTCCAGTTCGGCCATGAAGGCCGCATGGCGGTCCGGGCCGAAGGGATGGCCGTCGCCAAAGCCATAGCGGGCGATCGAATCGCCGCTGACCAGGGCGGTTCCTCCCGCTGCCTTGCGCATGGCCGGAGACTAGCAGTTGGCGAGTGGGCAGGCCATCGCCGATAATTTGCCCATGCCTCAGTTCATCTACACCATGAATCGGGTCGGCAAGGTCGTGCCGCCTAAGCGACATATCCTGCGCGACATCTCCCTGTCCTTCTTTCCGGGCGCCAAGATCGGCGTGCTTGGGCTCAATGGTTCCGGCAAGTCGACCTTGCTCAGGATCATGGCCGGCCTCGACCAGGAAATTGAGGGCGAGGCCCGGCCACAGCCCGGTATCAAGATCGGCTACCTGCCGCAGGAGCCGGACCTGGACCCCGCCAAGGATGTGCGGGGCATCGTCGAGGAGGCTGTACAGCCCATCAAGGATGCCGTCTCGAGGCTGGAGCAGGTCTACGCGGCCTACAGCGAGGAAGGCGCGGACTTCGACAAGCTCGCCACCGAGCAGGCCGAGCTGGAGGCACTTCTGGCGGCCACCAGCGGCCACGACCTCGACCGTCAACTGGAAATCGCTGCGGACGCCCTGCGCCTGCCGCCGTGGGACGCTGCGGTCCAGCACCTGTCCGGCGGCGAGAAACGGCGGGTCGCCCTGTGCCGGTTGCTGCTGTCCAAGCCGGACATGCTGCTGTTGGACGAGCCCACCAACCACCTCGACGCCGAGTCGGTAGCCTGGCTGGAAAAATTTCTCGAGCAATACCCGGGCACGGTCATCTGCGTCACCCACGACCGCTACTTCCTCGACAACGTCGCCGGCTGGATCCTGGAGCTCGATCGCGGCCACGGCATCCCCTGGGAAGGCAACTACTCTTCCTGGCTCGAGCAAAAGGAGCGCCGCCTCGCGCAGGAGGAGAAGCAGCAGGAAGCGCTGCAGAAGACCCTGGCCAAGGAACTCGAATGGGTGCGGGCCAATCCCAAGGCACGCCAGGCCAAGAGCAAGGCCCGCCTGAGGCAATACGAGGAGCTGGCCTCCACCGAACATCAGGAAAGGAACGAGACCAACGAGATCTACATCCCACCAGGGCCCAGACTCGGCGAACTGGTTATCGAGGTGGAGGGCCTGCGCAAGGGCTTCGGCGAGCGCCTGCTGGTGGATAGCCTCTCGCTCAGCCTGCCGCGCGGCGGCATTGTGGGCATTATCGGCCCCAACGGCGCGGGCAAGACCACCCTGTTTCGCATGCTGATGGGTGTGGAAACACCGGACGACGGCCAGATCCGCATCGGCCCCACCGTCCAGCTCGCCGCTGTGGACCAGTCGCGCGACTCGCTGGTAGACAACCACACCGTGTGGCAGGAGGTCTCGGGGGGGCTCGACATCATCAAGGTGGGCAACTACGAAACGGCTTCACGCTCCTACGTCGGCCGCTTCAACTTCCGCGGCGCCCAGCAGCAGGCGCGCATCGGCGACCTATCAGGCGGCGAGCGCAACCGGGTCCACCTGGCCAAGCTGCTGCGCAGCGGGGGCAACGTGCTGCTGCTCGACGAGCCTACCAACGATCTCGACGTGGAAACGCTCAGGGCGCTGGAGGAAGCGCTGCTGGCCTTCCCCGGATGCGCCGTGGTCATCTCCCACGACCGCTGGTTCCTGGACCGTATCGCCACCCACATCCTGGCCTTCGAGGGCAACAGCGAGGTGGTCTGGTTTGAGGGCAACTACCAGGAATACGTGGCCGACCTGCGCCGGCGCAAGGGCGAGGACGCGGACCAGCCCCATCGCCTGCGCTATAAACCGCTGCACGCCTGAGGATCGGAAACGCGCTAGACTGTGGCCTCTAGTCAGGGAAGCTCTTGCATGGCTGTCATCATCGATTCCAGCGGCAGGCTGCAACAGGATCCGCCGTCGGGCCTGGCCCTCAATTGTCCTCACTGCGCGGTGATGGCCCAGCTGACGCCGGTTTCAATCCCGGACTTCAACCAGCTGCAGCGCTACAAGCCCGCTCAGGTTGGCATTGTCTACCGCTGCGAGTCCTGCAATGCACCCGTTTTTCTCCGCTACGCCGTCAGGGTCTACGGCGGCAGCCGCGTTGAGCTGAGCCCAAGCTTCGTTGAGCTGGAACGTCCGCGAGAAAAATTCAGCTTTACCCACCTCCCTGAAGATGTCGAGCTGATGTTCCGAGAGGCGCTGGCCTGCTTCTCCACTGGCTGCCTGGTTGCCTTCGCGGCCATGTGCCGGCGCTCGGCCCAAGCGGTGTTTGCTGACCTGGGCGAGGACGTCAAATTGAGCCTCTACGACCAGGTCGCGGCCGTACGACGCATGGCCGAGATCGACGACCTCACCTTCAACCTGGTGCGCCAGGTGATCTTCGGCTCCGACCAGGAGCCGCGCAGCAGCCTGCCCGTCCTGGACGACTATCAGGCGGGGGTGCTGCTGGAGATCATGAAGGACCTGCTGTACCAGGCCTATGTTCGACGCGGGCGCCTGCAGCAGGCGCTGATGGTCAGGCGTCAGTACCGCGAGGAGCCCGACGCGAGCAAGGTCACGCCCTTCGAGCGCGCGCGCCCCTGACGCGCGTCAACTCACCCAGGCGCGGGCGTTCCTGAACATGCGCATCCAGCCGCTGTAGCGGCCCGCCGAGGCCGGATACCAGGAATTTTGCAGCGTCAGGCGTACGCGTTCCGGATGCGGCATGGTGATCGTGACCCTGCCATCCGTGCTGCACAGCCCGGCCACACCGCCAGGAGAGCCGTTCGGGTTGGCCGGATAGCTCTTGGCCGGGAGACCTGCCCCATCGACATAGCGCAGCGCGACCCAGGGAACTGCCGTCGAGTGATCCCGTCCGGCACCGAAATCCGCCCGACCTTCGCCATGGGAAATAGCGATCGGCATGCGCGAGCCCTGCATGCCGTGGAAGAACAAGGACGGGGTCTCCAGCACCTCGACCATGCCGAGGCGCGCCTCGAACTGCTCGGAACGGTTGCGGCGGAAACGGGGCCAGTGAGCCGTACCCGGGATGATCTCGGTGAGCGCCGCCAGCATCTGGCAGCCGTTGCACACGCCCAGGGTGAAGCGGTCGGTGCGCTGGAACCAGTCGCTGAACAGATCCCGGGTTCGCTGATGAAAAAGGATCGAGCGGGCCCAGCCCTCGCCGGCGCCGAGCACGTCGCCGTAACTGAAGCCGCCACAGGCAACCATGCCCTGGAAGCCTGCCAGGTCGGTGGCGCCACTGAGTAGATCGGTCATGTGGACGTCTACGGCAGTGAAGCCAGCCGCATCGAAGGCGGCCGCCATCTCCATCTGGCTGTTGACGCCCTGCTCGCGCAGGATGGCTACCCTCGGCCGAGCACCGGTCACCAGCGTCGGGGCCGGTAACTGTTGTTGCGGGTCGAAGGTCAGCTGCCAGTCGAGGCGCGAGCGCCCAGGCTGCCGCCGGCTCGCGCGCTCCTCGTCGGCACAGGCGGGTTCGTCGCGCAGGCGCTGCAGGCGCCAGCTGGTTTCGGACCAGGCATCGCGCAGCGCCTCGAGCGAGGCGTCAATGGACAATTCGCCATCGATA
>Ga0222714_10006385_pt1 | contig 11025 bp, 7 predicted proteins | sample C33_3DmetaG_FD_165048 | JGI IMG/M metagenome (GOLD analysis project Ga0222714, IMG submission 165048) | Estuarine water microbial communities from San Francisco Bay, California, United States - C33_3D | ecosystem: Environmental > Aquatic > Marine > Unclassified | place: USA: California... | reverse complement strand
CCGCATTTATTATCTTATGAGGTGCCTATTGTTATCAAGCTTTGTTTTAATAACCTGTTGGACATTCAGCCAATTGAATGTAGATTCTTTGTCTCATATTTCATATCAGCAATTGCATGGTGCAAACTTAAATGATGTTTGGGGTTATGAAGATGAGTTAGGAAATGAATATGCCATTGTAGGTACCTCGAAGGGAACCTCCATCGTAGATGTTTCAAATCCATTAAACCCTGTTGAAGTTTTTTGGATACCAGGTACCGAATCAATCTGGCGTGACCCCTGCGTTTATGGTGACTATGCCTACATAACTACAGAGGCAGATGACGGCTTGTTGATTATTGATTTATCTCCTTTACCTCAATCTACTAATTTGCCAACAAGTGTTTATACAGGGCCTACAGGTCAATCCTGGACCTCGGCACATACTTGTTTTTGTGATAATCAAGGATTTGCTTATGTCTTTGGCAGTAATCGTGGTGAGGGGGGGGTAATTATTCTAGATATTGCTACAAATCCCATGCAACCTATAGAAGTTGGTGAATTTGATACTTGGTATTGTCATGATGGCTTCGTACGAAATGATACCATGTACTTAGCACATATTTATGATGGATTTTTTAGTTTAGTGGATGTGGGCAACCATGCTGCTCCGCAACTCATCGCAACTAAATCAACTCCAAATCTATTCGCTCATAATATTTGGCCATCCACTTCTGGACAATATGTATTCACCACTGATGAGGTATCAGGCGCCTATATTGCAGTCTATGATATTTCAAATACGAATTCAATTATAGAGGTGGAGCGCATTCAAAACTCACCGGGATCGGGTGTGATTCCTCACAACACTCATGTATTGGGCGACTATTTAATAACTAGTTATTATTCAGATGGAATTGTGATTCATGATTGTACGAATCCGAACAACCTCGTTAAAGTGGGGCAATACGATACATATAATGGTCAAACCTCAGGTTTCGATGGGTGCTGGGGAGTTTATCCGTTTTTTAGTAGCGGTACAATAATTGCCGCAGACATAACAGAGGGGTTGTTTATTCTTGGGCCAACTTACACAAAAGGAAGCTATTTGAAAGGAAATGTTACGGAAACAGGTACTGGAATTTCACTAAACGGTGTAAAGGTAACATTGAGTAATAATGATCAACCCGATTTCACCAATAACCAAGGGGCATATGTTACCGGGTATTATCAAGTGGGTACTACACAAGTTGTGTTTGAAAAGGTGGGGTATTATCCGTTAACAACAAGTGTTTCTCTAATCCAAGGACAAGAAATCATATTGAACGTTGAGCTGACGCCAATTCCTCCGTTCAATATTCAAGTAAATGTTACGGATGGCTCTACAGGGGCTGCGCTTTTTGATGCGCAGATTAAACTTGTTCATCCCTTAATTACGCACACTGGCGTAACCAATGCCTTGGGCGAAGAGCAACTGGTTTTGTTTTATCAAGAATCCTATGAGATTTTCGTAGGAAAATGGGGGTATAAAACATTTTGTTCTAGCCAAGTAATTGACCAAAATACCCAAGTGTTAAATGTGACTTTAATGCCGGGTTATTATGATGATTTTGAATTGGATTTTGGCTGGACGGTGAATGGAACCGCACAAACAGGAATTTGGGAACGCGGAATTCCACATCCCACATCCAGTGGGTCTGTAGTAACAGGTGACGTGCCTTGGGATTGCGGGACGAGCTGTTTTGTTACAGGTAATGATCCAAATCTTCACCCTGATTTCGATGATGTAGATCAAGGCAATACGGTTTTGGTGTCACCACCTATGGATTTAACGGCATTAACCAATCCGCATGTTAATTATGCTCGTGGTTACTATAATTTCTATGGTCCACAGGCTGTGGATGATACGCTTAAAATCTTTATTAGCAATGGGAGTCAATTGGTGCTTATTGATGCAGTAAGTCCACCCCAAGGAAATGCCATGACATGGGAATATAAGAGCATCGGCCTTAATGGAATAATTCCGATTACATCAAGCATGCAATTGGTCGTTTCAATTTCCGATTATGATCCAAATGTAAATATAACTGAAGCAGCATTTGATGAGTTTTATATCACCAATAATAATATAAACCTGATAGAAGAAGTATCCTTGAACTTGGATGTTTTTCCCAATCCGTCAAATGATATTGTAACCTTAACAGGTATTTTAACGAATGAACCTATAGTGATAATGGATAATTTAGGTAGGATTGTGGTTCAAGGACAAACAGATACATCGGAGCTTAAACTCGATGTTCAAGACTGGTCTGCTGGTTTATATGTGGTTCTGTATGGTGGGAAACTTTTTAAATTTGTAAAAGAATAAATGGTATGATTAGGCCACAACTTTCAATTGTAATTCCCCTTTTTAATGAGGAAGAATCTCTACCAGAATTGCATGCATGGCTATTGAGAGTATGTCTTACAAATTCGTTTACGTATGAAATAGTTTTTATTGACGACGGGAGTTCAGACCGGAGCTGGGAAGTCATTAATACATTAAGTAAATCAGATCCACATACTTATGGGTTAAAATTTCAACGAAATTATGGCAAATCTGCGGCGCTGCAAACTGCATTCCAGTATGTTAATGGCGAGGTTGTTATTACTATGGATGCCGATTTACAAGATTCCCCAGATGAAATTCCTGAGTTACATAGAATGATTACTCAAGATGGATTTGATTTGGTATCAGGATGGAAGCAAAAACGCTATGATCCAATTACAAAAACACTTCCGACCAAACTGTATAATTGGGCGGCACGTCGTATTACAGGTATTTATCTACATGATTTTAATTGTGGCCTAAAGGCCTATAAGCGCGCTGTGGTAAAAAGTATTGAGGTATATGGTGACATGCATCGATATATGCCGGCATTGGCGAAATATGCGGGTTTTAAAAACATTGGAGAAAAGGTTGTGCAACATCAAGCACGAAAGTATGGTTATTCAAAATTTGGTTTAAATCGGTTTCTGAATGGACCATTAGATTTGATGACAGTCGCATTTATGGGTAAGTTTTCAAAAAAACCAATGCACTTTTTTGGGGCTTTGGGAACGCTAATGTTTTTTGTTGGATTCGGGTTTGGGTTATATTTAGGGATAGATAAACTTTTTATACATACGAAAGGTATAAAATTAGCTGATCGAACAGAGTTTTTCGTGGCCTTGGTATCTATGCTTATGGGACTTCAGTTTTTTTTAACGGGATTCTTAGCCGAATTAATCAGTAGAAGTTCCAACGCGAGAAATACCTACCTTGTTGAAGATAAACTAGGATGGGACTAGCACCGTGGGCGATTGATAAATCATGGACCTTGTTTTTAGATCGGGACGGAGTAATTAATCAACGAATTTTCGGAGGATATGTGTTAAGTTCTGAGTCTTTTATATTTGAAAAAGGGGTGCTTTCGGCAATGAAAATGGCAAACCAATGTTTTGGTAAAATCATAGTTGTAACTAATCAACAATGCGTAGCGTTAGGGTTACTCAGTGAATCCGCATTGGCTAAAATTCATCAAGATATGCTTACTCAAGTTGAAACACATGGCGGACGAATTGATGAGGTTTATGCTGCAATTGATTTAAAAACGGCAAGTCCGAATCGAAGAAAACCTAATTCGGTCATGGCGCTAGAGGCAAAACTTAAATATCCAGAACTTGACTTTAGTAAATGTTTAATGGTGGGTGATACAGACAGTGACATTCGATTTGGTAAGCGATTAGGAATGAAAACAGTATTGGTTGAAAGTAAGGAAGAAACTCAAGAGGTTCCAGACCTTACGGTAAAATCACTTATGGATTTAATGAATAAACTATGCGTTTAGTTTGCTTATCAGTGTTATTGTTTTTATTCTCATCTTACTTGTATGCTCAAAATAAAAAGGATGAACAAGGACGTAAACAAGGGGATTGGAGTAAATACTATCCAAATGGTACATCATTGCTATATAAAGGTCAATTTAAAGATGATCTGCCCATAGGTGAATTCAGATATTATTTTGAGTCGGGAAAAATCAAATCCATTGTTCATTATGAAACAAAGGAACGTAGTTATGCTTGGTTCTATTTTGAGAATGAACAGCTCATGTGTGAAGGACAGTATCTGAATCAAAAGAAAGATTCCATTTGGAAAAACTATAACGCAGAAGGATATTTGCTAAGTATGGAATACTTTGAATTGAATAGGTTAAATGGTGAACGTAGGGTATATTACATACAAAATCAAGTTGAAACAGGGGAAATTAAATGTGCCTCAATTGAGACCTATAAAGACAGTATCTTAGAAGGACCATACAGTCAATATCTATCATCCGGTGTTAAAGTCCAAGAAGGCAATTATTTGGATGGTACAAAAAATGGGGTTTGGAAGTCCTATTATCCAAGTGGATCATTAGAAACGATTATTAAATATCGAAAAGGAAAAGCTTATGGGTATTCCTATGCCTATGACGAGGAAGGATCGGAAATATACCGAGTATATTGGTTGGATGGAGAAAAACTTAGCAAGGAAGATCTAGCGAAATATCTTGAAAAATGTCGTAAACAAGGGGTTATTCCCGAAGAATAAGTACTTTTAAGCATGAACCGAATGTTACTTTTATTGTCATTTTCATTATTTGGTTTATTGAGTAGTTGTAAAAAAGCACCAGCAACTGATGTTATTTCTAGTTTTCATTACGGATATTACCCGATTAAAAAAGGTAGTTTTTGGGTGTATCAAGTTACTGAAGTAATTCATGATGAAAATGCCGCAGTACCACATGATACTATAAGTTATCAGTTAAAGACAGAAATTGGCGATACATTAATTGATAATGAAGGAAGAATTGTTAATCGCTTTATTCGTTACAAGCGCAGTAATTCTATGGCGTCATGGTCGATTTCTGATGTTTGGACCACGGTAATATCGGAGAATCGAGCGGAACTCGTTGAAGAGAATATAAAAAAGGTTATTCTTCGGTTTCCAGTTAAAACCGCGACAATTTGGGATCCTAATCAATTTAATTTTTTGCCTTCTCAACAAGCGTATTATGATTATATTCACGAACCTTATTCGTACGGGGCCATTCAGTCCGATAGCACGGTTCATGTTATAACAGCCAAAGAATTAACACTAGTTACATATCAAAATCAATATGAGGTATATGCCAAGCAGATAGGCTTAGTGAAGAAATATTACAAGGATCTTCAGATTTCAAATTTTGATACCTTAAACATTTCTCATGGCAAGGAACTATACTTTAGCCTCTTGGAGTACGGGCAATAATCTGTAACTTTGAATTTATGGAATTCGATGAGGTAAAACGAGATTGTAGGTTTTTTAAAGGAAATATTCCTTGTAAGTACAACAAAATGGACGGAAGCATCTGCGATGGTTGTACACATTATGAACCCCTCGAAACACGAATTTTAATAATAAAACTCGCAGCTTTGGGGGATGTAATTCGTACAACGCCTCTACTCACATTGTTTCGAAATAAATACCCTAATGCCCACATTACATGGATGACCCAAAGTCCAGAGATTTTACCCAAGGATCAAATTGAACAAATCCTTCCTTTTAATGCGATGTCAGTTTTTCTTTTGGAAAATAGTTTATTTGATATAGCGGTTAATCTTGATAAAGAAGCCGAGGCTTGCGTATTAATGGCAAAAATAGAAGCACGTGAAAAGTTTGGGTATACTTGGGTAGATCATGCGGTGGCCCCTTGTACAAAAGCAGCGGAGCACAAATTAATGACTGGTTTTTTTGATCATTTATCAAAAGAAAACACTAAAAGTTACCTGCAGGAGATTTTTGAAATTTGTCACACTTCCTTCAATTTTGAACCGTATGCGATTCAATTGAATCATTTAAAATATAGCCAATGGCAATCCATACTCGATGAAAAACGTGATGGAAAACAAGTAGTTGGTTTAAATACGGGTTGTGGTCCACGCTGGAATACTCGCCTTTGGAAGGATGAATATTGGGTCGAGCTTGCAATTATACTCCAAAAAGAAGGTTATTTCCCAATGTTTCTTGGAGGCGAGTTAGAAGATACTAAGAATGTTTCATTATCTGAAAAAGCAGGGGTTTATTATCCTGGCCACTTTGATTTAGAATCATTTATTAGTTTAACGAATACCTGTGATGTCGTTGTAACACAGGTAACGATGATGATGCACATTGCAACTGCTCTCCAAAAAAAGATGCTCCTAATGAATACCATTTTTAATCCTCATGAATTTGAATTGTACGGCCGAGGAGTCATAGTTGGACCTCCTTCTTCATGCCAATGTTATTATGGCAATGAATGTGTGCGTGGATCTTCTTGCATGGATGACATCGATCCTCAAATGGTATACCATGGAATAAACTCGATGGCCTAGCATGAAGATCAGTTTTATATCAACGTTTTATCCATATCGCGGCGGGATTGCACAATTCAATGCCTTGTTATTCAGGCAACTCGAGAAAAACCATGAGGTACATGCCATTACATTTAAACGGCAGTATCCAAACATACTTTTTCCTGGAAAAACTCAATTTGTAACTTCCAACGATGTAGCTGACCCAATCCCTTCAAGTCGCTTGCTCGATACTATCAATCCGATATCATATATCTGCACAGCAAGGAAAATTAAGAAATCCAAACCTGATGTTGTGCTTACCAAATATTGGATGACTTTTTTCGCACCTTCATTAGGGTTTGTATTAAGTCGACAATCTCGTTTTACAAAACGTGTAGCCATACTAGATAATGTAATACCGCATGAGCGACGGTTTTTTGATCATTTATTCAATCGTTATTTCTTACAACGTAATGACGCTTTTATTGCAATGACAGAGAAAGTTAAAAGCGATTTATTATCTTATCTTCCAAATGCAAAATGCATAGTGATTCCACATCCGATATATAATCAGTTCGGACCTCGTATAGAGCGAGAAGAGGCATTAAGAAAACTTGGGTTGAGTCATTTATTGGATAAAAAAATTCTTTTATTTTTTGGGATAATACGAGATTATAAAGGATTAGATATATTGATTGAGTCCCTTTCTAAATTGGATGAAGAATATCATTTAATTATTGCAGGTGAGGCCTATGGTGATTTTACAAAATACCAGCGATTGATGAAAAAGGCAAAAATAGTTGAACGCTGTCATGTTTTCCAACGTTACATTGATGACTCTGAAGTGCCGGCTTTTTTTTCAGCTAGTGACGTATGCATGTTAACTTACAAATCGGCTACGCAAAGTGGCATTAGTGGCATTTCACAGCATTTTGAGCTCCCAACCATTGCAACCAATGTAGGAGGACTTGCAGAAAGTATTACCCATGGAGAAACAGGATATGTTGTAGATGTTGTGGACCCAGAAGTCATTGCAAATGCCGTTAAAATGTATTTTACACAACACAAGAAAGCATATTTTAGAGGAAATATTGGACGTGAAAATAAGGCAAACAGTTGGGATTCTTTCGCTAAAAATCTATTGAAGTTCATTAATGACATTTGAATACAAAGTAGAATATTTGGATATTCAAGGAACTCGGGATAAAAAGTTGATTTTAATATAAGGAAATCCTATATTTGCACCCTTTAAATTACGATAATATTGCGACTCAATGAGAAATAAGGGATTTTTTTGGTTTTTAACCATTTTACTGTCGGTAGTTTGTTTATATCAATTATCATTTACCTGGTATGCTACACGTGAAGAGCGCAAGGCAGAAAAAGAAGCGATGGCCCGTGTGAATCAATTAAAGAAGGAGGCCATGAATAACCCGGATTCCTTAAAAGGCATTGGCTTCCTACCAAATAATACAAAAGTAAATTTCAATACGCCAGAAGGAGAAGAATTGGCTAAGGCTGCTTACATTAATGAAATCCTCAAGGAGCGAGGTTCCAAACCTGTTTATCCGTTATTTGGTTCAACATTTTCGGAGGTCAAAAAACGATCGTTAGCTTTTGGTCTTGACTTAATCGGAGGGATGAGTGTAACCATGGAAATTTCTACAGGGGACCTATTAATTAGTCATGCCCAAAGTCCGAATTCATTTAAGTTTCGTAAAATATACAATGAAGCAAACAGTAAATATATAGATGGTAAAGGAGAGTTTTTAGATTTATTTGTTGCGGCCGCTAAGAAAAATAAAATGAAATTAGGTCTCTTACTTAAAGGAGATGGTATTGGAGTTAATTCTACTGATGAAGAGGTAGAAAAGTATTTTAGTGACTTGTTAACATCAGCGATGGATGGGGTTGAGCAAATCATGTATCGGCGTATTAATCAATTTGGAGTTGCACAGCCAAATATTCAAAAGGATCTTTCGTCCAATCGGTTGTACATTGAATTACCCGGGGTACAAGATGAGAATACCGTTGCTCAAAAATTGAAATCAACAGCAAACTTAGAGTTCTTTGAAACCTATATGCCAAATGAATTAAACGCTGAGCTTACTGCTGCAGATGCGTTAAGTAAGTCTACCGAGCGAACGGATAATTCAACCGACACTACCGCAATCATAGATACCACCTTGGCGCTAAGCAATTCCAAAGGATTGATGACTTACATTCAGCCAGTAGGCCAATTCGCTATAGGATTTGCATTAGCCAAAGACCGTGCAGCGGTAGATCAAATTTTAAGACGAGCAGACATTCAGCAAATTTTTGCAGCCAAGAACGTTAAATTTATGTGGGGTGCAGAACCAGACGAGTTGAACAATAAAAAGAAACAAACTGGGTACATGTTATACGCGTGTAAAGTTCCTATTGATGGTAAGGCGCGTGTTAATGGACAGCATATTTCTAGCGCATCAACAGGATACGATCAGCGCGATGGTAAAATTACCGTGGATCTATCAATGACCGCAGAAGGTACTGATGAGTGGGGACAAATGACCACAGAGAATAAAGACCGAATAGTGGCAATTACCATGGACAATGTGGTTTATTCGGCGCCAACTGTTATCAATCCGATTACTAATGGAAACACACAGATTTCCGGTAGTTTCACCTTTGAAGACGCTGAATCACTATCAGGATTATTAAATGGTGGTGCATTGCCTGCCCCATGTTTAATAAAAGAACAGAACCGAGTGGGGCCAAGCATCGGTGCAGAAAACTCAAATGCCGGTTTGGTTTCATTTGCAGTTGCATTCCTGGCAGTCTTGTTGTACATGTATTTCTATTATGGAAAATCAGGGTTGGCAGCTAACATCGCTTTGTTTGCTAATGTGATCTTCATAATGGGGTGTTTGGCTTCATTTGGAGCCGTACTCACGCTTGCGGGTATTGCTGGTATTATACTTACAATAGGTACTGCGGTTGACGCAAACATTTTGATTTTTGAGCGAATAAGAGAGGAGCAACGTGCAGGTAATGAAACGTCGAAGGCGATTGAAATTGGATTTAAGAAAGCTTTGCCATCCATTATAGATGCAAATATGACTCACTTGCTGGTAGCTGTCATTCTTAAGTATTTTGGAACGGGTGAAATTGAGTCGTTCGCTACAACCCTTATTGTGGGGATTTTTACATCTGTTTTTTCTGCCATATTTATTTCTAGATTGATTATTACATTTTGGATGGAGCGAAACAAAGGCGTTGCTTTTGATACGAAGTTTTCAAAAGGCTTATTTCAAAATTTTAACTTTAACTGGATTGGAGCACGGAAGTATTTTTACATCTTTTCGATTTCTGTAACCGTAATTGGTATGGTAAGTTTATTCACACGTGGGCTTAAAGAAAGCGTGGAGTTTACCGGTGGACGTACCTTTTCAGTGAAATTTGATAAAAAAGCGGACATTGAGAAAATACGCGCAGAATTGAGTAAAACATTTATTGAGAATAATGAAATTTCTTCCATAGAATTAAAAACTGTTTCCAATGAATTTAATGTTGAAATAACTACAAATTATAAATTGAAAGAAGATGGAGCTACTGAAGAGGTCAAGGGTAAAATGCTCGAAGCATTAAAAGTACTTGAGCCAACTATGGGTAAAGCAGCCATTATGGGGCAACGAACCGTCAGTGCTTCCGTTTCGAGTGAGTTATGGAATGCTTCTTTTATCTCTATGACCGTTGCGTTAATTGCCATATTCTTATACATCCTGTTTCGATTTGGATATTGGCAATATTCTGTGGGTGCGATTGTTGGGTTAATTCATGATGCGTTTTTTGTGATTTCTGTATTCTCTTTACTGCATGGATTCCTGCCATTTAGTTTGGATGTTAATCAGGCCTTTATTGCAGCAATTCTAACCGTCATTGGCTATTCAATGAATGATACGGTCATAGTATTTGACCGGATACGTGAAAATTTACGATCTAGTGGAGCCACGGATCACCATTATGAAATAATCAATCGTTCATTAAACACTACATTAAGTCGAACTTTTAATACTTCAATGATTTTATTCGTGGTGGTATTAATCATGTTTATTTTCGGTGGGCCTTCCATTAAAGGATTCTTATTTGCCTTGTTGGTGGGGGTAATTATTGGAACCTATTCGTCACTTTGTGTGGCAACTCCCATTCTAATCGATTTCTCTAAGCGATTGAAAGCATAACTTTTGATTGTTCTTATTTAAAAACCATCCATAGGGATGGTTTTTTTTTGTTTTATACTTGTTTTTTAAGGGGTAAATGTTCATAAATCGTTGATTCTACTTGCGTTTCGACGGCCTTTATCACCTATTTTTGTCTTGATACAAAGAACTATGTCGGAAAATCAATATACAGAGGATAACATTCGGTCGCTGGATTGGAAGGAACATATCCGGTTGAGGCCGGGTATGTACATTGGTAAGCTTGGAGACGGTGCTGCGGCAGATGACGGGATTTATATTTTGGTTAAAGAAGTAGTGGATAACTGCATTGACGAATTTGTGATGGGGAATGGCAAGCGTGTTGATATCAAAGTAAAGGATGGTAAAGTTTCGGTGCGTGATTACGGTCGTGGAATTCCTTTAGGAAAAGTGGTAGAAGTAGTTTCAAGAATGAATACTGGCGGTAAAT
>Ga0222714_10006384_pt1 | contig 11026 bp, 16 predicted proteins | sample C33_3DmetaG_FD_165048 | JGI IMG/M metagenome (GOLD analysis project Ga0222714, IMG submission 165048) | Estuarine water microbial communities from San Francisco Bay, California, United States - C33_3D | ecosystem: Environmental > Aquatic > Marine > Unclassified | place: USA: California... | reverse complement strand
ATTGAGGCACCTATTGTTACTTACTTTGGTGATGACGCAATCACCGAAACAACCAAGAGAAACAGTGGTGTATTCGATGACGTTGTTATCAAAGAAAGACTAACTGTTGAGGGTGGTGAGAATAACAACCAAACATCACAGTTCTATGGTCCTGTTAACTTCTCTGAGAAAGTAACTAACACTTCTGAAAATGGATTAGAGACCAGAGATCTATACATTAAGGGTCTTGCTTCTCAGGCAAAACTAATCACCGTTGGTATTTCTACTCCAACAACTGGTGCAAGATCTGGTGATGTTAACCTGATCTCAACTCCTGATCCTACTGGACACATTGGGCACGTATTTGTTGATGGTGATTGGCGTAGATGGGGTATGATCTCCAGAGACAAGAATAGAGACTTCTTAAAGCTAGATCAGATCGGGGTAGGTCAAAGTGACGCAACATACGAATTTAGAGATGCTCTAGAAGTTAATGGAACCATGAAGGTTAAGAACCTTTATGTTGGTGGTGCTGTTACCTTCGCATCAAACCAGACATTCGCTGGTGTTACTTATGATGACATCACCGTTAACAACTATATCGACTGGGTTGGTACTGGAAATTCAACCTTTACCATCAAACATACTGGACAAGGACTTACAAAAATTGCACAGTTTGGTAACTTCTTTGTAAGTGGTATCGGTGCTACATTCTATAGTGGTGGTAACGATGTAGAGTGGTTACATATTGACAGAAAACTACATTCGAGATATGCTGGTATTTCTACCTTCGATGGAACCGTTAAGGTTGGTGCTCTAGAGTGTAATGCTGGTTTCATTACTGCAACTTCTCTAGATGCATTTAATGTAGACATCCAAACCCTATCTGTCGGAACTGGATACATTGGAGTTGGTATCGTAACCAACTTTAAGTCTGAAGTAGGCACTGTAACTAACTTCTACTCCAACGTCGGTGTTGTTACCAGTTTGACTGGTACTGCTTGTACGATTACAACTGTAAACGGAACCAGTGGATTCTTCAATGGATTGAGAGCAAACTCCAGTTTTGCAACTCCAAATCTATATGCAAACATTGGTATCGTAACTACAGTTTCTGGTACAAGTTTGACCTATGATGGTGTAACTGGTACTGCGGTAACTGTAACTAAACTGAATATCACTGATGCGTTCCATTCTCCTACTGGTTACGTCAACACTGGTATTATTACAACCGCAACAATTAGAACACTAAGAGGTGCTTCTGGTGCTGACCCACTAACAGCATTCATTAACGTTGGTGTTGTTACATCCCTCGTAGGTACTGCTGGTACTTACACACACTTTAGAGCAACAAGTTCACTGGTTGCGAATAATGGACTCTACGCGAACGTTGGTATCGTTACCATCATCGACGGTACACAGGCGAAGTTCAGCGGTATTACAACCGCACTCAGATACGTCTCAACGGTAACAACTGGTACTGCACCACTTCAAGTTAACTCAACCACAAAGGTTACCAACCTAAACGCTGACTTACTTGATGGATATACAACAAATACTGGTAATGTTGCAAATACAGTTGTTATAAGAAATGGTTCTGGTAATTTCAGTGCAGGACAAATTACTGCAACTCAACTAAGAGGTGCTCTCCAGTATAGTATCGGTGTTTCTGGTGCTCTCACAATTACTGGCGGTACTGCATTTGATAACAGTGCAAGTAAGACCATCAACCTAAATGCAACAAGTGCAAATACTGCAAACTATGTTGTACAGAGAGATGCTTCTGGTAACTTCACTGCGGGTACAATTACTGCAAACCTAGTCGGTAACGTAACTGGTAACATTAGTTCCGCTGATGCGATCAAGACTGTATCCAGATCAACTAACGCTAATCATTACCTAACATTTGTAGATTCCAATAACGGATCTTCAACTAATGAGTCTCTATACACTGATGGAGGAATTTATTATAATCCATCAACAAACAATCTGTTTGTAACTGGTGATATCACTGCATTCGCTTCTGATATTAGACTCAAGACAAATATCGAAACCATTGATAATGCAATCGAGAAAGTTCTAAAACTCAGTGGATTCACTTATGAGTTCAATGAGAAAGGACAAGAAATTGGATTTGAGTCTGGTGTAAGACACTCTGGTGTTTCCGCTCAGGAAGTACAAGCAGTTCTTCCAGAAGCAGTTGCTCCTGCACCTGGAAATGATGAATATCTAACCGTCAAGTATGAAAAGATTGTTCCTCTACTCATTGAGGCAATCAAGGATCTCAAGGGCGAAATTACCGAACTGAGACAAGAACTTGACGAAATCAAGAAAACTAAATAGAATGAACCCTGTAACGTTACGTTCACACTGAAGTAAACTATGTCTGACATCAACAAAGAACAAATGGCGCAATCGCTTGTTACCCAAGCAAACACCATTCGCAGAGAAATGATTGAACTCGAAAGAAAGTTCAACGAGAAGAAGGAAATCTTCCTCAAGATTCAAGGTTCTCTAGAGACCCTTTCTCTCCTTGGAACCGAGATTCCTCCAATGGCAGATCTAAGTGAAGAAGCAGCAGAAGCTGCCGCACCCGCTAAAGGATTTGCTAACTGATTAGAATAAGATAACTATATTAACCCCGCCAATCTCATTGGTGGGGTTTTTTGTTCTAAATACTAGAAAGAATCCCAGTTTGAAATGGCAACATCCACAAACACTAATCCATTACCTTCATCTGGACAGATAAAGTTCAGTGATATGAGGAAGTTGACTGAAACTGCTAACACTGCTGCTTCCACTACTGGTGCAGTAAGTATGAGTGACTACTATAGAAACGGTGGTATTGTTCCAAATGCTGCAGCAAACCAAGGACTTCCCACTTCAGGTACAATTAAACTATCTCAATTTAGAAATTGTATCTCATATGTAAAGACAACTATCACTGGTGTAGAACAAAATATAAACACCAATGCTATTTTCAATTCTGCTTCTGGTGATGAGTATGGTTATAATATTTCTAAGAAAGTAATCATTTCTGGTACTATCATTTCTCAAAATAGTAACCCCGGAATGACTGTTAATAGTGGTTCTCCATCTAGAGTTTTTCTAGAATTTAATGGTGGTGGAGTAACTGGACACTATGGAAATGGCGGAAATGGTGGAGGTGGTGGAGGTAGAGGTAATGATGGACAAGGTGGTCGAGGTGCTCTATTAGTACAGAACTCTGCTAGAATGTTAACAACACAGAATGGTGGATTTATTCGCGGCGGAGGCGGCGGAGGTGGAGGCGGCGGCGGTGGCGGTCGTGAAGGAAATGACGGAAGAAATAATAGAAATTATTGTTGCGGTTGGTTCTGTTCTCAATGTAGTAGTTGTGACCGTGGTGTAGGCGGTGGTGGTGACGGTGGCGGATCCGGTGGTAACGGAGGTCGCGGTCAAGCATATGGTTGGAATGGAAGTAGTCTCTACAACACCCAATCAAATGGTAATGGTGGAAATAACCCAGGAAACGGCGGAGGCGGCGGTGGATCCGGCGGAAACGGCGGTGGATGGGGAGGAAGAGGTAATAACGGAAACGGAGGCGGCGGTGGATCACCAGGACCTGGAGGTAACTGCCAAGGTGGCAATGGCGGAGATGGAGGTGCCGGAGGAGGTAACGGTGGCGGAGGTGGTTATGCCGTCTCTGGATCAGGAAACCTCGATACAGGAGTGCCTGGAGGTGTAGGAACTAACGGCGGAGTAGGTTAATCTACTCTGGATTGTCTGGATGCGCTGGTTCTGGTTCTGCTGGTGTTGGTAGTTTCTTTGGTGGAACATGTGCCCCAACATCAGCACCATCTTTGATCCAATCTTTTCTTACATAATCACCACCAGAAGAAACTCCTGCTTGATACTCTTCATCCAAGTATGGGTTACACCAGTTAGGTTGTGGCATTAGTTCATCAAAGAGAATAGCATAATATCCATTAAGTTCAGTTTCAATACCATCCTTTCCTTTATTCAATCTAAGGTTAAAATGACTTAGTTTTCTAAAGGTAAAGTCTGTCCAATCTACTAACTCTAACCAAGTCTTCTCGTCTATCAATCCTAAATCCTTGAAAGATTTAGAAATTTCTTTATGAGATTGCATGAAGACTTGAGGGTCAATAGGAAGAATTTGAATTTCAATTTCTGATGGTTTCTTATCACTAGATTGTTTTAATTGATAACAAAGTCTAGTATTTCTATTCCCCAAAATCTCCTTGAATCTTTCTATCCAGGTTTCAATATGATCTTGGTTATAATCATATAATTTAGCAATTTTTCTTAGAACATTTACATTTCTATTGAAATCTCTATCTTCTTCATTCGTTCCCAGTTCATAACAGAATACTGTATTAACTTCTTCCTTTCTGTTTATTCTAATTCCTTCGATAAAAGTTGCTGTGCCCCCATCAAATGCATCAAAACAAGGAGTCAACAATTCATCGTCATAAGAATAGTAACTATCCATGATAGTTTTAACAGAATCTCTACCAAGAGACGTTGAATCATAACTATTTTCAAGTAGAGTAGATGCGAAGAAAAATAATTCAGATCTTACCGAAGTTACGTCTTCAGAATCAAATTCAATAACATATAGACTCATTCTATCAAACAGTCTACTGTCAACTTCTGTTTTGAATTGACCAAAGAATACTGGACTTCCGCCCATAGAAATTGCATAATTTTTCTCACCAGTAGTAAAGTTTTTAATTACTACTAGATTATTACAACAATTAGTGTATTCTTGAAGTTTTTCGATATTATCAACGTCATCCAGTCCAATTAAAGTTCCAAACTTATTTTCTTGAACTAGATCTGATAAATGGGTTATTTTTGCAGGCATATTACCAAAAAATGGTTCGATAATTTATTTAGATGTCTCTTTTATCCATTCCTGGTCTTTGAGCACCAAACCAAGTTATTGCCGAGTATCGAGTACCTTTCGTAATAGGTAATACTTCGTGTGGATATAAAAGACAAGAAGGGAAAATGTGAAGACAATTTTTCTCATTCGGTATTTTATATTCTTTCCAAAACTGCAACTCTCCTCCTTCATAATCATCATTGATTAGATATGACATTGTAAGAGAACCAGATTCCGCATCAAAATCATTATGACAGGAAAGATAATCTCCTTCGATATATTTGAGTAACCAATATCCACTACAATAGTGATAAAATTCTTTTGGGATTAGGTAATCATAATAAGGATAAACTTCGTCTAATCCGAATAAGAATGCTTTACGGATTAGATCATAGATTCTTCCAGGAGTTAATTCTATATCATACCTAGAACCATTCTGATTTAGAGTATTCTCATCATTGTTATGTTTTTCCTTTCGTGCAAAATCTTGAGTCTGTTCGCAATGATCCAGAATTTCAAAATATTCATCGGCAGGGAGAACATTCGGAATAGTTATAATAAAGTCTTTGAGATTTAGACTAGAAAACCTGCTAAACTGACTCTCTTCTCTTGTTGATACCATTCTTTTTCGATATATGCTGTGTGGAAAATATACCCTGGGTGCATAACAAATCTGTTATAAGCAGAATCAACAACAAATTGTCTTTCCCAATCTTCTTCTTTTATGATTCGTGAATCAAACTCAATTTCTTCTTGTGATTTCTTTGCTTTTCTATATGTTTCGTAGATCTGCCAATATTGTTCTGTTTTCTTAAAATCTTCATCAAAATAACCAACTTGATAATCAATTCCAGATCTTTTATGTTTATAAAAACCAATCCCACCTTCACACTCTTTGTTTAGATAAAGTGAGAATGCTAACATTGCTGGGTCAATGTGTGGTATAATGGTTGTATATTTACAAGGCATACCACCGTTAATAATATTATATTGTAACTTGATTTGTTCTTGAATATCTTCTACATGACTAACACCATAGTATTCTTTCGCCAACCAATTAAACATCTTGCGAATATATGGGAACTTAAATAAAGTATCATGTCCCCACTTTCCGGGTTCCATTTCTAAAGGTTGACTTTCTATTATAGATACTAAGTCATCTGGATTTTCCAGGAAGTTATCAATAACAATAACAGTATGTTTTGTTTCTTCCCCTACAGTTAATATCTGTAATTTAACATCTTCAGATACTTTAATCTTATTAGTATCAATTAACTTGAAATCCATCGTAAAATAGTCATTTGAGGTATTTATGGAAGAGAACCAACCCCAGTATCCATCATTTTTTGAACAAATCAAGAATCTTTCAGATTTAGTGGGAAAGATGCCCGCAGACTTATACAACGGAAAAAAGATTCTTGCCACTGAGGAGAAATATGATGAGAGACTGAAAGTATGTTTCGACTGCGAACACTTTGTAGAAAGTGATAAACGATGCAAAAAGTGTGGATGTTTCGTGTATGCCAAAGCACGGTTTGAAGAATCTGGTTGTCCTATTCTAAAGTGGTAAAATGCTCCCAAACAATATGAACCCAAATGAATATCCAGACTTTTGGGATCAAATGAAAAACTTCACATCTTTTCTAAAAGATGTTGGACAATCAACAAAAGAGGATGGTCATGGAATCTTTGTTGGTGAACAAACTTATGATCAAAGAATGGAAGTCTGTAATGGATGTGAACAATTTGATCAGAAACAAAAAAGATGTTATCTCTGTGGATGTTTCATGGAGAATAAAATGAAATTCAAAGCAGCAAAATGTCCTGCAAAGAAATGGTGATTGCCATTGACCGATAAATCTGTTATTTTTGATTTGTATGAAAAACTATCTCGAAGGGGTGAAAAAAAGAATACAACTTATTCTTTTGATTGCAAATGTTCTTTTGGCATCTGGTAATCTATTCATACTTTCAACCAAATTAGAATCTTTAGAAGATAAAATGTTACTGTATTGTCGCACAGTTAACTTCACAGACACAATTTGTCAAGAACAATGAAATATGAAGTTCAAACTTGGGATGATGAACATCATTGTGTAAAGTATCATAGTGTAGAAGATGCCATAGATTACGAAGATGCTTTGTATGTTATCACCCATCTACATCCAGAACAAAAAGTAATTTCTGTTATTAGAAGAAAATGAGCATACCATTCTTCATCGAAGAACCTATCACTTGGAAAAAAGTTGAGGTTCCCCCTGATATTATCCAGTATTGTGATTCGTTCACTCTTAACGCGGATCGTGAAGATTTACGATACATTGATTGCGTTTGGATGCATATGGGTTATTATGGAGTACCCAAAGATATTATGAAAGCAGTCCGCGAAGAGTTCAACCCACCAGTAAAACCTATCTTTGAATAAGATGAACAATCCAATTTCTTATGTAAAAAACACTAGAGTAAGTTACTCTAAGTTTCATCAAAAAAAGGTGAGAGAAGTTCAGGTTCAGTTTAAGGATGAAGAACCTGCATGGATTCCTTACGAAACTCTTCTCGCTATTGAAGATAAGTTTACTAAATGAGAAGAAGAAGACCAGAAGTAACTGAGTTTTATAAGGTTGGTTACTATTTGGGTGACGATCACAAATGGGCATGTTATTTTGAACTTAATTCTGCCCAAGAGGCGATGATGAAGATGATTCGTCGGGGCATGAATGTTACTGGTATGGAGACTCAAACACTATGAATCCGCAACAAGAAGAGATCAGGAAACAGACCGAAGATCTGTTGGAAAGGATTGCAATCCCCGTGCGATATGCACAGTATTTTGATGATCTTATGACCAAAGTTTATCTCACTGGATATAACCAAGGGATCAAGCACGCTCGGAACACGCCGCAGTTCCCCTAGTGTGCCAGTTCGTCAAACTGTCCACCATCTGTGCCACGGTCGTCGGATCCATGTATATTAAAAGGGTCGAAACAAACGAACCACATGGCAACCCGCTCTCGCATTGGTATCGAACTCTCTGATGGGTCGATTCTCTCTGCTTATCACCACTGGGATGGTTATCCTGAGTGGTTGGGTCGCATCTTGAAGACTCATTACAACACCAAAGAGAAAGTTTCCGAACTGATTGATGGTGGTGACATGTCTTCTTGCTGGTCTGATAAGATCTGGGGTGAGGAACTTCCTGAAGGTAAGTATGCTCCCGAGTATTATTCTACTCGGGGTGAAGATTGTCCTCCTCGTCTTGATAAAGACCACGGAACTTATCTTACTGAAGATGCAGAAGAGTATGCTTATCTCTTCACTACTTACGGTGAATGGATCTGTCACGACACTTGCCAGTGGCGTGAGACCTATCTAGAATCTCAAGAGATTCCCAATGGAGCACTAGCAGTATGAAAAACCTTATTCAAGTAAAGTATTACTTTAAGGAACATCCAAATACTACCCTCTCGGTGTTCCTTAAAGATCAACAACAAGTGGATGCTTTCAAACAGAAACATCCCAACTATGTCTACGTTGAAGCAAACTAATTTTTTTACAATGAACAACGAATTTGACCGCGAGTACACCGATTTCGATGAACTCTATGATTCGATGATGGAATCCAATCCCGAAGATTGGTTGCCTGATGCTGGGGTGAGCGAACAACTGGACTCCGAGACCCTTGCCCTCCTGAGGAACTTCTGATACGATACGATGGTCTGACGGGGTGAAGACCGCAAACTCCTCCCCACCGCGAGACAACGATCCCAGTAGGGAACAAGTCTATGCATAATGCAAACTTCGCAATCCTTGAAACAAATTATGATTAACCTGATGAATCTCCCCTTTGACAAAAAGGTGGAGTTAGTTACTGCTGCAAACCGTATTCCCAAAGGTGAAGGTCTTACCTTCGTCAAGTTCGTTGAGATTCAACTCAACCAGATCATGCAACGAACTGGTAACAAACTGACCAACAAAGTACGTGCCGAAGGTCTCATCCAGGAGACTGTGACTACCTTTGTTGATCGTATCAACGAGGGACGTTATCTCTTCACCTATGAACAACCTGTTGTTGTTCAGATTGATGATGAACTCTATGAACTTGTGTGCGGTGAACACCGTCTTCAAGCACACTATTTGACTGGTTGTGACACTATTTTTGTCGCAGTTGTTGAGTTCGATACTGAAGAGGATCAGATGATCTATCAGTCGAACGAGAATGACACTGATGACGAATATGTGAAGGCACCTCGTACTGAAAACGATGTGATTCTCACCCTCGCTAACATGGTTGAGAAGAACATCATCGACATTGATGATGACAAGTCCATCAATTCCCGTCTGATTCGTCTTAATCAGAAGACCAATGAGTTTCCTCACCTCCGTGAGAAACTCCGTGCAAAGTACGGTATCATTACTCCTGTAAAGTCTTACAGTGACAAAGACCGTAAGAACTGGGTGAGTCAGTATAAGTCTGAGATCACTGAGTTCTCTACTCGTTCTAAGATTACTCCTGTGAACGATGTAGCGTACCTGAACAAGACTTTCAAAGGTGGTTCTGGTCCTGGTAGTGTTCGTGACATTGACTATGACCAACGTTGTTTCTTTGATGTTTGCACTCTTCTTCAACATAAAGATGTGAAGAAGGTCGGAGTTGTTGCATCTATCAATGATCAGACTTCTGCAAAACTTCCTAAAGTCCGTGACTATAAGAAGACCAAGATGATGTCTGAAATGTTGGAGAAGTGCCTGAAGATTGCTGATGACTATCGTGCAGGTAAATACAATCCTGTCGAAGATTGTACTTTCTACTTTACTCCTCAAGTTGACTCCAAAGATAACATGGAGGAGTGGGCATGAATAAGTGGGAAGAGTTCGCAAAGATTACTTTTTATGCAATGAAAGGAGTTCTTCCTTTCTGGAAAAGTGCAAATCATCTCACACAGAGATCCATGACAAGAATCCTGTACGATCAGGTATTTTGTTCAGGAGAACCTAACAAAACGGGTTACATTAGTGTTGCAGCAATGTCTGCAAAACGCAAGGGGAATAAGACTACTAAAGATCACTGTATGTCTCCCCAATTTGTTGCAAGGATGGTATATGACAACGCAGATGTTTGGTTGACAGATCTAGACAAGTTCAAGACTCTCTTCCTTATGTGTTGTCAGACTATCGAAGTTACTCCTGATGAGAACAACAAACTCAGTCAACTGACTGAGAACAAAGATGGTCAATTCATCATCCACGTTGCTACTCATTTGAAGTACGATCACCTCGGCATTGTTCTATTCCATCCAGAGAAAGGTGCAGTCCGAGATGTATTCGAAGACCTCATTCCTTCTGAACTGATTGACTACGAATCAAACTATCTCGTTTGATAAGGAGTCCTTATCTGAAACCCCTTGCCAGGCAACTGGTGAGGGGTTATTATTATTTTATTGAAACGAGGTTAATGCAACTCCGTCCTAACCAAATCCGTGCATTGGATGCAATGCTCGCATACGATAAAGGTCAGATTCTTATACCTACTGGTGGTGGGAAGACTCCTACTATGTTCTTTGATCTTATCGAGAACTGCAAATATATTGACAACGGAATGACTACCGTTGTTGTAGCACCCCGTATCCTTCTTGCTGAACAACTCTCCGCAGAGTTTCTGGAGTTTATTGATACTAAGTACACTCATGTGATGCATGTCCACAGTGGTGAGACTCATCACTTCTCTTCTACTAACCCCGAGAAGATTCACCTGTTTGCTAACACTGCCCGCACCGCAGGTGAGAACGTTCTGATCTTCACTACTTACAACTCTTTGGATCGTATCCGTCAGTCGGATATTGAGGTCAATAACATCTATTTTGATGAGGCACATAACTCTGTTAAGAGGAACTTTTTCCCTGCGACTGAGTATTTCAGTCATGAAGCAGATCGTTGTTTCTTCTTCACTGCAACTCCGAAACATTCTCTGACTATCAACAAACCTGGGATGAATATGCCTGAGGTTTATGGTCAGGTTATCTGCAACATTCCTGCACCTGAGTTGGTTGAACAGGGTTACATTCTTCCTCCTAAAGTTGTTGTCAAACAACTCGGAATGGTGCAGGACAAGTTCAAGATCTGGTCGCGTGATAGTGACTTCCTGATGGAAACGATTGA
>Ga0222714_10006382_pt1 | contig 11030 bp, 12 predicted proteins | sample C33_3DmetaG_FD_165048 | JGI IMG/M metagenome (GOLD analysis project Ga0222714, IMG submission 165048) | Estuarine water microbial communities from San Francisco Bay, California, United States - C33_3D | ecosystem: Environmental > Aquatic > Marine > Unclassified | place: USA: California... | reverse complement strand
TTAGTATTTTTATTTGTTTTTGGCTCATCAAGACCAATTTACAGTTTGATGTACTTTGGTGCTTTCTTTGTGTGTTTAATTGTATTTTTTCTTTTATCTAAAATTGTAGTTTTTTTCCTTAAAAGTTTAAAAAATAGATCAAATATTTCACTAAAAGTTTCAGTTAAGAATATCACTCAAACAAAAAGTATTACTCCTATAACAATAATGTCTCTTGGTCTTGGAGTAACCTTATTATTAACCTTAGCAATGGTTGGTACAAATTTTAAAAGAGAAGTTGCAAAAACTATTCCTGATATCGCACCAGACTATTTTTTTATTGGCATTCAAAATACTGATAGAGAAATCTTTGAACAAAGTATCAAATCAATGGATGAGGAAGTTAATTTAGAAATTGTCCCTATTGTTTCATCTGGCATTGTTAAAATTAATGGAATAGATCCAAGAACTTATATCACTCCTGATAATGATAGTTATTGGGTTATTGGAAATGATCGAAGATCTTCATGGGTTGACGAGGTACCAAGTGATAATCCAATAGTTGCAGGTAAGTGGTGGGACTTATCAAAGCCTGAAAAATTACAAATTTCACTAGATGCAAAAGCTGCAAAAGATTTCAATGTAAAGCTTGGTGATATTTTTACACTTAATATCTATGGACGAGAAATAGATGGTGAGATTACCAGTTTAAGAGAAGTGGATTACAGGGATCTATCAATAAATTTTGCTATGTTATTTAATCCTGATTTTGCAAACACTATTCCTCATGAATACCTAGCAACAGCAAAGTTTGACGATCTTCAAAAATTTAGAGAAACAAAACTATTAAATGAATTACCTAGTTTATCGATTATTAAAATTTCAGATTATTTAAATAAAGTAACCGATATATTAAATAAAGTTTTTATAGCAGTGATTTTAATATCAGCAGTAACAATTATTATTGGCTTAATTGTGATTTCGAGTGCAATAATGGTTCAAGGAAAAGTTAAAGAATTTCAGAACTTAGTATTTAAGATTTTAGGGTTTTCAAAAAGAGAAATTATATTTTCATCTATTATTGAATTTATTTTAATATTTTTCTCAGTGATCCTAATTGCAGTACTGTTTGCAGTAATTGGTTCTTATTATGTAATAGAAAATATATTTGAACTAGTTTGGCAATTTGATCTTCAGGTTTTATTATCTTTAAGTTTAGGAATTGGATTGGTTACTTTAATATTAATAATGCTTACAAATTTAAAGTATCTCAGCCCCAAAGTTTATCCATTGATTAGAAATCAATAATAATTGTAATTTTACAAGTTTTGAATTTAATTTCATTATATGAAACTCTAATTTAAGTTTAGGAAATTTTTTATTTAGCTTTTTTTTCAATTTTTCAAAAGAAGTTTTGTGAATTTTTACTTCATCTATATCCTCTTTGCCTTCAGCTACTCTTGCTGCTCTACAATCCTCATGATTAATCACAATTAATTTACTAATTCTATGAATCTTAATTGAAACCGCTAAATTTTCAAAAAATGTTTTATGCCACATTTTAAATCTATTATGGGTAACACCCACTGCTGAACCAGCAATTGTAAAACTACTATATTCTCCACTTAATTTTTTTTTTTTAAGATAATTAAAAATTTTAGGCTGAAACCTTGGATCCATACAGGACAAAACCATTGCTTTAAATTTTTTCATAAACAATTTTTTTAATAATTTACTAAAAATAATCTAATTGTCATTGTTTTATTAAATTAAAGATTTATATCCTCAATTAATTATGCTGGATTTTATTATAATACCTTTGAGTTTATTTCTTTTATACATAGGTGGTGAAGGTGTTCTTAAGGGAGTTTTGGTTATTGCTCGTAAATTTAAACTTTCAAATATACTTGTTAGTGCTGTTATCATTGGATTTGGCACTAGTTTAGCTGAGTTAACAGTTTCAGTTGAAGCAGTATTAATTGGATCACCTGATATTGCACTTGGAAACATTATAGGAAGCAATATAGCGAACATTCTATTAGTCACTGCCATAGCTGCTTTAATCACTCCAATAATGTTAAAAAATTTAAAAATAAACAGAGATATTTTCGTGATGATTGTTGCATCATTGTTGCTTTTATTTTTTAAATTTATTGATTGGTTAAATTTTTATTCAGGAGTCATTTTTTTATTAATATTATTTAGCTATATTTCATATTCTTATTTCCAAGATCAAAAGGGCAATGGTGAAAAGGAAGAAAATTTAGAAAATTTGTCTTTAATCAAAGCAATTATTTACAGTGTTATTGGTCTTGCTATTTTAATTTTAGGAGGATGGTTATTAGTTAACTCTTCAATTAAAATTGCACAATCTTACGGTATCTCTGAAGCTGTAATTGGTTTAACCATTGTTGCAGTAGGTACCGCTATTCCAGAACTTACAACAACTATTATAGCCTCAATAAAAAAACATAACGATCTTGTTATTGGAAATATTCTGGGTAGTAATATTTTCAATATTCTTGGCATATTGGGTGTGACCTTGCTTATTGAAAACATTCCAGTAACAGATGAAATGATGAAAAAGGGAATTTGGGAAATGATTGCTGCAACTTTATTTTTTATAATTATTTTAAGATTTGCTAAATCAATTTCAAAATTAATTGCATCAGTTATGTTAACTTCTTATGCAGTTTATATAGTGTATTTATTTTAGAACTTTATATTCAAAATTTTGCGTATCCTCATTAATTTGCAAAAGTTTAGCTCCGTTTTTAGAATGAAATTTAGTTGCCATTTCAGTTAATGGAGAAAGTGTAACCAATCTATTCAAATGATTAGATTTTTTTATTTTTTTAAAAACCTCTTTTACGATTAATTTTCCACCACCTTTTTTTTTAGACCAAACTGTATATGCAATTGCTATTTGACCATTGTTTTGGTCACGCATTGCACTTTGTAAAAATGCATCATGACTAAATTTATCTAATTCTTCAACAGATCTTGGTACTTCATTGGTATAAGCAAAACACATAATTGCATGAATTTCACCTTTGTATTCAACACCATAAATTTTTCTTCCATAACTTGTTCTAAATTTATTATCTAATTGAGGTCTAATTGGATCTTCATTGGTATCACATTCATTTAATTCAACTAGTTTAGCACCTTTAACCCAATCAAAAAAATTATCTAAATTCTTATTGATAATTTGTCTATTTTTTCGAATTCTAGCCTTTACTCTAGGCTTAAAGTTTTTAATCTTATTTAAAACCATAATTTAAGTTTAAATCAATTTGCTTAATTAGCTATTTAATAGATATCTAAATTGGTATGTGTAAATGGCATAAGTTAAAAATTTGTTAAATATCATTTAGATATATCAATATAATTTGTATCTGATAGAATCTCATTATGGATGGATTAAAAAATTGGATGAAAGAGAGTGCAAACATACTCTTTGATGACAGTAAAAATGATTTAAGAGCTTTACCAAAATCAGTAAGATTGCAAATTTTATTAGTTTTAAGCTTTATTTGGACAACTGTTTTCAGTCTTTATATTTTTTCTTATACAAGTTTTGCATTTGGATGGGCTGGTCTTTATGTGGCCCACGTTGGTTTAATTTTCGCTGTTTATATGACTTTTAAACAATTTCACCGAGCAGAGGAAAAATCTGCTAGCGTATTTCAAACAAAAAACTTTGATCCATTTAAAATAATGGCTATTTTTTTTGTGGTGGTTTTTATGTTTGTTTTTTCAAAAGGAATAGAGGTTTTAAACTCAACTAACTCATATGATATTAAATATGATGGTCCAGATAAAACGCCTGCAGAAAAATGGTTACCATTCACTAAGAAAAAGAATTGATTTTGAAAGATTTAATTAAAAATTTACAACTTGGTCTATTAATCATCATACTAATTAGCACTATTGTTGCTGTATTTTTAGAAATATACAACATGTATCAAGTTAAAACTGTTACTTTAGCAGATCTACTTTTAATGTTTCTGTATCTAGAAGTTCTTGCAATGGTTAGGGTGTTTTGGGAACAACAATCAATCAGTATTACACTGCCTTTGCTGATTGCTATAACAGCTTTATCAAGATTTATTATACTACAAGGAAAAGAAATGGATCCTTCAGCGTTAGTTTACGAGTCTAGTGCTATATTATTAATTGCAATAGCAATTGTTGTAATGCGGTTAAGACACAGTAAAAAATTTGGGCTAAAACCTAAAGATTAATAAAATCAAAAATTAATTTAGAGCTAGATAAAAATATCAATATATAAATAATATTATAAAAGAGTTTTTCCTCTATAACTTTTACTAAATAATATCCAATTAAAACTCCAATAACTACAAGTGGCATAAGAAAAAAGGATATTTTTAAATTATTCAAATTAATCATTGATAAATAAATATAAATTGGAAGTTTAACTAAATTAACAAAAGTAAAATACAATACTCTAGTTCCAACATATTTGGATTTTTCTATTCTTAGTGGGAGCAAATAAACACTTAAAGGTGTTCCTCCAGCATGAACGCAAAAACTTGTAAAACCTGATATAATAGAAAAAAAACCACCCTTAACTTTTGAGTTAGGAATAGCTTGATACTTATCCTTCTTTAAAAAGAAATAATGGAATGTGAAGGAAAAACCCATCAAACCTACTAAAAGTTTTAAAACATCCTCTGAAAAATATTTAAATGTAAAGGCTCCAATGATTATTCCAATAAATGCACCTAGTAAAATTAATTTTAAAATTTTAAAATCAAATTCTTTTCTAAATTTATACACTGCTACAAAATCTGCTAAAATTAAAATAGGTAAAGTAATCGCTAACGCTTCACCAAAAGGCATCACTATCGTCATCAATGGAATAGAAACTAATGCAACTGATCCTCCAAGTCCTGCTTTTGAAATACCAAAAAGCAAAATTGCTGGAACAACTGTAATTAAATAAAGGAGATCTAGTTCCATTTTTCAATGGATTTTAATAATTTAGATCCAAGTGGACTAATAGGTTCTTGTAAAACTAATTTTTTACCCGTTTTTTCTCTAACAAGTTTTAGTAATTTTTTTGCAATACCTTGTTTTCTAAATATTGGATTTACAAATATATATTCAACTTCTCCTCTATCATCAAAACGTACAAATCCTAGTGTTGTGTTCTCATTTTTAAGAGTAAAAACACCATCAGTCTCGGATAACTGATATTTAATATTATTGATATCGATCATTGAGTATTTAAAAATATGGCAACTAATACTTGGATTTTAGAAATATAAAAGAGTCAAAATAACCAACAAAATAACTGCTACTATTGAGGCAAATATGTAATTAATTCTGATATTAAATTTTTTATGAATAAAGTCGTTTATATTTTCCCAATAGAGAACAATTAAAAAAACAATAACAGCTGGTATAATAAATTTTAACATTGGGTATATTATAAAATAAATTCTTTGTAATTACTAACAGACATGTTAGCAACCAGCATGTCTAATAAAAACTTTGGTTTTGGAACTCAAATAAGAAAATCACCATATTTCGACTCTACTGTTAAATGGGGTGCAACAGGTTTTTCTGTCTATAATCACATGTATATTCCAAGAGATTTTGGTAGTCCTGAACAAAATTTTTGGAACTTAATAGAAAAAGCAATTCTTTGTGATGTGGCTGTTGAACGACAAGTAGAAATTACAGGACCTGATGCTTTTAAATTTACTCAACTACTGACACCTCGAGATCTTTCAAAACTTTCAGTTGGACAATGCAAATATGTATTAATAACTAATTATGATGGTGGAATTTTAAATGATCCTGTTCTTTTAAGATTAGCAGAAAATCATTTTTGGTTATCTTTAGCAGATAGTGATATTTTGTTGTGGGCTCAAGGTGTTGCTATAAATTCTGGTCTAGATGTAAAAATTTCTGAGCCAGATGTTTCTCCATTACAATTACAAGGACCTACCTCAGGGAAAATTATGGTTAAATTATTTGGTGAGGGTATTAAAGATTTAAAATATTATTGGTTAAGAGAATATAACTTAGATGGAATACCTTTGATAGTTTCAAGAACGGGTTGGTCAAGTGAACTTGGCTATGAAATTTATTTAAGAGATGGTTCAAGAGGTAATGAATTATATGAAAAAATAATGGAAGCTGGCAAAGAACATAGTCTTCAGCCAGGTCATACTTCAACTATTAGAAGAATTGAGGGAGGAATGCTTTCTTATCACGCTGATGCTGATATTCACACTAACCCTTTTGAACTTGGGTTTGATCGATTAGTTAATTTAGATATGGAAGCTAATTTTATTGGTAAAGAGGCTCTTAAAAAAATCAAACAAGATGGAATTAAAAGAAAGCAAGTTGGTTTAGAATTAGATTGTGAACCGCTTCATGGACCAAATACGACTTTTTGGCCAATTAAAAAAGATAATAAAATAATTGGAAAAATTAGTTCTGCAGTTTATTCCCCAAGACTTAAAAAAAATATTGCACTAGCAATGGTTGATATCGATTATTCTGAAATTGGTAATAAATATGAAGTTACTGCTGATGACAAAAAATTTAATTGCACAATTGTTGAAAAACCTTTTTACGATCCAAAGAAAAAAATAGCTTCTTCTTAAGCTTTAATATTGTAACCTTTTTTAAGCAGGACAGAAACTACTGTTACACAAGCTATTAAAAAGATAACCATAGAAGTAATACTAATCCAGATATTAAAGTCCGAAACACCATAAAAAGCAAATCTTAAACCATTAATCAAATATACAACTGGATTAAAATAAGTAACCGTCTGCCAAAAAGGTGGCAACATATCTAGAGAATATAAACTTCCACCTAAAAATACCATTGGAGTGATTACGAGTGTTGGAATAATTGACATTTGTTCAAAGTTAGAACTCATTAAACCAATTAAAAAACCAAATAATGCAAAAGTAAAAGCAACCAGTATTAATAAAAAGATCATTAATAATGGATGCATTACTTGCACTTCAACAAAGAAGGTTGAAGTGATAAATATAACTACTCCAACAATTAAAGTCTTTGTTGCCCCAGCGCCTACAAATGCAATTACTATTTCAAATGTTGAAATTGGTGCAGCTAAAATTTCATAAATTGTTCCATTAAATTTAGGAAAAAATATACCAAATGAGGTGTTACTGATTGATTGAGTTAATAGTGTTAACATCAGCAAACCTGGGACAATATAGGAGCCGTAACTAATGCCATCTATATTTTCAACATAGCCACCTATAACTGAACCAAAAACTATAAAATAAAGTGATGTAGATAGAACAGGAGAAAACAGGGATTGCATCATCGTTCTTCTAAATCTATCCATTTCATGAAGATAGATTGCTTTAAATGCGTAAAAATTAAATTTCATTATTTTCCTTTACTAAGCTTACAAAAATTTTCTCAAGTGTGCTCTGCTCTGTTTTCAAATCTTTTAATTTAAGTCCCGCATCTTTTAAATCTTGAAGCAAATTAGTAATACCAGTTTGCTTTGCTTGAACATTATATGTGTAATTTACGGACATTTTATCTTCACCTAACTCTAAATTATACTCTTTTAAACTATTGGGTATCTCAAGCAGTTTTTCTTGAAGATCAACTGTTAATTTTTTATGGCCCATCTTCTTCAATAATTCTTTTGTTTGATCGACAATAATAATTTCACCTTGGTTAATAACTCCAACCCTGTCTGCTATAGCTTCTGCTTCCTCTATATAATGTGTTGTTAAAATAATTGTGACACCTGTTTTCCTTAAAGCTTCAACTACCTTCCACATATCTTGTCTCAACTCAACATCAACGCCCGCTGTTGGTTCATCTAAAAATAAAATTGATGGTTCGTGTGATAATGCTTTTGCAATTAAAACTCTACGCTTCATACCACCTGATAATTGTCTTAATCTTTGATTTTTTTTATCCCACAGACTTAACTCTTTTAAAATTTTTTCAATATGTGTTGGATTTGGTGCTTTTCCGTACAAACCTCTTGTGTAAGAAACATTGTTAAATACAGTTTCAAAACTTTCTAATGTTAATTCTTGTGGCACAAGTCCTATTCTTGATCTGGTATCTCTATAGTTTTCAATTATATCAAAACCATCAACTGTAACTTTTCCTGAAGTTGGAGTGACTATTCCACATATAATGCTGATTAAAGATGTTTTGCCTGCTCCGTTTGGTCCAAGCATTGCAAAAATTTCACCCTTTTTTATATTTAGATTAACTTTTTTAAGTGCACTAAATCCGTTGTCATAAGTTTTTGATAAGTTTTCTATTACTATTTGATTTTCAGACATTGTAGATGGAAAAGATATAATCCTTATTATATAGAATGCAATAAGAGGAATTGCTAAAGTTATTGGATAATATAAGATTTACATTATGAAAAATAGATTAACTGCTAAAGACTTTGATCAAAGAATTTTAGAACTTTATGATCATTATGCACATGGAAAAATTGATAAAAGAGAATTTTTAAAGAGAGCTGGCAAATATGCTGCTGTAGGTGTAACTGCACTAACGATCTTTAATAGCCTTTCCCCTAATTATGCTCTTGCAGAACAGGTAAGTTTTAATGATCCTGATATTAAAGCAAATTACATTACGTATAGAAGTGAAAATGGAAATGGTGATGTAAATGGTTACTATGTAAAACCTACTAAAGCCAATGACAAAACTCCAGCAGTTTTAGTTGTACATGAAAATAGAGGATTAAATCCATATATCAAAGATGTTGCTAGAAGAGTTGCGAAAGCAGGCTTCATTGCTCTTGCACCAGATGGTTTGAGCAGCTTAGGTGGTTATCCAGGTAATGACGCGGATGGTAAAGATATGCAACGACAAATAGATCGTGAAAAATTATTAAATGATTTTTTTAATGGCTTTGAATTTTTATATAATCATGAAGATACAACTAAAAAAATTGGTGCAGTTGGATTTTGTTATGGCGGTGGCGTTTGTAATGCACTTGCGGTTGCTTACCCAGAACTGTCTGCGTCTGTTCCCTTCTATGGCAGTCAAGCAAAGTCAGAGGATGTTCCAAGAATAAAATCTCCTCTTCTTCTTCATTTTGCTGAATTAGATGAAAGAATTAATAAAGGCTGGCCAGAATATGAAGAAGCATTAAAAAATAATAAAAAAGATTATACGGCTCATATGTATAAAGATTGTAATCATGGTTTTCATAACGACTCTACGCCTCGTTATGATGAAAAGAATGCAAATTTAGCATGGGACAGAACGATTACTTTTTTTAATAAGCATTTAGCTTAGTCTAGTTTTTAATGGTTTTAAAAAGTCTAATTGTATCTATTGGAATAATCTTTTTTCTTTTATTAGAGTTTTTATTTCCAAAAGAAAAAATTAAATTCAAAAAGAAAATATCAAGAATTTTAAAAAATATTATTTTCTGGTTAGTGAATATTGGAATTACACCAATTATAATCTTACCTATAACTATTTATGCAACCCAATTTGAAATTCATAGTTTGTTTAAATTTGATAATTTAATCATTTCTTTTTTGTTTCATCTTATAATAATTGATCTCTTTTTATATTGGTGGCACAGATTTAATCATGAAATTCCATTTTTATGGAGATTTCATCATGTGCATCATCTAGATGAAACTTTGGATATTTCATCTGGTGTAAGATTTCATTTTGGTGAGGTAATATTAAGTGCATTAGTAAGATCTTTATTAATAATTCTATTTAATATTTCTCTAGTTAATTTGCTTTTAATTGAAGCAATTATTTTAATTAGTTCAATTTTTCATCACTCAAATATTAACCTTCCAAAAAATTTTGAAAAAGCTCTATCATTTATAATTGTTACTCCCTCAATTCATTGGGTTCATCATCATAAACGTCAAAGTGAAACTGATGCAAATTATTCAACAATATTTAGCTGGTGGGATAAAATTTTTAATTCAAAATCTAATTTTACAAGAAAAGTTGGTATGCCCATTGGTGTGCAAGGGGATCGTGAACAAAATCTTTTAAATTTAATTTTAAGACCAATTAAAAAATAAATTATTCACTAAACTTTTTCTGATTAGAATAAAGTAAAGTGTAAAGTTTTTTTAAAGTTGGATTAAGTGAATAAACTTTTTCTTTTAAATCTTTATAAATTTTTAAAAGATCTTCTTTAACATCTATATCTTGATAAAATTTATTATCTATTAACAACTTTGAAACATTTTTTGTAAGATCAGATAACACGGTATCAGTTCCATATTTTACTTTATCTATAATATCTAAAATTTTATTATCAGACGTTGCAAGCAAACAAAATCCACCATCAAGAGTTGGGTAAAAAACATTTTTAGCTGATGTAGATTTTAAACTATCAATAATATCTTTAGCAGATAAAAAAGGGATATCTGTTCCTACAATCACAACTTTTTTGAAATATCTTAGATTAAATTCAATCACCTCTTTCATTGATGCACCAAGTTCATTTTGAGACGTAAGGTATAATCCATCTGTAATTCTTGAAAATTTATAGGCATAATTTTTATGGTCCATTTCAGAAACTGAAATTTGATAAATAAATTTATTTTTTTTAATTTGATTTATATTATCTGATAATATTTCAATTAAGTTTTCATTCAGTTCATTAACAAATTCATCGGATATATCTTTTCTCAATCGGGTTTTGGATTTTGGAGATTTTGGATCTTTAAAGAAATGACAAATTACATATTTCTTTTTAGGTTTGTAAAATTTAAAAATTTGTAAAATTGTATCTTTGACTGTATTTAACGTCTGAAGAATAGGATGTTCTTTGTATTTTATTGATGAACTTAATATATAATTTGAAATAATATTGACTTGAACTCCAACAGTTTTGGCTTTCCAAATAAACTCATGATCTTCACCTTTATCAACAGACTCAGTAAATTCTCCAATAAAATTAAATAACCTTCTATTTATAATGAAAGACTGATCTCCAAAAGGAAGTTTGAAATATTTCGTCCTTAGGTTAGCTCCAACTGAGTTATATTTTAATTTTT
>Ga0222714_10006380_pt1 | contig 11038 bp, 8 predicted proteins | sample C33_3DmetaG_FD_165048 | JGI IMG/M metagenome (GOLD analysis project Ga0222714, IMG submission 165048) | Estuarine water microbial communities from San Francisco Bay, California, United States - C33_3D | ecosystem: Environmental > Aquatic > Marine > Unclassified | place: USA: California... | reverse complement strand
ATCGCCGTGCTCGATGAGCTTCGAGCCGAGCGTCTCATCGCAGCCGAGACCGCCGACACCGTTCATTCGCATCTCCAGTCCGCGACCTGAAACACTCCCACCCGCCGCTCAGAACCAGCACGTCCGATACCACCAGAACGAAGAGCGCTCCGAATCGCGGACAGGGAGGTCCCGGACAGCGCGGACTACGTGTGTGCTGGTTTGAATTGTCGAAGCGCAAGCGGCGGCGTTCGAGTTAATTACTCTTTCGACTGTCGGGCTCAAGCAGGACCAACCCTCGCCGGCCACCTATCGCCGCCGGCTCACGTTTCTCGCAGGAGCTGTCGCTCGAGCAATGCAATAAGTGGAGCTGGGGGGATCGAACATTCGTTTGAAATCGGGCCTTCGGATCTCGGTCAGGTGCCGAATGCACCGAAGGATGACGCCATGATCCCGCCAGTGGTCGTAGGAGGGTTCGGTGTGACGCAGTCCCGAAACCCGCCAGACCCCGCGGATACGGTGAACACATGGCATTCGGTCAACCAGCCGGTCCTCCCGCAACCGCCAAGCAGATGAAGGAACTCCTCGACCTCGTCGTGGCGGCCGGTCACCGGGACTTCCGGGACGCTCGCGGACCCCTCCAGTTGACCCAGCGTCAGGCCGCGGGCAAGTTCACCAGGGATGAAGCCGACCACTACATCGACCGACTCGTCGCTGAGGCCGAGTTGGGGCCTGCCACGACCGTCGGCCATGAGCCCACCGTGGCCCGGGTCCCGCGGGTCGCTCCTCGGCGGTCGTCGGACCCGGTGACGACCCGATCACTCGATGGGGTCGCCAGCGAAGACCTGGCTGCGGAACTGCAGTCGCGTGGCTGGGTGGTGATGGAGCCCTGAGCCTCGGGTCCGGGGTTTCTCGTCATCACCGATGACGAAGCCAATCGAGACGCGTGACTTCGTGAGTGGAGCTGGGGGGAATCGAACCCCCGTCCATCAGGCGGAGAACGCCCGCGCTACGACCTGATCGAGAGACCCCTCCGTCGATAAGACGATCAAGATCCTCGAAAGGACCGCTGACTTCCGACGAGCTGCAGATTCCTCACCGGCTGACGATCCGTTCGATCGGAGCGAGGCTCAGGGTTGCCAAGCCGCGTGTTGCGGCCTCGAAATTCGTTGCACCGGTCGCCGCCTGAGAGTCATAAATCGCGAGCTGCTCATCGGTGAGCTCGTCGCCGCTCACCACGATGTACAAGACCTCGAACTCGGGGTCGGTCTCCAGCGCGCGTGGCCCAGCAGCTTTGATGATGTCGTCGATCGTCATCGTGACGCTTCCGCTTGCTGCGAAGTAGGTCCGACCGTCGCGTTCCTCGGTGAGCGAGGCGTTCACGAACAACCTGAGGTCGGTGACTTGATCAGAGGGCAGGAGACCCATGAGGTACAACTCGATGTCGGAGTAGGTCGCCGGCAGGCCGGCGTACGGGCTGAACATCGACGCCGAGTATCGGCCTGAACCCTCGTCGCGGAGTGTGGAGGGATCGAATCCTCCGAGGTACCCGTTCGCGCTCGAGAATCCGAAATGCCCGTCGATCAGATACTGAGCGGTCCCCGACGGATACACCACGTCGTTCGCCCAGGAGTGAACGATCTCGTGTAAGAACACGGGCAGTTCCACGAAATTTGGCATCGAACCGATGAGGACCGATCGCAACTTTTCGGGGTCGCCCCACGCATAGGGCTCAGGAAAATCGAAGTCAAGGTCGTAGGTCCCTGCTGTTTTGTTCACGGAGTAGTTCCGTGCGACGTCGGTCAGCCCAAGAGCGGGGCCGTCGAGGGGATCGCGCGGTACAACGACGACAAAGTCGAAGTTGTCACCGTATTGCACGAGTGCTTCCTGCACGATGACGAACAGCCTCTGGAATGGATCGGTTGTGAGGAAAGACTTGTATTTCTGCTCACCGAGTGCGATCGAGGCGACGCGACCCTCCGGCGAAGTCTTGAACATCGTGTCGGGTCTGTCCGCTTGCACTGGGTCACGCAGGTCGAGTGCGACCAGGTGGCTGATCGCGTCTCTGGGGTCGAGATATCCGTTGGCGACGTATACCCAGTCGACCGATCCACGCAGACCACCTGGCGTTATCCCAGGGTTCTCGAAGTCCTCAGAAGACATTTCGAGAAAGTTCTCGGTGTCGGCCGGCTCGATCCCACAGGCCTGAAGTAACTCGCAGACGGACGGATCGACGGCTGTATCGAAGCTGAACTGGAATCCATTCGGCAAGTCGAACACTTCGGTCACGTAGGCCTCGAGGACGCCGTCTCCGGTGGTGAGCGTCACTTGATTGGCAGTCGTGTCAACGCTGATGAGGATCTGCGAGGTATGTGAAATGTCCAGTTCGCGTTCCGATACGAGAATCGTGGTCTGAGTGTCGATTCCTGCCGGAAGCGCGTAGAGGTTCAGGGTGATCTCGATCTGGCATCGAAGGTTGAGACTGGCGACGAACCATCCACTCGTACGACCACCTTGAACCAGGCGGTTCTGCGAGAAGTAGTAGCGATAAATGTCGCGGGTGAGTGCCTCGTTCCCGCGCGGGTCGGAATCGACGGCATTGCCGTCGAAAGGATCGACGGTAGGGAACGGATCGAACTGGACCGCAGCGCCAAAGGTGAAATGTTTCTTGTCGAGGTGCCCCCCACCCAACCCTTCACCGAATGCCGTCGAGAGCGTGATGTTTCGCGCCCCTTGGCCGTTGTTGCGGAAGTTCAGTCGACCATCATCGATGAACGTGACCGGGTCGGCCGAGCCCGGCGGTTGCGCGGCAACGATGCGGTATTCCGTCGATCCACCGACATTGGTGGTGGCAAGGGTGTTGCCGAACCGATCGGTTTCGGTGCCGTCGAGCGGGAGGAAGAGCAGGTCTTCGTTGGTCGATGGACGACGTTGTTGCGGCGAGCCCGGGGTCACGATGGTGTAGGCGGGCTCATAGGAGACGATCTTGCGACGTTCGGCAAGCGCAGTCAGCTCGGCGCGAAGAGCGTTATAACGCCGGTCGAGTTCGGTCTGATTCTGCACATTCTGCGACTCCTGAACCCAATACGGATCGGTGAGCGACATCGTCGCGAGAAGGTCTGAAGCCCAGGTTGCAAGATCGTCGGTCACCTGCTCGGCCTCGGCTGACGTGTCGACCCGACCGAGCCGTTTGTCCCAGTACTCGGCGGACGCATAGTCAATGGCAGTTGGCCGCCACGGAGGTACGTACTTCCATTCGTCTGCTGTCGAGTTCGGCGGCGGGGTTCCCTGTCGCTCCATCGGTAACCGCAGCCGATTTCCGGTGGCGCCGAGCACGTCATCTTGATTGAAGACGCCACGCGCGAGGCCGTCCGCGTCGATGTTGACTCGCAGTCCACTTGTGTTGACCGCATCTCGACCGCGGGTGATGTCGCGAGGGCCACATCCGGTCAAGGAGTTCACGCTGTTCAATTCGAGCGAGTCGAGAATCTCTTCGGAAGTCGAGTTCAGGTCTCCCGGCGCAATGGGTGATCCGACGGAGGTACTCGACGGCGCAGCGGGCCGCGATGGAGTTGCCCCGTCCTGGGTTGAACCGGAACAACCTGCCAGAGCGACCGCAGCGATGAGTACCAGTCGACGGCGACCAGCGATGATCAGCTCTATCACGATGTTCTCCCCAGCTCGTGACGTGAACGCACGCCGATGTGATGCCCCGTGTTTAACACGTCGACGGGTCAGCGCAGGTGTGCTCCCGGCTGTCCTCGACACGCCATTCGGTGAGTAACGCCCGAAGCCAGGAGTCCCATTGGTGGAGCTAACTCCCGAAAATACGAACTACGTCGGGTCGGTCCGAACGGTCGTACTCGTCACGCGGTGCGAGCCCTCGTGCCGGTCGACTCGGGTCGGGTGATGTCGTCAGCGCGCGTCATCTCCTCGAGGAGGGCGTCGATCGCTGCGGCTCGCGCAGCAGGATCGCGTTGGCGGACGGCGAGGTTGGTCAGTTCCTCGGGGTCGGCGTGGAGGTCGTAGAGCGTCTCGAACCCGTCGGAGTCCCGGGTGTAGCGGTGGGTGTTCGTGACCACGGTGCGCATCCGCAGGGGGAACGTGTCGATGTACTGATTGAGCGGAAAGTCCTCTTCGATCAGGATGGCGTCGCGAACCGTGGCGGTCGGGTCGTCGAGGACGGGGCGAAGCGACGTGCCTTGCATCCCGTAATGGGCTTCCACGCCGCACAGGTCGAGCAGGGTGGATGGCAGGTCGATGCTGGCCGCCAGGCTGGAGGTGCGTTGGGCGGTCCGTGCCGGATCGACGATCACCAGCGGTGTGCGAATGCATCCTTCGTAATGCATCGAGCCCTTGAGCAGCAGGCCATGGTCGCCACCCATGTCGCCGTGGTCGCTGGTGAAGATGACGATCGTGTCGTCGGTCGCGTCAAGGCGGTCGAGGGTGGCGAGGATCTTGCCGACGCCGTGGTCTATGGCCTCGATCATTCCGTAGGTGGCAGCGGTCGCAGCCCGCAGCACTTCGGCAGAAGGGCCGAATGGGAAGACCCACGGCCTGGCACCGTCGTTGTCGACCCCGAGACCACGAAGGTTCGTCAGGTAGGCGGGCCAGTCGTCGCCGGGGTCGTCGAACGTGGTGGGCAGATCGATCTCGTTGGGGTGATGGCGGGAGAACCACGGTTCGGGCGCGGCCATCGGGTGGTGTGGGTCGGGGAACGAGCACCACGCCATCCAGGGTTCGCCGGCGGCGTGGGACCGTTCGATGAAGTCGATCGTGCGCTCGGTGACGAAGGACGTCGTCGACGCTTCCTCGGGGATCGGCATCGCCTGGATCTGCCACCACAGCGGTGACCGACCGGCCGACGGAACGCGCGGCTTGAGGCCGTTGCGCAGCACGTCGGGGTCGGCACCTCGCTCGACCGCCCAGCGGAAGTTGTGGCCGGCGTAGAACAGGCCGTGACCGACGGTGAACTCGGCGGTGTCGAACCCGTAGAAGTCGGTGATCTCGGGTGGCTCGCCGTCGAGGAAGCGCTCGGGGTGTTCGAGGGTGTCCCATCCGTCCTCGAACGGTGACCACGCTCCGGGGATGCCGAGGGGGAGCACAGCGTCCTTGCTCTCGCCGTGTTGGAGATGCGACTTACCGATGAGTGCGGTGCGCCAGCCTTCGTTGCGCAGTCGGCCGACGAAGGTCGTCGCGTTGATCGGCAGAGACCGGTCGTTGAAGATCACGCCGTGGGCCGACGGCATGCGACCGGTCATGATCGTCGACCGGTTCGGCATGCAGACGGGGTTGTTCACGTAGGCCCGGTCGAACACCGTGCCGCGAGAGGCGAGCGCGTCGATGTTGGGGGTCTGCACAACTGAGTTGCCGGCGAAGCCGAGGTGATCAGCACGCAACTGATCACAGATCACGAACAGGACGTTCGGCCGAGTCGCCGCAACGGGATGTCGGGTGTCAGCAGACATGGTGGTCCGTTCTCCGCACGCAGCGGTTGGTGAGCGTGCCGATGCCATCGATGCGGGTGGTGACGATGTCGCCGTCGGTGAGCAGCTTGCCCTGGGTGACACCGATTCCATCTGGGGTGCCGGTGAATATCAGGTCGCCGGTGGTCAGGGTGGTGACCCGCGAAAGGTACGACACGAGGGTGGGGATGTCGAAGATCATCCTGTCGATGGTGGAGTCCTGACGGACCTCACCGTTGACCTCGGTGACGATCCGCAGCCGCTCGCGGTCGACCGAGTTGGGAGACACCATCGTCGGGCCGATCGGGCCGAACGTGTCGAACGACTTGCCAAGATCGAAGTGCGCCGGCTGGGCCGCGAACTGCACCGCCCGGTCGGAAATGTCCTGGCCGACCATCAAGCCCACGATGTGATCCCAGGCCTTGTCGGGCTCTATGTCCTTGCCGCCCGGGCCGATCACAACCACGAGCTCGCCTTCGTAGTCGACGGCATCGCTGCGCATCTCGACGTCCACTGCGGGGCCGACAAGACACGAGGGGAATTTCGTGAACACCAACGGGTTCGCGGGTACCTCCATGCCTCCTTCATCGGCGTGGGCTTGATAATTGAGGCCGATGGCGTAAACGTTTCGCGGTCGGGGAACGGGTGGACCCAGACGCTGAGCATCGATGACGCCGTTCGGCTCGTGCTGACCGAGTTCGGCCGTCAACGCCTCCAGGCGCTCGGGCATCGAGAGCGCCGCCATCGGGTCGGGGCCGAACTCGCCACCCGACAACGTTTCGAGGTCGTACCAGTGGCCGTCGGCCACCAGGGCAGCTCGGCCTTCCACGTTGGCGAGTGAGTAGCTCACAGAGTCCTTTCGATGCAGTGCGGGTCGAGATTTCGTCCGGCGACGGCGCCGAGAGCTCGCGCGAGTTCGGCACACTGCGCCGAGGTGTGGGCACGCCAGGCGACGTGATGGTCGGGACGGACCAGCAATGCTCCGGACTCACCGACCTCACACATCCTCCGCCAGGTTTCGAGCGTCGGCATGTCGATCCCGACGCGCGTTGTCGCCACATCGGCGTTGTCGAGAGCGTTCCGCCACATGTCGTGGTCACCGAAGCTGAACAGCACCGGACGGTCGATCGGAACGAGGTCGAGCGTCGAGCGACCGCCGGTCTTGTCCAGCCATGCGTGCGGCATCCGCGCCCCTGGACGCGCCGTCGGCTCGTAGTCGCTGGGAGAGCCAGGCTCGGAGGGCGGCCACTCGGGTACCAGGGCCCCTTCGCCGTAGATGTAGCCGAGTTGTAGGCCGAAGAGATCGAAGTGCTCTCGTTGAGCCTCCACTGCGGCAGCGATCCTGTCCGTCTTCGAGGGGTCGCTCAACGAGTGCTGAAGACGCGCGCTCGTGGGCTCGATATCAGTGCCAAGAGCGATGGGCAGCTCGACCATTTTGATTGCGTTGGTGAGCGACTGGTGCGCGTTGTTCTGGGCGACCGGTATGCGCTCGATCTCATACGAGTCGAGCAACGCATCGGCGGCTCGTCCACCGATGATTGCGCCGATGCGCCACATCAGCCCGTGGATGTCCTGGACGCCCGAGTTGAGGCCGAGCCCTCCGGTCGGCGGGAACCGATGAGCGGAGTCTCCAGCCAGGAAGATCCGGCCGCGACCCATCGATTCAGCAGTTTGCGAGCTCATCCACCAGATGCCCTTGCCAACGATGTGAGCCTCGAGCCGGGCACCGGCCGCCTTCTCGACGACTGCGAGGCAACGATCGTCGTCGTAGTCGTCGATCGTTTCGGTTTCGGAGTCGAGAGCGTGCATGAACACCCAGTCGGACTCGACGTCGTGGGCGATGAATGCGCCCGTGGCTTCGGGGTCGAGCGTGAAGTGCAGGACGGCAGGACGGTCGGCGGTGAGGGCCCGAAGGTTCGCTGCGAAATGAATCATCAGGTAACACTGGAGTAGAGGTGGCCCGACCATTTCGATATCGAGCAGTTTGCGAACTCTGCTTCCCGCACCGTCGCATCCGATGACGTAGCGACTCCGCACCTGAGTCGTCGTCCCGGTGGCGAGGTCGACGATGTCGGAAGTCACGGCATCGCCGTTGTCTTCAGAGTGTTCCCACTGGTGCCGATACCGCAGTTGGGCGCCAGGAGAGGTTCGCAGCTCCTCGGCCAGGATCGGTTCGAAGTGATGCTGTGACAGGTTGCGCAGCGGCGTCGGCGTGAACTCGAGGCATGCGTCGCCTTGGCGTTCGAACGGCAGTCGGCCGATCAGGTCGCCACTCAGCCGGGTGACGAAGTTGACATGCCCGGAGTCAGCCTCGCTCTTGCCGGCGGCGGCGATGCGTTCCATGTCGAGCCCGGCCTGGCGGCAGATTTCGTACGTGCGGGCGTTCACGACATGGGCCGCCGGCGAGGTCTGTGGCCCGTCTCGGCGTTCGACCACGAGTGACGAGAGCCCGTGACGTGACGCGAGGATTCCACCCAGCATCCCAACCGGTCCCGCGCCGACGATCAAGATGTCGACATCGACATCAGTGGGCATCAGAACACCCCTTCGTAGCTGCCGCCATCTAGTTGCAGGTTTTGTCCGGAGATGTAGCCCGCCTGGGCCGAGCACAAGAACGCAAACGCATCGCCGAACTCGGAGGGACGGCCGAGGCGACCGGCCTTGATCGAGGCGATCTGCTCGGCGCGAGCCTCGTCGTAAGTGATCCCCTTGAACTGCATGACCAACTGGGCCATCTGTTGCTGGCGTCCCGTGTCGAAGCGCTCGGGTAGGAGTTGGTTAATGGTGACGTTGTGAGCGACGACTTCCTTGGAGAGACCCTTCAAGATGCCCGCGAGTCCGAGTCGGGTGCCGTGCGAGAGGCTCATCACTGGGTTGGGTGTCTTCACCATCGCCGAACTGACGGCGACGATGCGGCCGAACCCTCGCTCGACCATCCCTGGCACAACTTGTCGCAGGAACCCGATCGGCCCGACGACAGCCTGTTGGAACGCGGCTTCGAGCGCGTTGTCGGTCAATTGCGAGAATGGTGTTGGCGAGGGTCCTTCGCCGTTGAGAAGCACGATGTCGGGCTCGGGGCACGCTGCGAGAAGGGCGTCGTGTGTGTCAGCGGAGGAGGAGTCGCCGACCACACCGGTGACCTCGATGCTGTACGCGGCCTGAAGATCGGCAACTGCCGCATCCACGTCGGCCGCAGTACGACCGTTGATGACGACGTGCACACCTTCACGGGCGATGCTCTCAGCGCAGGCCCGACCTAGCCCACGGCTCGAACCAAGAAGGATGGCTCGTCGACCGCCAATTCCTAGGTCCATCACCTACGCCTTTTGAGTGCCACTGTCGAGCTTGGAACGGAAACGAGCCTGCCAGGCAGCAAGCATCTGGAACTCGGAGTCGTTCTCGATCTTGGCGCGGGTGTCGGCCTCGATCGTCGCGTCATCGGCCGACAGGTCAAGTCCGTCGGCGAAGGGTTGGGCGACATGGAACGGACTGTCGACGAAGCATTCAAGGCCGTTTCCCTCGGGATCGTTGAAGTACAGCGACCACGCATTGCCGTGGTTGATCGGGATGACACCCTCCACCCCGACCTCATCAAGACGGGCGCCGATTGCGCGGAGGTCGGCGAGGGAGCCGGTACGGAACGCCAAGTGGTCCGCCAGAACGAATTGGTGCTCGGTTTCGGGTAGCCCGGACACGAAGACCATCTGGTGGTGCTCAGCGGGGTCTTGGGAAACGAACGCCATCTGGGATCCTTCGCCGACTTCGCCGCGATTGGTGACGACGAAGCCGAGGACGTCGCAGTAGAACTCGAGCATTACATCGAGGTCGCGTACTGCGACCGTCGCATGGCTCAGCGAGAGTCGGGATGAGCGTGAATTGGGCATGGTGTCCTTTCCTGGCGAGTCAGCGGTGGAGTTCGAGCGGGTCCGAGGTGTGGGCAGTAGTGGTGTCGAGCAGCGCCTCGAGTAGGCGCCTTAGCTCGGCCCGATCGCTCTGACCGAGTACGTCGAAGAATTCGGCCTCCGCCGCCACGTGTGCGCGCGCAGCCTCGATGGCCTTGGTCTCACCGGTCTGAGTCAAGACCACCAGAGTGGATCTGCGATCGTCCGGATCGGGATGCCGTTCGATCAATCCCGCCCGTTCGAGTACATCGAGTCGGTGGGTCATCCCCGCCGGCGACAACATCCCGTTGCGGGCCAGCACCGACGGCTTGCTCGTGTGGTCCGGGGCGTGCATGAGCGACGCAAGCACATCGAACTCGCCCGTCGACAGTCCGACACCAGCGAACGCGGCTTCGACGTGCTTGTGCCCTAACGCCGTGACCCGAGCGAAGAGCAACGCCGTTCGCATTGTCACGACGTCGAGATCGGGCACGGTTTTCGCCCAACTCATCACTGCCCCGTCGATACGTCCTTGGTCGTCCACGTGGAGATTTTACGACCTCAAATATTTCGATATCAAATAGTTTGAGGAGATTCACCTGTACCGGGCACAGCGAGCGAGCTGAGTTTTTGGCGACACAACATCCCCGGGACGCGAGCGACGCAGCCGAATTCATCCGGTTTCCGTTCGCGGCGGCAGCGGCTAACGGAATCTCTCCGCTGTCCTCGGCACGGCATTCAGGGAAGAAACGACTTGAATCAGGCGTCGCATCAGTGAGGTCTTGGCGGGTCTTGTTCGACCTGCTGGGAGGGGGTCGACGGGTGGGGTGCAAAGGTTTCTTCACACCAATCAGACCAGTTTGTTCACCCGGGCTCGAGGGGCATCAGTCAGACCGAGCCAGACTAACTCTGTGGCATCCGCGCACTTCTCCGAGTCGATCACTCTTCGCGTACCTCCTACATACGCATTCGACTTCCTTGCGGACCCGTCCACAGCGTCGATCATCGATCCAGCGGTGATCGAGTACCAGCCCGACGAGCTGCCGATGCGACAAGGCGTGCGAGTCAAGATTCGGATGCGGGCGTGGGGTGTTCCTACGAGGATTGAGTCTGTTGTCGCTGAATGGGTTCCAGGGCGTCGCATGGTGATGCGGGGTGTGCGGCCGAGCCGGCCGATGACGGTGACAGCGACCCACACGTTCGACTCCAGTACGGAAGGCTGCACCTACAGCTGGGCGATGACGTTCGCGCCCAACGCGCCGCTCGGTCGATTCGTGGTCAAGCCCTCCTGTCGATTTATGCGTCGCAATGCGCAACGCCAGCAACAACGATTCAAGACCCATGTCGAATCACGCTGGCAGACGGAACTGTGAGTGTTGGCTGTGCCTGGCCTGTCGGATGGATGGGCGCCGCCCAGCAATGCCCGCCCCGGGTGTCTGACTTCGCTGCCGGGTACGAGTCGGGAACTCGCCAAGTGTTGGCGGCAAAACCCGCCAACACCCCTCAGTGGAGCTGGGGGGAATCGAACCCCCGTCCATCAGGCGGAGAACGCCCGCGCTACGACCATTCCCGACTACGAGACTGACGCAATCTCACCGGCGGGTCGGCTGCCTCGGTTGCCCGGGGCCACGACACGTCTTTCCGTGCGGTCAGCGGTCTTTCACGCCGTCAGCGGTCTTTCCAACTGTCATCCCCCGCTTCTGTTGCCGGGCT
>Ga0222714_10006377_pt1 | contig 11041 bp, 10 predicted proteins | sample C33_3DmetaG_FD_165048 | JGI IMG/M metagenome (GOLD analysis project Ga0222714, IMG submission 165048) | Estuarine water microbial communities from San Francisco Bay, California, United States - C33_3D | ecosystem: Environmental > Aquatic > Marine > Unclassified | place: USA: California... | reverse complement strand
TGAGATTGATGTCTAAGACCTTCTGCCAACTCTCCACCGGATAGTCTGCCGTAGGCCCCTGATCTCCACCAATACCAGCATTATTCACGGCATAGTCCAACCGTCCGTACGTATCCAGTGCCACCTTCACCGCCTTCTGGTGATCGGCCAGCTGCGACACATCACAGTGCACGTACGTAGCCTGTGCCCCTCCATCCCGCAACTGCTGGGCAAGAGCTTCACCGGCCTCATCCTGCACATCCGTCAGCACCACCGCCGTCCCTTGCGCCGCATAGGCCTCGGCCACAGCCTTTCCAATGCCGGAGGCAGCGCCAGTAACAATCGCCACGGGAGTCGTTGTCATCAGAGGTTCCTTCTTTCGAACTTGGTTAAATGTCCCACTCCCACGAACCTACACCGTTTGTAGTGTGGCAAGTATGACAAATGACAGGATTGTCTCACGATTGGGGTCGGGAAGAGCGCACCTACACGAAGCCCCCTACCAGCGCGTGATAGGGGGCTTGTTGGGGCGAGGCGTCGTGTGGGGGCGAGACGGCGTCTCGCCCATACGAGGAGCTGAAGGGGCGAGACGGTGTCTCGCCCACTACTAGCGTCCTGCGATCAGGTTCAGAGCCGAGCCGGCGTGGAACCAGCCGATTTGCTGGTCGTTCATCGTGTGCTTGGCTTGGAGGGTGTCTACTGAGCCGTCGGCGTGCGTGAGCGTCACGGTGAGTTCAGCACCAGGAGCAAGGGCGGAGATGTCGATGCTGATGCGGTCGTCCTCGCGGACCATGTCGTAGTCGGCAGGGTTGGCGAAGGTGAGCGGGAGCATGCCCTGCTTCTTGAGGTTGGTCTCGTGGATGCGGGCGAAGCTCTTTACCAGGATGACCTTGCCACCTAGGAACCGTGGCTCCATGGCAGCGTGCTCGCGGGAAGAACCCTCGCCGTAGTTCTCGTCGCCAACAACAACCCAGCCGAGGCCACGGGCCTTGTAGTCGCGGGCCACGGCAGGCACTTCGTTGTACTCACCCGTGAAGGTGTTCTTGATGCTGTTGGCCGTGTCGTTGACGTAGTTGATGGCACCGATGAACATGTTGTTCGAGATGTTGTCCAGGTGGCCACGGAAGCGCAGCCACGGACCGGCCATCGAGATGTGGTCGGTGGTGCACTTGCCTTTCACCTTCATCAGCAATGGCATATTGTGATACTCATCGGCCTTGGGGGCGGCGAAGGGCTCGAGCGCCTGCAGGCGGCTGCTGGCCGGATCGATCACCACACTTACGCCACTGCCGTCGGCAGCTGGAGCTACTAAACCGTCAGGATCGGGCACGAAGCCGCCGTCGGGTAGCTCCTTGCCAGCGGGTGGCTGGAGCAGCACGCCATCGATCGGCTCGGTGATGAAGTTGTGCGTGAGCTTGCCGGCGAGGACAAAGCCAGCCACGGTTTCTGGTGAAGCAACAAAGGCATGCGTTTCCTTGATGCCGTCGTTGCGACCCGTGAAGTTGCGGTTGAAGCTCGTGATGATCGAGTTACGATCGCCGGCCGACACGTCGTGACGCTTCCACTGGCCGATACATGGACCGCAGGCATTGGCCAGCACCACGCCACCAACCGACTCGAGTTTTTCCAGGATGCCATCGCGCTCAATCGTGGCGCGCACTTGTTCCGATCCTGGTGTGATCGTGAACTCGCTCTTGGCCTTTAGGCCATGAGACGCAGCATAAGCAGCAACATCGGCTACACGCGACATATCCTCGTACGAGGAGTTCGTGCAGGAGCCAATCAAGCCCACGCGGAGCTCTTCGGGCCAATTGTTCTCCTTGACGGCCTTGACGAACTCGGAGAGTTCCATGGCGCGGTCTGGAGTGAAGGGGCCATTGACGTGTGGTTCGAGAGCGCTCAGGTCGATGTGGATGACCTGGTCGTAGTACAGTTCAGGATTGGCTTCCACCTCGGCATCAGCACGTAGGTGTTCGGCAACGCCGTTGGCCAAGTCGGCTACGTCGTTGCGGTCGGTGGAGCGCAGGTAGCGATCCATCGAAGCATCGTAGGGGAACACGGAAGTGGTGGCGCCAATCTCGGCGCCCATGTTGCAGATGGTGCCCTTGCCGGTTGCTGAGAAGCTGGCTACACCGTCGCCGAAGTACTCCACGATGCTACCGGTTCCACCCTTCACGGTGAGGATGCCAGCCAGCTTCAGAATAACATCCTTCGGTGACGTCCAGCCACTCATCTTGCCGGTAAGCTTCACGCCGATCACCTTCGGCATCTTGAGTTCCCAAGGCATACCGGCCATGACGTCCACGGCATCGGCACCGCCAACACCAATGGCAACCATGCCCAAGCCCCCTGCATTCGGCGTATGGGAGTCGGTGCCAATCATCATGCCGCCGGGGAAGGCGTAGTTCTCCAGGACCACCTGGTGAATGATGCCAGCGCCGGGCTTCCAGAAGCCAATGCCGTACTTCTTGCTCACCGAAGCAAGGAAGTCGAACACTTCCTTGTTCTCTTCGAGCGACTTCGACAGATCCTGGGTGGCACCGTGCTCGGCACGAATGAGGTGGTCGCAGTGTACCGTGCTCGGTACGGCCACCTGTGGAATACCGGCCGACATGAACTGCAAGAGCGCCATCTGAGCAGTGGCATCCTGCATGGCAACGCGGTCGGGGCGGAAGTTCACGTAATCCGCTCCGCGCACGTGGGCGGCTGCCGGCAGCGCATCGATGTGCGAATAGAGAATCTTTTCGGTCAGGGTAAGGGGCTTGCCCACTACACCGCGTGCAGCGGCAATCTTTCCGGGAAGGTCAGCATAGACCTTCTGAATCATGGAGATGTTCTGTGTCATAGGATCGTGTTCGTCAATTACGGTCAGTTACGGTCAGGTACTAGGAGATTGTTATGCTGCTTCTTCAACGGGCGTGAGCTGTAGTTCGGGCTCGCCGCCTTCAGTCATCGACAGTTCCTGGACGTTTAAGTCTTCGCCGCGCGAGCTATCGATGCGACGCTTTTCGAGGAGCGATTCGGGAATCCGCACCACGTTCTTCACCAGGCCGAGCTTCTCGTAGACCTTGATGGTAAAGCCTGTGAAGTCCAGCTGCCACGGCGTCAGTCCGTGAAAGGCCGAAGAAGGGAAGGCATGGTGATTGTTGTGCCAGCCCTCGCCAAGGGCGAAGATGCCGATGATGGGATTGTTGCGGCTCTTGTCGGTGGTGCGATAGGTGCGCTTGCCCATGTAGTGACATACGGAGTTCACGCTCCAGGTGACGTGCGATGTCAAGAAGATGCGCACCAGAGCGCCCCAGATGAAGCCGGTGCCAGCTGCTGGCCAGCCCCCTACAGCAAATCCGATGGCAGCAGGAAGTATCAAGGAGAATGCCGACCAGAACAGGAAGGTCTTCGAGAACCAGTTGATCATCGGGTCCTTCTGGTACCGACCACCCCATTTGTCGATGATCTGGCCCAACTCATCGGAATTCATCTCGATGAGCCATTCGAAGTGGGCGTAGAGGAAGCCCGATACGGTGGGGGAGTGTGGGTCGCCCTCGTGGTCGGAGTGCGCATGGTGCTTCGTGTGCACGGATGCCCAGTGGATGACGGGTCCTTGGAAGGCCATCGAACCAAGGGCCAGGATGATTGCTTTCAACACCGGATTTGGCTCGGCTGACTTGTGCACCACCAAACGGTGGTAGCCGAAGGTGACACCATACTCTGTGAGCAAGGCCAGCGACAAACACAGGATGACATCAGTTGCAGACACATTGCCGGTAACGGCAAGGTAGATGGCGGCGATCACGCCCAGCAGGGGCAGGATCACGAGGCCATAGATGGGAAGTCGATTCACGTAGGTACTTTCAACACTGTCATGGACGAAACGTATCCGTTCAATTTACGGCGAAACGCAACAATGCCCGGTCCCCTTGGCGGGAACCGGGCATTGTGATGTTGTTGTGATGTTGTTATCCTGAACGAGGGGCCTTAGCCGCCGATCTTGATCAGCTCAACTTCGAAGACGAGCACTTCGTTTGGTCCGATGCTGCCACCGGCACCGTTGGCGCCATAACCAAGTTCCGAAGGGATGTAGAGCATGTACTTGGAACCTTCGCTCATCAGCTGAAGGCCTTCCGTCCAGCCTGGAATCACTTGATTCAGACCAAACGTTGCTGGCTGACCGCGATCTACCGAGCTGTCGAACTTCGTGCCATCGATCAGCGTGCCGGTGTAGTGTACCGTAACCTGGTCGGTAGCGGATGGCTTCTTGCCATTGCCTTCCTTGATCACTTTGTACTGCAGGCCGCTAGCGGTCTTCTTTACGCCTTCTTTCTTCTCGTTGGCGGCGAGGAAGTCAACTCCCTTCTTCTGGTTGGCTTCACCCTTCTTCGACATTTCTTCCTGCTGCTTCTTCATGGCGCGCTCTTGGAAGGCCATGAGGACTGTTTGCATTTGCTCGTCGGTCAGTTTGGATTGTCCGGCAAGAGCATCCTTCAAGCCAGCTGCCAGCATGTCGGCGTTTACTTCAGCTCCCTGTTGCTTCAGGTTGCCACCAATGCTTGCACCGATGGCATAGGATGCGGAATCTTGTTCGTTCTTAAGGTCCACAGCTGCACTTCCTTGTGGTTGGGCGTTGCACGCCAGGGTAAGCATCGCTACACTGGCGATGGTCAGAATGACCTTCATAGATGAGTTCTCCAGATTAAGTGTAATGGACGTGTAAATTACGGACGAAATGCGGTCAAACAACAAGGCATCATGTCGAAATCTGACTTCTATCACCAGGTCTACGCCCTCGTCCGAAGGGTTCCTCATGGCATGGTGACAACGTACGGGCACATCGCTGCGGCGTTGGGGCTGCGATCCTCGGCCCGGATGGTGGGGTGGGCGCTCAACGCCATCCCCGTGGACCAACGCCTCGAGATTCCGGCACACCGTGTCGTGAACCGCTTGGGAGAGCTCTCAGGGAAGATGCACTTCGAAACTCCACACGTCATGCGGGAGCGCCTTGAAGCGGAAGGGGTAGCGTTCAATGGCGACTGTGTCGACCTCAAGCGCCATCTCTGGGTGCCTGACGTTACTTCCGAAGAATCTTAAACACCGTGCGGCGGTTTTGCGCCCTACCTTCTTCGGTAGTGTTGGGGGCAACGGGCATCGTCAGACCGTAGCCTTTTGTCCGCAGACGCTCCGGCTCGATCCCACGCGTAATCAGCGCGTCGCGCACAGCATGTGCACGGGCTTCCGACAAACGTTTGTTGAAGGCCTCTCCACCAATGTTGTCGGTATGGCCCTGCACCTCCAGAATCACGCGCTCGTAGAGTTCCATGGCGTCTGCTAGCTCATCGAGAAGGGGCAGGGATGTCGAGTCGATGTCGGCCTTGTTGTAGGCAAACAGGATCATCCGCGAAAACTCGTTTGTCGGCGACAGGGGAGTAAGCGGCGATTTGTCGTACTGACCTCTGGAGAGCATTGTGTCTCTACCCGGCACGGCAACGACTACGTCAACCATGTGCAGGCTTTGGTATTCCGGCGGTACGTACGTCACGAGGTAGTAATTCTGCAGCGACCGGTAGATATCCAGGAAGATGGCCAGCAGGTCGCGCTTGCTGTAGGCGCGATAGTACTTCCCACCGGTATAGAGCGACAGGGCCTGGAGTTCGTCGTCGTTGGCATAGGCGAAGCCTACGCAGTAGATGCTGATGTTATGGCGAGTGGCATACTCGTAGATGTCAGCATTTCGCGTCATCGATGTGTTTTCTTCGCCGTCGGCAAACACCACGCAGACCTTCGGCTGCTCCAGTGGAACATCTTCGAGCGTTTTCAACGCCGTCAGGATGCCGTCGTACACGGACGAGAACAGCCCCTGCGATGTTCGTGCATACGTGCGAAAGGCGCGAAGCATGGCCGTCGTATCAGACTCCAATCCGAACACGGTGGTGATCTTCTCATTGAACCCTGTCAGCGAGATGAAGTCGCAGTCGCGTTTGAGCGAGATGAACAACTCGGTTCCCATGTCGAGAACCTCCTTGACGCCCTTCATCGAGCCCGACTGGTCGATGGCCAGAGCAATCGATGTTGGAATGGAATCCTGGGCGCCGTACTCGCGCACCGTATACGGACTCACCTCGATGGTCTTCTTGCGTCGTCCGGTACCGATCGTCTCCCGAATGGCGGGAAAGTAGTTCGGTGCGTCGGGACGTTTGTAGGGGTCGGCCATGTGGGTCACGACGTAGCCGGAGCTGTCAAGTACACGTACAAACAGCCGAATCGAATCGGGATACGTGTAGTGCTCCACCTTCCACACATCGGTAGCAAGCTTCGTGACGTCGGCCACGGAGTCGATGTGTCGGGTTTGTGTAAAGCGCAGCTCGCTTCCCCGCTCGCCATCCATGCGCAGATCAAAGCGCTGATCAAGGCGATGGCTTGTTCTGCAACTCTGGACGGACAGAACCACCATGAGCAGAACGAACACGCGCAGCATAAGCATTATGCGGACACCTTGAGCCCCACCACCATGCCGTCTCCCAGTGGTATGAGCGTTGTGAGAAATCGTGGATCAGACGACATGCGGTCGTTGAACGCACGAAGGGCGCGAACATTTTTTGGCTCGTTATCGGGATCGGCCATGTGGACCTGCCCCCACGCTAGAGCATTGTCGCCAATCACGAAGCCTCCAACCCGCACGTGGGGCACCAGCAGATCGTAGTAGTTCTGGTAGTTGGGCTTGTCGGCATCGATGAAGACAACATCGATAGATGGCTCGGATTGCGTGAGCAACGCATGTGAGGGGAGTGTATCTAGGGCAGCCCCCTGTAGAACGTCAATCACCGAGCCCAACCCGGCCTCGGCTGCTTTTTCACGAATGAAGGCGGCGTGACGGGGATCCTTTTCGCAGGCCACAACAATTCCATCGGGCGGTAGTGCCCGAGCCAGAACGATCGTGGAGTACCCTGCCAGCGAACCCACCTCTACAACCGTCCGGGCGTTGATACTACGAAGCAACAGCTGCAGGCAGGCCGTCTGCTCCGAGGCAATGTGAATGTCGGGAATGCCACTGACAGCAGCCTGGGAGTTCAGGTCGCGCAGGAAGTCGTCTTCCGTACTGAAGGACGATCTGAGGTAGTCAGTCAGTTCCGGCGTTAGAGGTGTACTTGTGACCGACATGCTGCATCCCGTTATCGATGGCCGATTCCTACGTTTACGTTTACACCAACCTCGCGTGCACTGCGCACGAATCCCGACAGACGCATCACTGCCGTGTCGATGCGTCGACGGAAGTTGGTGTCGTACATGGCGGCGTTCACGAAACCCTTGTTCGTCTTCAGGTCGGTTACCACACCATCCAGGCGCACCACAAGCGAGTCCACGTGCACAATCGCGGCATCGGCAGACGACAACGTCCGTTCCAGTTCGATCAGCCGTGCATCCAAGTTGTTCACCGAGCGAGTGACAGCCGGTTCATTGGTTGATACCAGCCGGCGCACATCGCTCATCGTTGCTCGAGCATCGGCCACGGTTGCGGATAGATCGTTACGGTTTCGCTCCAACCACAAGCGTGCGTCGGACATCAACACAGCGCCGTTGGATGCAATCGTGCTGACGTTCTGCATGAAGACGGTATCCTGCATCACGTTAGCGATCACCGCGGTAATCGTGTCGAGTCGTCGTAGAAGGCGAACAAGATCGCCGCTAACGTCGCCCACCTGTGTGACGAGGTCGCTGATATCCGAGGCGGTGGTGCCCTGAAGTTCCTGGGTTGCAGGATTGAAGGGTTCGCTCGACATCCCGGGAAAGATCTCGACCTTCTTCCCGCCCGTGATTTCCAGCATGACGACGCGGGCGGAGGCATCCGTGCGGAGATCGGACGCATCGTCCACATCCACAAGGGCAAGAACACTGGCATTGTCGGGTTGGACCGATAGCACCTTACCGCGATTCACGCCGTTGATCATCACCGGTGAACCAGCCACGAGGCCGCCACTATGGGTAAGGCGGATCTTGAGTTGCGTCCCGGTAGAACCGAACTGCATTCCCTCGCCGAGTAGGATTCCACCGATGAGTAGTGCAAACGCCACCACGGTAACGAGGCCGACCCGAATCTCTGTACTTCTGGATGTATCCATAGAGTACAAAGTTAGCGCAATCAGAACGGGATATCTTCCGAGCCTGTCTCAGAGTCCTGAGGTTCGCCTACGCTACCATTCATGGAGGCATCACTTCGCTTGGCATCCAGCAGGAGGATGTTCTCTGCGACGATCTCCGTCACGTACCGCTTCTGGCCCTCGCGGTCGTCGTAGGAGCGGGTCTGGATCTTGCCTTCCACGTAGATGCGGGATCCGCGGTGAACCAGCCGCTCAACAATGTCGGCAAGCCCCCTCCAGGCAATCACGGTATGCCAGTCGGTGTGCTCCTGCATCGCACCATCTTTGTCCTTCCAGGTCTCGGACGTTGCCATGCGGAATTGTGCCACTTTCACACCGGTTGGTGTAAAGTTGACATCGGGGTCCTTCCCCACGTTGCCAATCAGCATCACTTTGTTTAGGGTACGCGACATGCCCCCTCCACTTGTTGAAAATGTCCCACAACGATGATTTAGTAGCGTACGAGATGCTGCGTGGCTAATATAGCGAGCGCATCATGCTGTCCGCATCGATACGTGCTTTTTTTACTGACTTTTTGTGACATCTCCACGGTAATACCCTCATGACCTGCACGGCCACGATCAACGACCAGTCTGTGACGTTCGACCTTACTACTCCCTTCGACCTTTCGATTCCCGTAACGGTTCACAATCCCGTACATGCGTTTTTCCTTCCCCACGCGACGTTTGAGCCGTTTCGTGCAGGCGATTTTGTTGGAAGTGTGGAGGAGGGTGGTCCTGTTCGGTGCGACGTTGTCACGCTGGCTCCGCATGGCAACGGTACACACACCGAATGTGTGGGTCATGTGGCGGGAAGGGGCTACTCACTTCTTGCATCCCTATCACAGCAACTTGTGACGGGTCGGCTTGTGACGGTACCGATTTCGGAGGCCGGTTGTATCGAGCTGGCGGATCTCCAGCAGACATGGACGATGTGGGGTGAGCAGGCACTCATTCTGCGAACACAACCCAACTCCATCTCTAAGCGCTCGGCAATGTGGTCTGGATCCCATCCGCCCTATGTCCATCCGGCTGCCATGCACCTGATTGTGGAGCGTGGAGTAGAGCATTTGCTAATCGACCTGCCCAGCGTCGACCCAGAAGAAGATGCCGGAGCACTTACGGCTCACCGGATTTTCTGGAACTATCCCGACGCTCCGCGCGAGCGTGCAACGATTACCGAGCTGATCTATGTTCCGGACCATGTACTCGACGGCCAGTACCTCGTCGATTTGAATGCCGCTGCCTTCGATGGCGACGCTGCACCAAGCCGACCAACGATCTACCCGTGTAGGAAGAGCTGATCTACCGCAGTCCGTACTCTTCGATCTTGCGGTACAGTGTGCGCTCCGAAATCCCCAACAGGCGAGCTGCGTCGCGTCGGCTGCCGCCGGTCTTGCGGAGGGCCAGTTCGATGGCCATACGCTCGATGCGAGCCAGGTTGAGATTTTCGTCGTCGACGTCTACGTCGGCGCTGACGCCGGAGTTGACGCCGGAGTTGTGGCTCCGAACTACCGGAGCCACGGCCGTAGATGTAGCAGGTGAAGGACTTTGCTCAAACGTGATGGAGAGCAGGTGGCGAAGCACACTCTTGACTTCAGTGACATCCTGCGAGAGCTGCAGGAGCGTTCGATACACCATCTGCATGTCGGCATCGGTGCTGGGTCGTGGCGTCTCCGGCAGCCGCACCAAGGCAGACTCGGACACCGGAAGGCTGCTGGCTTGCTGAGGTAGGTAACGATCCACCATCTCTTCCGTGATCGATGTGCCCCGCTCCAGCGTGACCATGGTTTCGATCACGTTGCGCAGTTCACGCACGTTGCCCGGCCACGGATACTGTTCCAGTCGCTGTAGTGCCGCACCGTCAATCCCTTCGTAGGACACCACTGCCTTGTCGGCTGCACGCTGGGCGAAGTGCTCCACTAAGATGGCCACGTCGGTGGGATGTTGACGCAGCGGAGGCAGATGGATGTTCACCGAGTTCAATCGGAAGTACAGATCCTGACGGAATCGTCCTTGACGCACCTCATACTGGAGGTCGCGATTGGTGGCAGCCACCACGCGCACGTTGACCTTGTGCACGGTGGACGACCCCAGCCGTGAGTACTCACCACTCTCCAGAATCCGCAGCAGCTTTACCTGGGTGTTCATCGGCATTTCACCGATCTCGTCCAGGAAGATCGTTCCACGATCAGCCGACTCGAAAAAGCCTTTTCTGCGTTCGTCGGCACCGGTATAGGCACCCTTCTCGGCACCAAAGAGTTCACTCTCCAGAAGCGTTTCCGGAATGGCTCCGCAGTTGACGGACACAAACGGATACTTCTTCCGCTGACTCAGCTCGTGCAACGCACTGGCAAACACCTCCTTGCCCGTTCCCGTTTCGCCTGTGATCAGCACGGTGAGATCGGTGGGCGCAACCTGCAGTAGACGCGACATTGCCGCCTGCATGGACGGACTCTCGCCCACTAGGCCAAATCTGATCGCGAGCTGTCGGAGAAGTTGTCGGCTTACAGTCATGGTGCTGCGAAGTTACGGTGTCCAGTTACGGTGTCTGCGTTCTGCCGCCGGTGGCAATCCACTCGTTCCATCCGCCTTTGTAGATCAGCAGCGGCCCGTAGCCAAACTGCTTCAGTACGTCGGCAACATGGTGCGATAACTCACATTCGTCTCCGCCATCGCAGTAGATGAGCACCACGCGGTCCCGCGGAACCATGGCCAGCAGATCACCGATTCGGCCCTGCACTTCACCGCCGTAGACATTCACTGCCTCTCCAATGTAGCCGGCAGCGTAGGACTCCGGCAGACGAGCATCGATCAGGTAGTGATCCCCGGACAACAGCTGTTTGAACGTTGCAAGGTCGATCTCACGGATCACGCCCGGAGCCGGAGTAAAGGCTGGACGCTCCATCGGCTGGGCAGGAGACACGGCAGTTG
>Ga0222714_10006375_pt1 | contig 11043 bp, 9 predicted proteins | sample C33_3DmetaG_FD_165048 | JGI IMG/M metagenome (GOLD analysis project Ga0222714, IMG submission 165048) | Estuarine water microbial communities from San Francisco Bay, California, United States - C33_3D | ecosystem: Environmental > Aquatic > Marine > Unclassified | place: USA: California... | reverse complement strand
TTAGACGCGTCGTATGCCCGATTCCACAGCGTACCAGTGTACACCAAGTAGACAGCTTCTTCGCGGCTCAACTTAAATGTTGAAGCAACTTGCTCACAAGTTTCCTCGTAGAATTGAGTCGTTACGGGTTGTTCGCTAAAACGCACTTCCAATAGAGAGCGGTTCAAGATAGACGAACTGAGAAAGGAGAGCACGAAGTCTTCTGAAACAGCCCATTTTTTCAATGCAGATAAAATGTCTATATCATCTAGTTGGGCAAAGGCGTCTAGCATTGCCTTAGTTGGAGGCTCATCGTTGCCTAACTCGCCATTTAATCCGGATATAAACCCTTTTAGCGGTTCGTCGACCGTTAACTCAACACCTGTACGAATTAATTCAGATGCTCGTTCAATGGCCCTTGAAAGCATCAACTCAGCAACTATACTGGTCTTGTGCAGATAAACCTGCCAATACATGAACCGCCTGGCCATTAAAAACTTTTCGACCGAGTAAATGGCCTTTTCTTCAACTACCAATCGATCGTCAACAACAGCGAAGGTGTTAATGAGTCGCTCTGCATTTATGTTTCCCTCGGTAACTCCGGCGTAAAAACTGTCGCGTTTTAAGTAGTCTAATCGATCAATATCTAACTGACTAGAAACCAGCTGATTCAAAAAAGTTCTAGGGTATTCTCCCTTAAAAATGGCAATGGCTGTAGTTAGTCGTTGATCGAAGACTGTGTTCAGAGCCTGAATGTACGCTAAGGTGAGCGCTTCGTGATGCAAGGGAACGAGCTTGTATTCAAGTGCATGAGAAAATGGTCCGTGACCAATATCGTGCATTAAAATGGCCAACAGAAGCCCTTCCTCTTCTTCTTCTGTAAATGGAACACCTTTAGACTTTAATACCCCAATAGCCTTTTGCATTAAGTGCATGGCGCCTAAAGCGTGGTGAAAACGGGTGTGATGCGCTCCGGGATAAACCAAGTACGATAAGCCCATTTGAGTGATGCGTCTTAATCGCTGAAAATAGGGATGACTAATGACGTCAAACAGTAAATCGCTAGGAACACTCACCGAATTGTAAACCGGATCGTTAATTACTTTCAGCTTTTTTGATAACCGCACTATCTTTAGGGATTAGAGGTGGTAAAGATCAACAGAATATGTTAGAAACCCAATTTGAGAACACACCTAAAAGAATGGTTTATTCGTTAGACGCTATCGATGAGGCGGCAACGTTTGTGCTCAGGGAGTCGGAACACAAGGTGATCCTTTTTTCAGGTGAAATGGGGGCCGGAAAAACCACCCTAATCGCAACTATTGTAAAGCAATTAGGGGGCATAGATCGGGTGTCGAGTCCTACATTTTCAATCGTAAATGAATACCCCTGTTCTGACGGTAGACTGGTATATCATTTTGATCTGTACCGTATTGAATCGATTGAAGAGCTCAATGAATTTGGCTTCGATTCGTATCTAAATACCAATGCCTATATCTTTATTGAATGGCCCGAAAATCTTTATGGGCATCAGCCTTTAGAAGCTAATCGAATATTTATTGAGGAGTCGGCCGAGAATGAACGGTCGCTTATCTTATATTAACCGGTTAATTGCTGTTAATGTCTTTTTAAATCATGAGTCAATCCCCATTTTCTAGAAAAGAACTGCTGCCACAAGAGGAAAAGTTAGCCGTCGCCTATTCAGCTTCATCTTTAATCATTGCCTTTGCAAAGGCCTCTTCACTTCAAGAACGAAGAGCACCTATATCTCCAGCAGGAGTTGCGGTTTTAGTATCGAATAACCAGCACGTAATGGTCGAATCTCAGTTGGGAGATGCAGCGGGTTACTCAGATCAATTGTACGCTGAGGCTGGAGCAATTATCACTAGCGATTTAAAAAAATTATACGCCGCATCGGTAGTGGTTAAAGTTGATCCGCCTTCAGAGGAAGAAATTAAGCGGATGAACAATGGGGCTGTTTTGGTTTCAGCCCTTCAGATAAAGACGAGAAAGCGTTCCTTTTTTGAGCAGTTACTTAAAAAGAACATCACTGCAATAGCTCTTGAATACATTGAAGATGGTCATGGAGGTTATCCGTTTGTAGAAAGTTTAGGAGAAATTTCAGGGGTCAGTTCTGTGCTAATAGCCGCAGAGTTGCTGGCCACCTCTCAGAAGGCGAAGGGAATACTTTTCGGTAATATAAGCGGAGTAAAACCGTTGAGCACCGTAGTCATAGGTGCCACTTCAACCGGAGTTGTAGCGGCTAAAACGGCTATGGCCCTAGGTAGTCAAGTGGCTCTTTTTGATCTAGATGTTTCTAAGCTGCGTTTAGCTCGCCAACACATTTCTGCTAATTTGTCTACTCAACTCATTGCCGATACGGCCTTGGCCGAAGCATTAAAAGAGGCCGATGTGGTCATTGGGGCACTTTCAGGAGAGCGAAGAGCTCCCGTTGTGGTGAGTCAATCTATGGTTGACCAAATGCAAGAAGGATCTGTCATAATCGATATTTCTATCGATAGCGGGGGCTGCATAGAGACCTCTGAACTAACAACTCACGATCGTCCTACCACCAGTTATAATGGGGTTGTTCACTACGGAGTTCCAAATATTCCTTCACGTTACCCAAAGAGCTCAACGGATGCCTTAAGTGCGCTGATTACTCCATTCGTACTCAAGCTATCTTATGAGCCACAGATAGAAATCGTCTTGGCGAAGGATGCCACCGTGGCCTCAGGAATTTACTGTTATAAAAACAAAGCGACCAAACCCGCATTGAACGATTGGTTTGGATTTGATTTTCACGATCTAAAACTATACCTACTTTGAATGTATTTAGTGCTCAATTTCTAAAACGCTTTATGTGGTATGCCCTAGGGTTAACCCTCGGATTAATCTTTTTAAACTTCATCATCGACAAAAAAACAGGCGGAAAAGGCTTAGAGTTTTGTTACTTACCCGAATGCCGTGTGCTTAAAGAATTGCGAAATACTCCGCTAAAGCCAGCCGAAGATTCCCTAAAGGTGAAAGCAATTCTGACCAATGGACGAATTCTATTCTCTGAAAGTGCCCCAAGAAAGAAGCCCTGCAAGCACTATGTGCTCATTTACCAAAATAAGCGGTATATTTTTGAGAAGTGCGATACGTACCTCACCTATTTTGAACGGTAGTAGCTCGTTTTCTTCTGTTCATTTCTTTGCGCAATAAACTGAGTTCGCGCCCGGTTTGTCCTGCAATCGAGGTATTTTCTTCAGCCCTGCGAATGAGGTAAGGAAGTACCTCCTTAACCGGTCCGTAGGGAATTAATTTAGCTACGCGTGCGTTCGCTTCAGCCATATTATACGTGATCTGATCACTCATACCCTGCAACTGTCCGAACCAAACATTAGGATGGTTAAGTGTTTGATAATGCTCCATAGCCAAACGAGCAGCCTTTAAAGTACTTTTCTCATTGTGTGTGCCTATGAAAACGCCAACAGTATCGGTGTGTTCAAAGACAAATTCGACCGCCTTGTCGTAAAGTGCATCGGTAGCCTCTTTAGTTTCGCAAATGGGTGAAACATATCCCATCTGTTTAGCACGCGCTCTTTCCTTCTCCATATAAGCCCCTCGAACGAGTTTAGCTCCTAATTTGAAACCTTCTTCTTTAGCGCGAAGGGTGTAGTCGGTTAGCTTAACTAATCGGTCTGCGAGATAGAGCTGAAAAGTGTTGTATATCAAAACCTTATCAGTATTAAATTTACGCATCAGGTTGAATGCCAATTCATCTGCGGCAGTTTGCATCCAGCTTTCTTCAGCATCGATCATAATAGGTTGGTTCAATGCATCGGCCGTTTCACCAATGATAGCATACCTTTTCTTAATCGCCTCAAACGATTCTGAAGTGAAGTCTTTTTGCTGGGAGGCTGCGTGAAAATCTTCTAATCTTCCAATTGAGGTAGGTTTAAAGACGGCAAAGGCAATGTTTTTGCTTTTGGAGGCGTTCTCAATCTCCTCTTTAATGAGCAGCACGTTTTTGTCAAATTGATTATCAGTGTTTTGTCCTTCAACAGAATAATCTAAAATGGCGCGCACTCCTGTTTCTTCTAACTTATCTACAAGTGGTGTACAACTATCCAGGGTTATCCCGCCGCAAAAATGCTTAAATACCGTTGCCTTTATAAGCCACTCTACAGGTAGACCAATAGCGAGTGCCCATTGTATAAAACCATTTCCAAGACTTACTAACCGTTTGTTTCGCAGCAATTCAAATAAGAATCGCGCTTTTAGTAGTTCGCTATTGCTTTTGGCGGCAAACGCTACTTCGGTATTTCGAAAATCAACCGCTTCGTTCATTTCAATGCTGCAATTTTTCGGCAAATATACCTTAATTCAGTATTGAAATATTCGAGAGAATGTATCTTTACCCTCGATGATACACACACCTGTTTTATTTTACCAAGTCGAAGCAGAAAGTTACTTGCGATCGCTTGACAGCATCGCAGAGTACTCCCAACTTTTTGTGCTCACTGATGAAAATACCCATACCCATTGTCTGCCCCTTTTAAATGGATTTCTAGGAGATCAGTCGTATATCGAAATTCAAATACTTTCGGGCGAAGTGAATAAAACCATCTCGAACTGTGAATATATATGGTCACAGCTTACCGCATACCAGGCTGATCGCAGCGCACTTGTATTGTTGTTAGGCGGAGGAGTGCTAACCGATATGGGTGCCTTTGCCGCTAGCTGCTACAAAAGAGGTCTACGTTTTGTAAATATCCCTACCACTTTACTCGCTATGGTCGACGCGTCTACAGGATCCAAGACCGGAATCGATTTTAAAGGACTTAAGAACCATATAGGGCTATTCTCCTCACCCCTAGCCACCCTTATCCACCAAGATTTTCTCCGCACGCTTGATCTGCGGCAGCTTAAAAGTGGAGTCTGTGAAATGTTCAAACACGGGCTTATTGCAAGTGCCAAGCACTGGCAGCTATTGAAGACTCAAATAGACCATCCCGAGCAGCTTATTGCAGACTCGGTTGCGCTTAAAGTGGAAATTGTCAGTCAAGACCCTACCGAAAAAGGGCTCCGAAAAATTCTAAACTTTGGACACACCCTTGGTCATGCCCTGGAAACCTATTTCTTGAATACCGAAAACCCTTTATTGCACGGAGAAGCTATTGCGGCAGGTATTTTATTAGAAAGCTTTCTCTCTGCCCACTATGGATCGCTGAGTAAAACCGAGCTCGACGATATCAGCTTTACCCTTAACGCCTACTACGCCTTGCCCCAACTTTCGAAAAAAGCGCAAGAGGCGGTAGTATTACTGATGAGTCACGACAAAAAAAACCACAAAGATGCGGTGAACTTTGTGGCTTTAATGAAAATTGGTGAGGCCAAATACGACATCACTTATACTGATAAGGCCCTTCAAGAGGCCTTTGACTTCTACAACACCCTTACATATCGTTAAAAATTCGATGCATTAAGCGTTTTTTATCATTAATAGATTCTTCCATCGATATCATGGTCTCCGTACGGCTAACCCCATCGATATCGTCGATCTTAAAAATAATGTTTTTCGCATGCGTAGTGTCTCGCGCACGAATCTTGCAGAAAATGTTGAATTTCCCCGTTGTAATATGTGCAACTGTAACAAAAGGGATCTCCTCAAGCCGTTCCAAGACAAATTTCGTTTGGTGAGTTTTTTCTAAAAATATGCCTACATAGGCTATAAAAGAATATCCCAATTTAACGTAGTCAAGGGTCAGAGAAGATCCTTGAATAAGTTCGGCATCCTCCATCTTTTTCACGCGCACATGAACCGTTCCGGCAGATATCAACAATTTCTTAGCTATATCCGTATACGGAATTCGGGTATTGTCAATTAGCATATCCAGAATCTGATGATCGATTTCGTCTAGTTTAATTTTGGCCATATAAATGCACTTATAATAGAGTTTTTAGTTTTTTGTCGTCAATCTTTCGGCGAAATGCAAAATTAATTAAGAATTATTCGAAAATCACAGGATACGGCACTTTTTTTTAGGACCGAATAGAATGGGCGTAATAGGTTCTGAAACAGACCTTGTGCTGATCTTGCGCGTGTATTTCTTCTTGTTCTCCTACTTCAAATAACAGTTGGTCTCCATCTAGACGTTCGTTGTACCGCACACCTATTAGTTTCTGCGACATTGGATCAAAATGCCCCTCATCGTATCCGTACTGGGTATTTTCGGGTATGCTCAAATAGGTCTTGACATCAAGTGATTCTCTCTCTTTGTTTAGCATACAATTCTGAGTGATTCCCAAGATCGATTCGCAAACCAAACGTCTAGTTAGAACGCGGTCGTAATCTGTTCCCCATTGTCCAGCCTCAATTAATATCGTTGGAATAGAACGATTAGCCAGATAGTCTCCGAAGCAATTCAGGTTAAAGCAATCATCAAATCGCGCTATCCGTTGTTGAACCGATTGATTAAAACCGTTGAAAACATGGCCGATCAAATCCATTGCCACTCGGCGTGAATCAGTTAGTAGGCGCAGCTCATCTGCGGCTGGGGCCAAAAATGAAATGGCCGCTTCACGCTTCGTCTCACCAACGGTGAACCGCGTTCGCTGATCATGCAGGTTCAGGCAGAGGTCTGGAGAGAATTCATTTAATAGTTTCATGAACGATTGGGTCTCTGGCTGCGTTTGGGCCAGAGCGTCTCTGTTCAAATCGACCTGATTAGCGTTATTTCGCGTATAGGCCTGAGCTCCATCGGGATTCAATTGGAAAATAAGTACAAAGGTAAATTGACTGAGGTAATACTCGTCGTTTCTAATCTGCACATAAAAATCGAATAAGCCACGAGTAGTTGTACTCTCGTTTCCGTGCATTTGAGACCAGGCTAAAAGCTTCTTAGGCCCCTTTCCCAATCGCAGGGCATAAATGGGTCTGCCTTCTACCGAGTGACCTATTTTTTCTAGCTCAGCGTGTTCTTTCAATACCTGAAACAACACATCTGGAGGAAGGTAGCGCGAATGAAAAACGGAGTCTGTATTCAGCATGTGCAGAAGCGGTTCACGGTTGTTAAGAGCTTATATTTGCAGTAGATTTTATTTTATGAGGTCAAAAATAACGTTAGTAGTTCTATTATCGACGCTCTATAGCTGTTATTCGCCACCAGATCGCAACTGCTCATTAGTAAAAACTGGGGCGTTCGAGTTCTTATCTATAACTGGTAATGATACGCTTGTCAGCCACTTCACGCGCTACACCGATTACGAGATCGACTATTACCAAGGAAAAACCGATACCTCTGCCGTAAAGTGGATCAATGACTGTGAGTTTGTATTGCGCAACAAAAATCCCAAATCACTCAATGAACAGCAAGCCGTGCACATCAAGATTTTAAGTACCGATGAAAAAGGCTACTCATTTGAATATGGTATTTTAAAAGACGCTAAGCGTTTAAAGGGCTACGCTAGACGACTAGAATAAGCGAAGATCACCATCGTCGTAAGTAGAGGATCCGTCGGATTCATCTATATGGTCATCGGTAGCCTCTTCTACAGCCTCTTCAGGGGTATACTCAAGCGGATCGTTTACAATTACCTGCTTGATTTTCTGCGTAGTCAGCTGATTTCCCATGGCCTTTATGCCCTTGATCGCAATAAAATCAGCCACATCAACATCTTGAGAAGGCAGCTCTTCTTTTCCTCTTGGCTTTACAAATTCGAGCGTTACCGATGGGCGGTAGTCGGATACCATTAGCAGCAATTCAGATCCCTTTGATTCGCTAATCACCAGTTCTTCTTTTTGCTCTTGTTCAATTAAAAAACGCTTGATGTAATAGCGATCGCGTTCCGCATCAAAATAGATGGCCGAAATGGGTTTTTGCGGCACCCATTTTTCAATTAGAATGGTGGATTCTGAAATGTGCAGACTAAGATCTGGCACAACCGTTCTTACCAATCCCTCCGCAGTTCCAATTAGCAGTAAATCATTGGGTTTAAAGTCTCCAAGGTGTTTGCCGCGCTCATCGGTATTTAGGCGTCCGGTCACTTCGTCAAACCATATGGCTCGAGGCTTTAGGGTACTTCTGCCCGAAGATTTAAATTCGATACGCTTAACCGGGTACTTGCTTACCAGATTTCCTTTGGAAGCCCTGCCTTTTATGAGTACCTCTGAGAAGTCAATGTCCCACTTCAGTTTCTTAATACTACCTAGCTGTCTGAGGTATACAGTGACTACTTCGGCCTCCCCGTTAGGGTTAGCCGAGAAATGCAATACGCTGGCGCCTTCTACCTCTCCGACTAGGCTGTACGATTTATCTCGAGTAACGGCGGTGACATTGAATCGCTTAATGTATGACGCTCCGCCTTTGGGCAGCTTATAGATCATGTTATACACCATGCGCTGATCGTTCTTCTTAAAAACACCGGCATACAAGATGTCTTTACCAACAAAAACCTTTGTGTCCACTTTAGTGACCATCATTGTTCCATCTTGGAGAAATACAATGATATCATCGATGTCGCTGCACTCGGCTACGTACTCGTCTTTTTTAAGCCCAGTTCCTATAAAGCCTTCCTCTCTATTCATGTAGAGTTTCAGGTTGCGAATAACTACTTTGGTAGCCTCAATAGCGTCGAAAACTTTTATTTCTGAGCGGCGCTCTCTGCCTGCCCCATACTTCTTCTTTAAGGCCTTAAAATAATTTACAGCAAAGGGCACTATATGTTCTAAATGGTTTTTAACTTCTGCAATATCTCCTTCCAAGGCTTCAATCAAAGACGCTGCTTTATCTAGATCAAACTTTGAAATACGCTTAATCTTGATTTCGGTGAGCTTTTCAATATCCTCATCGATTAGCGCCCGTTTTAAGTGTTTTATATGAGGAGCTAGGCCATTGCGTATCGCTGAAATCACACCCTCCCAACTTTCTTGCTCTTCGATATCACGATAAATGCGCTTCTCTATAAAAATTCGTTCTAGCGAAGCAAAGTGCCACTGTTCCTCTAGCTCGTGTAACTGAATTTCAAGCTCCTGCTTAAGCAGTGTCACCGTTCTGTCGGTAGAGCGCTTCAAGATGGTCTTCACATCTAAGAAAGCAGGCTTGTTGTCTTCGATTACGCACGAAAGCGGAGCTATCGACTGCTCGCAACTAGTGAAGGCATAGAGGGCGTCTATGGTTTTATCGGGAGAAATACCTGAGGGTAGATGAATCAGAATCTCTACGTTTTCAGCCGTATTATCTTCTATTTTTTTCACCCGAATTTTCCCCTTTTCGTTAGCCTTTAAAATCGATTCAATTAAGGTGCTAGTGTTGGTTCCAAAGGGGATCTCTTTAACCACTAACGTGCCCTTATCTAGAATATCGATTTTGGCTCTAACTCTAATGCGGCCGCCCCTAAGCCCATCATTATAATTTTCAACATCAATAAGTCCACCGGTCGGAAAATCTGGATAGAGAGTGAACGATTTGTTATTAAGGTAGGCTACGCTGGCATCTATCAGTTCGTTAAAGTTGTGCGGAAGTATTTTGGTAGAGAGTCCAACGGCAATACCTTCTGCTCCTTGGGCCAGTAACATCGGAAATTTCACCGGTAAATTCACAGGCTCTTTTTTCCTTCCGTCGTAAGAAAGCTGCCATTCAGTTACCTTGGGACTAAAGACTACTTCTAAAGCGAATTTAGAGAGCCGGGCCTCGATGTAGCGCGAAGCAGCTGCACTATCTCCTGTAAGTATGTTACCCCAGTTTCCTTGGGTATCGATCAATAACTCCTTTTGACCCATCTGCACCATGGCGTCAGCGATGCTGGCATCTCCATGAGGATGGTATTGCATGCTATGCCCAACGACATTCGCCACCTTGTTGTACCGGCCATCATCGAGCTCTTTGAGGGCGTGCATAATGCGGCGCTGAACGGGTTTAAAGCCGTCTTCAATCGCCGGAACCGCCCGCTCAAGAATAACGTATGAGGCATAGTCTAAGAACCAGTCTTTGTACATGCCTGTTACGGTGATCATGCGCTCTTGACCGGCATCTTCAGAAGAATGCCCTAAGGGTGTTAAGCCGTCATCACTCATTGATTACATCTAATTCTACCTTAAGGTTTTCGATTACAAATTCTTGGCGTTCTGGGGTATTTTTGCCCATGTAAAAATCGAGAAGCTGATCTATGCTCATCGCTCTGTCAAGCAGCACGGGCTCCAATCTAATTTCTTCTCCTATGAAATGCTTAAACTCATCGGGCGAAATTTCACCTAACCCTTTGAATCGGGTAATTTCTGGTCTTCCACTAAGCACTTCAATGGCCGCCCTGCGCTCACGCTCGCTGTAACAATATATCGTCTGTTTCTTATCGCGCACTCTAAAGAGGGGTGTTTGAAGAATGTACAGGTGATTCTCTTTGATTAGCTCTGGGAAGAACTGAAGAAAAAAGGTGATCAGCAAGAGGCGTATGTGCATGCCATCAACATCGGCATCTGTAGCTATAACGATATTGTTATAACGCAGATCTTCCATAGACTCCTCAATATTGAGTGCTGATTGGAGCAAGTTAAATTCTTCATTTTCGTAAACAATTTTCTTGCTCATTCCAAAGGAGTTCAGCGGCTTACCCCTAAGGCTAAATACCGCTTGAGTGTTCACATCTCTTGATTTCGTTATAGACCCCGAGGCAGAGTCTCCCTCGGTTATGAATAAGGTGCTCTCTAGCCTTCTATCATTCTTGAGGTCGGTCAAGTGAATGCGGCAGTCACGCAATTTTTTGTTGTGTAAACTCGCCTTCTTCGCGCGCTCTTTGGCCAATTTGCGTATTCCTGAAAGCTCTTTACGCTCTCTTTCGGCCTGAATAATTTTTCGCTGTATGGCCTCTGCCGTATCGGGATGCTGATGTAAATAGTTGTCTAGTTGGTGACCCACAAAATCATTAATGTAGGTGCGTACGGTCGGAAGCGACCCACCCATATCTGTAGAACCCAATTTCGTTTTGGTCTGACTCTCGAATACGGGCTCCATCACTTTAATGGCGATGGCAGAAATAATTGATTTGCGCACATCAGAAGCTTCGTAGTTTTTACCGTAA
>Ga0222714_10006373_pt1 | contig 11044 bp, 10 predicted proteins | sample C33_3DmetaG_FD_165048 | JGI IMG/M metagenome (GOLD analysis project Ga0222714, IMG submission 165048) | Estuarine water microbial communities from San Francisco Bay, California, United States - C33_3D | ecosystem: Environmental > Aquatic > Marine > Unclassified | place: USA: California... | reverse complement strand
AAGGAACATTTTGAGTTATTTTGCTACCAATAAAATAGAATTGTTTTGGTATAGTCCAACTTTGTAGTGTTCCATTTGCTATATCATCTGATAAAGAAGCATCAATATTAATTACTGCTTCAAGAGAAACCATAGGACATTCGCCAAAACCTAATTGAGAACGCATATATATCTCACTATGTGTAATAGATGTATTTGATAAACTCGGAGGAAAATCTCCACTTCTACAAGACATTAATAGTTGCTGAGATGAGTTTGATTGTGTATATCCAACTTTAACTGTATATGTTAATTTTACTAATTTTGTTCCAGATGGAGGTAAATAAGTAAGTCTTCCACCTAATTCGCTAAAACTGCCTCGTTGTAATACATCAATAACAGCATTCACATTTTCAAAAGTAAGAGTTTCTCCGCTTTTAGTAGTAATCGTTTGCCCTGTTGGAATTACGGATATACTTTCTAAACAAACCCCACTACTACCACCTCCACTTGGAGTAGTCCAAGTATTAACATTTCCAGCACCTCCGCTTGTAAGAACTTGTCCGCTCGTCCCACTTCCACTTGGTAATATAATCTGTGAAATATTATTTTGTGAAACACCACTCGCTAAAACATTTAATCCGACAAGTAAGGCATTTGTTGGATATGAAACCAACCCAGCACAATTATTTATAATTACTTGTTGAGGAAGACTTTGAAGTAATGAGAGAGTTGCCCCAGCAAAATTACAATTTATAAAATAACAGACACTATTAAAATCAATTGCTACATTTATAGATTTATCACTTGCGAACTCACAATTCACAAAAGACATATAACTTGGTAATGTTGGTTTTGTTATAAAAACATTATCGTTAAATGTTGTATCAGTATAAACAGAACGACTTGAACCAGCAACAAAAACACCATCAAATGATAAATATCTCATTCTAATTCTATCAGCATCATTATCGGTATTAACTTGAAAAGCAAATTCTACAATAGGAGGAGTTGATGCTTGACCGATTAATGCTATATTTTGCTTATTTATAGTAAATGGCGTTGAACCTCCAAAACTACCTTGTGATATATTTACAACGGTTGCTTGATTAGTAATTGAATTAATAACATCTTGAAAACTATCACGATTATTAACTATATATTTTGTATAATTCGGCATAAAAACGCTATTTGCTTCTGCGAGTTTTTCATTAATATTAGTTTGTAATGTTTGGTCGTTTGTAAATCGTGTGTTTTCTTCTGCTAAAAGATTATTTTGAATTGTCGTTAATTCTTCACTTTTATTATTTATAATTGTTTCCAAAGAATCAACTTGTTGTATTGTAATACTTTGTTCTACGCCAATATAATTAGAATTAATAGGCATTTAATATTAACAAATATAATTAAATTATTAATATTAAAATTAAAATTATTAAAGGTATTTATTCCTTGCTTAAAGCATAAGACATATGAACGTTATCTCCAGTATGTGCTTGTATATGTATTCTTATATATGGGACGCTTATATTTAATCGTGAAACACTAAATAAATAAGTTCCGTTATTATAATTAGTATTTTCAACTCCGTCTGTATAAAAATTAGTTCCGTCTATACTATAATCAAATCTGAAAGCAAAATTGCTCGTTGTGCTGTCACCTATAACTTGTATAGTATTATAACGGTCTTTACCAGTTCCTAAATTAATAGTAGAACTAACAGTTCCAGCAGTAACCGTTTCATTATTATATAAAACCGCAGTTGTAACTGCTTTATTAATTCCAGTATCAATATTATCTAAAACATTATCCATAATTGTTAAAGTATTTGAAATTGTTGTAAGAATATTATTTCCGCTAGTTTGAAGTGATGCCTTTGACATTCCTGAATTATTTACAGCATCAGGCCCCATGTCATCTACATAAACTCCTAAATCACTTCCAATACTACGAAGAGCATTAAAAGACGAACCTGATGTGCCTACCATTAATCTTACAGGTATTGCTTCTGTTACATTAGTTGTAGGGGTAACACGGACTAAATTATCTGTATTAGTTTTAATATCATCTAATTTAGTGTTTCCTGTCTCTTGAAGTGATTTTGTAGATAATCCGCTATTTACAGCAATATCAGGACTGATATCATCGACATAAACTGCTAAATCATTACCAATTGCTCTTAATGGGTTATAAAAGTTACCACTAATTCCAGCAACAAGACGGACAGGGATTGCTTGTGATACATTATCAGTTGTTGATACACGAGTTGTATTTACAGAAATACTATCTAAAACACTTTTGACTTGTTGTTGAGTTGTTTCTAAATTAAACAATTCATTAACTGACACCGAAATTTCACTATCCTGACTTAATATCAATTTACCAGTATTATCAGTAGCTATTGGGATATTTAGCGGTGGATCGTCGTTAATACTTTTGCCATATATAATTGTATGTGCCATTTATATAATATAATAATATATAATTTCTTAATCTATTTTTACATAGTTCTTAATAGCAGTATTTACTGAATGACCCATGTCTTCAGCGGTTTGCTGTGCGTTCTGTAGCGATGGTGCATCTTTATACATATTAGTAAGGAAAGCAGATCGAATCATATTTGCAGACAGACCGAATATTTTTTTGAGACGCTGATTTAGTTTTACAGAATTTAATTTATTACCATTGGCATCAAATAAGAGATATTCATAATCATCAGGAATTATTTTTATCCATTTATCTAAAATCTTTTTAGTATCAGGCTCAATTTTTACAGTTTGAGTGGAGTATTTTTTTTCTGTTTTATATTTATTAAAAATGAAATTGGTTTTTAAAATATAATTATCAATATCCTTATTTACATTTTTGATTTTTAATTCAGTATAGTCCATTAGTCGTCTTGGTTTTTGTTTAATATAGAGAGTTGCTATGATAAGATCTTGTGTTGATTGTAAGTTTTTCATAGAGGGTTTTAATACACTATCCTTTTTTAAAAAATGCTTCTCTCTGTCATAAAGAGCATCATATATACTATTAAGTTCATCCCACGACTTACTTGTTAGTTTTTCTTTTTCACTTTTGTGCTGTTTTACCTCGTCTGTATTTACAGCGGTGTTATCTTGTTTTACAAGTTTTTTGTATTTTTTTACTGAATTATGATCTTGATAACCTAAACAAACAAGGAAAGTAATAACAGCTGAGAGAATAGTTTTACGTGACGATGGTGATTTAGTGATTAAGTATTTCAATACATTTCTACTTTTTAGTAAATCAGTAAGTTTTGTAGTTTCCATATTAGACATTAGGTTTTTGATTATAGAGGCGTATGTGGTTTTACTGCTTTCTGCAATATTACGACATTCAAATATCTTCTTAATGTCCTCAGTCATTATTTATATAATGCTATATAAATAATTTATATTATTAATTAATTTGGGACTTTATTTCTTTTTACGCTCTTCTCCCATTTTTTTAGCCCGATATTCTGCTCTAGCCCGTAGATCCGATAAGGCACAACCATAAGAGATTTTATTTCGTCTAGCAAACTCTTTTACGTGTTCGATCCAAGCACTTGGCATTATGTATATACATTGTATAAATATTTTTAATTATTTTCTATTATTTTTATGTTTAGCAGAGAGATTTATAATATTATATTATATAAATGGAGGAAATTAAAGATTTAGCTATTACTGAGGAGGGTGTTTTAAATATTCCAAATATAAATGTTGGTTGTAAATTAGTAGTGATTGATAATGATGTGGATAAAGCATGGGCTGAGTTTATTTCCAACTATCATGCTTTAAAGTATCCCATTGAGGATTAATTTTTCTTCTTCTTGTTGTTTTTTCAAATAATTCAAATGTACATCGGTCAAGTTATGTGTTGATGGGTTTGCACGAGTATAAACACCTCCGCAATCGCAAGTGATTCGAGCTTTGAGACGTTCGCTGTTTGCTAATTTATATTTTTTATTATAATTCTGACAATACTCTTTATTTTTTGTTTTCCAATCGTTGAATGCTTTACTCTCATTAATTTTAATAGCGTCTTTATTCCGTAATTTTTTAGGTTGCTTATTGCTTATTATGGTATGTTTAAATAGCTCTTCAAACTCAGTCAATTTATTCTCTAATTCTGCTAAAGTAATCTCATAACTTTCAAATAAAATGTCACAACTAAACATATTCAGTCCACCTTTCTCTCTAATAAAATTATAAAAAGGTGTATTACTATGATTATTATATTCAACCCTGTGACGATTCATACTGCTTATAATGTTGCGTGTTTTATCTATAAAACAAGTCTTATCGTCTTCATCATTAATGAGTTGTATTTTATAAATAATTCCAGTTAAATTATTCTTATTTTGTAGTAAATTAGTCATTATAATATATATACAGAAATTAATATATCTAAATACTTTAAATATATTAATTATTTATTATGAATTTCCTAAATAATATGTCTAACCGAGCAGACGGCGTAGTTCAGCTTTAGACATATTGCGTCCGCCTGTCATTGCTCCAGCTACCAAAGCACCTCCAGTATGAACACCACGACCTAGAACACTGCTGACTTTTTTGCCTACATTGTATACATCTTTTCCAACGTCAATTACGTCTCCCGCTTTGCTTACAATGTCGGGAACTGCCGATACAACTTTACGCATAAAATCAAACAAACCTCCTCCTTCTAGTTGCGTATGATGAACCAGCGTCGTGGATTCACCGCTACTGCGAACACGGAGTACATCCTCGCTTGAAATAACACCAATACGAGTCGTCATACCGCCCTCGCTAATTTCCATAATACCATCATTAACAATTATACAAGTAATTGTCACGGGGAAATTTTCAACACGATTGTTTAGAACACCTACCTGAAATTGGAGTTGCGAATTGACAAGAATACCCGAAGCAATGTTCGATGGCAAAGCAAGATCAGTACTGTCAATACATAATACAGAGCCACTCAATCCTTGCCTACCTGTCAAACCTGCAGGCGATGTCACTATACCACTGCCATAAGGAGAAGAACACAGTCCACTCCATTCTTGGAACGAGCCATCATATCCGTTTTTCAAAGACATATTATATAAATCATTTTGCGTAAATGCAGAAAATTGACCACTAACGTTTAGATAAGATAGAGACAACGAAGTAATTGGTAAATACGTATCAGCGTCATTAACTGTTTTAACTCCTCGTCCTTTAGATGCGTATATATAAATACGTTTGGGGCAAGTTGAAAGTTGTATAGCATTGTTATTAATAGTCTGCGTTGTAAAAGTGGTTGCTCCAGCTGCAGCAAGAGTAATACCAGTATCATTTACATATACTTCAGGACGTTGGTAATTATAACGAACTAATTGTGGAATTTTGCTTTCCTCAACCAACTGAAGATTTTTATATTCAATTAAGAGTTCAGGGACACCCACAATAGTCGTACTGAAGCTAGATGTTACAGTTGTTCGGGCTTTTTCGCAAAAAACTCTCGATAAGTCACCAAAATTAATATTTACTGCAATGTTAGTTACTCCAAGTAGAGCACTTTCAAGATTGCGAGACGAATACAACAATGGTGACAACATAAGTGGTTCAACTACTTCAAATACGGCTACACGTGTAGCCGTAGAATTAGCTGGAATCGCCGTTCCGTCCAGCGAAACCAAATTAAATGAGCCTCGTGATAGTTGAACGTCATCAGAAAATGCGATTGGAGCAAACGGAGAATGAGCACTTGTATCAGCATTAGGTAGAGATGCATAATCAGCAAAAAAATCTAGTTGAGAAGGCGTCCCTGACAGATCAAAAGCAAGTAATTCGTTAGGAGATGTGTATCGCAAATACGCACTCATCATATCAGCATAATTGGCACTGACTGTAGTGCCATTAATAGAAAGCGACACATTTTCAGCACACGAAGCAATTGGAAACGCTCTCGGACAATGATTGCCATTGTTGAAGCCGGCCAATGATCCGCCTGTGGTGTTTGTGAAAGTGGCAGTAACACTAAATCGCATACGGCAATAGAAACGTCGATCGATCAAGACGTTTTTTCCTTGTGTGTTAAAATTAAATGAAACAGACTGATTAGACACGCTATTTGCTTTCTGTGCTACTTTGTTGGTGTAAGCTGCACCTTGAGGTATTTCAAATACCATTTTATTTTGTGCTTCAGACAATGCTTCAAGACGGGGGTCAATTCCATTTTTAAGTGTAAGATCCATATTATATTATATACTTAGAACTTTATTTTTTTGTGTTTTTTTTATTTGAATTATTAATAACTTTGCTTTTTTTGCTAATATCTTTTATATTTTCAACATCAAATTGGATTTTGCTTTCTATGATGTTGCCCCCTTGCGCCGTCATCCCACCTGATAATTGTGAAGTAAATGTTTGTGTTGTAATCTCTCCATTACTACGAACCGCTAAAACATCTTGCTGGTTAATATATCCAATCCGAGTTGTCATTTTATTTTCACTTAATTCCATAATACCATCATTCACAATTACTATAACAATTTCTCCATCTGCTCCAGTATAAACATTATCTTGATTCATTACAGTAACTGTGACTTGTAATTGAGATGACACAAGTGTTCCACTAGCTATATTAGATGGTAATGCTAAATCAGTACAATCAATACAAAGCGGGCCACCTACTAAACCAATTCTGCCATCTAATCCATCGGGGGAAACTATCGTAGCACTATCAGTTGATCCTAAAAGCGTATATGTCATTGCTAAGCCACTCCATTCTTGAAATGATCCTGTATATCCATTTTTGCGAGACATATTATATAAATCATTTTGCGAATAATTAGAAAATTGTCCACCAATATTAAGATATGAAAGTGAAATTGCTGTTATTGGAAAAAATGAATCAGTAATAAAAAATGCATCAGTACTGCCTAATGATTTTATTCTAGGAGCATATATATATATTTTTTTAGGACATACTGTTAATTCAATTGGTTTACATAGTATTGTTGCTGAATAAAATGTGTTTCCGTCAGCGATTCCAATAGTATATGGAAATGGTGTTCTATATACATTAGTATCATTATATTTATATCTAACTATTTTTGGAATTTTTGTTTCATCGATCGTATGAATATTTTTATACTCTATAAGTAATTCAGGAACACCAACGATATTAGTTGTAGCAGTCGCATCAATTAACGATTTTATAGTAGCTACTCGGTTTAAATCATTAAAATTAATAGTTATAGCGATATTGTCTACATTAATTAACCCACTTTCTAATTTACTTGAAGCATATAATAATGGACTAATCATTATAGGTTCTACAATTTCAAACACGAAAGTACACGGAACGCCAAAAGAACCAGCGGGTATCTCACCTGCATTTAGCGAGATAAGGTTGAATGCCGAGCGAGGAAGTTGTCTGCTCGTATTTTTAAATAACGGAACAAAAGGCTCTCTTCCCGAGCGTGATGGCTCATAAAAATCATAATTGACATAAAAATCCAATTGCGAAGGTGTACCCGAGAGATCATAAGCAAATAATTCTTCAGGGGAAGCATAACGAAGGTATGCCATCATTACATCGCTATATTTACAAGAAATAGATGTTCCATTTATAGAAATATTAATATTTTCACTGATTGAAGCAAGTGGAAAAGCTCTTGGACAAAATGTTTCTGCTGGAAATGGTAATATTGGAGCAGTTTCATTATTATCAACGAAAAATGTAACTTCAAACCTAATCCGACAATAAAATCGTCTGTCAATAAGTGTATTTTTATTTGGAGCATTAAAATTAAAACTTACTGACTGATTTGATACATGGCTTGCTTTTTGGACTACTTTGTTAGTAAATGCGACACCCTGAGGTATTTCATAAACCATCTCATTTTGTGATAGGGATAATGCTTGTAGTCGTGGATCAATTGAATTAGTAAAGTTTAATGACATTTAGTTTTATATACAGATGTATAAAAAAATAAATGAAAATATATATAATTTGGGGAATTCCTTTAATCAGCGAATGCTGTTTTTTTTCTAAATAAGAACCGAATAGTTGATTGTGATCCAACAGGTACTCGAGCTGGTATTAATCCACCTCTCTTTAATTGGTAATATACCCTTGCGTCAATTACATCTAAACTATCCGAACTTGTTAAATCTATAAATTTCAATACAGACGGAACATAATACTGCTGTTCTTGCCAACTGACATTACCTGCTTGGTCTATAAATGAAAAACTACTTATAATATTTTTATAAGGTGTGTTAAAATTGTTATTAATATCTATAATTTCGTTTGGATTTTTTACAGATGGATAATACTCGGGTCTTACCTTAATATAATCGCTTGTAATAATAATACTGCTTATACTATTAAAACGAAATCTTGTGTCGAACTCTTGTGTTAATGATAAAATAGTTGTTAGTCCTTCAGGGTTGACTGAAGAATCACCTATTTTATCGGCTGCACCTGAAAATTCATTATCTTTAAGATTTATTTGATAATATGAGTGATGGTCGCTATATAGAGTTCCATTGTTAAGCCGTGTGTATTTGAACCCTGAAAATAAATGTTTTAATGGAGCATTAAACTCTAGTACCATTTTATTGACACCAATATTATAAGTGGTTTGATCGGATACCCATTCTCCGGAATATCTAATTTTAAATAGACCATTATCATATTCCAATACAGGATATCGAACAGGAACCCCTGCAAATCTTTCCGCCCATCCGCCTTGAAATATTAAATCTCTAATAGTTGCATTTATCATATCTAAGAAACTCTGATATGACTGATATGTATAATAGTCAGTTGTTAAATCTTGAACACCATTATTTTGTGATGGAGGAGGTGGAGGATTTGATTTACTATTTTCAGGTATAAAAATAACTGGTGCTACTTCAAAAGCAACTTGAGTACCACTCTCAGTAAGTTCTCTCATAGCTATACTATATATAGTAAGATTACGGTTATTTTGATTTATTCCCTCTTCTATCGGAATAACCATTAATGGAATGTCTAAATCTAATTGAAATCCAGTAATTGCCATTTTATATGTATCTTGTCTTGTTAATATACGAGAAGCATTATCCTTTACATAGAAAGGAATAGACGAACCATCAGATGTTGTAATTGTTGGGTTAGAAAGTTTTAAATCATAATAAATATGTCCTTCTTCAGCTGGAATAATTACCGTCATTTATATATAATGATATATTATAAAAAAAAAATATGTCATAATATTAATGAATATCAGTAAATCTAACCAGCTGACTTATTTAGAGAAAAAAGCTCGTGCAAAAGAAATTATCAATTGTCCTTATTGTGAAATGAAAAGTACACGTAATGCATTAAAAAAACATGTCATATTAAAACATAATCAATATATTACTACAAATTATATAAATCAATTGGGGAGAATCCTCCCTTTTATTAATTAATAAAGAATAATGTTTCATTTGATACTAAATAATTTATTTTATATTATTAATTGGGTTCTAAATAATTATTATTGAGATAAATTATATAGATAATCTAAATAATTTATTATAAATCTTTAAGGGATTACTATATAAAATTAATTTTATATAGCAAAAGCATTATAATTATATATAATTATTAATGAAATGCTTAATAATTTATAATAATTTATTAAGCACTCTGAAGAAAAACTATTTTATTTATTTATTTATTAATTTAGGAAAAAATTGAAACGCTTTTTATCTAAAATATGTAAGGTCATTACAAAATAAGATGGATAAGATTATCGCAGATAAACGGCTTAATACAGCCGATCTCAAGAGGGAATGTATGAAGGTATTAGACTTTAAACAGAAAGATGAAAACCTCAACTCCTTTGTAGGAAATAAAATCCTGTATCATTTTCAGATGGAGAACGAGCAGAAAGAGCAGAGCGTGAGATAAAAGAATGTGCTAATAATAAAGCATTACTTCGCCATATAAACAAATTAAAACGCGACAAAGATATTAATTGTGAATGTGGAACACGCTATAAAGAATATAGGAAATCTTCACATTTAAAAACTAAAAAACACCAAAATTATTTACAAACAAAATAAAATTATTTTTTAATTATTTATGTTTTTTAAAAAAGGATTTGTCAAAAGGGTCAAAAGGGGTCAAAAGGGTCATATTTTGCCCCTGTTTAGGTTCTTGGCTCACTTTCCACTTTTTTTTGAGGTCTTTTTGTATAATCATCACGAGATGAGGCAAAATATGACCCTTTTGACCCCTTTCTTCCTTTCTTCCTTTCTTCCTTTCTATATTTTTTTATTTTTTTTCTAAAAAAGAAAAATAATAATAAGAAGAACATAGGAATATAGAGAAACAAGGATATTTCCTTAAAAGTTTAAGAAACGCAAGAGAAGGAAATGTTTTCCTATTGGGAAGGAAACGATAATTTAAGTTTAATTTAAGTTTAATTTAAGTTTAATTTAAGTTTAATTTAAGTTTATTTTGGTCTTTGGTGGATTACAAAAAGTGATATGGACTTGCTATTGAAAGAGCAAAAAATAGAGCAAAGTGCCTTCCGCACAGAATTAAAAAGAATGAAGTTATTAAATAATCCAATTATTTATGATAGAACTAAAATGTTTAACAAGAAGGTTGGGGTTTATTTTAATATTAGATTGGTGAATGATGTAGAGGAAGTTGAGGATTTTGAGTGTTAATGAAATATTATAATTTTTAGAAAATATGAAAGCGACGAAAAAGCGACAAAGCGACGGCGACGCACCCTTTTTTATTAGTTTTGATTTTTCAAAATCCTTCCGTGAAAAAGTTTATAAATTTGCGTCGCTTGCGTCGCTTTGTCGCTTTTCGTCGCTTTTCGTCGCTTTCCGTCGCTTTCTTCCTATTCTTCCTTTTCCTTCCTTTTCCTTTTATAGATACTATTATATACTATAATCTCCTTTTGTGTCTTGTAAAAAAATACTATATATAATATAGTATTCTTATGTTAATTAATATAATGAAATATTAATATTTCTATATATTTTCAAGAGAAGGGCAAGGAAAGCAAGAGAGAAAATCAAATTATTTA
>Ga0222714_10006372_pt1 | contig 11047 bp, 10 predicted proteins | sample C33_3DmetaG_FD_165048 | JGI IMG/M metagenome (GOLD analysis project Ga0222714, IMG submission 165048) | Estuarine water microbial communities from San Francisco Bay, California, United States - C33_3D | ecosystem: Environmental > Aquatic > Marine > Unclassified | place: USA: California... | reverse complement strand
AGGAAATCTCCATATTTTAAAAATAGTTTCATAATGTTATACGTATGAATCGTTTATTCTAGTATAATTTCATCTTCAGATTTCCATGCAGGTTCCACAACGCATAAAAATTTCAAATTCTCTTTTCCGACATTTTTAATGGTCTGTTTGGAATTTGGAGGAACGTATACTGAATCATCTTTTTCTAGTACCATGGAATCATCGTCTATCTTCAGATTTGCTATTCCTTCTAAAATATAATAGATTTCTGATGATTTAATCTTGTGAAGTTTTGTTTTTTTTCCAGGTTCTAAAGTAAATTGTGCAAGACTGTATTTTATTCCATTTAGTGTATTGTGTGGATGGAAAAATTGCTTTATCGATGTTCCTTCGTTTCCTTTAATTGATTTTATCTCTGAATTTTTTTTAAGTGACATATTTAGATAATTCTGGTGGCTTTGGATTTGTAATCAGATTCCCACCAAATTGTTTTGTACTCAGAATTTTTCTTAGGTAGAATGTTTATCGCTATATGTGAAAATGTCTTTTTATTATCTATTGAACCATGCGTGTGAAGTGTTTTTGATGGTATATGTACAACATCTCCTTCATTAAGTGTGATTCTTTGGATCTTTTTTATTTTAAAATCATTTTTACTAGTCCCATATCTTTTGAATATTTCTAAACTTCCTTTACCCTTTGTTGCAATTAGAACTTGATTTCCATTATGTGAGTGAAGTTTTGTTCTTGAGCCTTTTTCAAAATGAACATGGTAAATATCTTGATCCACTGATTTTATTTTTTCAGATAATACCTTCATCCATGTTTTTGAAGTAAACCATTCTGGATTTACATTTCTTTTATTATTAGTTCCTTGAATGTTTGTTTTTTCCATAGTTAAATTCTTCCCAAAATTTTCTTTTTCTTTGCTTGAAATTCTTTTTCAGTAATCACACCTGACTTTCTTAGTTTGCCAAGTTTTTCAAGAGTGGCTAAGTCATCTTCCGTATTTACTCTCACACTTTTCGCGGCTGCGATTCCATCACTGATTTTTTTTGCACCTTTTTTCTGGATCACTTCTCTTTCCTTCTTAGCTTGACTTCGAAGTTCCTTACTTGCCTGAGCTGCTTGTTTTGCAGTCATTGTTCCAAACTCTACTGCGTCCTCCAGAACTTCGTCAGCTTTTTTAACACCGTCTTGCAGTGCCTTGTCTGCTTTCTTTAAGAATTTCTCAATATATCCTGCTTTTTTAGACACCATGTTTTGAGAATAATCTTAAATCTATTATTCTTTTCCAAGCAGAATTGGTTTAATAGATGGAATTCCATACTTTTTGTAGTTTTGAGTAAGACTTATGATGTAAAGACTATTGTTTTGAGAAAAAATATTGAACTTGAAGATGCAACTCAAATTGTAGAGGAGAAAAAAACACAGCCATTCAAATCTTTACTTTCCAGACCAAAAAAGGAACAAATTCACATTCACTCTATCAAATTGTATTATGAATGCATTTTACTGGTGTCTGGTAAATACATTGCAGATTATTATAGAAAAGCGGTCCATACAATTTCCGTTCCATCAAACGTTAAGGAAGTCGAACTAGGGGAGGGTGTATTTCAAATTCGTTCAAAATCTGGATTTGAAAGAGCATTTGTCGGAAAAAGAGGAAAAAACAAGATTGACATGAAATTGGAAGAACATGTTTTTGTTGAGGAAGAAGATGAATTAGCGTTTGATCATCATGGGAGAGAGATCAAATTCCCATTCAAAGTGGATTCAAAAACTGTTGAAAATTACCCAAAAAGACTACTGGATCAAAATGAACCAAATGTAAAAAGAATTGAAATGACATATGATGCTGCTCTCGATAAACTCCAATCTCAACTGAAAAAGCCTTTGGAAACTGATGTTAGAGAACTCTCAGAAGAATTTGTACTTCGTGAAATTACCGAATTATATGTTCCAATTTTTGAAGCTCGATTAATTGGCCCAAAAAAGAAAGTTGGTATAATTAGAATTGATGCAGTAAGGAAAAAAATTCTATAATTTTACCACTCTTCTGAATTGCTCATCACTGTGCAATTTTGTAAAAATTGGTTCCTCTTTTGCCCATGCCCTAATAACCTTGGGACTTTTTGAAACCGCCTGTTTTAATAATTCCAATGACTCTGGATATCTTTCTAGGGCTGCCAAGCTTCGCGATTTTGCATATGTGACATTCACATTGTCTTTGAATTTTTTCAAAATATCATCAAATACATCTAATGCCTTTCTGTGTTCACCTAATTCTGCTAATTGCACCCCCTTTTGAAAAAGCGCATCTTGATTATTGGGATATTTTTTACAAACACTGGAAAAACAATTCAGTGCCTCTTCATTTCTTTTTAATTTCCCTAAAACTATTCCCTTGTAAATTTGAGCATTTGGCTTCTTTGGATCTATTGTAATTGCTTTTTCCAAAACAGTTAGTGCTTCTTCATGTTCTTGAAGTTTGTCTAACAAAACCCCTTTGTTGAAATAAGCAGATGCATATTTTGAATCTGCTTCAATTGCCTTATCATAATATTCTGCTGCTCCCTGAATATTGCCGGTCTCTGCCATTGAAATTCCTCTATTGTTTAATGCTTGGGCATCTTTAGGATCAATTTCAATAAGTTTATCAAAACAAGTTATCGCATCCTGATATTTTTTTATCAGGTTTAAAGCAAGCCCTTTTTGGAGTAGCGCCTCTGTATTACGAGGTTCTTGTTTTAGGACTTTGTTGAACAAGGATATTGCAGCTTTTGGCTGATTCCTATCTAACATTCCCATTGCATCATACATCAAATCATCAGGGTCTTCTTTTTTTCCAAACAATCCCATAATTTTTCTACAACCTTTCTATAATATCAAATCTTCACTGATTATTCAATGATTTGAATTTCTTTATTGCTTCTTTTGCCATATCTTCTTGTGATTTTGCATTTGCCTTGGTTGGATCCTCCGAAGCATAGGCTTCTTTTTCTTCTTTTTTCTTCTCCATGATCTCTTAAATCAGTTATTTTATAAAAACATGAAAGTACATACTGATATTGTCTGAAATTTCATTCCAAGCTGAAAAAGTCTTTGTTCATAGGTGGCCTCATGATACGCCATTATGGGGAGATTCTGTAAAACAGAAACTTGATGAGACAATATCAAAAAACCCCGAATCAAAAAAAATTTTCGTATATTCAAACTCTGTAAAAATTCAAGACTTTGAATTCACAAACCTCAAAAAGATTGGGATATCTGTTCCTTTTTTCAAAGATGAATGTAGGATGATATTTGAATCGCAATTTGGAGAACTGTATGCACATATCCATATTACTGTAAAATCAAATGAATACATGGATGTTTTTTCAAAATTGAAATCTTGGAAATCAGAGTTTTTCCCTAATGACTCTAACAAGTGAACTCTTCTGATGCCTTTACAATATTTTTGATATCTTGCTTGGTGTGGGCATCTGATATTGCTCCAAGCTTTCCTGGTAAAAAGAATATTCTATCATGTGCAATCATCTTAAAATGATATTTTGCCAATAATTTACTATCACATTTTGCAGCTTGTGATGAGTTTTTCACTTCAGTTACTCCATCTTTTATGAAATGTGTCATGAACAAAGAACCTTTTCCAGTAATTGTCACCTTCCCATCAAATACTTTGCCAATCTCCTTTCTTGCAAATTCACCTAAATCATTAATTTTTGAATAGATTGATTTTTTGGATTTAAGATGATCTAGTGTTGAAAAACCTGCTACCATTGAGGCTGGATTTGCAGAGAACGTTCCTCCTCCAACATAACTTCTCTCTGATTTCTTTTTTCCAGTAGTGTCTGCAAATTCCATGATCTCCTTTTTTCCACACATTACACCAATTGATAATCCTCCACCAACAATTTTTCCCAAAGTCACAATATCAGGATCTAACTTCATAGTTGGGTATAGACATCCAAATCTAAATCGAAATCCTGTAACTATTTCATCTAATATGAATAATGAATTATTCTTTTTACAAAACTCTTGAATTCCTTTTAGATAATCAGATTCTGCAGGAATGCATCCTCCTCCTCCTAAAACTGGCTCAATGATCACCCCTGCCAAATCTTTAGAATATTTTCTCAAAATTGACAAAGAATTTTCTAAATCATTGTAAGGAATTGAAACAATCTCTTCTTCATTTACTACTCCGGAACTTTCAGATTCTGAAAATGGCCAGTTTACTGATTTAAGTAAGTCAGAAGTATATCCGTGCCATCCCCCATCAATCTTTGCTATGATCTTCTTCCCAGTAACTGAACGAGCCAATCTCACTGAGTACATTGTTGCTTCTGTTCCAGATGTTACGTATCGAATTTTTTCAGCTACTGAAACATTTTTAGAAATTAACTCAGATAATCTTATGGTCTGTTCATTTACCGTTCCATACATCCAACTTTTTTCAATTTGTTTTTGCAAACTCCTCTTAACTGATTTTGGACCGTGTCCTAAAATCAAGGCCCAATGACCCATCCAGTAATCAGTGTATTTGTTGTCATCTACATCAACAAGATTTTTTCCAAGAGATTTTTTTACAACAAATGGATATGGTTCATAAAATCTTATGTTATGAGAAACACCATTGACATGAAGCTTTGCTGATTTTGCAAATAGCTTTGCAGACGTTGAGGTCTTCTTCTTGTATTCTTTTATGTAGTCCAAAAGCAAATTCACAAGATCTCTCCTATCATTTTAACTATTGAAATGATATACTTTGGCATACTTACGACCTATAGTTTTCCCAAATTAACTAGTACTACATAGTTGTGAAATTGTAATTTTTACAAGAAATTAAGTCGATCAGGCATAATTTCTCGCATGGTTTATATGGATTCTGAGGTGTGATGCTTTTGCATACGTAACGCAATAGGCGGCGCTTGTGATGAAGTATGGTACTATACCATTTTGTGATTCATGGGCCTCCAGTTACGCATACAAAAATGAGGATTTGATCAAGTGATCAATATCTGAGATGTGAAGATTATGTGCATCCGTCAATTCCAATTAAAGTACAAATGTACTTCAATAATCAAAAAATCAAAAATTCAGAATCCGGTTGATCCTGCCGGACCTGACTGCTATCGGATTGATACTAAGCCATGCGAGTCATTGTAGTAATACAAGGCAGACGGCTCAGTAACGCGTAGTCAACCTACCCTATGGACGGGAATAACCTCGGGAAACTGAGTATAATGCCCGATAGAACACTATTCCTGGAATGGTTTGTGTTCCAAATGAATGTCGCCGTAGGATGGGACTGCGGCCTATCAGTTTGTTGGTGAGGTAATGGCCCACCAAGACTATTACAGGTACGGGCTCTGAGAGGAGTAGCCCGGAGATGGGTACTGAGACACGGACCCAGGCCCTATGGGGCGCAGCAGGCGAGAAAACTTTGCAATGTGCGAAAGCACGACAAGGTTAATCCGAGTGGTTTCTGCTAAAGGAACCTTTTGACAGTCCTAGAAACACTGTTGAATAAGGGGTGGGCAAGTTCTGGTGTCAGCCGCCGCGGTAAAACCAGCACCTCAAGTGGTCAGGATGATTATTGGGCCTAAAGCATCCGTAGCCGGCTCTGTTAGTTTTCGGTTAAATCTGTACGCTCAACGTACAGGCTGCCGGGAATACTGCAGAGCTAGGGAGTGGGAGAGGTAGACGGTACTCGGTAGGAAGGGGTAAAATCCTTTGATCTATTGATGACCACCTGTGGCGAAGGCGGTCTACCAGAACACGTCCGACGGTGAGGGATGAAAGCTGGGGGAGCAAACCGGATTAGATACCCGGGTAGTCCCAGCTGTAAACTATGCAAACTCAGTGATGCATTGGCTTGTGGCCAATGCAGTGCTGCAGGGAAGCCGTTAAGTTTGCCGCCTGGGAAGTACGTACGCAAGTATGAAACTTAAAGGAATTGGCGGGGGAGCACCACAAGGGGTGAAGCCTGCGGTTCAATTGGAGTCAACGCCAGAAATCTTACCCGGAGAGACAGCAGAATGAAGGTCAAGCTGAAGACTTTACCAGACAAGCTGAGAGGTGGTGCATGGCCGTCGCCAGCTCGTGCCGTGAGATGTCCTGTTAAGTCAGGTAACGAGCGAGATCCCTGCCTCTAGTTGCCACCATTACTCTCAGGAGTAGTGGGGCGAATTAGCGGGACCGCCGTAGTTAATACGGAGGAAGGAAGGGGCCACGGCAGGTCAGTATGCCCCGAAACTCTGGGGCCACACGCGGGCTGCAATGGTAACGACAATGGGTTTCGAATCCGAAAGGATGAGGTAATCCTCAAACGTTACCACAGTTATGACTGAGGGCTGCAACTCGCCCTCACGAATATGGAATCCCTAGTAACTGCGTGTCATTATCGCGCGGTGAATACGTCCCTGCTCCTTGCACACACCGCCCGTCGTTTCATTGAAGTGAGCTTTTAGCGAGGTGACGTCTGATTGGCGTTATCGAACTTGAGGTTCGTGACAAGGGAAAAGTCGTAACAAGGTGACCGTAGGGGAACCTGCGGTCGGATCACCTCCTTAGATAAGGAAAGTGTACGGATGCACTAATCTTCACATCAAATCATCGATGCAATGCATCACGAAAGTGATGTATGAAGGATGTAGCGGGTCCCTGCCAGGGGACTTGCAATGATCGTCGTGCATAGTCGTGTAATATGTGGCTGAATTTGCCGGTGTAAAGACGGTAATAGGTGGATTGCTAGGCTTGAGGAGAGATGAAGGACGTGGCAAGCTGCGATAAGCTCGGGGTAGGCGCACGCATCCTATGATCCCGAGATGTCCGAATGAGAATCTTGCACTTTTGTGCATTCCAGTACACTAGTATTGGAAGTCGAACCGTGGGAATTGAAGCATCTTAGTACCACGTGGAAAAGAAATCAATAGAGATTTCCCAAGTAGAGGCGATCGAAAAGGAAATAGCCCAAACTGAATCCTTCGGGAGATGTGGTGTTTTGGTATGATAATATGGAATCTTGAAACACAGCTGAAATGTTCTGAAAAGTACTGACAAAGAGGGTGATATCCCCGTAAGCGAAGTGGGAAGAGTCCTATTCATACCCGAGTAGTTGTCCTTGGTAGTGGGCAATGAATACAGGTGAAAGTAGCATCTGAGGCTAAATATTTCTCAAGACCGATAGTGGACTAGTACCGTGAGGGAAAGCTGAAAAGTACCCCGGAAGGGGGGCGAAAAGTGCATGAAACCTATTACTTACAGACGTGCATGGCATGGAAGGTGATTTTTTCATTTTGGAGATTCTAGCAATAGAGTTGAAGATTTGATGTTCAAGTCATCAGTGTCATGCGTTCCGTCTCGAAACACGGGCCAGGGAGCTAACTGTCATGGCAAGCTTAAACCTGTAAAGGTGAAGGCGAAGGGAAACCGAGTTCTCGCAGCATTGTGAGGAGAAGCGTGTGAAAGTGCGTAGAGTCATGGCAGCTAGGCTAGAAGCCAGTCGATCTATTCCTGGGCTAGATGAAGGCGGGCGAAAGCCCGCTGGAGGTCTTAAGACGTTCTGACGTGCAAATCGTTGTTGTGACCTGGGAATAGGGGTCAAAAACCAATCTAGACTGGCGCTCGCTAGTTCCAACCGAAGCGTCTCGCAGGGCGTGCTTTGTGGAGATAGTGTTTCCGGTAGAGCACTGATAGAGCGGCGCGGGGGAGAAATCCCTCACCGGTCCTTCAAACTCCGAACGGATATACATCGTAGAAGCAAGGACACGGGTTCATGTGGCGTAAGGCTCATGACCGAAAGGGGTTTAACCCAGACTGAAGTTAAGGTCCCCAAATTTTTGCTAAGTGTCAAGCTAAAGAGCGTGTTCTCGCCAAGACAGCAGGGAGGTAAGCTCAGAAGCAGCTATCCTTTAAAAAGTGTGTAACAACTTACCTGCCGAGGGGGGATGCCTCAAAAACGGACGGGGCTAAAGCAAAATACCGATACTTTAGATAGGCATCAATGGATGTTTCGTGGTAGGTTGGCGTAGTGATTGGGTCGAAGCAGGGCGGTGACGTCCTGTGGACCGGTTTCTATTGCAGATCCTGGCGGCAGTAACAGCATAGTATGGTGAGAATCCATACCACCGTAAGCGCAAGGGTTTCCAGGCAATGCGTTATCAGCCTGGAGGTAGTCGATCCTAAGATGTACCTCAACAGAGTACACCGAATGGGAAACTAGTTAATATTCTAGTACCTTGTATCGAGCGTTTGAGCTATATGGTTCGCTTCCGGATAGGGATTGTACAATCGTCGTTGTATCTAACTATTCGAGAATTGGGGAGTGTCGTAATGACGAGAACCAGTTCGAGGTAGGAGTGGCTTCGCGTTAGCGGAGTTTTCTCGATTCCAGGAGACCATGAAAGACTGTGTAGTTAGCAAAGTACAAGATCGTACCCAGAACCGACACAGGTGCGCTGGCTTAGTAAGCTAAGGTGCTACGGGTATACCGTATGGCGAGGGAATTCGGCAAATTAGTCCTGTAGCTTAGGTATAAGGGATGCCTGCGATCTTCATGAGGAATGGGGACCGCAGGTTGCAATGACAAGGGGGTTTCGACTGTTTAATAAAAACACAGGCGACTGCTAGTCCGAAAGGATTTGTATAGTCGCTGAATCCTGGCCGGTGCCGGTACCTAAAACTTGGGTTCAACCGAGCTAAGGGCCGGTTAACGCCGGGAGTAACTCTGACTCTCTTAAGGTAGCCAAATGCCTTGTCGGGTAAGTTCCGACGCGCATGAATGGAACAACGAGAGCCCCACTGTCCCCGCCTACAACCCGGTGAAGCCACATAAGGTGGACGAACAGTCCATCGCCTTCCATCGGGGAGAGAAGACCCCGTGGAGTTTTACTGCAGCTTGTGCTTGTGGTATAGTAAGAATTGCACAGGGTATCTGGGAGCCATGCTTAACATTCTCCGGGATGTTAAGAAGCAACGATGTAACACCAGACTCTTTTTGCAGTACCACTTATCCAGTGAAGACCGGAGACACGTGCAGGTGGGCAGTTCGGCTGGGGCGGCACCCCTTTGAAAAGATATCAAAGGGGCCCAAAGTTGAGTTCAAACGGGGCAGAAATCCGTTGAAGAGGGCAAAGCCAAAAACTCGACTGAATGGATTTCCAAACGCACGGAATTCATAGACGAAAGTCTGGCTTAGCGATCCTTCGTGTGCCCACTATTGGGGCCCGGAGGTGACAGAAAAATTACCCCAGGGATAACAGGCTCGTCGCGGGCGAGAGCTCCTATCGACCCCGCGGTTTGGTACCTCGATGTCGGCTTTTCCTATCCTGGTCCTGCAGCAGGGGCCAAGGGTGTGGCTGCTCGCCAATTAAAAGGGAACATGAGCTGGGTTTAGACCGTCGTGAGACAGGTCGGTCTCTGCCTGATGGAAGCGTGAATAACTGAGGGGAAGTTGCTCCGAGTACGAGAGGAACAGAGCAGCGTGGCCACTGGTTTACCGGTTGTCTGACAAGGCAGGCCGGGCAGCTAAGCCGTTTAGGCTAAGTGCTGAAAGCATCTAAGCACGAATCCTATCCCGAGACAAGTTATTCTTTCGTAAGATGAAGGTCGGCAGCAGAAGACTGCGTTGATAGGAAGGTGGTGTAGATCACAAGCTTCGGCGAGTGGTGAGCCAGCCTTTACTAATAGACCAACACATCGGTTCAGCCACTTACATAGAGACTATGCGCGATGAATCATTTTATTCATCAAAGTGGAATATACACGACTTGTACGATGATTTCATTTTTAATCATGCTTAGCGTAAGCTATGCATTTTTAATTAATTGAATTTCCCTAGTGAAAACTATACACGACTATTAATCAAATTATTAAAAATTACCCACAACCGTTTGTATTATATCAAATGAGAACGTTAACTTATCATGAAGACTGCAACTGCATTAAAGAAACTTAATCTTAATATTTCAGAATTTGAGGAACGCCTCTTTGATCACTCAATTGTTGGAATTACTGATAATGAAGGTACTATACTTTATGTAAACAAAAACTTTTGTAAAATTTCAAAATATTCTGAAGATGAATTAATTGGTGAGAATCACAATATCTTAAAATCTGATGAACACTCCCCTAAATTTTTTGAAGAATTATGGGATAAAATTTCTTCTGAAAAAGTTTGGGAGGGTGAAATTAAAAACAAAGCAAAAGATGGTTCTTACTATTGGGTAAAAACTGTAATTATTCCAATCACTGATGATAAAATAATCAAAAATTATGTTGCTATTCAAAATGATGTGACAAAAGAAAAACAAATTCAACAAAGACTTTTGAATATGGAAGATGATCTCCTCAAACAAAATATTACATTACTTTCTGAAGTTGAAAAGAAAAGTGCTGATTTGGTAAAATCTGAAAGACTCGCAACTATTGGTACAATGGCTAGTAGAGTTGCACATGATTTGAAAAACCCCTTGACTATTATTCACACTTATGCCGATATGTTAACTCCGGAAATTCTTTCAAAATTAGATTCTCAAGATAGAGAAAAATGGTTTAGATTACAAACATCTGTTTTGGATATGAATAGAATTATTGAAGACGTTTTGGATTTTGCCAGAACAACCGAAATCAAAAAGAAAAAGAGTTCTTTCTTGAGTATATTGAGATTGGCAGTTAATCATGTAAAGACAAGTTATGGGATTGTGATTAATTTGCCTGACAAAGATATTTCTGTAAAATGTGATGCAAGAAAAATAGAGGGAGTAATGTCCAATTTACTAAGCAACGCAGTATATTCATTAGATGGACAAGGTGAGGTTGACGTTGAGACAAGCAGTGATTCTGAAAATCTTATCATCAAAGTAAAGGACTCTGGACCTGGAATTCCTGAAAATGATTTGGAACGCATTTTTGAACCTATGTATACGACAAAAACTACTGGTACTGGCTTGGGTTTGGTAATTTGCAAGAGTATAGTGGAGCAACATGGTGGAACAATCTCCGTTAGTAACAAGCCTACGACTTTTACAATTACACTACCTCTGCACTAGGGAGTTGCCTA
>Ga0222714_10006368_pt1 | contig 11049 bp, 11 predicted proteins | sample C33_3DmetaG_FD_165048 | JGI IMG/M metagenome (GOLD analysis project Ga0222714, IMG submission 165048) | Estuarine water microbial communities from San Francisco Bay, California, United States - C33_3D | ecosystem: Environmental > Aquatic > Marine > Unclassified | place: USA: California... | reverse complement strand
CATTGAAATCACCATTGATAGTGATACTTTCGGTTAGAAATTGTTGAAAACTTTTCATCAGCATCTCCAGCGTTTGCGTGCTTTACAAATTGCTTTATCTGGGGTCTTAGAGCAATCGATGTTATGCATCTTTCTCTGACCATTGGAGCGAGCACAGAAAGACTTGCGTCTCTTTGCTCTCTTACCACCAGGATTCTTTTCAGTTACAGCAGTCTTGAGTTTGGAACCTGGGTTCTCACGCTTGTAAGCATCAACTGCTTTCTGACTCATACCATCAGTCTTATCTCCCTTATTGACTTTCTGCCAATCCTCAGCAAGTTCTTCTCTCCAGTTTGAGTATCCTTCCTTGACACAATTGGGAACCATCTTCCCACCCTTCTTCTTCATACCAACTTGCTTATATCCATCCCAACATTTTTCAGAAATGTTCTCTTCTCCATAATAGACATTGGTATATGAAGAAGATCCTTTTGGCGCTCTTCTTATTACTGGATCAGTTGATAATGATTGCCTATCAAGTTCTGGGATTGGAATATTTGTGATTCCTGGTTTTTGTTTTTTATATTTTGGATCCAGTGGTTTTGTTTGCTGCTCTGAAACAAGAGGTTCTGGTTTAATCAAATCAGTAGTTTCAATTTGAATTGGTTGAAAATCATCTCTCCAGTTGGAGAACTCATACCCTTCTTTCTTAGTCTTGTTGCCCCAGTTAGCAGCACCAACTTTACGGCACTTGACTAATGCACCGGAAGCATAAGCACTTGGCCAAACATCATATCTTGCTTTTACTTTCTTATAGCAAGCATCTTTCTTTTCGGAGACTACTTCACCTTCAATTTCATATGATTGTCTTAGCAGTTTTTCAATTTCTACATTTTGACGCATTCTCACATCTCCAATTTGTCCACCAACGCGGTTAATCATCCCACCACCTTGAGATCCAGGAATAACTGGTTTCTTAACTTGCTTCTTAGCGAGGGGATTTTTAATATTTAAATTTGGATGTCCAATATATCCATCTCCAGGAACACCACCTAAAAACTCATCAAGTTGCTCCAACTCCTGTCTCCAGTTTGAATATGAATCTGCTATTTTGATTGGTATAACTGTTCCACCTAATTTTTGTTTTTTTATTGCATCTTCGAGAGCTGCATTTACTGGATTTTTTTTACCGGCATATTTTGTGCCAGTTGTATTATATGCTTCTGCAGTTACCATCTTTGCCTTACCCTTTCTGTTTGGGTTTGGATCTTCCTTGCGCTTTTTCTTCGCTCTTTTTTCTCTCTCATCCTTATTCATCGCTGCTCTATCATCAGCGTCACGGCAGAATGGTTTAGTCTTCTGTCCAGGTTGCTTGGCACAGGGTTTTCCATCATACTTACCACCTGCCTGAACCCATCCACCACCTTTAAACCAATCACGAAGTGAGTAGTCCTTGTCTTTGGCAGACTTGCCATCACGCATACCTTCACTTACATCACCACTTTCTTCATGCTCACTATCTTTCATAAGGTCTCCATTAGGCATTACGTGATGACCTTTGGGAACTTTCTTACACCTTTCATCAGTTTTGCACCAATACTCACCATCACCACACTTCTTCTTCTCTTCTCCCATGTAAGATGAAGCAGCATCAGTGTTGTGCTCGGTATCAGTAATCTTTGCCTGAACCCAAGCAGGAATGTTCTTTTCCTTAGTGCCAAGTGCCTTTCTCAGTTTTCTGATATTCTCTTCAGACTTCTTTAACTGAGTTTGTGCCATCGACACTTCATGGTCTTTTTCTTGTTCTTTTGCTTCTTGCATTTTCTTCTTACGACCCTGGCAATGAGCACGCTGAGAAAACCCCTTTGGGTTGTCGCAATCAATCGACTTCTTATACTTCTCAGACCAACCCATGTTAGGTTACAAACTATTCCTTATTATTTAGAAAACCTTGCTTGAGTAGTTTTTGAAGTTCTGAAGTAGATCCAACAAATACTGCATTATTAGTTACAGTATTAGGACCTTTGTTATTACCAACATTTTCTTCAACATCTTTCAGTTTCCTCTGTAAATCAATCAACTTATCTGTTGTATCTGCAACACTCTTAATTAACTGACCAGCAACTTCATATGCTCTAGGACTTCCACCTTCACCGGCAAGTTCCATGATTCCATTGATTGCTTCTTGACCCTTCTCAATCAATGAATATAAGTTTGCTCTTGTGTATTCATAATCTTTCGAAATATCAGTTTTTTGCTCAGGTTTTACAATACTCTTTGGAGTATTTTCAACCTCAACAATGCTGCTCTCTACATTTAGAGCATCATCAATAGCATCAAATTCAGGCATAAGTATTAAATATCAGATTGATTTGTGGGACTATAAGACTTAGAATCACCAAGATATTCCCAGTTCTCACTAAATCCAAAGTCATCGCCAGGATTGGCATTAGTTGGATCTGGAGTGACAGTATATCTCATCTCTCTCTTAGCAGTTGTTCTATCAGTATCTGCATAAGTATCAACAATGACCTTACGGATCAGACCTTCAGGATTATCCGCAACAGGACCGAAGAGATATGTTTTTGCGGTAAACTGTAATCTATATATCAGAGCTCTTCTTGTGGAAAAATCTCCCTCATAGTCGTCTTGGAATGCGACACTATTGAGAACCACAGGAATATCTCTCTTTTCTCCAATAGATTCTACCAGGTCTACTGTTAAATTGAAAGAAGGTTGAAAATATGGAAGAATCTGTTCGACAATTTGCAAAGCGTCATCATTCAACTTTGCTAAAATACTTAGTTCAAACCCAATATTATAGGGGACGGGCATATAAACTTTCTTCATATTGCTGCTTCCATCAACAGCCCTAAAAGTCTGTGTTATACCTGCTTTTCTTGTTGCATCATAATCAATAGAAGTCATTTCAAATGACATTCTAGGTAAAGTAATTTGAACCGATTTATTTAATTCTGTTTGCTGCTCAAGTCTTGCTAAAAACTTTTGTGTAGGTCCATATGCAAGAGGAACCTTCATATCACTGATTACAGAATCAGAACTATTTTTATGTTGAATGTGAATATCATTAAAAAGGGTTCCGAAAGAAATAATCGTCTTTCTAATGATTTCGTGATAATAGTAAGTTCCTAACATTAATAGCTACCAAATGGATTTGATTCTGAAAAATCTAAAATAGAATCTGCTTCTAGTTCAATCTCTTCATTTTGTTGGTATTTATCGGTAATAGTGTTTGCGGCAGAAACTCTAATGTCATATGAAGCACCAGACTTTGCACCAGTGATAGTTTCACCAGGAGCAAATGATCCATTAATATTACTGACTTGTAGCGTAGCGGTGTTACTTGTCCACCTCTTCACTCTTGCAGTTGTGCCAGATACGGATCCAGTAACAACTTCGTTTCTCCAATAAGTTCCAACACCAACTGTTTCGGCGGCACCAACAGTAACTGCTGGAGCATCAACATATCCAGAACCTGGATTTATAATGTATAATTGTGTAACAGTTCCTGCAGAACCAATTACTGCACGTGCAGTTGCAGTTGTTCCAGATCCAGTTGGACCAGCGATAGTAACTGTAGGTGCTACAGAATATCCAAGACCACCATTAGTAATACTGAGGGAAACAACGCCCTTAGTAGTAGAATTAGTTGCTATTCCACAAGTTGCTGCTGCACCAGTTCCACCACCTCCACTAAATGTTATTGTTGGAGATGTTGTATATCCAGAACCAGGATTTGTGAGTAATATTTCTTTAATAGAAGTTATATTATTTCTTGTGGTTGTTATTGCAACAGCAGTTGCTGTTGTAAATCCTGTTGGTGGAGAAGAGAAAGTTACTGTAGGAGCACTAGTATATCCAGATCCGTCATTGTTAAGGAATATCTCCCTAACAAATGATGTTCCAAGCCCTGCGGTAACTCTAGCAACAGTTGATCCAGCACCAACCATTCTAAGATCTACAATGTATCCAGTTTGCTCAACTGTATCACTAATTTCGTCAATAGTTGTATCAATGACTTCATCTTCATATTCAAACAATTCACATTTAAGTTCATAGACATAGTTTTTACCTAACTGGTAAAAAGGATTTTCATGCTCTACAAATTTAACTTCGAACAATCTTTGTCCAAGTGGGAAATAGATTATGTCACCTTCTCTTGGTCTTGAAGATACGATAATTTCATCGTCGTCCATATCTTCAAGAAAGACCGCAATAAAATCTTCAAATCTTTCTTTTGAGATTGTTAATGAAAGTTCGTCTCTAATACTAACACCAAATTTGGTCATTATATCACCAGCACCACTATAACCATCGAAGTTATTAATGTATGCTTCAATTAAAAAATTATCATCAAAGGTAGACGATTGAATTTCTTCAATAATACTTTGTCTTCTAACAAATTTTCTTGGTATATAAGTTACCTCAACACCATAAATTTTGAGTTGTTCGTTAATCAACTCCTGAACAAGTCTTTGCTCTCCGTAAGAGCCTTGTAGGAAAAAAGGATTAAGTGCCATTATCCAATAAAGTCGTAGGGAGGAAGTTCATAATCCATTGCCATTCTTGATTTTATTTCCTGCAATTCTCTTTCAGCATCATCGTACATTTGTCTGCCGTTTAACTCAATTCCACCAGGCAACTTAACCCCATTAAATTTAATTAAATTTTGTCCCCATTGACGTTTGATTAAAGAGGTTAAATACTTCTTCAAGAAGCTGTCATTGTATACACCACTAAAATCTGCGGGATTTAAAATTCTATAACAATCTAAGATTAGATAATCGTTTGGATTTTGTGCTCCCCAATCTATATCCAAATATAATCTATTTTGTCTCTTGTTAAATCTTACCTGCTTATCTGTAGTCAGTAAGAAATCAATGTCCTCTAAGTAGGACTTAACCATTGAATATTGTAAAAGTTCAACTGAGTTAAAATAATAGAGATCATTGAGAAAGAGTTGATATTTAATACTAAACATTCCACCAGATATAGAACTGGTATCAAATCTAAATATCTTTTCTATTCCAACTACTGAATCTGGAATTTGAATAAAGTTGGAAGTTTCGTAGAAATTAGATGATACCGTACCAAGTCCAGGAATATTTGTTGACGTTGCTGTAGTTGTTACAATTCCTGTGGTATTTGTGCTTCCAGTCTGATTGGTTGCTTTTCCCCTATTAATATCATCCTGAGAAATCTTATATTTGAGATACATTCTCTCAACACCATCAAAGTGCCTTTCTTGGAAATATTGGAGAGCGTCATCAACCAGATCGTCGATCTGATCGTCGTCTACGTTAATTTCTAGTACTGGAGCACCTAAACGCCTAAGACAGTAGTCAATTAGTTCTTGGCGTGTTGATGGTTTTGCCATTAGAATTCCTCAGAGTTTGAATTATCTGTTTTTGTAGATTTTCTATTGTTTTTTGTTTTCAGGGATTCAATCTCTTCATTCTGCTCATTAATCTTTTTAGTCAGTGCATCAATCATTTGATTCGAACTCAATACTCTTACCTCAAGGGCAATATTCTGATTGAACAGATCTGCAGTCTTTTGTTGATATACTGCGATAAAATTTTTATAGTCGTTTTCAGTCATATCAAAGATACAAAAAAGGGTAGGATTGCTCCTACCCATATTTATAAGTCATTCATTATTTATCAGAATGTTCCACAATCAATCAGAGTATTTTCCAATACAACTTGATTCTTGCCACTGTCAAAGAAGAGAACAGTGCTACCAATTCCTGCGGTAGAACCTGAAAGATCGTTAATAAAGAGTTTACCGATCTCAAGATCTGCATATGTTACAGAAGATAAAACGTTGGTAACAGACTCTGTTACAGACGAAGCGATTGCAATTCTTGAAGCAGAATCGTCCCAATAAACTGCAGCTTGCTTTGCACTACTATCAAAGTAGTGGAAGATAACACCAATATCAAGATTTAAATCTGAAGTTGGAGGTATAAGAGAACCTGAACTATTGATCAGACCAACTTCAATTAATTTATCTTCAACAAGAAGAGTTTCTGTGTTAACTTCAGTTGAACTACCAGTTACAAACAGATTTCCAGCAACTGTTAAGTTGGTGCTAATTGCAACAACACCAGTAGAATCTGCAATTGTGATTGAAGCAGTTCCGTCTTTTGCCTTAATGTTAGATGCTTCAACACTTGTAGCATTAACATCGGTTGCTACCGTTAAGGTAGTTCCATCGAAAGTGAGATTGCCGCTATCAGTAATTTGACTGGAAGCACCAGCGAGAAGAACACGCTGATTGGTCAAAGAAGAAATAACTAAGTCGCTAGAGAAGGTTGATATTCCAGTGACACTGAGTTGATCATCAATGATCGTAATGCCGCCAGCAGAATCTAAAGTCAGATTTCCTGTGGAAGTATCAATCTCATTGTTACCAGTAATACCAATCTGGATATTATCAATCGTAGCGCCACCATTAGCGTCGATAGCACCAGTAAATGTTGATACCCCAGTAACGGCAAGGTGATCGTCAATTGTGACAATACCACCAGCAGAGTCAATAGTTAAGTTGCCAGTTGACGTATCAATCTCATTGTCGCCAGTGATACCAATCTGGATATTGTCAACAGTAGCACCACCATTGGCGTCAATAGCGCCGGTGAACGTTGATACACCAGTAACAGCGAGGTGATCGTCAATGGTTGTAATACCACCAGCAGAATCTAAAGTGAGATTTCCAGAGGCAGTGTCGATTTCATTTGCTGCAGTAATGCCAAGTTGAAGACCATCAGCAACTGCACCAGTAGCAAACGTTCCAATTCCTGCGAAGTTTGCATGTCTCCATCTCTTTGGATCAACACCTTGACCAATGTCGAATGTATTGTCAAGATTTGGAATCAGGTTGGATATGAATTCACCAGCGACATTAATGTCGTCTGTGTCTGCGTCACCAATATTGATTGTTCCGCCACGGAACGTTACAACGCCAACAAACTCTGAAGTTCCACCGACAAACAAATTGCCAGTAATGGTGGTTGCGCCGCCAACACTGAGATTCTTCTCAATACCAACACCACCTTCTACTACAACAGCTCCAGTATCCTTATTTGTGGATTCTGTTGTATTACTAAACGTAGTTATTCCAGAGAAATCTGAATTTACGTTAACATCGAGGGAGGTTCCACTAATAGTGGTGATACCAGTTAAAATAGTATCAGTTAAAGTAAATCCTGTGGAAGACCAACTTAATGTCCCAGATCCGTCGTTTCTTAAAACGGTTCCCGAAGCACCTTGGGTTCCAGGTAAAGTATAAGTAACAATACCGCTAAGGTTTGCTGGAGACTGAAGTGTAATAAAGTCAGTTCCGTTTGAGGTTCCTTCTACAAGATTCAGACCACTTCCAGTAGAAGCAGTTTCCTTAGTCCAATATCTGTGAGAACCAAAAAACTTGTTATTTGCTAATGTATTATCTAGACCAATAAAAAAATCAAATTTGTCAGTCGTAAAACCAGGCTCACCTGCCTTCAACGCTGGTAATTGTGTAAAGGCACCTCTTTTAAACTGTAATACAGGAGTCGCCATTTTTAACTACTTTTCCTTTTATACTTATTTATTTGATTTTTTTCTTACCACGTTCCACCATCATATGCGTCGTCATCTACACCATCTGCCATATCCACAACTTGGGCAGCAGGAACATGAATATATTTTGAAGTAGTTGTGTCATACATCAATACACTGTAGTTAGATCTTGAAGTTGTATCAACGTCAGTTGCTGCTCCTATTGAGTTTGCAGCAGCTTTGTTTGAAGCAATTACTTTCGTACCTTGTCTTTGACCTACTCTGACTCTAATGTTTGCCATTAGCGAGTTGCTCCTTGACTTACGATTACCATACCCTCAACAACTCTGTCTATTGTTCCCGAATTGTCAGTTATGAGAACATCGTACACATAACGTCCAGGTTTGAGTGTTGCAGTCTGTGTAGTTGACAGTCCAATATTGATCTGCCCACCAGTAACATCAGCAACACTTGTAGTAAATGTTGTCACCCCAGTACTGGCTGGGTGCTTTCTCATTTGAGAAGTTACTGTATATCCAGTTAGATTCAAAAGTGAGTTTGTATTGGCATTTTCCAAAGTGAAATTTTGGGAAAATGTGGTTCCAGTATTGATAACAATATTACTAACGTAGACTGCCATCTTATAAAAGGGTCTTTAGAAGTATTTATGCTAAACCTGAGATAGCAAAGTTCTTAATAACTTCTTGCTGTTTAAGGTAGAGTTTAAAATAAGACTTGGCAAAGTTTTTTAATTCATCAACATCCAGTTCGTCGATAAGTCTTGAATATTTTTCATACTCAAACATCTTGTTCATCGACTCTAGTTGAATTTTGTCTGGGTCCATTGATGATCTCCATAAGTAGGGACTTGATTTCACTAATATCGTTTTTTAGACCTTCTATCTCCTCTCTTTGTTTTTTTCTTTCAGACCTCATTCTAATGTATTCATTATATTGGTGTGTATCATTGTTAACAATAGCACCTGAATCCTCACGGAACAGGTGCTTGTGACCTTCAACTCTCAACATATTATGCAAGTGCGATCACCCTAAGATCTTTGAATCTTGGAGCATACGCTTCATTTGTTCCGTTCATAACGATTTTAATTCTAAATCCATTGAATTGCTCAAGTTCGTCAACACTGAATTGGTATTCAGAGAACTCATTATCTTTATTTGAAGGAACAAATGCGTCCGATCTACCACTGTTTTTCTTGCTATCAATGATCTCATCACCAAAACCGTCACTATCAGTGTCTTTCAGGTTATCATATCCAGGGAACAATTCAAATGCCTGCTCAACACCTTCAGAATCAACTCTGAACAACTGATAAAGAACTCTAAAGTCTGCAGAAGAGTGTCTGTAAGAACTTAAGAGGACTTTCAGCGAAGTTGCTGGTTGCTTCAGAGTTACCTTTCTAGAAACATAAATTGCACTGTGTGGATCTCCTTCGATAAGATTTGCGGATCCGCTATTAACGTAATCTGAAACTGGATTGTTGATTCTATTTCTACCGTAGATTATAGCAGAGTTTTGTGTATCAATAACAGGTGAGAGATTCGGATCAGTTGAAGATAATGTAAGACCAACTGTGAATGATTTATTCTTTGGAAGGTCTGTCAATCTTGTAGTCTCATTTGTTTCAGATGCGACTATTCTTGTTGAAGAAAGAACATTCTGCTCGTTAATTTGAACAGATTCATAACCTTGATCATTAAATGATACTTCAGATCCATCAGCACTAGTACCAGAAACTGTTCTAATTTGTGCTGAGATAGAAGTATTTTCTCCAGGTGTTATGACATTGAACTGTGGCAATACTGTGTTGTATTGGATATTTCTAGAACCAGAGATATTCTTTCCACCAACAGAATTTTCATCAGTGAAACTGAGTTGTGTATCACCAGTTGTTCTACCAGATCTAGAAATTTGCAGATAATATCTATCAAGATCTCCAGCGTTCTTAAGAGTAGAATCAGTTGGCATACTGTGGTCAGTATTGATTCTAGTCAGAGATATGCCATTTAATTGATATGGATATACTCTGTCACCAATAGTATGAGATCTAATTATCGAGTTGTCAACGCCTCTTGTTCCAATACCAAGTGTTCCTGCAGGAGCAGATCCTTCAACAATGCTATTGTAGAAGATAATTTCATTATTAATCTTAAGATATCCACTGGAAGTAGTAATGCCCTCAAAGTTTGCAAAGTAAGTTGTATTAGCAACTGATATTGTAGTATCATTCAATCCAACAGCAGCAGTAAGTGTTGTTGGAATTGTATTTGGATCTATGTTTGCAAGAGTGACAACGTTATTGTCAGCGTGCATACCGTGGTTGAACTGATTAACCTCAAGAACTCTTCCGTCATAGAGACTATTTGGTGCAGTTGAGGAGGTAATATCAGTATTAGCAAAGGAAACTGCTGTTGATCCACTGTAAATAACCAAATCCTGACCAACTGTGAATTCTTCACCTTGAACGTTGGTTAGATACATTGTATCAAATCCATTCAGGGAAGCAACAGTGATTTGTGCCCCATCTCCCTTGGTAACGTCACTAGTTGTGATCCCAAGAACGTCTCCAACAACGTATCCAGTTCCAACAGTTGTAACGGTTGGTGTTCCAGAAAGTTGCCCAGAGGAGAAGGTTACAGTTGCCTTGGCACCGCTACCTGATCCAGTTATGCTGTATAGTGAAACACCAGTAAATGTTCCGTTGCTATATCCAGCACCAACTATTGTATTAGATACGGCATTGATTCTACCACCAACCTGTTCAATATAACCATGGACTGCACCAGCAGAAGTAGAATCGCTTACTTTGCTACCAACAGTGAGGACATTATTAAGATCAGTGGTCGTTGTAATACCAACTGTCAGTTTTCTTGGTAGAGTTCTGACAGCATTTGAAATCATCTTAGAAGAATCACTATTCGTATCTAAGCGTGGGTTATAGAAATATGCAGTTCCAGTATTGGAAGTAAAGTTTGCCTTATAAAGATTAAACTTAAGGTCTTCGAACTGGTTAGCAGTCCAAATAGTACCATTCTGAGACTTGAAGAGACTTCCACCAACATACTGCTTCGTTACAATAACGCTTTCGGCATCTGGTAACGTTGTTGTATTAACGGTTCTCTCACCCATTCTTGCTATCCACGCCTCATAATTATTAGAGTGTGGCGAAAGAATTACTAACGCATATTCAGTCTCTGGTTGGAGATAAATTGGTGCAGGGAAAGTGACTTTTGTTGCTACTGATCCGTCTGCAGAAGTATTAACCTGAGAAGGTTCCAACATTACAGTAGCATAGTCTTCTACCAGTTGATCAGTTGGTGTTCCAAGTTCTACAGTTCTCAATTCTACAAATACTTTTTCGTTTTCGTCCTTATTTGCAAAGAACAAATCAACAGAAGTTAAGAATGCTCCAGTCTCATCTACAGTGAAGGTTTGTGCAAGAGGATCTTTTCCTCCTCCTCCACCACCTCCTCCTTGCGCTGGTGGTGG
>Ga0222714_10006366_pt1 | contig 11052 bp, 10 predicted proteins | sample C33_3DmetaG_FD_165048 | JGI IMG/M metagenome (GOLD analysis project Ga0222714, IMG submission 165048) | Estuarine water microbial communities from San Francisco Bay, California, United States - C33_3D | ecosystem: Environmental > Aquatic > Marine > Unclassified | place: USA: California... | reverse complement strand
CAATGACTAACTTTTACAAGGCTGGATGGCAGAGTGGTTATGCAGCGGCCTGCAAAGCCGTGTACGCCGGTTCGATTCCGGCTTCAGCCTCCACCAACCATATATCAGCTGTTTATTTAGAAATAGATTTACATTAAAAATTATGTGTTTTTTAAAACTTAACTCTATTATAATAGTTCAACTTCTGAACGGTTTAATAAAAATCTTTATTTACCGTGCGGTAGCATTTCTCTAAAATTTTAATCATAAAATAGAATCTTTTTAACTAACTTGGACATTAATAATTCTGAAGAATGCCTTGATTTACTTCATCTGATTGAAGGAGATTCCAACATTTCTCAAAGAGAATTAGCTAGAAAATCTGGCTTGAGCTTAGGAAAAGTGAATTATTGTATAAAGGCTTTAGCTGAAATTGGTTATATCAAAATCAACAATTTTAAAAATTCCGATAGCAAGCTTAATTATTTATATCTATTGACCCCAAAAGGCATTAGCAATAAAGCAATAATTACAAAAAATTTTCTACGCCTAAAACAACAAGAATACGATAAACTAAAATCTTACTTACCTAAATAATTTTTTATGCACCAAGCACATACCAATAAACCAAGTAAGTTTGATGACGACATAAATTTTCTAAAGCTTGCTGATGTCCTTTGGCAGGAAAAATGGATTATCAGTTCGGTTACGACTTTTGTATCTATTATTCTGATTATTTATAGTCTTTTCATGCCTAATATATATGAATCTAAAGCATTACTAGCTCGTGTTGATTCATCTAACGTCATATCTGGAGCGCTTAGTAGTTATAGCGCCCTTGCAGGGATTGCTGGGATAAGACTACCGTCTGGTGGAGAAAACGGTAATTCTGCAAAAGCAATAGAAAAGGTTAGCTCTCTTAGTTTCTTTGAAAATAACATACTAACTAACATTTACCTGCCAGATCTTATGGCTGTTAAATCATGGGATTTCAAAACAAATAACTTGGCTTATGACAAGACTATTTATGATTCTAAAAGCTCTACTTGGGTTAGAACCTACTCTTATCCTCAGCAACAAATACCTAGCGCTCAAGAGAGCTTTGAAGTATTTCAAGAACGACATTTTAAATTAAATGAAGATGTGCAATCTGGTTTCATAACTCTTTCTATCAAACATCAATCACCATTTGTTGCGAAGCAATGGGTTGAGTTAGTTGTCGATGAGCTTAATAATTTTTATAGACAAAAAGATAAATTAGAATCGCATAAAGCTATTAGCTATCTTAATCAACAAATTTCCATGACTAATTTTTCTGAAATTAAAGAAGCTTTAGCTCAGCTCGTCCAAGAAGAAACTAAAAAATTAACGTTGATTGAAGCTAATCAATATTATGTTTTTGAATATATTGAGCCACCTGCAGTAATGGAGAAAAAAGCTGGACCACAACGATTGTTAATTGGTATCCTTGGAACCTTATTAGGCAGCATGTTGTCTATTGTAATTATTCTTTTGAGGAAATATTTCTTCAAAAAAGCATGATGAATTACCTATATTTAGCCTTTAATAAAAGCTCTCATCAGCTATTAGATAAAAAAATTTTATTATTCACTTCTTGTAAAACATAGCGCTTAAAAATAGACCAAAATATGAAGATATTAGTTACTGGCGCAGCTGGTTTTATTGGATTTCATCTGATTTTAGCTTTGATTCATCGTGGTGACTCAGTAGTTGGTATTGATAATTTAAATAATTATTATGACCCAGAATTAAAGGCGGATCGCTTGAGAATTATATTTGAGCATGATGATCAGCAATTATTTGAATTTGTAAAAGCCGACATTGCTGACAGAGCCGCAATGACTGACCTATTTCAATCACATAAGTTTGATGTCGTGGTTAATCTTGCTGCTCAAGCTGGTGTGCGATATTCCTTAGAAGAGCCAAATACATATGTCGATTCTAATTTAGTAGGATTCGTGAATATCTTAGAGGGATGTCGTCACACCAGTGTAAAGCATTTCGTGTATGCCTCCTCCTCATCTGTTTACGGTATGAATAAAAAACAACCATTTAGTACAGATGATATTGTAGATTACCCGGTATCCCTTTATGCGGCAACAAAAAAATCTAATGAGCTAATGGCGCATACATATAGTCATTTATTTAGAATACCAACCACAGGATTGAGGTTTTTTACAGTATATGGACCATTTGGACGTCCAGATATGGCGTACTATAAATTTACAAAAGCAATTTTAGAGGGTTGTCCAATTGATGTTTATAATAATGGTGATATGAAGCGAGATTTTACTTATATAGATGATATTATTGAGGGCCTTGTTCGATCAATTGATAAGATACCAAGTGACCAGCAAAATTTGCTCTCAGCAGTAAACCCACCATACAAAATATATAATATAGGTAATAATAATCCAGTAACTCTTCGAAGTTTCATTAATATCATTGAGGAAGCATGTGGCAAGAAAGCAGAAATGAACTTTCTACCAATGCAGTCTGGAGATGTGCCCATTACATATGCCGATATTGATAACTTTAATGAAGAAGTAGGTTTTAAGCCAACAACTACAATAGAGGTTGGGCTATCTAGATTTTGTGAATGGTATATGAAGAAATTTCCACTAAACAGTTAGGCTTCAAATTAGTTTTATTTAACTCGTATTTCCACAACTAAACTAAAACATTTAAATATTGAGTATCTTACCCTGATGAATAAAATCATGAGATTCTTTAATTAAATATCACCAAAACTAAAAAGCAACAAATATCCTATTGTTAACTGGTTAAATAAAATTATTAAGGAAATTTTGAGGAGAAAATTTAAAAAAAAGATAAGAAATATTCATACAAAGCTTTGCACCTTTCTTGCTAGCAGGTTATCAATAAATATTGTATCGATGTATTTTGTTCAAGGGGCACGATACCTAATTCCCCTTATTACAATCCCCTATTTAGCAAGAACACTAGGGATTTCATCTTGGGGTAGTCTTGCTTTCATGCAAGCATTTTCATTATATTTATGCCTTGTTGTTGACTATGGATTTGAATTATCGGCGACTAGAGAAATCGCAGCCAATAAGCAAAACAAGAAAAAAATGGCAGATATCTTGGTAAATGTTTTAAGTATAAAACTCTGTTTATCCTTGGTAATTATTTTAGTTGCCGGCTTAATAAATAAATATTTCAGTAATTATTTCGTTAGCGACAGCTTATTTTGGTCAGGAATATTTTGGGCCTTGGCAAATACATTCAATCTTTTTTGGTTTTTTCAGGGCATGGAAAGAGTCCATTTATTAGCTGGTTTAGACGTTATATCAAAGCTAATTGGGATTGGGTTGATATTTTGGTTAGTGCGATCGCCCGGTGATGAATGGATAGTCTTAACTACATATGGAGGGTCTTCTATTATTGTATTTTTTATCTCTCTATTCTTAGCTTTTAATCGCGTTGGACATGGGTCTCCGTCGATAAATAGCTCTATCTCTATGCTTAAGCATGGTTGGAATACATTCTTAATTAGAATATCTTCAGGTATTTATACAAGTTCCAGCCCTTTTTTGTTGGGACTATTTGTTACGCCAGAGATAGTCGGTCCGTATAGTGCTGCAGAAAAACTTGCCAGAACTGCAAAGGAGATGATGCGACCAATTACCAGAACGTTATATCCACGCTTTTCGGCGCTATTAAAGAATGATCCATCACAAGCCCAATTGCAATTTCGCTGGGCTCTTTTTTGGCTTTCAATTTTGGGGACAGCACTAACTTTTATAGTATTTTGGTTTTCTGGTCCATTCATAAGGCTATTTTTTGGATCCGGGTATGATGATGCAATTCCAATTTTAAGAATTCTATCTTTCTTGATATTAGTTTCGACAGTTAGCAATATGCTTGGAATTCAGTGGTTGCTGCCCAATCGGCTTGATAAAAAAGTTACGCTTTTGTACCTAATAACGCTGGCTATATTTATTATTGCCACGTTAATTTTCGTGCCTATATTTGATGGCTTTGGTATGGCCTTATCTATTTTAGTTGCTGAGCTTTCCTTAATAGCTATGTGTTTAATCATCCTAAAACGACAAAATTTAATATTATTTAGTAAGTCTCGCTATTTTGAGCCATCAAATTAACACTGAATGTAAATTAATTTTATGTTCTATAATTAGATTCTAAGTTCTCTAAATAAGCATGAGGATTAGTCAAAGAAAATTATCTTATTTTGCATACGTCGCTATAATTTGGTTGGGAGTTTTCGTTCCCGGCCACTTAGGTGGGTTTATTGTCGAGCAACTGTATGTTGCATTTGTAGTTTTTTCCACAATAGCTTTATTTGCAACTTGTAGAACGAATTCTAATTACTTTGAATTTAATGCCAAAATGATTTTTGCTTTTTTCTTTGTATTAGAGATATTTTATGTGATTAGCTATCTCCATGCAGAGATAAGATTTCCATCTGAGCAGGGGGGTTTTCGAGATTATGTCGAATTGGCAAGGTATTTAATTTACCTAACATTTGCTATGTTAGTATTATTTTATCACCCTAGAAACTCACTACATTTAGCGGAAAGTTTGGTTTTAGCTTGCATCTTCTATAGTATTTTTGTTGCTTTCGTATATATTGCCCAGATACCAATACTTTCTGAATTTTTTGAAGATTTTCTTTATGTTGCTACTAGAGATGATTTGTCGCAGATTTTAAGTGGTGGTCGTGTTAGATTTGCAGCCCCATTCCCTAATTCAAATTACCTTGCATATTTTCTATGTATGGCAATTGTAATTTTGCTGTTTTTTGCAACTGGATTTCGTAGATTGATCTTGTTCGTAATATGTCTTCTTATTCTCTTTCTCACAGGCAGCAGGACGGGGTGGCTTACTTCACTAGTTATATTGATTCTTTGGTTTCTAGCGCATTTTAAATTAGCAGTTTTTGAAAGGAGAAATTTTGGCAACTTTTTCTTGTTAACTTTTTTAAGTATGGCTATTTTGGGGTTAATATTTTCAATTTCACTGCCATCCTTTTCTCGGTTATCAGAGCTAAATTCTGCGATTTCCTCTGGTGATCTTAGAAGCGTAGCTAGTCTCTCTGCTCGTTTGGATCACAGCTTTTATATTTTGAACTCATTAAAAGAGTCTTGGATCTTTGGACTTGGTCCAGCAAAATATTCACTGACAACAGTTATTGATAATCAATATCTTTTATGGATAACTCGTCAGGGTATCATTGGGTTAATAATTATCTTTATAGGGATTTATCTTTTCTTTCGTCGTATGATCCGAGCAGGAGATGACACTCGAGATGTCTTTGGTATTTTAAGTTTCTTTGCCGTTATAGGTCTCTTTGGAATGACCGGTGCATTTTTAAATAATTTTCGATTGCTATTAATAACTTTATTTTTTGCGGCTGTTATCATGGATCAATGCCAAAATAATAAAAATTTTCATGTTTTAAAAAGGAGTAATGCTTGAGCTTAGGATTGTCGGTTATAGTGATCGGAAAAAATGAATCTAAAAAATTACCTGTAATGATAAGGTCATTAGATCGACTAAAGCAAAACTGTATTTTAGATACAGACTTTGTATATGTTGACTCAGCTTCTTCAGATAATAGTGTTGAGATAGCCCGCTCTTTTTTTGATCAAGTTATTGTTCTAAAGAACTCCCCCGATCTATGCGCAGCTGCAGGACGAAATATAGGGACAATAAACGCCCGTAAACAATGGGCACTATATTTAGATGGTGATATGGAGCTTTGTGACGAATTTATCGATGCGCTACCTATGTTGATAAATTCAACTGAGACTAAATGTGGCTATATGGGGCTTTATGAGCACGTTTACAATGATGGTTCTGTCCGAAAAGATGGTTATGGTTGGCGTAACAATTTTGATTGTAAAGGTGAAACTTTTGTCCGTCATTTTGGTGGAGCGGTTTTACTGCCCAGAGAGCTGGTGCTTCAAGCCGGAAACTATAATCCTGGAGTCTTTTCGAACGAGGAAATTGATCTTTATAGTCGTATCCGAGCAATTGAGGGGAAAGTAAAATTTGTCAATATCAAAATGATAAAACACCATACATATCATTTCCCAAAGCTATCAATTTTGATGGGATTTATATGGCCTACTAAATTTTTGGGAAAAAAATTTTTTGGTTTTGGCCAGCTTTTAGCTTCACGTTTTTATAATAGGCAACTGAGCAGTTTGATAAGATATTATCCTTATCCTTTTGTTTATTGGGGAGCTTTGATATTCTCATCAATCCTTATTTTTTTTAAGCAAACTTTACTGTCAAGCTTTATTCTTACTGCTATGGGGATGTATATTATCCAACGTAAAGGCGCTGGATTTCTTATTCTATATCCTGGGCTGATATCACAAGCAATACTAGGATGGCACAAATATAATCGTAAATTCAAGCCACAGATAATGTTCAAATATTCTAAAAACAAAGAAGCGGTTTTTGGTCTAGCACCTATCACTTGCTTGGTTGCTATATTTTTCAAAGCCCTTTTTCTGGAGGTAACATGAAGGTAGTTATTTTAGCTGGCGGGCTTGGTACCCGCCTATCTGAAGAAACGGTATTAAAACCAAAACCGATGGTTGAAATCGGCGGTCGACCTATACTTTGGCATATCATGAAAATCTATAGTCAGTTTGGCTTTAAGGAATTTATAATTTGTGGGGGTTACAAAAGAGAGTATATCGTAGACTATTTCACAAATTATGCTAATCGGAATAGTGATGTGACTATTAACTTGGGACAGGGTGTTTCTGATGTATATTTATCATCAAGTTCAGTTGAGCCATGGAAGATTCATATCGTAGATACTGGCCTGGATTCAATGACAGGTGGTCGTTTAAAGCGAGTGAAAAGGTTTCTTGAAAATGATGAGACTTTTATGATGACATATGGTGATGGAGTTGCTGATATTGATATAAATGCGCTTGTTGAGTCTCACGCAAAGTCTAACAAACTGGCTACGGTTACTGCTACCTATCCAACAGCAAGGTTCGGAGCTCTAGATGTGCAGCCTGACGGAAATGTGACAGGTTTTAAAGAAAAACCCACTGGTGATGGTAACTTCATTAATGGTGGATACTTCGTGCTTTCGACTAAAGTCCTTGATCTAATAGAAGATGATTCAACTGTCTGGGAGCAGGAACCCATGGAGTTGTTAGCTTCTCAAAAACAGTTAAATGCTTTTATACACAAGGGATTTTGGAGACCAATGGACACCTTACGCGATATGCACTATCTAAATGAATTATTAAATTCTGGAGCAGCGCCTTGGAAGAAATGGGATTAAATGATGTTTAATGATTTTTACAATGGTAAAAAAGTGTTGGTTACTGGACATACTGGTTTTAAGGGAAGTTGGTTATGTAATTGGTTGATTTCGCTGGGCGCTGATGTATCTGGTGTGTCGAATGAAATACCAACTAATCCATCATTGTTTGAAATATCTGGTCTAGCAAGCAAGATCGATCACCACATCTGTGATGTAACAGCTAAAACTGAATTTACGACTCTGTTAAATAAATTGAATCCCGACATAATATTCCATCTTGCTGCTCAGGCAATAGTTTCTACTAGTTATGAGAATCCTTTGGACACTATTGAAACTAATGCTCTTGGCACCGCTATACTGTGTGACTTTTTGAAAGAATATGAAAGCCCAATCTTATGCGTTTTTATCACTTCTGATAAGTGCTATGAGAATGTTGAATGGGAGTATGGTTACAGGGAGACTGATATTTTGGGTGGGCGAGATATTTATAGCGCATCCAAAGCTTGCGCTGAAATTTTGTTCTCGTCCTATTTCCATTCTTTTCTTCAGCATAATCAGAATGTAAGAGTCTGCTCAGCGCGTGCAGGTAACGTTATTGGTGGAGGTGATTGGGCTAAGGATCGAATTGTGGCAGATATGATAGACGCTTGGTCGGCTGGCGCCTCTGTCAAAATACGTTCTCCGAAAGCCACACGACCCTGGCAACATGTGCTAGAACCATTATCTGGCTATCTACATCTTGGTGAAAGGTTGTCTGCTGATCAGGAGCTTAACGGACAGTCATTTAACTTTGGTCCCAAATCAGAGCAAAACCGGACTGTTATTGAGCTGGCTAATGATCTTTTTTCAAGGCTAGAACCATTTGTTTCCGCTTCAGAATCCTGTGAAATTGTAGATAACAAACCATTTCATGAGGCTGGCCTACTCAAGTTATGCTGCGATAAGGCATTAATGTATTTGAGCTGGGAGGCCAATCTATCATATGAGCACTGCGTTGAGTTTATTAGTGACTGGTTTGAGGCTTACCTTGGCGATAAAAATATGAATCAAGTAACAGTGCAGCAAATACAACGGTATTGCGAGTTAGCGCGAGAGAGAAATCTTGTATGGACGAAATAAGTTTTATTGACTTAAAAAAGATTATTGGTGAAAAGGGTTCAGTGGCTCATATTATTAGAAGTCCTGATTTTCAGATCAAAGAAGTATATATGTCTTCTGTTAATAAAAATACTGTTAAGGGTTGGAAAAAACATAAAAGCATGACATTGAATCTGGTGGTGATTAAAGGTCGTGTAAAATTCACTTTTGTTAAAAGAACACAGACCAGTGAGCATACTATTGGTGAGGGAAATTATGGAAGGCTAATAGTTAAACCGGGTTGTTGGTTCTGTTTTGAAGGCCTTGATAAAGAAAATCTAATTATTAATTGTGCTGATATGGCTCATGATCCCAATGAAGTCGAATTAAAACCATTTACAGGGTACCAGGAGATATTTTTTGAATGAGATTAATAATAAGCCCTAAAACTCCCATCCCTTTGCATCAAAACTTCGCTTTTTGTCCTAGCTAGATCTATATTTTACTGTTTGGATAATTATCATCTGTCATTAAATGCTAAAAACATACTCTAAGGATGAGGCTTTTTTTTAGGATCTATTTTCAATTGATATACTAAAAGTTAATATGAATCAAAAGCTTCGAATCGTCATAACAGGGGTCACTAGTTTTATAGGAGTCCATCTTGTCAAATATTTTATTGGATTGGGCTATGAAGTAACTACTACACTTTCTCGACCACAAAACCAGTACTCTGATCAAAGATTAGATCGTTTAAACTTTGCTCTTCAATTGGGAGCTCATATTGAAGTATTGGATATCACCTGTCAGGCAAAAGTTAAAGAATTTATAAATCGATTAAGACCAACTTATTGGATACATCATGCAGGCTGGGCTCGTAACTACCAAAGTTTTGATTACGATCTTACCAAAGCTCACTCTATTAATCTCGAGCCCCTAGAATATATTTATCCAGCTCTCAAAAACGCTGGTTGTCTTGGTTTAATCTTAACCGGGTCCTCAGCAGAATACTCAGATACCACTTGTGCTGCATTGGAATCTCACTTGTGTGCTCCGAAAATGCCTTATGGGCTTGCTAAGTTGAGCCAAACACTTCGAGCCAACCAATTAGCAGAACAATATTTGTTACCAACTCGTGTGGCAAGAGTTTTTATTCCGTTTGGTCCTATGGATGCACCTGAAAAGCTTGTTCCCTCAGTTTTGAAAGCATTAAGAGCAAATATCCCAGTAAGTCTGACAGTTTGTTCCCAAATTCGCGATTTTCTATTTATTGACGAATTGGTTTCTGGTTATGGTTCTCTGATAAGGGATTTGCAGCGTAAAAGTAATTTTGATATCTTTAATTTATCAAGTGGCCAGCCTGTTACATTAAAAGATTTTCTCTTGGAAATCGCCTGTTTATTAAAGGCAGATGCAAAACTGTTAAAATTTGGAGATAGGTTGTTAAGAGATGGAGATATTGGATCATCTTGGGGAGATAATTCAAAGGCCCAATCTATTCTTGGCTGGAAGCCAGATAGCCTAAAAAAAGGTATCGTTAGATATCTTAATAATATTTAACCGAAACGGTACTATGAATGGACTAATTGATCCAAAATCCATACCCTTATCTGCCGAGGCTCCTGCTGGCCAGCAAGATACTTTAACAAAACATCTAAATTGCATTGTCCAGGAGTGCTGTCATGAGTTTGAAACCCTCGAGGCTGTTATCCTCTATGGCGGATATGGTCGCGGTGAGGGAAGTTGGATAGAGGATGGTGACAATTGGCTCCCTTATAACGATTATGATGTTGTTGTTATTGTTCGCAAAAAGGCTAAGGCTGATAGGGTAGTTAAGCTAAGGGTAAAATTAGCAAAAATGCTGGGTATAAGATGGGTTGATTTAAGTCAAAAAACTCCAGCTCAAATGAAATGGTTAAGGCCCTCTATTTACAATTATGATTTAAGGAATGCTAGTACAACAATTTATGGTTCAAAAAAATTCTGTGAATCAATACCTTTTATAAAGGCTTCTAAACTGCCGTTAGGAGAGATTCTGACTTTATTTTGTACCCGTCTTTGGCCTTTTATGGGGGCACTAGGACAAGATGGTTTTGCTCAGGGCCTTAGTGATAAGGAAGCTTGTTTTTTTAGAAATCAAATGGCTAAGGCAACATTAGCCGCCGTAGACGTTATTCTATTATTAGAGGGTGACTATGATGCCAGCTACCGGGTGAGAGTAAATAGGGCTTGTAAAAATCCCTTAGTATCAACCGATGATATAGATCTCTTTAGGTGGGCTATAGGTGAGAAGTTATTTCCATTGTCACCTAAAATGTCAGGCTGCGAAGTTACAAAGCTTTATAATAAGGTCTATAAGCTCTTTTCTAGAGTAATGTACAAAGGTTTGTCTACTTACTTTGGAAGGGAAATAGTGAATGTTTATCAGCTAGAGAAAGCATATCGTAGGAATTTTAGTACCATAATATATAGAGTATTGTACCCTCTGTTAAAACAAAGTCTCAAATTTGAAAAGGTGATGCTGAGTAATATTGTGCAGTTTTATCTTTTTGCAGCCTATCAAGTAGATGGGCAAGTTGACACCAACTTACTTCGAAATGCAAATTATTATTTATTAAAAATTAAACCAACATTAAGCAAATCCATGTCCTGGTCTGAGGCTTGTGATGCTATTGCAACCATAAGGAACAATT
>Ga0222714_10006364_pt1 | contig 11053 bp, 5 predicted proteins | sample C33_3DmetaG_FD_165048 | JGI IMG/M metagenome (GOLD analysis project Ga0222714, IMG submission 165048) | Estuarine water microbial communities from San Francisco Bay, California, United States - C33_3D | ecosystem: Environmental > Aquatic > Marine > Unclassified | place: USA: California... | reverse complement strand
CGAAGTTGTTGATTTGGAACAATTCCATGAGGTCATCGATCAATATCGTGCTAATGACACCATTCTCATCCATGTTGAACATGCCGATGGCACCCACGATAATTTGACACTCATCTTAGGTGATAAGTTTGAACACTACAAAAATCTTGGTTGGAGCGAAGATAATCTAGAACTTCTTGGCATCGAAAAACAAGACCCATTTCTTGGCGTGGTCGGTTTAGCAGATGCAACACAAGGAGTAGACCGCTTAGCAGGTCCGCTTTCAAAAGAGTGGCAAGGCGGTTTCTTCTCAAGGCTCATTTCAATTCCTTTCCACTTCATCAATCTCCTCATCGTTCCCTTTGAAATGCAGGGGGTCGCTATTCATCCATTTGAAGAATCTCGTCTTGCTGCAGGAGATGGAATCCTTGCAAGCATCCTTGGACTCGGTGGATTACTCTTCTTCGTTCATCTCTTTTTCTGGCTCATCTGGGTCAACATCTTGCTTGGATTTACCAACCTCATCCCCATCGTTCCATTTGATGGCGGTCACATGTTCCGTGATTTCGCCCACGGTTGGCTCGATCGGTTCAAGCGACTACGACAAAAACTTCGCCTAGGTGACACCCATCCACTATGGGTTGAACACATCGCACAAAAAGCGACGAGTTTTTCCTCATTGTTCTTGTTCGTGATTCTTATCGTGACGATTCTCATACCCTACTTTTGAACACCTTTGATTCACTTCTGCGGCGTTCAAGTTCAGCAAAAATTTGGCTTCGCTTCATCGCTTCATCAAATATTGGGTCTCGGATTTCATCTTGTGATGTCGTTTCGGAGTCATCATAACAAATCATAGAAATGAATTTGTTGAGCGGTAAACCATCGTTCCAATTGAGATACACCGAGCCTGTTTTTGTGGTTGGCAGTGGAGGAATTCGTTGAGCGATTTGCCATTGTCTTGCCGTTATTGCACCGGTTTCAACTCGAAAAATTCTCCAAGAGTCTCCTCGTACCCCTTTGAGTCGAAAAGCGTACAGCGGTAGCAACTCACTTTTTTGACAATCGCGTAAAATTGCGTCGTATTGAGCGCGAAGACGTTCATCAAAGTAGAGTTTTTCTGAATGAGATGACTTAACTTCGATAGGAAAGCCATAATCGCCTCTTGCTGCAAAAACATCACCACTTCCCTCAATACCAGAACCAGCGACCCGAATGACAAAAAATGGCTTTCTAAGGACCATTCGCATTCGATTTTTTTCCTCGATAGTACAGGAACGAAGAACACCCTCGATGTTTTTCTTTTTGCCGGACAATACGAGCCTAAGTTCACGCTCGTAATTTTGACCCATGCACCACCAACAATGTCAATCGTTCTTAGGCACTTCGGAAAATTCATAGATAAGAGCCTAAAAAATCAACCAACTCATGACACCGATAGTTTAGAAGAGATTCAGTGCAAGGATAGTTTGTGCACAGGGCGTACATTCAAACGGATGATTTCGTCATGTCTTTTCGACTCATGCAACGGTTGCAAAAAGAACATATTCGTTTTGAGGTTTTGGAGATTGACCAAAAAGTTCCCGAATTTGGTATATTGTTTACCCATGAATTGAATCATATGCATCCAAACACGATTCGAGTGCTTGCCGATGACATCGACGGAGCCATTGAAGAATTTTACAAACTCGTGCATCAAATCGATGAACATTCACTCTTGACCATCGGTATCGACCCCGGACCACGTCCTGCATGTGCTTGGCGAACCGATCAGACCGTCGTTGGTGTCATGCAAACTGAATCCTTTGATGAATTGTTTGATTTCCTGACAAAATTAGGACACAGGTATAAGGCACACTCGATTAGAGTCAAAATTGGAAATGGCTCTCCCCTTCATCGGGACCGAATTATCAATCGCAGTTTCCACCGAGGTTATAGCGTCGAAGAGGTTGATGAAAAATCGACAAGCAAGGGAAGAAATCGACATGACCATACAAAAGCAGCAATTCGTATTTCGATGAAATCTGGAAAATCAATCTTCGAAGAACGGATACTACAGCCGAGCAAGGGTGATGTTCGTAATATTCAGCGTGAAAGTCGTGAATTATCAAATGGTAAATCAACCATTTCGTTTGAATTAGCTGAACTCGTTGCAATTGGGACAATATCGATGGACGAAGCGATGATGAAACAAAATCACTCTTCTTCGGGATAATATTTCAGTGTTTGAAATTCAGGAGAATTCGATAGTAATCGCTTGGCAACTTTTTCGTAGACCACAGGTGAAATGAAGACAACACCTACAATCAAAAATAGAAATGTGAAAGAAGATGATGGAACATAAAACGTTCCAGGTGATGGTGGTCCACTCACCATGAGTTTGACAGTTCCAAGCCATGGTATTTCCCCTCCTGCTGTTCCTATCATCCAAGATGCTCGTACAGGCCCATCAAGAGAACCGCCCGAACTAATGACTCTTCGTTGGTCAACGGAACAATGATTGTTATCCCCGAGGGTAAGGAAGCCTGCATGTGTTGGTTGCCATCCTTGTATAGACAGATGCTGGGAGAGTCCCTCGTGTGCAAAAACGCTGAGTTCACAATCATACAATGCGTTATGTATTCCGTCGAATTCAATGGTAATTGATTCAACACCTTGAATTGAGGTTCCAGGAATTTGCCATGTTGTGACACAAACGCCAGGTTCGCCATTCTCATCCAACCACTCATCATCAAAGATACCGCCATTCGGGCATGGGTCTTCACCTCCTTTGATTGAAGAAGTAAAATCCGTTGGTTGAACTTCAAGAATCGCCCGATGAATAATAGGTGTTTCATTTCCTCCGTTCTTTTTGAAAATAATCACATCACCATACATGCCGTGTTGCTCGTAACCATAGGATGCATGACTTGTATTCGCTGCTTCTACGAATGTGATAATCTGTTCAAATGGAGTTGAGTGAACCAAAATCAAATCTCCTGCATCAATAGCTCCAACTTCCCCTGACTCGCTGTGCATCATCGATTCTGATTCAACGACAACGAGAGGTGGCATAGAGCCAGTGTGGGCCCACAACCCAAAGATGAGTAAGGCGATCATGCCCCCAGCCAAAACGAACTCGGAAAGCAGGACAAGAACAGGGTCAGGTTTCTTACTCAGGAGTTCACGCCCGTTCTTACTTTCTATACAATTTCTTTTCATGTGCGAATTGATTCCATTTTTCTAAGTGACCAGCACCCAGCTCTTTGGCTGCTTGTTCCGCCTCTGAAAGTCTACGCTTAAGTTCGGGTCTGCCTTCGATGGCCATGATTTCATTGAGCGTTGCAATATAGCCTTTGAATACAAAAAAAGTCGGTATTGAGACCATCATGAAAATGCCCGAGATGACGAGCAGCCCGATGGCAAGACCGGTCATGTCCTGCCAATCAGAATAATTTGGATTGCCGTTTATGAAGAGGAGTTGATAACCACTAAGAAGAAACACCAACGTTGATGCTCCACTTGCGATTGCTGAGAGTTGATACTGACGCCCATGTTGATTCGTCCAAAGACGCTGAAGAAGAGATTGTTTCTCTGCCATCGAGTTGCCCCCTATACACGCCTTGACTCGTCCGAATTTTTAAGGATGTGCGAATTTGACCCTTGACCGATATCCGAATACTTGATATGATATGGATTGAATTTGGGAACACCCTTGAGGTATTACCATGCGCCGAGCCCTAGTTCTTGTGTTGATTTTTACTCTTTCATCGCTGTCTCCGTTGGCCTCAGGGGCGTCGACTGAAACACAATTCAAAAATGGAACAACATCGTTCTCATACACTTTCACTGGTTCTGGCAACGGTACCGCAGGTGTGGTTTCTATGCCATACGGAGCCGAAGTCACTGCCGCCACCTTCAACCTGCGAGGGGAAGCGAGCACAACTTCATGGACAAACTGGACAACGGATGACCACTACGGTGGTGCTGGTGATGCCTATGTTTCAAGCAGTGGTTTTCTGCCTTCACCATTTACGTATACATACAGACAAAATCTGTATGTGGATAATCAAGTGATATCCCTCGCAGGCACACCAACCACCTCGTACGCTGGTTTTGACCAAACAACTGATGTCAGTAACCTCAACAGTGCAACCATCAACACCTCTGGTGAATTTATTGCCCTTGGTGACCAAGGATACATTTCGCCCACCAAGAAAGTCTCTCAAACACTCATCTCATCAACTTCCGGATACTATCGCGGCATCGTCGTTCCTGTGAGCGATTATGAATACCACGTTCTGCGTTACACCTCCTCGTATATCACTCAAGTTCCAACCATTGAGCGTATTAATGCATCAACAGGAGGGGTCATTGGCACTGCTTCGTTCAACTACAACTCGGGGTATACTGGTTGTGGAACGACTGGAAATTACTACGATCTCACTGATGCTACGCTGTACAACGACACAATCCTCTACACAACCTCTCGAAACTACTACATGCTGACCAAATGGACATATTCAAATTCAGCATGGACATGTCAAGCAAGTTACAATTACGGTTCAACAAACTACCTTACCGGAGTTGATTTCGATGACGCCACCGGTAAAATGTATGTCGCCACATGGAACAGGAACAGTTACTATCACTACCTCAACGAAGTCAACCCTTCGTCGCCTACTGTCATCAATCAATCTTGGCTCATGACCTACAACTCAGATTACTACGCGTATGGTTCAGGTCTTGTGGTGAATATGCCGAACATTATCTACAACATGTACAACCATCCATCAGCGTCAAACTCCGACATAAAGAGTCACCACTACCACTACTCCTACAATTCAAACAACGGCTTCATCTACGAACAGGGTGTTGTGACCTCAACGGATGGTGGACATCACGGACTTGTGGACGGACCTGATAACACGATGTTCTTCAGTTGTCACTATCTATCCTACTGCTCAGCGAATTCTCGCTATTTGTACGAATACGGTGATGGCAGTTTATTTGATGCTCGAACGCCAACTCAAACATCGCAAATCGTCATTGGAAATGCAATATCCCTTTCGAGGACAACAAACAAGGTCACACTTGATGGTATCTTTGGTTATATGCCATACGGGACATCAATTGATGTTGACCTTTCAATTGATGGTGGTTCTTCATGGATTGCAGCAAATCCCGGTCAAACCGTGACCTTCCCCTCCTCAGGCCAATTCCTCGTTTGGAGGGCAACGTTGAATGGAACCTCAAGTGTGTCCCCAGTCCTTGGTGACATCGCCCTTTCATATGTGACAAGTTATCAGTCGTCAGGATACTTGTACGGGTATGTGTATCAATATGGTACAACAAGTTCAGTTGTCGCTGCATTTGCAAATTGGACTGAGTCTCGTCCGTCGGGTACAAGCATCAATATCTACTTCGGCATCAAATCAACAAATTCACAGTGTACGACAAACAATGGGAGAGTCTTGTTTACTCAGCCCGGGCAGACCTTTAATATGCCAATGGGATCAAGTTATTACACCTGCTTTAGGCTTGAAATGAGTACTTCGAATACAGCAAATACTCCAACACTAACAGACCTCAAGATTGCTCAACACTCCAATGCCCCATCGGAACCTGGCATCAACATCAACAAAATAAGCGCATACAAATGGGCTGCATCAAACGGAGCTCTTCTCGGAAGCCTCAGTGTTGTCAATCATGCTGGTATCATCAATGCCTTGAACAATGAAATTCCTGACCAAGGAGCAGGAATTAAAGATATTCAAATCGACCTCACAGCAGCATCCAGCGGTATCTTGGCTCTTGATTCATTTTCAATCACTTACACGATGCAGACTGTGAATCTTGACATTACCATTCCCGAGGGCACAATTCTACACGAAAGAACACTACCTTACGAAGTCGTCACAAGACATGTTATTGGAGAAGATGCGACTGGAATGAGTCAAGCAACGCTCCAAATTCGAACCAATAGCATGGCCAACAACCCAACACTTTTCTGGGAAACGGGCGATATTTTCCCTGAGCCCAACGACCCTGCAGATTACATCAACATTGACCAATCGTCATATTCTGTGGAAAGCAATGGCATCTTAGAAATTCATTGGATTTTCCATGTCACATCCGACTTCCCCGACCAATCGGATGTCAAATTCCAAGTTGGTTGCCTCGATAACAGTGGCTCCCAAGGATTTGCTCCAATTCCTCTCATTAGCACAGTCGGTTTACGAGTCAATCAAACCTTCGGGCTTGGATGGCTTGAGGTTCGAGATACTGAGGGGGACGTCACATCTATGGATGTTCCTGATGGCTCTTGGGTTGCTGCAGGAGAGACACTCAAATTTACTGGAGCCATGTGGTTTGTTGATTCCCAAGATGCACCAAAAGACAGTGCTTTCGATGTGCGAGTATCAAGAAACGGTTATGTTGAGTCAACTGCCAGAGATACGACCAACAACAATGGTTCATTCTTCATCTCTATTGACTTGCCAAACATCAATGTTCCAGATGGTATGACCTACGAGGTCCAAACCTACAATGAAAAGAACCCTGACAAAGTTTTGCAACCAAATGCAGATTGGCGCCGAACATTCAAAGTCGATGCAACAGCACCTGAGCGTATGGATATCTATCCAAAAGAAGATTCCTATGAAGCAGCAAATCGAGAGCAAGAGGTGAAGATTCTTGTCAATGATAATGTTGGGCATCCAATGCAACTCCGCCTATTCTACTGGGTTGAAGCAGACCATGACCTCAACAGAAATGGTATCGCCGACGATAATGAATATGTGAGTAAACTTGTGAACAACAACACAGTTGCAAAGAACAAATGGTTCCTCACGACCATTGACACCTCTCGCAATCCAAACATGGGACGAGTTTCGTACTACTGGGACGGAGGCGACCAAGCAGGTAATCCGCTCCACTGGACGGCCATTAATGATGATGATGATATTCTCAAATTTGAGTCTGAACCCGGTTTCTTACACGATGATGCAACCTTCAGAACGAGAAAAGATTCTGCAGCCATTTTCACCGGTCTTGACTGGGTGGGGCATAGCGACGATGATTCTGTGTACGCTGGATTGACCCAAACCATTGAATTAGGATTCATTGATGCGAACACCGTCATCGACTTTGAATACATCTCCCTTATCTTTGACTTCGAAGGACCAAATCCGCTACGAGATGCTCAGGCTATTTCGTACTCTGGACGAAACAACACCTTTTGGTCCGATTCTCCATACATCGACTTGCTCCCTACAAGCACAATGGTTGAGCGAACAAATGAATCTGGATTGCCGTGGATTATCATCACATTCCAATTCAAATTCTCATGGGACTGGCCGGATGAAGAAATGGGAGATGTCGCTCTTGTCTACAAAGAACTTGGAAGTCGAGATCCATCGAGAATCTTACTTCTGGAACATACATTCAGGGTGGAGAATGACCTCATGCTTGACCCAGATCAATTCTCAATCGAAGACGTCAGCGTACCAAGAACTGGTTCAATTGCGGATGGTACCAGAGTTCGGAAAGACGACCGATTGGCCTTCACAGGTCGAGTTGTTTACGAAGGTAGTGATGTTGCCGCACCGAGAGATGTTGGAATTCTTGTTGAAGTGTTTGATGGAGAGAAACTTTGGAGCGATGGTTCGCTCACCAATGATGGAGGATACGATGTTGAAGTTCCATTATCCTCAGCAACAACACTCCAGTCTTCACCAACGAGAACTTGCTTGATTTCCATCACCAATATCCCTGGAAGAGGTGAAGATATGACTGGTACCTTGGTTTCGACCACACTGCAAGTCATCGTTGACGATGCTGCACCCCGTGTAACTCGAAGAATCGCTCCTTTGAATGTCATCGACATTTCAGCAAACAATGACCTCACCAAAGTACCAGTGGTTTTCCAAGGCACAGAGGATGCTGACCTCACAGGGTCAAAGCAAACTGTTCATTGGGTCATGCGAGATTCTACCCGTACCATTACCATTGGTGCAGGCTCAACGCTTCTCGGCATGCAACAAGATGACCAAATCGTCACGTGGACGGCAATTGTCGACCTCACAGACGGTGGTCGAATTACACCTCGTGCAGGCGATTTCGTTGGGTTCTACATTACTGGATGGGATGCTGCTGGAAATCAATTCCCTGTCGTCTCAAACTCAGAAGCGAGTCCGATTCCAGAACTAGCTTCAGATGATGATGACTTTGAACGACAATGGGTACAACTTGGTGCAGTTGGGCCAGAATTGAGAATTCATTCAATGTCGGTGTCGGATGACCACGTTTCACCAGGCTCAGACATTCAAGTCAAAGCCATCATCGTAAACAACGGAGGAAATACCACATCTTTGTTCAAGGTTGGATTTTACTCTGGCGATGACACCGAACCGTTCGATACTGTGACACTCAATGGTATTGAGAAGGGTCAGCTTATCGATGTACAAACCACATGGACAACTGAAGAAGGCGTCACACGTGTGCGAGTTGTTGTTGATTACGATAACCTCATTCCTGAAGTGAATGATTATGACAATTCTGCAGAACATTCGATTGAAATTGCATATGGTCAATACTTCGGATGGTTTGATTCGCCTCGTGAAAATCCACTCGCTTGGATTTTCATCTTCATTTCGATTATCACAATCGCTGCAGTTATTACAATCGCTTCTCGCACAAGCATCGATTATGGTGGAGGGGCATTTGATGAGGAAGAAGTGGAATGGGACGAACAAGCCTTTGAAGCCAATGTCGATGATGAAGACGACGAAGATGATGAAGACGACGAAGATTGAACCTAAATCGCTGCGTTCCTCATACACAAATCCTCAAGAAGGGTAGACTTTGGAATATTCCACGGGGGTGGGGAGAGTATGTCTGTTGATTTTTCCCGCCTTCATAAAAACTTACAACATGTCCTTGATGAAAGAGATTGGAATCCTACTGCGATACAATCTCTATCAATGGAAGATATCATTGCGGGAAAGGACAGAATACTCATCGCACCTACAGGGTCTGGAAAGACCTTAGCAGGTATTTTACCACTGTTCCACCGTTGTTTATCTGAACAATGGACCGGATTATCCATTCTTTACATCACTCCACTTCGGGCGTTGAATAGAGACGTTGACCTTCGTTTGAGCCAAATCGCTGAGGCTGTTGGTCTACGCGTTGATACACGCCATGGTGACACATCACAAAGCGACAGACAGAAGCAAGTCAGAAACCCCCCCCACATGCTCATTACCACACCTGAAACCTTTCAGTTGATGTTGAGCGGTAAAAAATTACGCACACTTCTGAACGATGTTCAAACTGTTGTTGTTGACGAAGTTCATGATATCGCAGCAAGTGAACGAGGATGGCAGCTTCGAATTGGTCTTGAGCGACTTGATGCGTTCGTACAACGGCCAATTCAGCGACTTGGACTCTCAGCAACCGTTGGAAATCCTGACTATGTTGCCGCTTGGTTATCAAAAAATGATTGCTACCCCATTGTTCACAAAGGAAATCGAGAAACAAATATTGAGGTATGTGCTTCAAAGATTTCAGATGAGGCTGAACGAGGTGCAGTACGACACGCCCTCAAACCTCGACAATGGTCAACCTATACCGACCTGCTCGATGCCATTGAAAACGAACCCCCTTGTTTGGTGTTCGTCAACAGCAGAAACGAAGCCGAAACGCTCGCTGGACACCTGTCTGCACTTGCTCCTGATTTTTCGATTGGGGTTCACCATGGTTCACTGGCAAGAGAAGTTCGTGAGCAGATGGAGAACGAACTCAGGGATGGAACCCTGTCAGCACTTGTGTGTACCTCTTCTCTTGAATTAGGAATCGATGTAGGGTCAATCAAGACCGTCTTACAACTTCATTCACCAAAATCTTCCGACCGAATGTTGCAACGAGTTGGTCGAGCAGACCACAAAGTTGGTGGTGTAGGAAACGGCATTGTCTTTTCGTGGGATGTTGACCACTTAGCCGAGTCAAGTATCATTTCCATGCTGGCCATGGATGGAGAAATTGAACCAGTCGAAATCCGTCCAAGGCCAATTACTGTGGCCTTGAATCAACTTGTCATGATGGCTCATGCAAATGGTGCTATGTCAATTGACGGCGCAACAAAGATCATCGCATCATCGCCACAATTCGAGTCATGGACACGAGATGACACTGAAAGTATTCTAAGAATTCTTGACGAACATTGGATTGTTCGATTTGCTCCTGAACCAAATACACTTCCGTGGTATCGATGGCCAAAAGCACTCATTCGTGTCGCATGCTCCCATGCCGATGTTGACGAAAACGAAATGCTTGACCTTTTACCATCATACAATACTGCGGATGAAGACATACCGCAAATGGTCAAGCAATTGAGTCTGCCTATACCAAAACATTTGTCGAAAGGCTGGTACAGTACAGCGGGGAAAACATTTGACTGGGTTCGCAACAACCTATCGATGATTCCTAACAAACGAATGTACACCGTTCGTGATGCGGTCACACGAAAAAGCCTCGGAAAAGTAGATGAAGCATTCGTTCTCTCTCTCAATCAATCTGGTGAAGATGAGGATGGCGTTACACGGCAATTCGTCATCGCTGGTCGAACTTGGATCATCGTTGATGCGGACCCGGAACAAAGTGAATTGCTTGTAGCTCCCATCAAATCACACGGGAAAGCACCGGTTTGGGTGGGTGAAATTCCACCCGTGCCCCAAGATGTCGCACAAAAAGTCGGGCGTTTGCGTCGGCTTTTAGCCGACTCCATTCATCTTGAATACCCACTCCACTCGACAAGTGGCTTGGATAAATTTGGTCATCTCAATACCGGTTCATTTGAATTGAAGAACATTCCACTCAATGCTGAAGGAAAGGGAATGTTGATTGAACAAATCGTGAAGCATGTCGAAGATTGTGAATTTCTACCTTCTGATGAGTGTATCACCATCGAAGAACGAAGCGAAGCATTGGTTATCAACTGCTGCCAAGGCTCAAAAATTAATGAAGCACTTGGGCAGTTTCTTTTGGTGATGGCATCAACGATTACGGGTCAATGGGGCCGCGTCGAATGTGA
>Ga0222714_10006363_pt1 | contig 11054 bp, 19 predicted proteins | sample C33_3DmetaG_FD_165048 | JGI IMG/M metagenome (GOLD analysis project Ga0222714, IMG submission 165048) | Estuarine water microbial communities from San Francisco Bay, California, United States - C33_3D | ecosystem: Environmental > Aquatic > Marine > Unclassified | place: USA: California... | reverse complement strand
TACTTCTTGGCCGTCAACTTCGGGCACGGTAAGAGTCACAAACTCGCTGGCCCCATGCTAACCTCTGCGCTCTCACATTTCGCACAGAAAAGCCCGGCCTAGTTGCCGGGCCGTGTGATCGGTGGGCGCAGCGGTCAGACCGCACGAAAGACCAGCCAATCACCTCCGCCGATGCTGTGCAGGCGGTAATTGTCGCCCATGACCAGCACGTCCCAGGCGTTGTCCCAATCGATGCAGTTATGGGGCCATTCCACTTTGTCCAGACGGACTCCCAGATCCTCGGCCAGCTGCTGAGCGTAGTCTGCACCGGCCCGTTCTTCCGTCACACCCTCAGCGCGACCGCAGTAGGAATCCTCCGCCGTATCGGGGTCGATTCCGTCATTGTCAAGCTCAGCGATCAACGAAGCCCAGCCGGTAGGGTCGTCGTTCCCAAAACCGAAGTGCTCCAGGGCTGCAGCCCAGGATTCGTCAAGCCAGAAGCCGAAGCACGCACCATCACCAACGGAAGCGCCGAAGCTGAAGCCTACGGGTGCGTAACTTTGCAGGGCTTCGGCCACGTCGTCTAACAGTTGGGCGGCGGCTTCGTCGTTCCAGTGGTCAGCGTTCGAGTCTTCACCGACGAAGTGCTCCAGGCTGGCCGCAATGCTGCGATGGTTGGCAGCGAACGGAAGGCCGGGCGTCATGATCTGCGCGGCCTGTTCTGCTGCGCTCCAGAACTTGACAAGTAGGTCCTCGGTCTTCAGCGTGTCGCAGCTGACGATCCAGGGGAAGTCCGAAAGTGTGCGTTGCATGGTTCGAGCCTTGGTAGGGTTTGCTCTTGTGAAACAATACAGCCAACACGCGCCAGTCGTCAAGCGTGCCAGGGTTTGCGATTCTGTGCAGCCACCACAGCCTGCCATTGCGGCAAGGTTTGGCGGCGCCAGTCTTCCCGAATGAGCGTCATGGCCTGGCCGGTGCGCTCGAAATGCTGGACAAACTGCGCCAGCGTGCGGTTGACCTTAGCGGCTGTGCCCGTGGCAAACGTCTCAGAGCCCCACAGCCCGAGCGACTCACGCCAGGTTAGGACTGTGAGTTGAGCAGCGTTGGCCGACTTGCGCTGATAGATCAGCTTACGGCGGGGAAATTGGCGGGTCATGGGATCGTTTCCCTAGGTGACTTGCGCCAGTCTGCCAGCAGCCCCAGCCCTAAGCCCTGGTCTTGTTACACTTAGCAACCTGGCTGGCAGGGTTGCGCGGCTGTGGTAGTGTTGCACACGAGCCCAATCCTTAGGCCATGCTCACCAGTAGCAAAGAACGCAAACAAGCGGCCGCCGATGCCCGCGAACTGTTGCGCCAGCAAATCAGAAACGAAAAGCGGGACCTCCGGGATCTCCGCTTCATCGCTCAGAATCAGACGATCCCGCCAGATAAGGCCGCCGAGTTCTGGCAGCAGCTGCTCCAGCTCCAGCAGGAACACGGCAAAGAAGGACATACCGAGTTCTGGTGGTCGCTTGTGCCTCGTTGGGAGCAGATCCAGCTCTCCCGTGGTGGTGGGCTGTGCCCGGATAACCTCAAGCCCCAAGGCGCACCACGCCTAACTCAGACCCAGCTGGACCTGGAGGCTGCGCTGAAGCGGGCAGCCACCAACAGCCGCACCATCGAAGCCTCGCAAGTGCTCCAGGCTTGGGCCATGGAAGATGGCACCCTCTGAGGTTTTCCACAATTTCCACATTTCCACAGCACCTAAAGAAATGCGCACCATCAAAGAATGCCGCCAATGGTTGACCCAGCAGGGCTACCGCGTCCAAGAGTTCCAAACCGCCGAAGGTAGGGAGTACCTGGTGACCAACTTTCGGGGTGGTCAGTGCTTCCGGGGATCCGGGCAGGAACTGCTCCAGCAGATCAAGACTTGGCCGGTGGCAGCATGAAACGAACCCTCCTCCTCCTCTGGCTGGCGTGCTGCCTCAGTGCTCCAGCCGATGCTCGCCAGGTAACCGCGACGGTCTACGATCCGTGGTTTCATGGGCGCACGACCTATTGCGGGCAGACGTACCAGCACTGGCACGTGTCAGCAGCGCATCCATGGTTGCCTTGTGGCTCGCGGTTGCAGATCACGCACCAGGGAAGGCGCTTGATCGTGCCAGTCACCGATCGTTGTGATTGTGGGTCTGTAGACCTGTCAGCAGGTGCTGCACATCGTCTTGGTGTCCCGCTTAATGGGACTGCGACGGTCCGGATACAGGAGCTTTGAAACTGTACGGACAATGTACGGACAATGTACGAACGCTCCAGCCCTGCCCACGCGGTAGGGCTTCACTCTGTCCTACGGGTGAGACTACTCCCGAGACTGCCGGCGTTTGGTCGCTCCAGCGATACCCTCCCGGATGGTGCCGTCCGGCTCCCGGTCACCCAGTAGCACCAGCAGGCCGTAGAGGCCGATGAAGACCCCGGCAAGTACCAGCATTGCTCCAGCCATCACCTTGAATGGCGATTTTCTTACACAGTATGAATGGCCTTTAGGCGGTATGAATGGCTTTTCAGGCTGTTTTGTCGAGGGCGTCAGCCCGAGACGGGATTTCTAAGTTCTCGAAATACGTCACCACTCGCGCCAGGAATGAATCTTCAGCCTCAATCAGCTCGTCTTGGGTCATGTAATGGACGTTGGGCTTGCCGCAGCGGCGTGCCAGCACGATGGCTGCTCCAGTCGGTTCTAAGCCGGTGAGGTATTTAAGGCCTAATGAGTAGGCACCGCATTGATCAATGTACGAATGGCCTTTGGGGAGGCGGTCTTTGTCGTTGGTCTTGCGTCCCACGCTGGTCTTCCAGTCAGCCAGTACCAGCGCATTGTTTTTCATGCCCACCAGGGCGTCACAGGTTCCAGCAAAACCGGCCGGGTGGTGAATGGAAAATTCCGAGGCGAAGACCTCGGTGACGTTCTCGGCGATCCAGTCGCTTAAGCCTCGGGCGTAGCCTGCTGCGCTCCAGCCAACGCGGGGGACATTTGGGCGGACCCGCTTGAGTGCCCATTGGGTGATGGGGGCCGGGATTCGCGCCAGTCCCTGTTCGTCCCAGCGAATAGCGTTGCGCTTGTTTGCAGTGGATCGCGCCAGCTGCATCGAGGTCTTCAGCAGGTATTCCGCCTGAGAGTGGGCCATGTTCCCTCTCGTGGCAGCAACATTGCGTTGTTGCGTGGCTTCAATCGGCCCCAGGCGGGCTTCCCAACGCTCCAGTCCGGTCTTGTCGCTAGTTTCTTTGAGGATGTGTGTAACAGAATGGTAGATCTGGCCTTTTTGGTCCCGGTAGACCCGGAACGGGCCTGAATTGTCTTGCTCCAGCCTCCATTTCCTTAGTCCAGCCAAGGTGTCTTGTGTGTTGGAAGGCATGAAGATAGTTTTTCCCACCTATAGATTACCTTGTCAAGCGAGGGTTGGCAATAAAAAGCCCCCACGAATGAGGGCTTACTTCTACGACTACTTAGAACTTTTTACTTTCCACTCGCCGCACCAGTGGTTATTGCAAGTAGAGGGTCGCACGTCGTCGTCAAAATTCCCCACAATTCTCGGAGGGTAGCGCCAGCACAGACCGATACCGTCTTCGCGGTCGTATTCCTGCCAGTAAAGGCAGGTATCACACGTAACTCGCATCAAGCTGCCTTGAAGGGGTTACCACCTGTCAAAAGGCGTCCGAGATCGAACCCGTTGGACTTGGCCTCGATCCAGGCAGCATCAATGTGCTCTTGGGCGCCTTTCTTGCGGGGTGCAGGACGCAACTTGTACTCAGTCAGAAGGCCCGAGCCTTTCTTGCTGAGGTTGAAGTCCCATGCAGTTAGATCTGCATAGTCCTCTTCCTGCGAAATCTGGTCGATTTCTTTAATGATGCTTTTCTGAGTAAGACTCAAAACCTGCACGTTGCCCGTGTCGTAGTTGTATACGGGGATTGCAATGGCAAATTTGATGTCGATGGTGCCGGGACCGCCACGGCCTTCGCGGGGCTCGAAGTCACCCATCTCGGTTGCCACGTCTTCGGGGGTGGGCTCGAAGTCGAAGCGGAAAGGCTTGGTGCTAGATCCGTCAGTGCCCCAGCACTCGTAGAACTCCAGAGGCTCGTCGCTCAGGAGGGCGAAGCGGACGGAGCCGCCGTCGGCGAGCTTGGAAACTTGGAGGTAGCCGCCGCCGGTGCCGGAGCTGGAAACGGTTGCTGATGCTTGCTTTGAAAGGAAACCCATGGTCGTGTAGGTGTTTGGTGTGGTCGCCCTGGGGGCAACGTGTAAAACACTAACACGCCTTGACAACCCTGGCTACATTGAGAAAACGCCCCTGCAGTGGCTAACTGCAGAGGCGTGTCTAAACATTCTCGTGTGAGACTCTAACATGAGCACTAGGAAAGTGCAAGAACTGCTGGACTTCGTGCGCCAGCTGCCTACTGGTGTCGCCTACGCACCGATCTACGTCAAGGATCAGGCGATCCAGTCCGGGAAACTCTCAAAGGGCAAGACGCCGCTTGAGAAGTCGCACCATCAGGTGATGGGGCCGGCGGATGTTGCGCTTCAGATCGAGCGGAAGCCTGAGGTGTTTCAGGCGGTGGGTGCGTTCACCGGGCCGCGTAGCTCTGGTCTGGTGATCCTGGACGTGGATCGCAATCTCGCCCGTCTCAAAAAGAAGTGGGGCGAGTCGCTTGAGGGTGCTCCAGTCGTCACTTCGACCAAGGCCAATGCGGCGAAGTACCTCTTCCGCGTCCCTGAGGCCCTGTGGGGCGATGTAAAGGGTTTTGGACTGTCGGATACCGGGGCGGGCTACGAGGTCCTCTGGGGCCGTCAGGGGGTCATCTACGGGGCTTATCCGGGCTCCAGTGATGGGAAGGCTCCAGCCGGTGAGTACGGCTTTGAGGGGGATCTGGAGGCCATTCCTGAGGCGCCGGACTGGTTGATCGCTGAAATGCGGGATGCGGCCGGCAAAGAGGTCCAGGACGGCGGCTTCATCAAGAACCGGAAGGCGCTGGATTTCTCGGATCGAGACCCGGCTGAGGTGGCTGAGATCATTCAGTCCGCGCTCAAGGTGATTCCTGGCCAGGGGAATGGCAGCCGGGATCACTGGGTGAAGGTGGGGATGGCGATCCACTCGGAGTTGCCGACTGACCTCGGGTTAACGCTGTGGTCCGCGTGGTCTGCAGAAGACCCGGAATTTTCACAGGATTGGGCTGATGGCAATCCCTGTGAGGAGGTCTGGAAGTCCTTCCGCAAGGGGCCGGTGAGCCTTGGGTCGCTTTTCTGGCTGGCGGACCAGCAGATGCCCGGCCGCATGTGGCTGTCGGAGGATCTGCGCAAGGTTGTGGCCGATGTTGAGGCTGACAACGTCACCCGTATCCGCCAGGTCGTCATCACCTACTCCGAGGTGATCCGCCGGGCGAAAGAGATCCAGCAGATAAAAAATCCGGCGGAATCTGCCCATGCCATGAATGTGTTGGCGTTGGAGGCCGGTTATCGGGATGCCGGGGCGCTGGAACGGCTGCTGATCGCCCAGATGCAGTACGAACAGCAGGATGACGAGATGGAAATGGCCAGCCTGCTCGACAAAGATCTGAAGTTTGAGTACCTAATTCCTGATCTGCTGCCTTGCCCAGGCACCGTGATGATCCACGGCGCTGGTGGTGATGGCAAATCCATGTCGGCATGGACCATCGCCAAACACGTGGCGCGGGGGATTCCGTTTTCGGTGCGGGGTGATCTGGTGCCGGTTAAGGCTGGCCCGGTTCTGATCCTCAACGGCGACCAGTCCGAAGTGCAGGTGCAGCAGCAGATGCGGGACCTGGAGTTCCAGCGCACGGATCCTGTGACCGTCGTGATGGGCTGGGACCTGAACTGGTACTACCGCTTCGTCAAATTGATTGAGAAGCACCAGCCGAAGCTCGTGATCATTGACTCGATCACTGGCTGCAGCCGAGGCTCGGCCTTCGACGAAAACAAGAAAGAGTTCGCCAGCCCGATCTACTGGCTGGCCAACAACAACGGCCGCCTGTTCCCGGCCTGCACGATCCTGCTGATCCACCACGCCAACAAGACCGGCGGTTTCCGGGGTTCTACGGCCATCAGAGACGCTGTGGATGAAGTGTGGGGCCTGCGGCGGCCCGACAAGAAGCAGGTAGAGCGGACCGGCTCCAACAGCCGCCTCATCACCGTGGAGAAGTCCAGGACCGGGCGTGATGGCTCCACGCTGCTGATGAAACTGGAGAACGACCTGACCTTCTCGTTGGCGGACTTCGTGGACGTTGAGGGCAACGAGGGGCCGGCGACGGTGGTGGATCGGGTGCTCCAGCGCTTGAGGGCCGTTTATCCGCGCTCTCTGAGCCGCTCTGACCTGGCTGCAGACCCTTTGTGTGGTGGCAGTGTCACCGCGATTAAGAAGGCGACCCAGCGGCTTGTTTCTCGGGGTCTCGTGGCTGTCTTATATGAGACTCCAGAGAAGACAACTTACACAGCAATTACCTCGCGTGAAAAGACCCAAAAAAGCTGTCCCCCCCTAGAAGAAGCATTGGTACGACTGGAAAGTCAGGGGGGACAGGCTCTGGAGCTGTCCCCCCCTGTCCCCCTAGATGAGGTGGAGGGGGGACACCAGGGGGACAGCCTTACCCCCTGTCCCCCCTCAGAAACCAGTGATACCAGTGGTTCTGGCCAGGCGGGACAGCTTTTGGGGGTATCCCCAAGGGAAGAGCGCACTCGGGAAGAACTAGACCGTTTGATGGAGGAAGCTGCCCGAATGTGGGAATGATCGGTTAATTTCTTTAGACGGAGCAGGGGCGGCCCTCACCGCCCCCGTCCTGACTCGACTGACCCCTCGCGCCAGCCAAGTTGTTGGCAGTCTGATGAACGATTTGACCACCCGTGCCTGGAATGGCACGCCGATTGCCCGTCGCACGACTGACGGTTACGTCAATGCCACGGCCATGTGCAAAGCCAATGGCAAGCGTTGGTCCGACTACAGAGAATCGGATCGGTGCCAGCAGTATCTGGACGCCTTAGAGACCGAAACCGGAATTTCCGGGTTTGACTTGATCCAGTCCAGCAGAGGCGGAACGGGCAGTCTGACAATGGTCCATCCGCAGGTAGCCGTCGATCTTGCTCGCTGGATCAGCGCACCTTTTGCCGTGTGGATGGATGGTTGGTTTCTTGAAGAGTTGTATGGCGGTCGAGTGTCCCAAGTGCGGGACACTCAGCCGTTGCTACCGGATGTACTAACTACTGTTGAACGCAGTCTTGTTTTACTGGAAAAACTAGGTGGCGTAGACGACCGTGCTCAACTTATGTTGAAGGATATTGTCTTAAATTATGCAGCACGCAGTGCCGGAGGTGAATTAGCACTGCCAGGGGTGAAGATGCTTTCCCTCCAAGAAGCCTTTCAGGAACTGGGCGGAGCTTCTCCACAGGAAGCAACTAAACTAGCTAATCAGCACGGCAGAGAAGTAAAAAGAGTCTATAGAGAGGAAAATGGTAGACCGCCTAAAACACATAAACAGCTTGTCAATGGGCGCTCTTGCGATGTTTGTGATTACGAGTTTGAGTGGTTGCAAACACATAAAACAGACATAGAAACTGCTGTAAAAACTTTCCGTGGTGAAAGCACATATTAACTATGGCTGATATAAAAAACGGTCGCAAAATTGTGAGCGTCACCATGTTGCCAGCGCTCTACACCAAACTTTCACAGCACTGCAAGGATTCCGATGTCCCAATCAGTCTCTGGGTCCGCAAACTTATTGAAGCTGAACTCGATCGGGTTGAAACCACCTAACTTTTTCCTAGGGCTGCTCCGGGTTGCCGGGTGGCTGTTTTGGAGAGATCCCGTGGCTAAGCCGGAACCACCCCAGCCGAAGCGTCCCAGGAAACCAACCCTGGGGTACACGGTTGGCGATATCCCCTACGAGCTGCTGGCTGTGGTGCGGATTGCCTGGTACCGCAAAGGCTTGGCCTACGAGGTCGAGGAGTACCAGATCGAGGAGTCGGACGACGCCCAGAAGCAGTTCCAGTACATCGTTGGGACTGCTCTGCGGCAGGGCGCTGACGTTTGCGTACTCACGCAATACGAGCCAGCTGCTCTTGGTGTGCCGGAGTAGGTGCCCGGTGGCTGGTCCTCCCGAGGTGCCAGCCTTACCGCAGCCGGGCTACTGCGGACTACCCGTTCCCCTCAAAGAAAGGACGGAGCACAAAGGTAGCGACTCCAGGCCGCCGCTGCCACATTGCAGAGTGTTACACGACCAGCTTGACACCCTGCTGGTCATGTGTAACTCTAGGGACAGGTCAGCAACCGCTGGCCGCTTCAATCAAGTATCACAATGAACACGCACACTCCAGTTGACAACTTCAAGCTCAGCCCCTGGTACTTCGCCGTCCACTGGGCACGCAGCGTCCTCCAGGACAAGATCCGCAGATGCGAGGAGCTGGACTTCAACCCCGTCTACGACATCCACCAGCTCGAACAGCTTGACGACCTGGAACAGTTCCTCAAGATGAGCTGGGACGAGTGGATGCAGTCCCTCAATCCCAAGCAGACTGTGAAGGGGCTGGGCGAATGATCCTTGAACTTGATGACTTCTCGATGGATACCGATGGCCTTGTCACCGTCACTGCTGTTGTTGATGAAATGGTGCTTGTCTACGAGCAAACGCTCCTTGACCCAGCGGAGTACGGACCTGCCCTGTGCCGAGGCACCTTCTACCTTTCGGATGAAGATCTGATCCCGGCCACCGATGCAGAACTTGCCCGACTCTTCTACAACCGCATCGACGACTGGGAAGTGCTCCACCCGGACGATTGAGTGGAGCGAGGCTCGGGAACTCCGTAATTCCAGTGACTACGACGACTGGGAGTACGGAACCGAGCCCATTCCAGGTGATACGCACTGGGTCCGGGCTCGCACCTTGACCCAGCTGTATAGACACCTGATATACGTGTTCGCCACCAGCGACACGATCTGCTCCAGCAAACTCGCTAACCTCGCCATCCACGAGATTCTCAAACTGAGACTCACCGATCTCACCCGGCTAAAACACCAAGACCCCAATTTCTTTGCATGACTGACTGGTACGCCGACTACTACCGCCAATCACGCGGATACAACTGGCACGATCTGATGGAGATGCGCCAGCAAAAGTCTCAAACCAACTTGCCTGTGCCGGACGTGTTTCAGCACAGGTTTGCGGACCGCGCAGAATACGATGCTTGGGTTGAAGAGCGGCGCAAGCTGTACTTCGGCTGATCACTACTGGATTTACATGACTGAAATTTCGACGCTGCCCTTTTTCCGGTCCTACCTGCTGGGGGGCAGGTCTGTTTACCTCGATAAGCTCTCGGAGCTGGCGGATTCTGAGCTGAACCTGCTCAACATTGAAACCTTGTCTGCTCTCAATGAGGCTCGTGCCCAGTACGACACCATTGAGAACAAGCAGAGCGAGGAAGCCGGCCACATCTACCGGCGCATCAAGGTTGCAGGTTATTTCCAGGCAGCCATCAAGCTGGAGCTTGACTCCTGATCCCCTTTCTCTACTACACTGCACCCGTTCTCACTCATGAGCATGTACGTCCTCTCTGAAACTCAGTTTGATCAGATCTCTCAAGCACTTGAAGCAGCACGCTTCGCACTAGATGCGTCCCAGCATGTTCAGCTAGACCTGACTAAGCCCAAACAGACCATCCCGCTGCCTGCTGGTGAAAAACTTGTACGTACATCTGACGTACGTAAGTCACAGTCTCAAGCTAAGACTCGTAAGTCCAGCGGCAAGAGGGGTGTGTCGGTGCTGAACGACGCCAAGGTCATGGAGATCAAGCGCCAGCTGGCGGCTGGTAACAAGTCCGTGGCCAAGATTGCCCGTGAGTACGGCGTTCACATCACCACCATCAACTGCATCAAGTGGCAAAAGACTTGGAAGCACGTCCAGCTTCCTGAGGAAACCACTTCCACTAAAGGCTGATGCCGGGTATTCCACGCCACGGGCACGCAACTACGGCTGGTAAGTCGTTGACTTATCAGTCGTGGCTTTCTATGCGTGATAGATGCTTTAACCCTCGTAATCCGCGTTTTTTGCACTACGGAGGCAAAGGAGTAACGGTCAATCCCAGATGGGACACCTTTGAAAACTTTTTGGCAGACATGGGAGATCGTCCTGCAGGAACGACCTTGGGACGCTTTCGTGATCAGGGAAATTACGAGCCAGGTAACTGCGCTTGGCAAAATTCTCAAGAGCAAGCCAAAAAAGGTTCTTCTAATGGAAGAGCTCGCTTACATGAGGAGCAGGTTTTGTGTGCGAGGGCTTTATATACGCCCAAAGCACGGCGAGGCTGCTCCATAAAAAACATGGCTGCCGATCTAGGTGTCTCTTTTGGGACTATGGATCTAGCTGTTCGCGGTGTTACGTGGAGGAGTGTGTAACAGTGTCTGTGTTACCAGACTATGAAATCTTTACGCTCGCGCGTAGAGGTATGGTGCAACCCTTCGACGAGCAGATGGTCAACCCAGCCTCACTTGATGTGAGGCTTGGGGAAAACCTCCTGGTTGAAATTCCAACAAGCCCGGAATTTGTCCCCTATTCCATTGCGGGGCATACGAAGGAAAAACCGTTCATGCTCCAGCCGCATGAGTTCATTCTCGCGGAGACGTTCGAGTGCTTCTCGGTGCCGAACGTCGTGGCTGGACAGCTGGCGCTTAAATCGAGCCGGGCTCGGGAAGGTATCGAGCACCTGATGGCTGGGTATGTCGATCCAGGCTTTAAGGGGCGGTTGACGCTGGAGCTGCAAAATGCACGTTCCATGCACGCAGTTGCCCTGTGGCCTGGGATGCGAATCGGGCAGATTGTGTTCCACAAGATGTCGCTCCTGCCGAATAAGGACTACTCAGTCACCGGGCGCTATCAGGGAGACCTGCAAGTTCAAGCCTCTAAAGGATGATCATGAACGAGTTCAACGTGACTGGTGCGGATGCGGTTAATAGCCCATCTCATTACACAGCCGGCAAGGTTGAAGTGATTGAGGTGTTAGAGGATTGGGTGCAACATGCGCCTGATGCTCGCGTTGGAGCACTGCAGTGGCAG
>Ga0222714_10006360_pt1 | contig 11055 bp, 13 predicted proteins | sample C33_3DmetaG_FD_165048 | JGI IMG/M metagenome (GOLD analysis project Ga0222714, IMG submission 165048) | Estuarine water microbial communities from San Francisco Bay, California, United States - C33_3D | ecosystem: Environmental > Aquatic > Marine > Unclassified | place: USA: California... | reverse complement strand
TTGCCCCGTTTGGATATAATTTTGATAGATAGGCGAGGCTAATAATCTAACTGGTTTATTATCACCAAATCTATAATTTCTATTCCACTCCGTGTTTTTATCTAAATTGCTAACGATACAACCCGTGTAAAACGCACGAGTTAAAGTGGTGTTACATTCAGTCTCCATAATTTTATAGTTAGTGATTTTATCTTGTTTTTTCAAAGACCCAATAAAGTTATTGACTATATTCTTTGATGAAAACATACCATAGGTCTCATCATCAGCCTCTTGACACCTTTCAACAAACTTCTCAAAATAGTTACCCTCTTTGGTTCTAACAGGTTTTATGATAAACTTAATATCAACCTTATCCAATACATTACGAAGAAATACTCCGTGATATAATACTAACCCTTTGACACCTCTCAAAGGATATTCATCAACCTTCTCAATAACCAGATAAAACGCATTAGGGGTAAAATTACCTCTGTAATATTCAAACTGACAGATACCATCATAAACCCCCCATCCAACATCACATTCACGAAGTGCGTTAGTATATGCCCTCTTTAAATCAATACTAAACAGATTAGTTGTTGGATTTTCTTCTACTACACGATTATCTGCTTTTATCTCACCATCAAAGAAAGCACGTTTGGTGTTTGAGTTAAGCATACTATAAATCTTTTTATCTTTATATTCTTGCTTGAATATCTCGTTTGCTATCGCCGATGAAGTTGGTAACTTTCTTAAATTAAGTTCTGGAAAGGTTCCAAATAGATAAGGTAATCCATAAACCATATCACCTGTTAAATTATCAGGATTACGCAGACGACTAAATAATCTTGTTTTACCATAACAGACATTATCTATTTGATGAGGAGACATCCCACCCATATTGGATGGAGTAACTCCAAAGTTATGTTTGATATAGGATACTATACCATTAAGAGTTCTTGGTTGTAAATAATAAGATTTAGGTTCATTCTTCAAAAAGTCTTGGGGTAAAGGTGGAGGATTATCTTTATAATATCTATACGACTTTTCTTCAATCCAATTGTCAATATCATTCGCATCCATAGTTGGAGGCTTACCCATTAAGTCATACAAATCCAATCTTTTATTTTTGATATTGTTTTTAACTTTGAAATAAGGAGAGATATAAAACTGATTTTGATTATTAGCGATAAACTCATCCATAGCCTGTTTATAGTTAGACTCAACCCTTTCTTGTTCTAAATCTAATGCTTCTTCATATTCTTCTTCTGTTTTATAATCTTCGCGATAGATTATATCTGCCTTTTCTTTTAGTGGTGGTAAGGGACTATCTGGTTTTTGATTATTACACATCCCCATATCTTTGAAATCATCAACCTTATATTTTGTCATACTAAGAGCAACCGATTTTTTTACATTAGGGTCTTGGACGAAATAAGCGTGATTATTTACCACCTTTACAACGATAGACCTTAAATCTAATTTCTTTTTATCGGTGTAATCTTTTGATAGTTTGCCGTGATTATAAGATAAATAATAGTGTCCGTCATAATCAATAACATAACACGAAACACCAGCCCACATAGACCACCTAATGATATCCATAACACTCATAGAGTTATAGATTTCTTCTTCACTCCATTCTTGTTGTTTTAATTCTATTATTTCAACATTAAATAACTCATCTTCAAAACTATCTAAGTCTATGACTGCTTTTTGAGAGTTTAAACCTAACTTCTCTAAATTATATTCTCTTTGATATTGGATAACCCAGTTTTTAAACTGAGGTGGCTCCGCCAGAGATAGCGTCTTAATTGTTTTAAAATCTTTTGCCTTTTTAATATAACCTTTAACCTTTCCGAAGTTTTGATAGATATACTGAAAAGCACACGACGCATCTTCACCTGTTTCTAACTTCAATAGACTTTCTCTATCAGGTTCAAAATATTTAGTGTCATCATAAACCAACGCATCGGGCGCTCGTTTGAAAACTCTCTCCATACCAAAACCTGATGTGGATATATTTTGATTACCTCTTCTCATATTAACTATCTGAAAAGTGTTGTTTCCGTTTCTTATAATACGCCTCCAATCTTGACCTTCTTTGATTTTGATAGGTGGCGAGTTTTCTTCTTCTTCTACCAGAAAATTAACATCGTGAGATATACCCTGATTGATAGCGTCTTCAACCATATTGCGTAATGATTGTCTAATTGTTTGAGTTATATTTTGCCCTTGACTTATGGAAATCGTAAAAGGTTCTCTACCAATGATAGGTAAATACATATCTTTTTCACGCCCATCACTGAAATCTCTAACTTTAAATATACCACCTATATCTGGTAATATTGTTATTAATGCCCCCGCCATATATTTATATTATTATAATAATTTTTTAAATAGTTTTTGTTTATTTAACAAATAAATAAAATAAAAAAATCAATTTTAAAAAACCGCGTTAGATTACAGCACATAACTAAACCAAATCTTTAATAGGTTTATCAGGTGGAATTAAATCTTCATCAGGAAGAGTTGATTTAGTCTTTTTAATAATTTTTTGTTTATCTTCTTCTTCTTCACTTTCTATATTATTATTATTATCGGGAGGCGGTTTTCGCTCACACATACAGATAGAGCAGTTATCGTTACAACCAACTCTAAACTTACAATAGCAACGAGACTTAAATATAACCACAAGGAGTCCTGAAATACCGCCAAGGATTAAACCAGTCGCACCCGCTAACTCATTAATATTAAAACTTTGTAATAGTCCTTCACTCATATATATTATGGTTTGAAATTATCCTCATCAAAAACCTTAAGCGTTTTAATTGGTATAAGATAATGAGGCAAGTGATTAGTCCCCGTAAGTTTAATATCCCAGTCGCAATCATCCTTATCTACTTTAATATATAATGTTTTATCATTAAATACAAAAAAGAAATATACATCGTAACCTGTTTCAATTTTCATAAGTGCCTCAGTTAATTTACCACAGGTTATGATAGTTGTATCAAACTGAGTGCTATTAATTCTTCGTCCTTTAACTTCAACAATTGTTTTTTGAATATCATCCTTAAAATCCAAGATATCATAAATATCATCACTACGCTTAAAATCACCAGAGAAGGCTGAGTTGATTTTTGGTAACAATTCATCCTCTATCTTTCTACCTATATCCCAAGTTACTTTATTAAATCCACTCATTCTTTTAATATTAGAAAGAGAAAAATATCGTTTTTTAAACTCAGACAGCCAAGTTAAAATATCATTAAAAATATATAGCATATATATATATGAGCGAATATTCTAAATTAACCAAAAAACAACTTTTAGATATTATAACTGAATTACAAGAAGAAAAATCCCAATTTCAAGAAAAACAAGAAAACGACTCTCTGCTCTTAAAAAAACAAGTTAATGATTTAAAAGAAGAGATAAAAGATATCAAACAGAAACAATATGAAAAAGATATGAATAGATTTTGTTATTAGCAACGCTTAACCTTCGGTATTAGCAACGCTTAACCTTCGGTATTAGTCCATAAAGTTATAACTATCGCCCAATATATTTGGACTATTGACTTCTAACTGATTGAAGTTTTTAAACATCATCTTATGGTCGGGTAAAGTTGTATCTACATAAAGAAACTGATAAGGTCTATCAAATACATATCTTAAAACATCATAAAACTCTTTCTTAGGTATAAGTATAACTTCATCAAAGATAGTATCTAACTCTTTTTTATTTTTATTTTCAAAGAAGATAAGGTGTGAAGCCGTCCTCCTTATCTTTGGGTCTATCTTATTATAAGTTTGTGAAGTTGCTATTATTGAGACGCTTCCACCTTTACCTGCTAAGTGTCTGCGATTAAAGAAAACCTTATGTAATAGATTCTCTAATTGTGCTTTACCTTTTCCCCTCATATCTGCTATCACATCATCCAATATAAACAAAACCTTTTCACTACTTTCTTTAATTTCTGCTAAAACTGAGGTTAAGTTTTCAAGAGTTAGTTCTTCAAACTTTTGGTCGTCTGGTAATAATTCAAAAGGATTATTCTCCATAGTTAAAACTGATGGACTAAAAAGATAAACTCTATCAAACTTGCGATTAAAGTTTTTATTGGCTTTAGTGGTTAAGTTTAATAACAGATTCGTTTTACCGCTACGGGGTTTGCCTATAACTAACATAGCAAATCCACCCTGCTGAGGTAAAGGTTTTGGTATAGTTTCATCATATCCATCGCAGGTAAAGGCAAACTTACTAACTACTATCTTATCGTTTGGCTCACTTTCACGAATATTAGTTTTAGATAATTTCTCCATAATATATACTATATATTTAATTATAGCAAGGTTATTATGCGAATCTATATTTTAACCTTGGGAGAGGTGGAGGGGGTGGTTGGTAATAATCTTCTTCTTCTTCTTCACTACTATCTTCAATCAATTCAACTGGTTTAAGTTTTTGTGGTGGTGTGGGGTCAGTCTGTTGGTGGTGTGGTGGTGGTGCTGACCCATAATAATAATAATTATTAACTGGTTGAGGTTGCGGCGCCGCGGGCATCGGTTGTGGGTGCCACTGATAATAGTTATGAGGTATATTTTGATTGAAAGGTATCCCGTGATTTACTGGTTGATAAACTGGATGATTAACTGGTTGAGGGCGTGGTATCTCTTCTTTAACTTTAATACCGCGAGGACGACCTCTTGTGCGAGGGGCAGGTTTATTCTCTTCTACAACTTCTACAACTTCTTCTACAACTTCTTCAGTCTCTTCCTTTTTCTTTTTAAGATTCTCCAACCTTTTTGCTCTTGCTTTCTCAAAAGCGGCTTTCTGTGCTGCTGTGCGAGGTTTCTTTTCTCTAACTGGTTTTAACTCGGGCGTGGGCACCGCTGCTTCTACTCTTTCAATAATCTTTTCTTCAATCTCCTTTTCAATCCCTTCCATATTCTTCTATAACTTCAATAAATATTATTTTTTAACTATTTTAACTTACTTTAATTCTTCCTTATTGAAGCGATATATTTGATTTGAGTTTATAATTTTGATAAAATTGTAACCATCGGGGAGATTGTAAAAAGTATCTTTTTTATGATTTTCTGCGGATAAATATGGTTTGTCTGTATTTAAAATATCTACAGACCCATCTAATGCTTTCTGCTCCATCCCTTCTAAATCATAATGTATAACTCCAACTTTATGTTTTATCTTACCTTCTTTTTTAAGATTATCTAACTTAGTAAAAATAAAATCACCATTAGATAAAAACCTTGATGCTCCAGTATTTTTTGAGTTAGAAGGTTTCTTTTTATAATAACCTATATCATCTGCGAGACCAGTATTAATAACTATAAGATTTTGTAATCCATTAACTTCTTTTATCTTTTCTATAAACTCGCACTTATATTTTTCAGGTTCAATCGCATAAACAAATATATCACCTCTACCAACTTCTTTCAAAGTATGAGCGAAGGCTACTGCTCCATCTCCTATATGACCTCCAGCGTCTATGATACAATTATCTTTATCCATATTTATCGCATAGTCTAAAATATCTTTTTTTATGTTTTTATCCCAAGTTATAGTGTTTGGAAAATTGTTAATCGCAAAATCGCATTCTTTATCAATCCATATTAAAGATTTATTAATGTTTAGATATCTATTCAAAACTGGTTTTAACTTTTGTTTATTATTCTTCCATCGGTAATGTTTGCCTTTATACCAACTACTTATATTGTTATCGTGAAAATAAGGGTTATTAGGAGATATATTAATTTTTTTAGTTTCATTAACTACCGATAATATATCGTGTAAATCTTTTTTTGCGATATGGTTTTTCAACATATTTTGTCCTGTTGTTTGAAATACTAAACGACCTTTCCAAACTTCATAAATATCCTTATTTTGTTTTTCATAGGTTCTTTTTTCAACATCCTTCATTATATCTAAAAATAAACTATTATCTTTCATAGACCCCATAACTGCGTTATAAGGTAAATCGCGTGCTGCCCCACGGACAAAAACTTGATTGTTATTTTCTAACGGACTTATATCTTTTAATGGATAAACATCGCAATCAATATACCACCCCCCATAAATATAAAGAATACAATATCTTATAAAATCTGCTTTTTGAATTGGATATCTAAAGTTAGTCCATAGTTCTATATACTCTGAAAAATAATCCACCAATAATTCTTCGCAATCTGTGAGACTCCAGAGTTTATATTCATAACCATATTTATCTGCGAATTGTTTTGTCTTCATAGTGTTTTGTTTAAAAACTTCAATATCTTCTAACTTTTTACCATCATCAAATATCCCATAAACTTGGTGAATATTTTTATTAATCTTCATTATAACTTATAAAATAAAATATATCTATATTATAAACTTATGTTAAAGGGGGGTAGTGGTGCGAGTATCACTAAAAAAGATAATGTCATCACTAAAAAGAAGTTAGGCAAAAAAAGATATGAGAATGAGTTAATGGTTTATAGAAAAAGATTATCTTATACTCCTAAACTAATATCCGCTGATGATAAAAATAGAGTTATCAAAATATCTTATGAATGTTGTAAAACACTTACTCAAATACCTATGAAAGATAGAGTTAAATATTATCCTAAAATAAAAGAGTTATATAATAGATTTAAAAAAGACACGGGTTATTATCACGATGATTTACAACCACGAAATATAATAGTTAATGAGAAGACTGGTAAAATAACTCTTATAGATTTCGCTCAAATAGTTAAAACAAAAGAAGAAAGGACTCCTTTGCCTTTTTTAAAACGGATTGGGATAAACTTATCTTAAAAAATATAAGTTATATTATTATGGTTAAAGTCACCTATAAGGGAGAGACACGGGATATCCCAAAACAATATTTACCCGATACGTTAAAAGGTAAAGATAGAGAAAAACAAATCAAATCAATCTTTGAGGGTAAAGAGAGACCTGAGACAAAAGTTAAAGGTCGTAAAAGTAGTTGGACTATTAAGTTTGATGAGAAATATGGTAAAGAGTTAGACGCTATGAAAGGCAAGCGTAGTAAAAGAAATATTGCTAAAGTAACTGGGATACCCTTCAAAGCGATTGATGAAGTTTATAAAAAGGGTGAGGGTGCTTATTATAGTTCAGGTAGTCGTCCAAATCAAACACCATCCAGTTGGGCTCGGGGGAGAATCTATGCTTATATAATGGGAGGTAAATTAGTTAGAAATAGAGATAAAGATATAACTGAAAAATATAATGTAAAGTTTAAGATACCTGTCAAGGACTAAGGTTGCTAAACGCTTACCGACAGAGAAATAATATAACTATTATTAATATGTGTAAAGGTAAAATAAAAGTTAAAATAAGTAAGAGTGAAAAAAAAGATAAAAAGTTAAAAGCAGTCTTTACTTATCCCTGTGGTAAAACTAAAACCACGCACTTTGGTGCGGAGGGGATGAGTGACTATACAATCCATAAAGATAAAGATAGAAGAGAGCGTTATAGAAAGCGTCATAAAAAAGATTTAGATACAAAAGATTTTACACGGAGCGGTTATCTTAGTTATTACATACTTTGGGGTGATAGTCCTAACTTACAGACTGCTATAAAAGATTATAAGAAGAGGTTTAACTTGGATTGATACTTTATAAATCTTCTATTTGTTCTTTGTAGTCATCCCTTTGCTTGAGAAATCCTCTAATCCTTTTTGCGTATTCTTCTAATGTATGGATAACATCCTCAGGGTTCATCAAAGCCTCACCATCCAACTCATCCTTTTGGTCGTCGGTTAGAAGACCCCCAAACAACTCCTTCAACTTTTTGTTTTCTTCTTTTAACTTTTGGTTTTCTCTCTTCATAATATCAATAGCGGTTTGTGAGTTTTCTAACTCCTCCAACTCCCTTTTCTTTTTGATGATTTCATCCCTTTCTTTGATTGCCCTTTCAAGACCCAGTGGATGTCCGTCGTTTTGATATTCTGTAAAGTAATAGGCGAAGGTGTCTGATATCCTGTCGTGATAACCTTTCAAAATATTTTCACGACACATCCCCGTAATATATTGGTGTCTCACCCACTGGTTAAAACTCATACACATCCCTAAGTCTTCAAAGGTCTTTTCAACCGATTGTCCTGTCTCCCTTGCTTCATCCTCCATAGTTTGGATATTCTCATTGAAGAGTGGTGTCTCAACCAACAACCCCAAACGCTCCAATGCCTCAGGGGTGTAAGTCGTCATAAAGTATTTGGTGCCTTTCGGTTTCTTAGCGTCAGGCGGAAAGCAGTAGTGAGTCACTCCTTCAGTCATTCTTTTTCTCTCTATTATATTCTATATTATACCCTTGTTTTTAAATATATTTTGTTTGATTAACAAAAAATCAATTTTAAAAAACCGCGTTACATTACAGCACTTCCCACCCTTAAGGGGGGGTGGTGCGTGAATTAATAGATTATTTTATATAAGTTATATATTATGGCGAGTATCACAGGATTACAATCGGGAGACTTTACAGATATTGATGTAACTTATACAATCGCAATTAACGGGGATATAGGGCAGAACGGACAGGTTTTAAGTAGTGATGGGGATAACACTTTATGGATAAACGGCTCTTCTATTGATAGAGAAGATTTAACTGCCGCAGATACAACTATAACTATATCGGGTGATGGGACTTATGACGGACAAGTAGCAAGAACCATCCAAACTAATAAAGTCCCTAATCTATTAACTTTCGCAACGGATGGGACTGGTAGCAGAACTGGGACTTTTGATGGGTCTTCTGCGATAACGATAGATAATAGAGATACAGATACAACTTACACCGCAGGAAACGGCATACAAATATCAGGGAGTAATCAAATACAAACAAAAACCGATAATATAACTATTAGAGATAGTGGAGGAGGTAGTGGTAATAATTTAGAAGTTATTAAAGTCCCTAATCTATTAACTTTCACGGGTTATGATACAGGGACTTATGATGGCTCATCAGCATTAACTATTAACTTAACAGATACAGATACAACTTATTCTGCGGGGTCTAATTTAAGTCTCGTAGGAACAACTTTTAATTTAAATAAAGCATTAACTGGGATAGATAGTTTAACTTTTACCTCAACTCCTTCGGGGGGTGGGGCGACGGCTTTAGTTGGTAATAACTATCCTGCCGCAGGATATCAAACTCCTATGACTTATTTTAATTTATTAAGTAGCACTAATCTAATTAGTCCTTATTTTCTCCACGATGTTTATGACCCTTCAAGTGCCGTAGGGAGTAGTTTATCCACAACTTATACCGCACTATTTTCTTCTAACTTAAAGAATAGTTTTACCGCACAATCAACGAGTTGTTGTATAGAGTTATTTTTATATAATTATGGTTATACTGGTAATAGAATATTATATCTCCAATTAGGAGATAACACAGGGACTGAATGGAGTGTAGGAACTTCGGGTGGAGGTTATGGGACTGGAACAAGAAGCACAGATAGAAACTCCCTTTACACGGATGAGACAGATAGGGCGTATGTTACACAAATATGGTATTTACAAGGATTATCAGTTGGAACAACTTACACAATTAACCCTATGGCTAAAACTTCTTCAACTCTTAACTTTATTTATGCGGGAGGTAATTATCCAGCGTGTATCCTACGGGGTTATTATATTTAATTTTTTATATATTATTAAGTTATATGAAAAAAAACTATTGGAGTGTTTATCTGTTTAATAAAGAGATAACGGATGAAGATAAAGATATAGTTAAAATAATGAAGTTTGACACTATGAACTCTATGAGTGAAGTCATAGGAGAAAAACCTTCTGTATTATCTAACTATTTTCACGGATTAATAAAACCTCGTGGGATTTTAAAATATTGTATTATTTATCAATCTATTTGTTTATAAAACAATTTAAAAATATATTTCGTAGTATATATAGAATAATATGAATACACGATTTATCTGTAAAGTATGCGTTGGAGAAACAGAACTCCACTCGGGCGAATATAAAACTTTGAAGGAGATTGCTGATGCTTTAAGTCTAAGTTATCAGCAGGTAGCCGATATATCTGTTGGAAGATATAAGAAGTTTAGACAAGGTGGTTTTAAATATCAACCACAGGTCTCTATTCAAAAAATATCTATTAATGTATAAAGTATGGATAGATTTGAATATAGGAAACCCCGACCTGATATCCCAATATTACCACAATCAGCAATATATAGGACACAGGCAGTTAAACCTTTTATAGTCCCTAAGGGTAGAAAGGGTCGCAAACCAAGAGGTCAAAAATTAAAACCAAGGACATTAAGTCAGTTTAATAAAATCCACGAAGAAGCAGCAAGAAATAAAGAAAGAGATAGAGCAGAAAGAGAAAGGATTGATGCTATTAGAGAAAGGGATGAAGCAAGGCGGGAAAGGAGTGAAAGGTTACAAATAGAAGATAGAAGATACGCCGCCCGAGTTATAATTGACGCAAGGGAAAGAGCAGCAGAAAGAGATTTTAGAAATCAGCAGTTAAGACTATTAAGACAACAGGCAGCCGCGGCCGTCGGCGGGCGACCCCCTAATATTGAAGTTAGACCAGTTATAAACTTACCGCAAGGTCAGGGGGGGGCAGTCGTTGGAGATTATAGACAAGGAAGAGAAGAAGCAAGAAGATTCGCGGCGTTTAGAGAACAAGTCCAAGCAGATATAAGAAGGGGGTTAGGTGGATTACAAGAAGAAATAGTTAGAATAGGTCAAGGGGCAAGAGGAGAATTAACTGCCGAACAAAGAGGTCGGTTAATAGCAGATAGACAAATAAGAGAAGTTGAAGCAAGAACAGAGGCAGAATTAGATAGAAGAAGGAGAGAAGCACAAGAAGCAAGGGAAGAAAGAGATAGAGCGCTGGGGCGCTTAGCAGAAAGGATAGACCCTAACGACCCCGAATATCAAGCACAACTTGAAAGAGATAGAGAAGAAGCAATCCAAAGAGCAAGGGACGAAGAAGGGTTAAGAGCGGCACAAGCACAAAGAGAGTTATTACTACAAACCCAACAAAGACAAAGGGAGATAGAAGAGGAGG
>Ga0222714_10006359_pt1 | contig 11056 bp, 10 predicted proteins | sample C33_3DmetaG_FD_165048 | JGI IMG/M metagenome (GOLD analysis project Ga0222714, IMG submission 165048) | Estuarine water microbial communities from San Francisco Bay, California, United States - C33_3D | ecosystem: Environmental > Aquatic > Marine > Unclassified | place: USA: California... | reverse complement strand
CCCTAGCCTGCTCAGCCGTTACCAAAAAATGGAGAATTCGGCCTTGCTAGCCCTCACCCAATGGGGACTTTCCAAAGGTCATTTGTTCATGGCCAATGGCGGCAATCTGCTCGTGCATCCCAGCTTGACCCGACCCTTAAATAGCCAGCATTCCAGCAGTGGCGATGACATATTTGCCTTGGAAAAAAACTACGCTGAGCATCCCGAATTGTTTGGCTTCGCCTCTTGCCCCGGTGCGGCTGTTCACACCTGTGTTGAAACCCGTTGGGTCGACTTTGTACAGCAGCGTTTGCGGTGGATGCGAAAGACACCCCTGCAACAGGACAAGTCAAGTTTGCAATTGCAAATCACTTTGGGATTGTTTGCATTTAGCCCCCTGTTTTTCTTGGGTCTAGGCTGGTTTTTTGCCCTTCATGAATCGATGGAATACAGCCTCTTGGCTGGCAGTCTTTGGTTGGGCAAAGCCGTCATTGACCAATGGGTTTTGGCCCCGTCATTGCGCCAAAAAGGACAAGACATCTCTTCGGCATGGCTGCTTTCCATTCTGCAAACCCTATGGTTGCCCCTATTGGGACTTATCGCCCTTTGGCCGGGCCATTTCGCCTGGAAGGACCGCCGTTTTTATCGTTAGCCTAGCTTCGCTGGGCTGCTTTGGACCAGCCTTGGCTCAATGGGAGCAAAGTCGGCTTCCGCACCTTGACACTGCTCATTGGACCTACTCTAGCAATCTGTGGGCATCCAGTCCAACGGGATGCCGTAGCCAATCTGTCTATGTATCGCCGCATCAATGGGAATCCGTGCACATCGAATCCCACTCCATCCCGGAAGAAATCGCCTTGGAATGGGATTGGTCAATCGGCCTTTCCAGCAATAATTTCCTGCAATTGGGGTGGCGATCCGGAAAAGCCGAACAGAGTTTGTTTTTGGGTGGCAGTCAAGATCGAATGGAACTGCGGCTGACCGATAGCATTGTCGCTGCAAGCCCCCAAAGACATTCTTCCAGTTCGATGAACATGGTACTTCAATTGAAGCGAGATTCCCAATTCATCACTGCTCAATTCATTGAAGAGGGATGCATCATCGATAGCCTTAAAATGGCGGTTAGCCCCATGTTTAGTGACACCCTGTTCCTTCGATTGGGACAATCGGGGCAATCGGCCATTGGCGCCCATGAGTTGCTCGGGTTTTACCGCGGCCCTGCCCTAGACTGGGGTTGGAACACCACGAACCAGGCCCATAAATTGGCCTTTACAGAATTGAGTCTTGGCTGCGCATTTTTCGGGGGAGAACCCTTTGTTGAATTGCTGAATACCAGTGACCAAGTCGTCAACCTCATGGGCTGTTCCCTGAACGATCCCAAAAGCAAAAAAACCGCTCCGAAATCCACTCGTTTGCTGCCGGGACAACGCATATGCCTGTCAAGCGGAAGGCCAGCCAGACCCATTTTCCACCAACAATGGGCCCAAATGCCCCATCTCAACCAAGCCGGCGATACCCTCTTCCTCACCAATTCCAAAGGGGAGATTCTGGCACGCACCCATTACCGCCAAGAGCATTGGGGCTCCTACGACCCCGATTGGGGATACACGCTTGAAAAAACCTGTGAGCAATGGGCCTGTCTAGATGAGTACAATTGGGCACCCTCCAGCCTACCCGGAGGCAGTCCAGGCCTTGCCTATTCTGGGCCCTGTGACCTTGACTCCAACCTCCTGTTCCATCGTTTGCCCTTGTATTTGATTTCCGAGCAATCGCACTGTTTGCAGCAACCGCCCAATAGCTGGGGATACTGGGATTATTTCCTCACAAACAACGATTCCTTTTCTTTCCATTCAACCGGCACAAACCGATGGGTCCAAGCCGATTCCTCTATCCCTATTTCCGTGCAATGGTGTAGCGGTCAAAGCAGCCCCTTGACCCCAGAAGTCCAAGCCCAAAGTCCGCACTTATTTTTGACCGAAGGTTTTGTTGGCCCCTATGGCCTAGACCAATCCTTTCTAGAGCTGTACAACCCCAGTGATTCAGGCCTGAATCTCCATTCGTATCGCATGGAATTTCACCATCCCAGCGGCTTGCTATTGAATACCATACCCTTGGGCACCTTGTTTCCCGCTGTAAGTGCTCAATCTCTGATCCTCATTTCTGAGCACCCTCCCTCATTGATGCTTTCTGAGAGCAATAAATTATCGCTGTGGGTTCAATCTTGGCCCAATTGGCCCAGCGGTTACCAATCGTTCACACTCTACCTGTGCAGTGCCCAAGTAGTACTGGATAGCCTTCCATGGTCGCAAAACAGTCTCCCATATGGCCGTTCACTGGAACGTATGTCCAAGGGTTCACCTTGGCAAGCCTCGGGCAAGCTCCTTGGCAAAAGTCCCGGCGAATTTGAACCTCGAACACCCTTTCGGGAATTCAATCCCCAAATCAGCAATCGTTTGATCAGCGAGTCTCAGCCCGAATGCGAAATTCGCTGTTACTCTGAACAACCGAGCCGCCGATTATTGGCCCTATATACCGCATCAGGAGTCCCTTTGAAATTGCTCATGGAACAGGACTGCCCCGCCGGTGAATTCTACTTCGCCATCAACCGAGACAACCTAAAACCCCTCTCCCATTCATTATTGCTTTTGCTCGAAAAAGATGCTTCGGGAAGGACGAAAAAGCATCTATTTCGAATCAGCCGCTTAGACTAAGTTACCTTTGAGGCATGTTGAGAAGATCAGAATTTGTGGAGCGATGCCGGAATAAATTCAGCGCCGATGAAACACAAGCGTTCTGGCTTTGGTTTTCTGCTCATTCGTTTGCCGACCAAGAAGAATACACCCAAAAGTTTGACCGGCTCATGTCAGGAGAGCCCATTCAATACATTTTCCAAAGTGCGCCCTTTCACCGCTATGAATATGCCGTGGGCCCTGGTTGTTTGATTCCCAGACCTGAAACCGAAGAGCTGGTCGAGCTCATACTCCAAAAACCAGAAATCCAGTCCCTTCATCAATGGCTAGACATTGGCACGGGCTCGGGTTGCATTGCATTGACCCTCGCCCAAGAGCGCCCATGGAACTTCAAGGCCATTGACATTTCAACCGAGGCCTTGCAGTGGGCCCAAATAAATTGGAACAACTGCCCGGCCCATGTAAAAGAGCGAGTAGAACTCCAAGCCACTGATTTTCTGAGCTGGAATAAATGGCCCGATGGCATTCAAGCCATTGTGAGCAATCCACCGTATATCGCCACCGAAGAAAAAACCCAAATCAAGGATCGGGTTGACAATTGGGAACCTCAAACCGCCCTATATAGCCCCAATGACCCCTTGCTTTTTTATAGAAAAATGGCTGAATTGTGCACCAGTACAAACACAGAACTTTGGTTAGTTCTAGAAATCAACCAGGAACTGGCCGAAGAGACAATCGAGGTATTTGCTAAAGTAGGGTGCCTATCAAAAAAAATCGCAGACCTCTCTGGAAATCTGCGATTTATTGAGGCCTTTTGGCCCGGAAATTGAATGGTTTATTTCTTGGAAATCATTCCATTTTCATTTTTCAAATCACCTGATTTGTAAATCTGGGTGAGGGTGGTATAAATACCCTGAGAAAAACGCTTTTTATCCTTTTGGCCACTCTTTTCAAATAAGGCTTGAATCAAATCACCTGATTTGATAGGCTGACTCAAAGCAGAAACATACTCCACAATGATATCGCGACGAGTAGGTTCTCCTGCCTTGCGACGTCCAGCACCTGGGCGCAAGGGACTCTTGGCGGGTCTACCGCGACGGCGAGGAGCGACTTCGACTTCTTTTCTAGGACGACCACGACGAGCCTTCCCAGCTTCTTTGGCTGCAGCTTTATAGGTCATGGCTTTGGCCTTCCACAAGAAAACCGAAGCTTCAGCTTTGGCTAAATCTTTTTGGAATTGTTTCTCAGCACGAGCCAATTTCTTAGCAAATTCTTTCTCAGCCAACGCGTGTGCGGCATTCAATCCTTTTTGCATGCGCCCCATATCTTTTTCCAGTGCCTGCAAGGCTACTTGAAAAGCGGACACTCCGCGCTGACTGGGCTTTTTGTTCTTAGATCCAGGTTTTCTGCCGCGGCGTTTTGGGGTAGCCTCGACAACTTCAGTTTGTTTTTTTACAATTTTTGCCATTTTAATAGTGCAAAAATAGTTGCATAAATTAAATATTAATTAATTATTCAAAATAAACACAAATTTTACAATTCAACCAGACGAAGAATAGCCTTTGGGCAATTGCATCAAGCCCTACCTTTGTAGCATGTCGGAACTACTCAATTCCATTCAACATCCCTCAGACGTTCAGCGTTTGAACCAGGATGATCTCGTAAAATTGAGTAGCGAACTCCGGGAATTCCTAATTGAAACCATTCTACAAAACGGCGGTCACTTCGCGGCGAACTTAGGCGTTGTTGAATTAACAGTGGCTTTGCACCATGTTCTGGATTTCCAGCAAGACAAACTGGTTTTTGATGTCGGTCACCAGAGCTATGCGCACAAAGTTCTCAGCGGTCGACGCAATCAACTGTCCAGCATTCGCAACCTCAAAGGATTGTCGGGGTTTCCCAACCGAAACGAAAGCGAATTCGATCATTTCGGAACAGGTCATTCCTCTACGGCCTTGTCGGCGATCATGGGAATGGCTCACTCGAATCATCTTCAAGGAAAATCAGCCAAACACGTTGCGGTGGTTGGCGATGGCGCCTTTACCGGTGGAATGATGTACGAGGCCTTGAACAACTTGCTGCAATGCCCCAGTCCAGTTTGGCTGATACTCAACGACAACCAAATGGGCATCGACCCCAATACCGGAGCTTTGAATCAACACTTGTGCGATCAAGATGGAACCATTGCCCAGTGGTGCCAATGGTTTCACCTGGACTACAGCGGCCCCATCGACGGGCATTCCATTCCAGAGCTGTTGCGGGCCTTACAAGACCAAAGCCCGTTCCAGCACCGTCTGATTCACATTAAAACCACCAAGGGCAAAGGCTACGCACCGGCCGAGAAAGAACAAACCCGCTGGCATGCCACATCCAAATTTGTCAAAATCGACCCCCAACATACCCCAAAGCCCAAAACCAAGTGGCAGGACCTATTTGGCACCATCTTGCTAAATGAGGCCAAACGGCACAATGACCTGGTTGGAATCAGCCCTGCCATGCCTACTTCATGCGGAATGGCTCCTGCCTTCCAACAATTCCCTGATCGTTTTTGGGATACTGGCATTGCCGAACAACACTCCGCAACCTTTGCCGCCGGTTTAGCTGCGGCCGGTAGTCGGGTGGTATTGAATATCTACTCCACGTTTTTACAGCGCGCCATGGACCAATGGGTTCACGACGTGGCCTTGCAAAACCTGGGTATAACCCTCTGCATTGACCGTGCGGGCCTGGTTGGAGAAGACGGCCCTACCCATCACGGAATGTTCGATCTCAATTGGCTCTTACCAGTTCCCCATCTGTACCTTTCTACTCCTGGTAGTGCCCAAGAATTGCAACAGGCCATGCGAAGCAGCTTGGAACACAAATGGCTAAGCGCCATTCGTTACCCGCGAGGCGAGGCTGAACACGATCAATTCGAAGACTTGCCTGCCCAATCGAAATTAGACCCCATTCTGTTGCACCCTGGTAAGAAGGTCGCTCTATTGAGCTGTGGCCCCTTGAGTTACGATTTGCTCAACAGCCTCCAAACTCAAAACACTCCCATTGCGCTTTACCATTTCCCTTGGGTGCGCCGTCCGGAAGGAATCATTCCCGCCCCCCATGAATTAGCTGATTTCGAACACGTAATCACCGTAGAAGACGGAGCTATTCTCGGCGGATGGGGACAAAGCATTCGCTCGGTTTCGGCCCTCGCCCATCAGCAGTGGCAACATGTTGGAATAGGAGATGAATTTGTGGCTCACGGAAGCATCGCCCAACTCCGCGAAGAATCTGGCATGAGCCCTGAGCAAATAATAGCGGTGGCTGTTAAGTGCCTTTCCCTATAGCATTCACCCAATTCTGGATCACTGCCTGACCCTCTGGAGTAAGTATGCTTTCGGGGTGAAACTGAACCCCAAAGTGCACAATGGGCCCCACTTGCCATTCAATGGCCATGCATTCACCTTCTGTGGTTTCTGCCAAGATTTTAGCTTGGGTTCCAGACAGCGATTGGAGCACCAAAGAGTGGTATCGACCCACTCGCATGGGAACGGGGATACAGGCGAACAATGGACCCCCTGAATGCTGGATCAAACTGGGCTTCCCATGCATGGGAACCTGGGCGTGAACCAACTCGGCTCCAGCCAACTCTCCCATGGCTTGCATGCCCAAGCAAATACCCAACAGTGGCTTTCGTCGAGAAGCCCTCTTCATAAATGCGAGCAAATCACCTGAGTTACTTGGAGTGCCAGGGCCGGGACCTATGACCAATGCGTCGTAATGATCCAGATTGACTTCGTCCAATTCCAAATGAGTCTTGACCTCAACATTCGAGCCTGTTGCCTGTAGAGCATGTACAATGTTGAAGGAGAAGGAGTCGAAATTGTCGATGAATAGCAGTTTCACAAGCGGTATTTTTTATTGATGCCGGGCTGAAATCCCTTCAAATAATTCGGCTCAAAATAGGCGACATCCGAAAAGGATTTGCTTACCCATTTATCAATAGACTCGGCGAGCAAAACAGCCGCTGTCAATTCCACATTTACTCCCGCACAGGTCTCAGAAACCTTAAAAGCACCATTGCCCACGGCCCAGGTACGCGAACCTACTTCTGGAAGAGCTTCTTCCTCCAACACATAGGGTCTGAGCTCCGAAACTCGATCGGGAAACGACAAAGAAAGGGCATACACTTCCGATCGGCGGGCATCCATCAAAGCCCAAATAGCCGCTCCGGTAGACCAATCAGAACCCAGCTCCAGGACAGCCACTTGAGCCAACGCTTTTAACCCCGAAACGGCCAATAAAGGAATTTTCCAGGCATAGGCCAATGACTTGGCTAAACTGCTTCCAATGCGAAGTCCTGTATAGGAACCAGGGCCCTCGTTGACCGCTACACCAACCAAGGAATAGTCCTGCTGCGTGGCTTTGGCCACCGCCCGTTCCACCAGCAAAGGCAATTGCTCGGAATGGCTCTGTTGAACCCGATTCACCGACTCCCAAATCAAGGATTTGCTCTCGATACAAGCCAAGGCAACCGAGGGGAATTCGGCTGAAGATTCAATCAAAAGTAGGGCCGGTTTCATAGGGCACTCAAACGTTTGGCATGACCATTCAAATGAACCAAATTCTTCATGTTCTCTACTTGCTCGAGCGTGTAAAGCAGTTCTTTCAAATGGTTCAGGGCATACAACTGACGCTCAGAAACAGAGGTCAACGCTGCCATTTCGTATTCGTGTTTCAGGTCCATACCCGCCTTGTGAGCCCAGTCTAGGTAAGAACCCAATTTATCAGGCACACGCTTGCCCACTTGCGATAACTCGTAAATCTGAGTCAGCAAATCCTTCAAACGAAGTTGAAGCTCTTTGTCTTCATCATCGACAAACGACAAGGTCTCGACTTGGGCTTGATCGTAGCTCTCGATAGAGGCAGCGTGAACCACTTTGGTCAATACCACGCGTTCTGTGCAGCGGCCGGTAATATCCAAGCTGCCATCTTCATACACCTGATCAACAGAAATCAACTCAACTTTGGCTGCCAAAGACTGCAACTCCCTATCTAAACTGCAGGCAACGACAAAAGGGCAATGGACCAATTGAACTTGCTCAAGCATGGCCTTGTACCTAGGCTCAAAAATGTGCAGGCGAAACACCTCATTTTCAAACAAGACTAAGGGCAAAGGGAAGAGGGGCAGCAAGGGTTGCACCTTGCAAATTTATGGCGATTAGGGCAATGAAGCACGAAGCCCAAAGCCGCGGCGATTGCCTACATTTGCAACATGGCCAATCGCGAAGTTTACATAGTGGGCGCTAAGCGCACCCCCCTGGGCAGTTTCAATGGTTCTCTCTCTTCTGTACCCGCTCCAAAATTGGGAGCTGTCGCCATTCAAGCGGCTCTCGAACAAGCCGGAATTGACCCCAATTCCGTACAGGAAGTGTACATGGGAAGTGTTTTGCAGGCTGGATTGGGCCAAGCACCCGCTCGTCAGGCGGCAAAATTTGCGGGCATTGGCGATCATGTACCTGCCACCACCGTAAACAAAGTTTGTGCATCTGGCATGAAAGCCGTTTCATTGGCCGCCCAAGGCATCCTGTTGGGGCACACCGACATAGCGGTTGCCGGGGGCATGGAGAACATGAGTTTGGTTCCTCACTACTTGCCTCAGTCTCGCACAGGCACCAAATACGGTGAGATTCGCATGCAGGACGGACTGCAACTCGACGGTTTGACCGATGTATACAACCAAGTGGCCATGGGTAACTGTGCAGATACCTGTGCCAGCGAATACGGTTTTACCCGCGAAGACCAAGATGCTTATGCCATCAACAGCTACAAACGATCTGCCCAAGCCTGGGCTGATGGAAAGTTTCAGGCCGAGATAGCGCCTGTGACCATCAAAACTCGCAAGGGTGAGGTACTGTTTGCAGAAGACGAAGAATACAAAAACGTCATATTCGATAAGATACCTGGTCTGCGCCCAGCTTTCACCAAAGAAGGTACTGTAACCGCCGCCAACGCGAGCACCATGAACGATGGAGCTGCTGCTTTGGTGCTGGTGAGCGGAGAGAAATTGGCCGAATTGAGATTGACTCCCTTGGCCAAATTGAACGGTTTTGCCGATGCTGAGCAAGCTCCTGAATGGTTCACCACAACTCCCTCTAAAGCCATGCCTTTGGCGGCTGAAAGAGCGGGTATTAACCTGGAAAAGATCGATTACTTTGAATTCAACGAGGCCTTCTCGGTTGTGGCATTGGCCAACAACAAAATTTTGGGCCTTGATGCCGAAAAAGTGAACGTCAATGGAGGTGCTGTTTCCTTGGGTCATCCCTTGGGAGCATCTGGGGCACGAATTTTGGTAACACTGATTCAAGTATTAAAACAGAATCAGGGCCAATACGGCGGTGCCGCTATCTGCAATGGAGGCGGTGGCGCTAGCGCCATGGTTATCGAAAATTGCGTATGAACATAAACTCTGTCATTGTTTGCTTCCTATTTGGGCTCCTCCCCTTTAGATTGAAGGCCCAACAAACACCCGAAAAAACCCAACGCTCCATCTTAGCTTTGGAAGGGGCTTGGCTGTGGGCCGACACTGACTCTGCCCGTTTGGCTTCGGCCCAAGAGGCCCAAACTCTTTTGTTGGAAGGCCTTGGCCAAAAAGGTTCTTGGGACTTTGACTTTGACTCGCTGCGCACGAGCACCATTGCCATTGCCAGCCATTCTAAGGCACCCTTTCGAGTCTTTACCTGGAATGCCGTCCTTCTCGACAAGCGTTTTGTTCATTTTGGAATCCTGCAATACAAAAAGGGAAGCGAACTATACAACTTCCCCTTGTTTGATTCTGCTCAATCCCTTCCAGAAGCCTGGGACGACAGCGAATTAAGCCCCAGCGAGTGGATTGGAGCCCTTTATTACCAAGTAGTACCTCTGAATAAAACCGACTGGATGGTTCTCGGTTTTGACGGCCACAACATCAACTCCAATCGCTCCATTGTCGATGTCATCCATTTTGAAACGGATGAAAACGGGACAGATTTGAGTTTTGGCCGAGCCCTTTTCCGAGAAAGCTTGGAAGACCCCTCGCGAGCCACCCGCATGGTCTTTGAATACCACAAATCGGCGCGCATGCTGCTCAGATTTGAAGAATCAGAGAAGTGGTTGGTGGTCGACAACTTGGGATCTCCCATCGAAGGAGGCAACAGCAACCCTTATTTGCAATTTCCAACGGGCGATTACTCGGCCTATCAAGAGCAAAAAGGAGGCTCCTGGGTTCGCTTTGATCTGGAGACCTTACGCTTCGTCAAAGACAAAGAGGTTGAAAACGACCCTGAAAATTTGGAACTGCCCCAGCCCGAACCTGAAAGCGCTCAGGACTAAAGCCCTAAACTTTCCATTTTGGATTGGGTTTCTTCCCATTCTTTGCGGGCATCGCTACCCGAATTGACTCCTGCTCCCGCATAGAGCCAGGTATAGTATTGAGACAATCGAGCACAGCGCAATTGCACCCAAGCTTGAAGGCTTTGATCTTTCCAGGCCCCTAACACACCGGCATAGGCCCCACGGTCAAACGAGATGCTACTTTTCAAGGCCTGCATGGCATCTGCCTGCGGATAACCCGCCACTGCGGGTGTTGGATTCAACAACTCCAGCAATGCTGGCAAGCGAGACAACCCAATTTCAAATCGATACTCGCAGCGCAAGTGCCGCAAATCCCCATACTGGGTTTCTTGCAAAGCATCGACATGAAACCCAATACCCAAATCCGTCAATGTTTCTTCGATGAATCGACCGGTTACCGATTGCTCCAATTGTTCCTTGTTGGACCAATTCTCGCCGGCCTTTAAGGTTCCCGCCATCGCCAATATTCGACCCTCACCACTCTCCCATTGCAGCAAATGCTCGGGGGTGGAACCCATCCACAGGCCCAAATCAGGTTGATAGTAAGCAAAACCCATGGCTTGGCTATGACGATCCCTCATGGCCCTCCAACGCTGAGTCAAGGGTAGATCAGGCGAGGAATGAGCAGCCGCGCAGCGGGCCAAGACCAACTTTTCAAAATCACCTTGTGAGATGCCTTGTTTGACCCATTCCACTTGTTCAGAAAATTGGGTAAAGTCGGCGCATTCACGGGGCGCCCAAGTCAATTCTGCTCGCCGGCCCTCGAGATAGGCCCAAGGCTCTTCTTCAGTGGGTGCTGAACAGAGAACTTGGAGTTCATGAGACCCAAACGATGAAACAAACAGGGCCTCCTTTTCTTGCAACACAGCAGCCCAGTTCATGGGTCGTGATTGACCCTTTCGAATCAGAGGCTCAGCCCTGTTGGGCCACTGCATCACGTACAAACTCTCTGATTCCTGCATGGTTCAATCAAGCAAGCCCTAGGGCATGGAGGAAAGCCTTACCTTTGCAGGGGG